>Ga0153917_1000031_pt1 | contig 168682 bp, 156 predicted proteins | sample TSFL001MetaG_FD_104695 | JGI IMG/M metagenome (GOLD analysis project Ga0153917, IMG submission 104695) | Attine ant fungus gardens microbial communities from Florida, USA - TSFL001 MetaG | ecosystem: Host-associated > Fungi > Mycelium > Unclassified | place: USA: Florida, Paynes Creek Historic... | reverse complement strand
GTCACATACGCCTATCCAGCTCATCACGATCCTCCAGGCTTTTGTTTCATATATGAAACTCTGTTTCTTATTTAATACGGTCAATATAAAAGCGATGAATGTTTCGTCAAGCGGCAATGTGACGAATTTGTTAATTGAACGGTAATTAATGAGCTAAGTGTGCAAAGGATCACGAAAACTTGCAGCGATATGAAATTTTCATTATTTCGGCGTGATTAAATACGTTTTATTGATGGGTTACAAAATTCAATAATAGTTATTGACTTCTTTTGCGGTTGCTTCTTAAAAATTATAAAAGCAGGAAGTAACGGTGTTTCACCAGTGAAACTTTTATTATTTTTATCATTTAAAAACAATGAGTTTCATAGGTGAACCATTTTAGCACCGTGACAATCACGGAAATAAAAAATAAAAGCGCAAAAAAATAAGAGGCAAAGGCGATGGCGGCAAGATGGCAGGGTGTAATTGCGTTACTGGTGTTAATTATTATTTCCTACGTTGACCGGGTAAATATCTCGGTGATGATTTTAAACCCGGATTTCGCTCAACACTTTCAGCTAAATGAAAACAGAATGTTACAGGGAATGCTAATGACCTGCTTTCTGTTGGGGTATGGATTTTCGGCGCTTTTATTAACACCGCTTATCGAAAGCCGATTCCATTACCGGCACGGGCTGCTGATAAGTATTGGGATCTGGGCCGCGGTGTGCGCCATCTCTCCCCTGCTCGGCTCGCTGATGGGGATGCTGATTGCCCGCGTGATTTTAGGCATTGCCGAGGGGCCGCTTTTTTCCCTGAAGACGCGCTTTATCAGCGACAACTTTGCAGGCGATGAGATTGGCAAACCCAACGCCGTTACCGCTCTCGGCGTCTCGCTGGGGCTGGCGGTGGGATTTCCGCTGGTGACCTTTTTGATGCAGCATCTGGGGTGGATGGGGTCGTTTTATGCCCTGGCGGTGCTGAACCTGGCCCTGGGCGGGGGCTTAATCTGGCGCTGGTTGCCCGCGCCGGTCAGGATCGATAAGCGCGTGCAGCCAGGTTTTTCACAAACCTTCCGCCTCGCCTGGCGCACGCCGCTGCTGGGCTGGATTTTACTGGTGGAGATCGCCACCCTGAGCTATCTCTGGGGCAGCAGCGCCTGGCTGCCCGCATGGCTGCGCGATGAGCACCACTTCTCGCTGCATGCCACCGGTTTTCTGGCGGCAATCCCCTTCCTGCTAAGCCTGGGTTCCAAGTTTCTGGGCGGGGTCCTGCTGGATAAAATGCGCCCGGAACAGGCGCCGATGCTCTTTGTCGCCGGCGGCCTGCTCACCGCGCTGTCGGTAATGGCGCTGATGCTCAGCCATCAGCCCGGTTTGCTGGCGCTCTTTATGCTTTCGGCCAATATCTTCTGGGGACTACAGGGGGCGGCGATTCCGGCGGTGATCCAGCACCACGCGGCGCGGGAGGCGGTGGGCAGCGCCTACGGCATTATTAACGGCGTCGGCAATATCTGCGCGGCCTTTATTCCGCTGCTGATGGGGATGGTGATGAAGTCGGTGGGGTCGGTCAGCTCGGGCTTTTCGGTGCTGGTGGCGTCGCAGGTTATTACCCTGCTTGCCGGGGGAATGCTGCTGCTGCGCATGCGTCGCGCAGCAGCAGTGGGCGTTTAGGTTATTCGCCTTTTTTCGCCGCCTGGATGTAGAGCATCTCCAGCGCCAGGGTCGCGGCGGCCAGGGCAGTGATCTCGGACTGATCGTAAGCCGGGGCCACTTCCACCAGGTCCATACCGACGATGTTCAGATCCTTCAGGCCGCGCACCAGCTTGATGGCGCGATCGGAGGTCAGGCCGCCGATAACCGGGGTGCCGGTACCAGGGGCAAAGGCCGGATCCAGGCAGTCAATGTCGAAGGTGAGGTACACCGGCATATCGCCGACGATCTGCTTCACCTGGGCAAGGATATCGTCCACGCTGCGATCGTTGACCTGACCCGCGTCCAGCACGGTAAAGCCATTGTCTTTGTCAAACTCGGTGCGGATCCCGATCTGCACCGAGTGGTTCGGATCGATCAGCCCTTCGTTCGGCGCGGTATAGAACATGGTGCCGTGGTCGAACTCACAGCCGTTGGCGTAGGTGTCGGTATGGGCATCGAAGTGCACCAGCGCCAGCTTGCCAAAGTGCTTCGCGTGGGCGCGCAGCAGCGGCAGGGTCACGAAGTGGTCGCCGCCGAAGGAGAGCATACGCTTGCCGGCCGCCAGCAGCTTCTCGGCGTGGGCCTGCAGCTTCTCGCTCATCTCACGGGCGTCGCCAAAGGCGTACACCAGATCGCCGCAGTCCACCACGTTCAGGCGCTCGCGCATGTCGAAGTTCCACGGGTAGCGGTGATGTTCCCAGGCAAGGTTGGTGGAGACCTGACGGATCGCCGCCGGGCCGTGACGGCCACCGGCGCGACCAGAGGTCGCCATATCAAATGGCACACCGGTGATCACCCACTCCGCGTCGCTGTCGTACGGTTGGAAGTTCATCGGAAGGCGTAAAAAACCAAAAGCGTTAGATACCAGAGAGTTATCGTACTGATGACCTAAGGTGCTCATGTCCTGACCTCATTTAACGAAAAAGTAAAAAAAAATCCCCTCCGCGTCGTTAAACCCGACGAGGAAGGGATTGATTCGAGAACAGCTTGTTGCGGCGGATTATCGCCGCTATTTCATACGGGTTCAAGAGAGTATAGGGCAATGTGCGGGCTTTGCCCCTCACCCTGCCCCTCTCCCCAAAGGGGAGAGGGAACTTGCACACCCTCTCCCCTTTGGGGAGAGGGCTGGGGTGAGGGGAAGATTGCCTACTCGTCTTCCAGATAAGTGTAACCGTACAGGCCCGCTTCAAACTCTTCCAGGAACTGCTGCTGGAGCGCGTCGTCCAGACCGGTGTTCTTCACCTGATCGCGGAACTGCGTCAGCAGGGTGTTCGGATCCAGCTGCACATACTGCAGCATGTCCGCCACCGTATCGCCCTCGTCCGACAGCTCAACCTCAACGTTACCGTCAGGGAAGACGAACACGTCCACCGCCTCGGTATCGCCAAACAGGTTGTGCATGTTGCCGAGGATCTCCTGGTAGGCCCCTACCATAAAGAAGCCCAGCATCGGCGGGTTATCCGGATCGTACTCCGGCATCGGCATGGTGGTGGCGATGCCATCCCCGTCGATGTAGTGGTCAATAGCACCGTCCGAATCGCAGGTGATATCCAGCAGCACCGCGCGGCGCTCCGGCACCTGGTCCAGCCCTTCCAGTGGCAGCACCGGGAACAGCTGATCGATACCCCAGGCATCCGGCATCGACTGGAACAGGGAGAAGTTGACGTACATTTTGTCCGCCATGCGCTCCTGCAGCTCGTCGATAATCGGGCGATGGGCGCGGTTGCTCGGATCGAGCTGTTTCTGCACTTCGTGACACATGTTCAGATAGAGCTGCTCGGCCCAGGCGCGCTCCTGCAGGTTAAAGGCCCCGGAGGAGTAACCGATGTGGATATCGTGCAGATCCATCTGGCTGTCGTGCAGCCATTCGCGCAGGGAGCGGCGGGTGCCAGGCTCATGCATCTCCTGCCAGGTTTCCCACATGCTTTGCAGCGCACGCGGGGCGTCTTCTGCCGGCGCGGTGGCTTCGGTGTATTCGTTGCGCTCCACGCCGATGATGTTCGACACCAGCACCGTGTGGTGCGCGGTCACCGCGCGGCCCGACTCGGTGATCACCGTCGGGTGCGGCAGGCCGTGCTCTTCACAGGCATCGCCAATTGCCCAGATGATGTTGTTGGCATATTCGTTCAGGCCGTAGTTGACCGAGCAGTCGGACTTGGAGCGGGTACCTTCATAGTCCACCCCCAGGCCGCCACCCACGTCGAAGCACTGAATATTCACGCCAAGCTTGTGCAGCTCAACGTAGAAGCGCGCCGACTCGCGCACGCCGGTGGCGATATCGCGAATATTCGCCATCTGGGAGCCGAGGTGGAAATGCAGCAGCTGGATGCTGTCCAGACGACCGCGCTCGCGCATGATCTCCACCAGCTGCAGGACCTGGTTTGCCGCCAGGCCAAACTTGGATTTTTCGCCGCCGGAAGACTGCCATTTGCCGGAGCCCTGCGACGCCAGACGGGCGCGCACGCCGAGACGCGGCACCACGTTCAGGCGCTCGGCCTCTTCCAGCACGATATTAATCTCGGACATCTTCTCGATGACCAGATAGACCTTGTGCCCCATCTTCTCGCCAATCAGCGCCAGACGGATGTATTCCCGGTCTTTATAGCCGTTACAGACGATCACCGAGCGGGTCATACCGGCATGCGCCAGCACCGCCATCAGCTCCGCCTTGGAACCGGCTTCCAGCCCCAGCGGTTCGCCAGAGTGGATTAAGGATTCGATAACGCGACGATGCTGGTTAACCTTGATCGGATAAACCAGGAAGTAGTCGCCGTTATAACCGTAGGATTCACGCGCGCGCTTGAAGGCGGCGTTAATGGAACGCAGACGGTGTTGCAGGATCTGCGGGAAGCAGAACAGCGCAGGGAGACGCTGGCCCTGGGCTTCGCGCGCTTTTACCAGTTTGGCAAGATCGACGCGCGCTTCCGGTACGTCAGGATCCGGGCAGACGCTGATGTGGCCCAGTTCGTTGACGTCGTAGTAGTTGTTACCCCACCACGCAATATTGTATGTGCGCAGCATCTTGCTGGCTTCCTGGGAGCTCATCGCTACCTCCTGCATAGAACGTAGTACACCCTGTTCGCCCGCTGACGAAGGCGAAAATGAAGACATGTCGTCAGACATAGCGAACCTCAACTCTTTCCAATAAGTGTAAAACAGTTGACTACTATCGCAGCGAAGCACTGCGATAACAACCCATTAACCGACCAGTTTTCCAGCACAGAATGCTGAACGCCGGGTCGTGCGACCGGTTTCTTGTTCATATCATTGTAAAACACGTAACCGAACTTCGTATGACAGGTTCGGCGAAACCACGAGAAAACTCTTGTATTTACAAGAGCGCCCTTGTTCAGTCTGCAGCAGCCGTTGTGCCGGCCCTGGAGTCCTGAGAAGCGCCGAGATGGGTATAACTTCGGCAGGTTTGCTGAATAGAGGCGTAAAGAAATAGAGGGAGTAGACTCCGGCCAGAAAGGCGGAACTGAGTTAGTGGGAAACGACGGTTCATTATCTGTTATCACCTCCACGGCCGCCCCGAAGGACGCACCTGCAAGCCAAAGCGAAAAGTTCACTGCTTAACCCGGCTGGAAGTGGCGGCACGATGCGAACATCGGGCGCTTTTTTGTCGAAGCCGTGCGCGGCGTTTTATACCGAGAAGACGGGTAAAAAGCAAAATATAAATGCGCCCATTCCCGGCGGCGGTAAATTTTTCTGGCTCTCTTTTCAACACAGTGAGACCAATCTCAAAAAAAGCTGGAAATCGGGCGAAGAAGTGACCTAAAATAGCCGTCCAGATGTTAATCCATCCATACTGATTAACACTCAGACTGCCAGTGTCGCTAATCTGCATGCCCGGCGGACATCCGCTATGGCTACCCCACACAACAGTCAGAGCTAACCAAATTCTCCTTAGGTGAAATAAAACATGGCAAAACACCTGTTTACTTCCGAGTCCGTATCAGAAGGACATCCTGATAAAATTGCTGACCAAATCTCCGACGCGGTGCTGGATGCGATCCTCGAGCAGGATCCGAAAGCGCGCGTAGCCTGTGAAACCTATGTCAAAACCGGCATGGTTCTGGTTGGTGGCGAGATCACCACCAGCGCATGGGTCGATATCGAAGAGATCACCCGTAACACGGTGCGTGAGATCGGTTATGTACATTCTGATATGGGCTTTGATGCCAACTCCTGCGCCGTACTGAGCGCCATTGGCAAACAGTCTCCGGATATCAACCAGGGCGTTGACCGTGCCGATCCGCTGGAACAGGGCGCGGGCGACCAGGGGCTGATGTTTGGCTACGCCACTAACGAAACCGACGTGCTGATGCCGGCACCAGTGACCTACGCCCACCGTCTGGTGCAGCGTCAGGCCGAAGTGCGTAAAAACGGCACTCTGCCGTGGCTGCGCCCGGATGCCAAGAGCCAGGTCACCTTCCAGTACGATGACGGCAAGATCGTTGGCATCGACGCGGTAGTACTCTCTACCCAGCACGCTGAAGATATCGACCAGAAATCTCTGCAGGAAGCGGTGATGGAAGAGATCATCAAGCCGGTTCTGCCGACCGAGTGGCTGAACAGCGCGACCAAATTCTTCATCAACCCGACCGGCCGTTTCGTTATCGGCGGCCCGATGGGCGACTGTGGTCTGACCGGCCGTAAAATCATCGTTGATACCTACGGCGGCATGGCGCGTCACGGTGGCGGTGCCTTCTCCGGTAAAGATCCGTCTAAAGTTGACCGCTCTGCGGCCTATGCTGCGCGCTATGTGGCGAAAAACATCGTTGCCGCAGGCCTGGCGGACCGCTGTGAGATCCAGGTTTCCTACGCTATCGGCGTGGCAGAACCGACCTCCATCATGGTGGAAACCTTCGGTACTGAAAAAGTGGCTTCCGAACAGCTGACTCTGCTGGTGCGCGAGTTCTTCGACCTGCGTCCGTACGGCCTGATCCAGATGCTGGATCTGCTGCACCCGATCTACAAAGAAACCGCAGCATACGGTCACTTTGGTCGCGAACATTTCCCGTGGGAAAAAACCGACAAAGCCGCCCTGCTGCGCGATGCTGCCGGTCTGAAATAACTGACCTGCAACAATCTCTTAAAAGGCCAGCCTCGTGCTGGCCTTTTGTTTTTGTTCCTGCCAGCCCATTCGCAGGGCGAATCTGAAACCGCTTACACCGCAGCGCATAACCCTCTCTTTCAGATTAATCCTTTTGCTCAATCGCAATTTATCTGCTGTTACATTTTCTTTCAGCTAAGTCTGAAATTGGTGCAAATGCGATGCGTATCGATAAATCATCCTCTATATTTTCAAAGCTTTATTTTAATTTACGATTCTACACCGGTGTAACCGATTACACCGGTGTGATATAAGTCACATAACTATACGACCTTATAACCTACCCTTTACATCGAAAATACTGATAACCCAACTGGAGGGCATAATGCCTGACAATAAAAAACAGGGACGCGCGTCCAATAAAGCCATGACGTTCTTTGTCTGCTTCCTTGCAGCCCTCGCAGGACTTCTTTTCGGCCTGGATATCGGCGTTATTGCCGGTGCATTACCCTTCATCACCGATGAATTCAACATCACCCCGCACACCCAGGAGTGGGTGGTCAGCTCGATGATGTTTGGCGCCGCCGTCGGTGCCGTCGGCAGCGGCTGGCTCTCCTTCAAGCTCGGGCGTAAAAAGAGCCTGATGATTGGCGCCATTCTGTTTGTCGCCGGTTCGCTCTTCTCCGCCGCCGCGCCAAACGTCGAGGTGCTGATCCTCTCCCGCGTTCTGCTCGGTCTGGCAGTAGGTGTGGCTTCTTATACCGCTCCGCTCTACCTGTCTGAGATTGCGCCGGAGAAAATTCGCGGCAGCATGATCTCCATGTACCAGCTGATGATCACCATCGGTATTCTCGGTGCTTATCTCTCGGATACCGCCTTCAGCTACAGCGGCGCATGGCGCTGGATGCTGGGCGTGATTATCATTCCGGCGATTCTGCTGCTGATTGGCGTCTTCTTCCTGCCGGACAGCCCGCGCTGGTTCGCCGCCAAACGCCGCTTCCACGATGCAGAACGCGTGCTGTTACGCCTGCGTGACACCAGCGCCGAAGCGAAAAACGAGCTGGAAGAGATCCGCGAAAGCCTGAAGGTGAAGCAGAGCGGCTGGGCGCTGTTTAAAGAGAACAGCAACTTCCGCCGCGCGGTGTTCCTTGGCGTGCTGCTGCAGGTGATGCAGCAGTTCACCGGGATGAACGTCATCATGTATTACGCGCCGAAAATCTTTGAGCTGGCGGGCTATACCAATACCACCGAACAGATGTGGGGCACGGTTATCGTTGGTCTGACTAACGTGCTGGCAACCTTTATCGCCATCGGTCTGGTGGATCGCTGGGGCCGTAAGCCGACCCTGACGCTGGGCTTCCTGGTCATGGCCGTCGGCATGGGCGTGCTGGGTACCATGATGCACATGGGTATCGAAACCCCAACCGCACAGTACTTCGCCGTCGGTATGCTGCTGATGTTTATCGTTGGCTTCGCCATGAGCGCCGGTCCGCTGATTTGGGTGCTGTGCTCTGAGATCCAGCCGCTGAAAGGCCGCGATTTCGGTATCACCTGCTCTACCGCCACTAACTGGATCGCGAACATGATCGTAGGTGCGACCTTCCTGACCATGCTCAACACCCTGGGCAATGCCAACACCTTCTGGGTGTACGGCGGTCTGAACCTGCTGTTCATCGTCCTGACCCTGTGGCTGGTTCCTGAAACCAAACACGTGTCGCTGGAACATATCGAACGTAACCTGATGAAAGGTCGCAAGCTGCGCGAAATCGGCGCACACGACTAACATCTCTTCGGGGAGGCGCCTGTTGCGTCTCCCCGCTTCGCGTTTTATGCTCTGCCCCTATGAAAACTCCCCGCCTCCCTATCGCCATCCAGCAAGCCGTTATGCGCAGCCTGCGGGAACATCTCGCCCGCGCCAACCTGAAGCTTGCCCGTAACTACCCGGAACCTAAGCTGGTCTACCACCAGCGCGGCACCTCAGCCGGCACGGCCTGGCTGGACGCTTACGAAATCCGCCTGAATCCGGTATTGCTGATGGAAAACCAGCAGGCCTTTATCGACGAAGTAGTGCCGCACGAGCTGGCGCACCTGCTGGTGTGGAAACACTTTGGCCGGGTGGCGCCCCACGGTAAAGAGTGGAAATGGATGATGGAGGGAGTACTTGGCGTGCCGGCGCGCCGTACCCATGCCTTCGAGCTGGAGTCGGTACGCCGCAATACCTTCCCCTATCGCTGCTCCTGCCAGCAGCATCAGCTTACCGTCCGGCGTCACAACCGGGTGGTACGCGGCGAAGCCACCTACCGCTGCGTGAAGTGCGGCGAGGTGCTGGCGGCAGAGTAGCCGGTCACAATCATGAACTTTCATGATCGGACTGATTGCATACAGGAACAACTTTGGTTACGTTGCGGGCTCGTTTTGCAACGGAGTTTCCGATGTCCCGTAAATTCTCCTTCGCGCTGGCCCTGCTGGCGAGCGCGCTCTCCGGCCAGACGCTGGCCGAAGGTATCCACAGCTTTGCCCAGGCCAAGGCCGCTGGGGTGAAAATCAACGCCGACGCCCCCGGCGATTTCTACTGCGGCTGCAAGATCGACTGGCAGGGCAAAAAAGGGGTAGTCGACCTCGAATCATGCGGCTACAAAGTGCGGAAAAACGCCAACCGCGCCAGCCGGATCGAATGGGAGCACGTGGTTCCCGCCTGGCAGTTCGGCCATCAGCGCCAGTGCTGGCAGGATGGCGGGCGGAAAAACTGCGCCAAAGACCCGGTCTATCGCCAGATGGAGAGCGATATGCACAACCTGCAGCCGGCGGTGGGCGAGGTCAACGGCGATCGCGGCAACTTTATGTACAGCCAGTGGAACGGCGGCGAAGGCCAGTACGGCCAGTGCGCCATGAAGGTCGATTTTAAAGAGAAGCTGGCCGAGCCGCCGGCCCGCGCCCGCGGCAGCATCGCCCGCACCTACTTCTATATGCGTGACCGCTACGCCTTAAACCTCTCCCGCCAGCAGACGCAGCTCTTTACCGCCTGGGATAAGCTCTATCCGGTGACCGCATGGGAGTGCCTGCGGGACGAACGCATCGCTAAAGTGCAGGGGAATCATAACCCTTACGTCCAGCGCGCTTGCCAGGCGCGAAAGAGCTAACCTACACTAGCGGCAATTGTTTCTTTGCCGACACCCCTTACCCTGGCCCTCTTCCCACAAGGGAGAGGGGATAGACTGTGCAGGGGCTTAGCTCTTGATGGACGTTTTTACTATGCGTGTTCCTCGTATTTATCATCCTGAACCGATCGCCACAGGCAGTGAAATTGCCCTGTCCGAAGAGGCCGCCAACCACGTTGGCCGCGTGCTGCGCATGGGGGCCGGTCAGGCGATTCAGCTGTTTGACGGTTCAAACCAGGTGTTTGACGCACAAATTACCCGCGCCGATAAAAAAAGCGTGCAGGTCAGCGTGGTGCGGGGCGAGATCGACGATCGTGAGTCGCCGCTGCATATCCACCTGGGACAGGTAATGTCGCGCGGTGAAAAAATGGAATTCACTATCCAGAAATCGATCGAACTTGGTGTAAGCCTCATTACGCCACTTTTTTCTGAGCGCTGCGGCGTTAAACTGGATGCTGAACGACTGAATAAAAAGCTTCAGCAGTGGCAGAAGATCGCCATCGCCGCCTGCGAACAGTGTGGCCGCAACCGCGTGCCGGAGATCCGCCCGGCGATGGATCTGGAGGCCTGGTGTGCTGAAGAGGAGAGCGGGCTGAAGCTCAACCTGCACCCGCGCGCTAGCGCCAGCATCAACACGCTGCCGCTGCCGGTAGAGCGCGTACGGCTGCTGATTGGCCCGGAGGGCGGGCTGTCGGCGGATGAAATCGCCATGACCGCGCGCTACCAGTTTACTGATATTCTGTTGGGACCTCGCGTTCTGCGTACTGAGACAACTGCGCTCACCGCCATCACCGCGCTTCAGGTGCGTTTTGGCGATCTGGGCTAACGGAGAAGAACATGATTAAGCTCGGCATCGTGATGGACCCCATCGCAAGCATCAACATCAAGAAAGACTCCAGCTTCGCTATGCTGCTGGAGGCGCAGCGTCGCGGCTATCAGCTTCATTATATGGAGATGAGCGATCTCTACCTGATCAACGGTGAAGCCCGCGCGCGTACCCGCATTGTAAACGTCGAGCAGAATTATGATAAGTGGTACGAGTTTGGCTCAGAGCAGGATCTGCCCCTGGCCGACCTCGACGTCATCCTGATGCGTAAGGATCCACCGTTCGACACCGAGTACATCTACTGCACCTATATTCTTGAGCGCGCCGAAGAGAAAGGGACGCTGATCGTCAACAAGCCCCAGAGCCTGCGCGACTGTAACGAGAAGCTCTATACCGCCTGGTTCTCCGACCTGACGCCGGAAACCCTGGTGACCCGCAGCAAAACCCAGCTGAAAGCCTTCTGGCAGAAGCATGGCGATATCATCCTGAAGCCGCTGGACGGCATGGGCGGCGCCTCTATTTTCCGCGTGAAAGAGGGTGACCCGAACCTGGGGGTGATTGCCGAAACCCTGACCGAGCACGGCACTCGCTACTGCATGGCGCAAAATTATATTCCGGCCATCGTCGACGGGGATAAGCGCGTACTGGTGGTGGATGGCGAACCCGTACCTTACTGCCTGGCACGTATTCCGCAGGGCGGCGAAACCCGCGGTAACCTCGCAGCCGGTGGCCGCGGCGAACCGCGTCCGCTGACGGAAAGCGACTGGGAGATCGCCCGTCGCGTTGGTCCTCTGCTGAAAGCTAAGGGGCTGATTTTCGTCGGTCTCGACATCATCGGCGACCGTCTGACCGAGGTAAACGTCACCAGCCCAACCTGCATTCGTGAAATCGAAGCGGAATTCCCGGTCTCTATTACCGGCATGCTGATGGACGCTATTGAAAAACGCCTGAAGCAGTAATCCGGCTTTCTCATCTCGCCTCTCCCCCACCCCAGGTCAGCAGACCTGGGTGAATCTCTAGTGACAGCGCCCGGGTTTAACCGCATACTGGGTGCTGTTGCTTTTTTAAACCAGGAAACAGTACCTCTGACAATGAATTTACAGCATCACTTTCTTATTGCCATGCCTGCTCTCCAGGACCCGATTTTCCGCCGTGCCGTTGTCTATATCTGCGAATATAGCGATGAGGGCGCAATGGGAATTATCATCAATAAACCGCTGGAAAATCTTAACGTTGAAGGCATTCTGGATAAGCTAAAAATCGCCCAGGATGAACGTGTACCGGAAATCCGGCTCGACAAGCCCGTGATGCTGGGTGGCCCACTGGCAGAAGATCGCGGCTTTATTCTCCATACGCCGCCGGGCTTCTCCTCCAGTATTCGCATCTCTGACAACACCGTGATCACCACCTCCCGCGACGTGCTGGAGACGCTGGGTACGGCGAATCAGCCTGCCGACGTGCTGGTGGCGCTTGGCTACGCCTCATGGGAAAAAGGTCAGTTGGAGCAGGAGATCCTGGATAACGCCTGGCTGACGGCCCCGGCGGATCTCAACATCCTGTTTAAAACCCCCATCGCCGATCGCTGGCGCGATGCCGCGAAGCTTATCGGTATTGATATCCAGACCATGCCTGGCGTAGCGGGGCACGCCTGATGAGCGGCACCCTGCTGGCGTTTGATTTTGGCACCAAAAGCATCGGCGTGGCCATCGGCCAGCGCATCACCGGTACGGCCCGCCCGCTAAACGCCCTGAAAGCGCAGGACGGCACCCCGGACTGGAACCTGATTGAGCGGCTGCTTAAAGAGTGGCAGCCTGACGAAGTGATTGTCGGCCTGCCGCTGAACATGGATGGCACCGAACAGCCCCTCACCGCCCGCGCCCGCAAGTTCGCCAATAAGATCCACGGCCGTTTTGGCGTAGCGGTAAAGCTGCACGACGAGCGGCTGAGCACGGTAGAGGCCCGCGCCGGGCTGTTTGAGCACGGCGGCTTCCGCGCGCTGAATAAAGGCAGCGTCGATTCCGCCTCCGCCGTGATTATCCTCGAAAGCTTCTTCGAACAGGGTTACTGACCCCCTCCTCTCCTGCCCGGCCAGGCCGGGCAAAACCCCGATTATGGCGATCGGCCTCACATTTTATTCGGCCACTTTTTGCATTCCAGTCACTGTCTCTATAAAAGAAACATATACGTTTAGCTTTTTTCGACCAGCCGGGCGGCAAGTGCGTTGAGCTCCTGCAGGCGCGATTGAATGGTCTCTTCGGTGATATCCCACATGCCGGCGAAGGCCAGCGCGGCCTGATGAACGCCCAGGGGCAGGGCCATAGAGACCTCACCGTCGTCGTGGTGCCAGACCACGTTCCCCCGCTCGCGCTGCTGGGCGATATGGGGTGCAAGGCTCTGCCACTGCTCTGGCGTGAAGCGTGCCATCAGCGCCTCGTCGCTTTCGGCGGCCAGCAGCGACATACCGATAACGGAACACCAGGCCGGCAACATATGAAAACCGGCCAGCGCCTGGGTGGTCTGGCTGCCGGGGACGGAGTGCCAGATATAGATTATCTGGTCTTCCCACAACACCCCCAGCGCCACCACGATATCGCGCGGTGCCTGGCGCTCCAGCCTCGGCAGGGCGCGGGAGAAGAGCTCTGAGCCGCGGATCGCCTGGGCTGCCAGGGCGTGGATCCCCGGTCCCGGCAGGTAGCGCCGCTGCTCATCCTGCATGGTCAGGCCGATAGAGGCCATGGTCATCAGCAGGCGATTAACGCGGGTGGTGTTTATACCCATCAGACGCGCCAGCTCGCGGCAACCAATGGCCCGACCGCTGGAGACCAGATACTGCAGACAGCGAATGCCGTCGATAAGGCTTTGATTAGGTTGTGATGACATAGCCGCATTCAGTTTGTGAGGGTTACGTCGATTCTAACGCCAGTACAGAAGGATACAAGGTAATGAATATCTATCCCCACAGCGATGCCAGAACCTTCCCCACCACGCGGCTGGAGGCGGACCTGCTGGTTGCCGGCGGTGGCCTGGCCGGGCTGTGCGCCGCGCTGGCGGCAGCAAGAGACGGCCTGAACGTAGTGCTGATTCAGGACCGGCCGGTACTGGGCGGGAATGCCTCCAGCGAGGTGCGCCTGTGGGCCAACGGCGCCACCTCGCATATGGGTAACAACAACCGCTGGTCGCGGGAAGGCGGCATTATGGGCGAAATCATGGAGGAGAACCTCTGGCGCAACAAAGAGGGGAACCCGGTGATGTTCGACCTTGTGCTGCTCGACCTTGCGAAAAGCCAGCCGGGCCTTACCCTGCTGCTGAATACGGCGGTATACGAGGTGGCAAAAAGCGGCGACCGCCTCACCGGCGTGAAGGCCTTCAACGCCATTAACGAAACCTTTTATACCGTCACCGCCAGCCAGTTTTGCGATGCCACCGGCGATGGAGTGCTGGGGTATCTGGCCGGGGCGGAATACCGCGAAGGGGCGGAAGCGCCGGAGGAGCTCGGGGAAAAGATGGCCCCCGGCGAGCAGTTTGGCCACAAGCTCGGCCACTCGATCTACTTCTACACCCGCCGCACCGCCGAGCCGGTAACCTTTGTTCCCCCGTCGTTTGCCCTCGATGACATCACCGCCATCCCACGCTACAAACGCCTCACCTCCACTCTCAACGGCTGCGACCTGTGGTGGCTGGAGTGGGGAGGACGCCTCGATACCGTCCACGAAAGCGAAACCATTAAATGGGAGCTGTGGAAAATCGTCTGGGGCGTGTGGAATTACATTAAAAATAGCGGTGAGTTTCCGGACGCGGACAACCTGACCATCGAGTGGGTGGGCGTTATTCCCGGCAAGCGCGAGAGCCGCCGCTTTATGGGCGATCATCTGCTCTGCCAGCAGGACATCATCGAACAGCGCGACCACTACGACGCGGTGGCCTACGGCGGCTGGTCTATCGACCTGCATCCGGCCGACGGGGTTTACAGCACCCACGACGGCTGCCGCCAGTTTCACAGTAAAGGCACCTACACTATTCCGCTTCGTTCTCTCTACAGCCGCTCGCTGGAGAACCTCTTCCTCACCGGCAGGCTCATCTCCGCCTCTCACGTCGCTTTTGGCAGCGCGAGGGTGATGTGCACCTGCGGCCTGCTTGGCGAGGTGGTGGGCCGCGCGGCGGCCCTCTGCCACCGGGAACAACTGACGCCGCGGGAGCTTGCGCAGCCTGCGCAGGTGGGCAAACTGCAGCAGCGCCTGCAGGCGGCTGGCTGCTACATCCCCCGCCAGCGGCTGGAGGATCCGGCCGGGGGCGCCACGGTCACCGCCAGCAGCGAATACCAGCTCAGCGCGCTGGAGCATAACGGCGAATGGCAGCCGCTGGAGGCGCGCATGGCTGTCCTGCTGCCGGTGCGCAAAAATGAGCGCCTGCCGGCATTTACCTTTATGCTACGTGCCCGCACGCCGCAGCCCCTTACCGTTACGCTGCTGGGCAGCGAGAAAAGCGGTAACTTCACCCCGGAGCTGCACTATGCTGGCGTCACGCTTGAGGTGGATGAGGCGCGGGGCTATACCTGCGAATTCGACTGGCAAAGCGAGCGCGACCAGTACGTCTTTATCGCCTTCAGCGCCAGCGACGCCGTCGATATCGCCCTGACCAGCACCCGCCTGCCCGGCCTGATGACCCTCTTTAACAGCCTCAATGCCCGCGTGGCCAAACATCCCCGCCAGGTGGCCGATGGCGATTACGGCGTGGAGGAGTTCGACTTCTGGCTGCCGCGCCGCCACCCGACGCAGATCTTCCCGGCGATGACCCTGAGCAGGCCGCTGCGCTGCCACGCCGCAGAAAACCTGCTGAATGGCCACCTGCGCCCCGAACAGCAGACCAACGCCTGGTCGCCGGCACCGGAGGATCCCGCCCCGCAGGTGGTGTGGCGCTGGGCCGCCCCCGAGACTATCTCCAGCCTGACGCTGATGCAGGACAACGATTTCGATAACGCCATGGAGACGGTACAGATGGGCCATTACCGGGCCGTGACGCCGCACTGCATTACCCACTACCGCCTGTGGGCCGATGAAACGCAGATTGCCGAGGTTACGCATAATCACCACTCCGTGTGTGAACACCGCTTCGCCGAGCCGCTGAGGGCGCGCGAAATCAGGCTGGAGATCCTGGCGACCGCAGGCGCACTGCCGGCGGTCTACTCCCTGAACGTGCGCTAAACCCGACCCTGGGCTCGCCGCTCGGCAAGGCTCTGGTCAAAGTTCTGCATCCCCATCAGCTGCCCGGTCTGGATAACGCCAGGCAGCTGATACGTTTTGCCTTCGCGGATGAGGTTCGCCGCCGCCGGGGTATTCACCAGCAGTTCATACAGCGCTACCCTGCCGTCCTGATTATCATTCACCAGCCTTTGCGCCAGCACCGCCCGCAGGCTGCCCGCCAGCTGGCTGCGCACCGGCTCCTTCTCCTGCGCGGGAAAGGTATCCACCAGGCGTTCAACCGCCTGGGCGGCGTTGCGGGTATGGAGCGTAGCCAGCACCAGATGCCCGGTCTCCGCAGCGCTTAGCGCCAGGCGAATGGTTTCGCTGTCGCGCAGCTCCCCCAGCAGGATGACGTCCGGATCTTCACGCAGCGCGGCGCGAAGCGCCCCGGCGAAGCTGTGGCAATGCAGGCCTATCTCCCGCTGCTGCACCAGGCAGCGTTTGCTCTGATGAATAAACTCCACCGGATCTTCCAGCGTCAGGATATGCCTGTCGCTATGGCAGTTAAGAAAATCGACCATCGCCGCCAGGGTGGTGGATTTGCCGCTGCCCGTCGCCCCGGTCACGAGGATCAGGCCGTTATCGCTCGCCAGAAGCTCGGGCACGATGCGCGGCGCGGCAAGCGTGTTGAGTTGCGGGCACTCATCAGGCAGCAACCGCAGCGCCAGCGAGCAGCCCCGGGTATGGGCGAACGCGCTGGCGCGCAGGCGCTGCTCGCCCAGCGTAACGGCGAAATCCACATGCCCGTTGGCCATCCACGCCCCCTGCTGCTCGTCACTGAGCCAGGCCTGTAGCAGGGCATTGACCTCCGGCGGCGGAAAAGGGGCCGGCTCGATTTTGCCGCGCCGCCGCCAGCGCGGCGGGGCATTACTGCACAGGTGTAGATCCGAGACGTTATGCTTTACACTAAGGGCCACAATTTCTTCCATTACCATACGACCATCCTCGGAATATGAACGACATTGCGCATAACCTGGCACAGGTCCGGGACAAAATCTCAGCCGCAGCAGCGGCCTGCGGCCGTGCTTCAGAAGAAGTTACTCTGCTTGCAGTCAGCAAAACTAAGCCTGCGAGCGCCATCGCAGAAGCCATTGACGCAGGCCAGCGCGCATTTGGTGAAAACTACGTTCAGGAAGGAGTAGAAAAAATTCGCCATTTCCGGGAAACGGGAGCGGCGGATTTGCAATGGCACTTTATCGGGCCGCTGCAGTCGAACAAAAGCCGTCTGGTTGCAGAACATTTCGACTGGTGCCACACCGTCGATCGCCTGCGCATCGCCACCCGCCTGAGCGAGCAGCGTCCGGAAGGAATGGCGCCGCTTAACGTGCTGATTCAAATCAATATTAGCGATGAGAACAGCAAGTCGGGCATTGCGCTTTCAGAGCTGGAGGCGCTGGCAGAAGCGGTGGCAGTGCTGCCTGGCCTTACCCTGCGCGGGCTGATGGCGATCCCGGCGCCGGAAACGGATTACGACAGGCAGTTTGCCGTGGCACGGCAAATGGCTGTAGCATTTGGGACGCTCAAAGCGGGCTACCCCACCGTCGATACGCTATCACTGGGCATGACGGACGATATGGACGCCGCCATTGCGGCAGGCAGTACCATGGTGCGCATCGGCACAGCAATTTTCGGCGCGCGCGATTACCCCCAAAAATAAGGAAACCTGAGGAACGCCATGAAGACGTTGACTTTCCTGCTCTCGACGGTCATTGAACTCTATACGATGGTGCTGTTACTGCGCGTATGGATGCAGTGGGCGCGTTGTGATTTCTACAACCCTTTTTCACAGTTTGTGGTGAAAATCACCCAGTCGATTATCGGGCCGCTGCGCCGGGTCATCCCTCCGATGGGGCCGATTGACAGCGCCTCGCTGCTGGTGGCGCTGGTCCTGTGCGTGATCAAAGCGATCGTGCTCTTTATGGTGGTGACCTTCCAGCCGATCATCTGGATCGCCGCCGTACTTATCCTGCTTAAAACCATCGGCTCGCTGATCTTCTGGGTGCTGCTGGTGATGGCGATCATGAGCTGGGTCAGCCAGGGCCGCAGCCCGGTGGAATATGCGCTTATTCAGCTGACGGAGCCGCTGCTGCGCCCAATCCGCAACCTGCTGCCCTCCATGGGCGGTATCGATTTTTCACCGATGATCCTCGTTCTGCTGCTGTACGTGATCAACATGGGGATCGGCGAACTGCTTCAGTCCACCGGTAACATGCTGCTGCCGGGGCTGTGGATGGCGCTATGAGTACCGTCAGCACCTGCGCCGACGGGCTGGTTTTGCGGCTGTATATTCAGCCCAAAGCCAGCCGTGACAGCATTATTGGTTTGCATGGCGACGAGTTAAAAGTCGCCATCACCGCCCCACCCGTCGATGGCCAGGCCAATTCGCATCTGACCAAATATCTGGCGAAACAGTTTCGCGTTGCTAAAAGCCAGGTCCTGATTGAGAAAGGCGAGCTGGGGCGACATAAACAGGTTAAGATCCTCAACCCGCAACACATCCCGACGGAAGTCGCGGCGCTGACAAAATAGGATAAGACAATGCAGAAAGTTGTTCTCGCTACCGGCAATGCCGGTAAAGTGCGCGAGCTGGCCTCGCTGTTGAATGATTTTGGTCTGGACGTGGTTGCCCAGACGGAATTAGGCGTCGACTCCGTTGAGGAGACAGGCCTGACCTTTATCGAAAATGCGATTATTAAGGCGCGCCACGCGGCAAAAGTCACCGGCCTGCCGGCCATCGCCGATGATTCCGGTCTGGCGGTAGATTATCTCGGCGGCGCGCCGGGGATTTACTCCGCCCGCTACTCCGGTGAGGATGCCAGCGACCAGCAAAATCTGGAAAAGCTGCTCGATGCCTTACAGCTGGTGCCGGATGACCAGCGCCAGGCGCAGTTCCACTGCGTGCTGGTCTATATGCGCCACGCCGAGGATCCGACCCCCATCGTCTGCCACGGCAGCTGGCCGGGCGTGATTACCCGCACGGCCGCGGGCAGCGGCGGCTTTGGCTACGATCCCATTTTCTTTGTCCCCACCGAGGGCAAAACCGCTGCGGAACTGACCCGCGAAGAGAAAAGCGCGATTTCCCACCGCGGACGCGCGCTGAAACTGTTACTGGAAGCATTACGTAATGGCTAATTTGCCACCTCTGAGTCTCTATATTCACATCCCGTGGTGCGTGCAGAAATGTCCGTACTGCGATTTCAACTCGCATGCGCTGAAGGGCGAAGTCCCGCATGACGACTACGTTCAGCATCTGCTTTGCGATCTGGATGCCGACGTACTTTACGCACAGGGACGTGAAGTTAAGACCATTTTCATTGGTGGCGGTACGCCGAGCCTGCTCTCAGGCCCGGCGATGCAGACGCTGCTGGACGGCGTGCGTGCGCGTCTGAATCTGGCGGCGGACGCGGAAATTACCATGGAGGCCAACCCGGGCACCGTAGAGGCGGACCGCTTCGTTGACTATCAGCGCGCCGGGGTGAACCGCATCTCCATCGGCGTGCAGAGCTTTAGCGAGCCGAAGCTGAAGCGGCTGGGACGTATCCACGGCCCGGACGAGGCGAAGCGCGCGGCGCATCTGGCCACCGGGCTGGGGTTGCGCAGTTTTAACCTCGATTTGATGCACGGCCTGCCGGACCAGTCGCTGGAAGAGGCGCTGGACGATTTGCGCCAGGCGATTGCCCTCAATCCGCCGCATCTCTCCTGGTATCAGCTGACCATCGAGCCCAACACGCTGTTCGGCTCCCGCCCGCCGGTGCTGCCCGACGACGACGCCCTGTGGGATATCTTTGAGCAGGGCCACCGGCTGCTGACCGCCGCAGGCTATCAGCAGTACGAGACCTCGGCCTACGCGAAGCCGGGCTATCAGTGCCAGCACAACCTGAACTACTGGCGTTTTGGCGATTATCTGGGGATTGGCTGCGGCGCCCACGGCAAAGTCACCTTCCCGGACGGGCGCATTTTACGCACCGCCAAAACCCGCCATCCGCGCGGCTATATGGAAGGACGCTATCTGGAGCGCAGCCACGACGTGGAGGCGGCAGATAAGCCCTTTGAGTTCTTTATGAACCGCTTCCGCCTGCTGGAAGCCGCGCCGCGCGCGGAGTTTACCCGCTATACCGGGCTGGCAGAATCGGTGATTCGCCCGCAGATCGACGAAGCACTGGCCCAGGGGTATATCACCGAGAGCGACGAGCTCTGGCAGATAACCGAACATGGCAAACTGTTCCTTAATTCCCTGCTTGAGCTGTTCCTCGCCGACGATTCCTGAAGAGGGATTCCGGATTTTGCATCCCGTTCTGCCGGCTGAGGGAAAGGCTGGCAAAGTGCGGGGATGGAAATTATCCGTTCTTATGCCAAAAAGCTCCGTCGCGAGCTGACAAATGAAGAGAGACGACTCTGGTATCTGTTACGCAGTCGTCGCTTTGCGCATTATAAATTTCGCCGTCAGCACCCTGTGGGTCATTACATTCTGGATTTTGTCTGCTGTGAGGCGCGGCTGGCGATAGAGCTGGATGGCGGTCAGCACGATGATAGCCAGCAATACGATTGCCAGCGAACGTTATGGCTACAGGAAAAAGGCTGAACGGTGATTCGCTTCTGGAATAGTGAGCTATGGCATAACGAGGAAGGAGTGCTGGAAGAGATCCTGGCGGCGCTGCAGAGGCTTTTACCCTCACCCCGGCCCTCTCCCTGAAAGGGAGAGGGAGAAAACCAGCGTCATACCTGCCAACAGCTCCAGGCCGTCCCCAAACCTGCGCCGTGTTTGCCAACGGCGCCGGACGGTCCCCTCTCCTCTTTGGGGAGAGGGTTAGGGTGAGGGGCCCGGCGCACAAACCTACTTCAGTGACCCCACCAGCGATTTGCGGCTCTCTTCCAGCGACACCACGCGCTGGCACACGTCTTTACCGAAGGCCTGGAAATCGGCTTCCTGGTTCTTCCACTCGTTCTGGATCGACGTCTGCAGGCCGCCCAGGCTACCCAGCACGCCCTGCAGTGGGTTGCCGCCGCCCTTCAGCACCGCCTTGGCGCCCATTTCGTTGATGCTGTCCTGCAGAATGCCGCCCATCGCCTGGTTTACCAGCTGCTGGCCGTCGGCACGCACCTGGTCAATGGCTTTGTAGTGGAAGGTCAGCCCGTCGGTACGACGCTCAATAATCCGGTTCATCTGCTCTTTCAACTGGGCATCCAGTTTGGTCAGGCGGGTGCGCATGTTGCTGCTCTCGCCCACCTCTTTAGCGATGATCTTATCCAGCGCCACGCGGCCTTTCTCGACGCGGGAGCGGGCCCCTTCGTCGATCCACGGCAGCGCGCTGCGCAGTTCGGCCTGATAATCTTTTGCCTGCTCGCGCTGGGCGGCGCTCAGGCTCGGTTGTTTACCGTTGAACATCACGTTGCCATCCGGCGTAATCACCAGATTGCCGTTCTCGCCCTTTACCTGCACGGTTTGCGGGCTGAGGATCACGTCGTCTCGCGGCGTCACTTCACATTTATATTCCGCGTGGGCGGTTAACGCGGTTGCCATCAGAGCCGCAGCCAGCAGCGTTTTGCGCATCATAAAAACTCCCTCAGACAAAATGGGCCAGCAAATGCTGGCCCCTTATGTATTATTAGTCCCACCAGATGTCGAAAAGTTCGCTGACGCGCACCTCTTCGTATTTGTGGTCTTCCAGCCATTTACGCACGATGGCCTGATGCTCTTCGGTGCACTGGCCGATCTCCTGTTTGCAGATCAGACCTTCCCACGCCAGATAGCCGCTGCCGTCAAAGGCCAGCTGGTTCGGCTCGATAACTTCGTCGATAAAGGCATCCACGTCTTTATCGATCTGCTCTACGCTGGTGCCTTCCGGGAAACGCCACGCAACGGAAAAACCAATCTCCTGGAATTCGTCGATGTGCATTTTTTTACGCAGACGACGGCTACGGTTCTTTGCCATTATTTCACCCTCTCGAACATTAAGTCCCATACGCCGTGGCCAAGACGATGACCACGCTGTTCAAATTTGGTTACCGGACGTGAATCCGGACGCGGTACGTAGTCGTTGCTCTCCGACTGGTTTTTATACCCGTCGAGGGACGACATCACTTCCAGCATATGTTCTGCATAGGCTTCCCAGTCGGTAGCCATATGGAAAACACCACCCAGCTTAAGCTTGCTTTTTACCAGCTCGGCAAAAGGCGCCTGCACGATGCGACGCTTATTATGACGCGCTTTATGCCACGGGTCCGGGAAAAAGAGCTGAACCATGTTAAGCGAGTTGTCGGGGATCATCTTGTGCAGCACTTCCACCGCGTCGTGACACATCACGCGCAGGTTCTCCACGCCCTCTTCATGGGCGGTGGCAAGACAGGCGCCCACGCCCGGAGAGTGCACTTCAATGCCGAGGAAGTTCTGCTCCGGCCTGGCTTTCGCCATGGTCACCAGCGAGGCACCCATACCAAAGCCAATCTCAAGCGTAATTGGCGCATCGCGGCCAAAAAGTTCAACAAAATCGACCGGCTGCTCGCTGAACTCAACGCCCATCACCGGCCAGTAGTTGTCCAGCGCGTGCTGCTGCCCTTTTGTCAGGCGCCCCTGACGGCGGACGAAGCTGCGAATACGGCGCAGCGGGCGGCCGTTTTCATCAAATTCCGGTGAAATGACGTCGTTTTTCATAAAAGAGTTGTCTGCTTGTGAGAGTGTTCGGGAAACGGGCATTATCCAAAGTTAAGCCTTCTATGCAAGCATGGGAAAGATCCGGTTTACAGCCGAATGCCGCTGTGCTGCAATCTGCCCCCCTGTTATCGCGAAGTTAAGACCATGCAAGCCTCTCAATTTTCAGCCCAGGTGCTGGACTGGTACGACAAATACGGGCGTAAAACCCTGCCCTGGCAAATTGATAAAACGCCCTACAAAGTATGGCTCTCTGAGGTGATGTTGCAACAGACGCAGGTCACAACGGTGATCCCCTATTTTGAGCGCTTTATGGCGCGCTTTCCGACGGTAACGGATCTGGCTAACGCCCCGCTGGATGAGGTGCTGCACCTCTGGACCGGGCTCGGCTATTACGCCCGGGCGCGCAATCTGCATAAAGCGGCGCAGCAGGTCGCCACCCTGCATAAAGGCACCTTCCCGGAGACCTTTGACGAAGTGGCGGCCCTGCCGGGCGTCGGGCGCTCTACCGCGGGCGCTATCCTCTCGCTGTCGCTGGGCAAACATTTCCCGATCCTCGACGGCAACGTCAAGCGTGTACTGGCACGCTGCTACGCGGTGGCCGGCTGGCCGGGTAAAAAAGAGGTGGAGAAGCGCCTGTGGGAGATTAGCGAAACCGTCACCCCGGCCGCAGGCGTTGAGCGTTTTAACCAGGCGATGATGGATCTGGGGGCGATGGTCTGCACCCGCTCAAAGCCGAAGTGCGAGATTTGCCCGCTGAATAACCTCTGCATGGCCTATGCCACCCACTCCTGGGCGCTGTATCCAGGCAAAAAACCAAAGCAAACCCTGCCCGAGCGCACCGGCTATTTCCTGCTACTTCAGCACGAAAACAAGGTACTGCTGGCCCAGCGTCCGCCAAGGGGGCTGTGGGGCGGGCTGTTCTGCTTCCCGCAGTTTGCCGACGAGGCCGAACTGCGCGCCTGGCTGGCGGATCGCCAGATTAGTGCCGATAATCTTCGGCAGCTCACCGCGTTTCGCCATACTTTTAGCCATTTCCATCTGGATATTGTGCCAATGTGGCTTCCCGTGTCCTCATTCACCGCGTGCATGGATGAAGGAAGCGGTCTCTGGTATAACTTAGCGCAACCGCCGTCAGTGGGACTGGCGGCACCCGTTGAGCGCCTGTTACAGCAATTACGTGTCGGGGCAATCGCTTAGCCCCGGGCGACAAAGAGGATTTAGTATGGCCAGAACTATTTTTTGTACCTTCCTGCAGCGTGACGCCGAAGGCCAGGATTTTCAGCTCTATCCGGGCGAGCTGGGTAAGCGCATCTATAATGAGATTTCTAAAGAAGCCTGGGCGCAGTGGCAGCAGAAGCAGACCATGATCATCAACGAGCAGAAGCTCAATATGATGAACGTAGAGCATCGCAAACTGCTGGAGCAGGAGATGGTCAACTTCCTGTTTGAAGGTAAAGACGTGCATATCGAAGGCTATACGCCGCCAGAAAAATAATGAAGGGCCTGCCGGCCCTTTTCAACAAACACAACACGCACTCACGGAATGATGAAAAAATTTTTAGCGCTGGCCCTCGTTGCGCCGTTACTTGTTTCTTGTTCCTCGAAAAATAAAGGCGATAGCTATAACGAAGCCTGGGTAAAGGACACTAACGGTTTTGACATTCTGATGGGGCAATTTGCCCATAACATCGAAAATATCTGGGGATTTAACGAGGTTCTGATTGCCGGGCCAAAGGATTACGTTAAGTATACCGACGCCTACCAGACCCGTAGCCACATCAACTTTGATGACGGCACCATCACCATCGAGACCATCGCCGGCACCGATCCCGCCGCGCGCCTGCGCCAGGCTATCGTTAAAACCCTGCTAATGGGCGACGATCCGGGCTCTATCGATCTCTATTCCGACGCCGACGACATCACCATCTCCAAAGAGCCGTTCCTCTATGGCCAGGTGGTGGACCAGACCGGCCAGCCGATCCGCTGGGAAGGCCGCGCCAATAACTTTGCCGATTATCTGCTGCAAACGCGCCTGAAGAGCCGGGCCAACGGCCTGAAGATTATCTATAGCGTCACTATTAACCTGGTGCCGAACCACCTTGATAAGCGTGCGCATAAATATCTGGGCATGGTGCGCCAGGCATCGCGCAAATATGGCGTGGAAGAGTCGCTGATCCTGGCGATTATGCAGACGGAGTCCTCCTTTAACCCCTACGCGGTGAGCCGTTCCGATGCGCTGGGGCTGATGCAGGTTGTGCAGCACAGCGCCGGGAAAGATGTTTTCCGCGCGCAGGGGCGTTCCGGCATGCCGAGCCGCAGCTATCTGTTCGATCCCGCCAGCAACATCGACACCGGCACCGCCTATCTGGCGATGCTGAACAACGTCTATCTGGGCGGGATTGATAACCCGACGTCGCGACGTTATGCGGTGATTACCGCCTATAACGGCGGCGCGGGCAGCGTACTGCGCGTCTTCTCTAACGATAAGATACAGGCGGCCAGCATTATCAACAGTATGGCGCCAGGGGATGTCTATCAGACCCTGACCACCCGCCACCCCTCCGCGGAATCCCGCCGTTATCTCTATAAGGTGAATACGGCGCAGAAGGGTTATCGCCGCCGGTAGTCATTCTTTACCCCTCACCCTGACCCTCTCCCCATAGGGGAGAGGGGACCGTTCACTGCGCGCTTAAATACCGCACGCCCCCTTTCCCCCTCTCCCTGGGGAGAGGGCCGGTCAGGGGAAACCCGCCATCCACCCATACAAAAACGTTATTTGCATCACAATCCAATCTGCAAATTAATATGGATTGCATTTTTTTGCGGGAGGTAACAAAACATCACGCCACTCGCTGATAGAATTGCATCAAATAAACTCCCTAAATGTTTCTACGCAAACAATTAGCCCGCTCACTTGTGAGGAAAGTAACATGAACCTTAAGCTGCAGCTTAAAATCTTGTCATTTCTGCAGTTCTGTCTGTGGGGGAGCTGGCTAACGACGCTCGGCTCCTACATGTTTGTTACCCTGAAATTCGATGGCGCCTCCATCGGAGCGGTGTATAGCTCGCTGGGTATTGCCGCGGTCTTTATGCCTACCCTGCTCGGGATAGTGGCGGATAAGTGGATCAGCGCCAAATGGCTCTATGCCCTCTGCCACCTGGTGGGGGCGGCCACGCTGTTTATGGCGGCAGGAGTCACCACGCCGGGGGCGATGTTTGCGGTAATCCTGCTTAACTCGCTGGCCTATATGCCCACGCTTGGGCTTATCAACTCCATCTCCTACTATCGCCTGAAAACGTCGGGGCTCGATATCGTCACCGATTTCCCGCCCATTCGTATCTGGGGCACCATCGGCTTTATTATGGCAATGTGGGCGGTGAGCTTCTCCGGCTTTGAACTGAGCCATATGCAGCTGTACATTGGCGCCGCGCTCTCCATCGTGCTGGTGCTCTTTACCCTGACCCTGCCGCATATTCCGGTCTCTAACCAGCAGCGGAACCAGAGCTGGAGCAGCATGCTCGGCCTGGACGCGTTCGCACTGTTCAAAAACAAGCGCATGGCGATCTTCTTTATCTTCTCCATGCTGCTGGGCGCCGAGCTGCAAATCACCAACATGTTCGGCAACACCTTCCTGCACAGCTTCGATAACGATCCGCTCTTCTCCGGCAGCTTTATCGTGGAGCACGCCTCGGTGATGATGTCCATTTCGCAGATCTCCGAGACCCTGTTCATCCTGACCATCCCGTTCTTCCTGAGCCGCTACGGCATTAAGAACGTCATGCTGATCAGTATCGCCGCGTGGATGCTGCGCTTCGGTCTGTTCGCCTACGGCGACCCGTCGGCCTTCGGCACCGTGCTGCTGGTGCTGTCGATGATTGTCTACGGCTGCGCCTTTGACTTCTTCAACATTTCGGGTTCGGTGTTTGTAGAGAAAGAGGTGCGCCCGGAGATCCGCGCCAGCGCACAGGGTATGTTCCTGATGATGACCAACGGCTTCGGCTGTATCCTGGGCGGTATTGTGAGCGGGAAAGTGGTTGAGATGTACACCACCAACGGCATTACCGACTGGCAGCCGGTGTGGCTGATCTTCGCCGGTTACTCCGTGGTGCTGTTCTTTGCCTTTATGGCGCTGTTCAAATACAAGCATGTTCGCACCGTTGATGGTGTTCAGCCTGTCGCGCATTAATCTCTGCCCCCTCTCCCGCCGGGAGAGGGGCTTTTCTTATTTCAGCACTGCTTATTTCAGCACGTAGCCGTACAGCCGCTTAATGCCGTCCGCATCCTTTTCGCTATAGACCCCCTGCAGCTCCGGCGAGAAGCCCGGCAGAAGGTTTACACCCTCCTCCAGCGCCAGGAAATACTGCTGCACCGCCCCACCCCATAGCTCGCCAGGCACCACGCACAGTACGCCCGGCGGATAAGGCAGCGCCCCCTCTGCCGCGATACGCCCCTGCGCCTCGCTGATGCGCACCAGCTCGACGTTGCCGCGAATAAATTCCTGGTTGGCATCCTGCGGGTTCATCACCACTTCCGGCAGGCTCTGCTGGCGGAACATCGCTTTTTGCAGATCTTTTACCTCAAAGCTAACGTACAGGTCGTGCATCTCCTGGCATAGCTGACGAATAGTGTAGTCACGATAGCGCACCGGATACTTCTGCCAGATGGTGGGCAGCACGTCCGCCAGCGGCGTATCGTCCTCTATATGCTGCTCAAACTGACCGAGCATCGCCACCAGCTGGGCCATCTTTTCGGCGCTCTCCGCCGGCGTAAGCAGGAACAGGATGGAGTTAAGATCGCACTTCTCCGGCACGATGCCGTTCTCGCGAAGGTAGTGCGCCAGAATGGTGGCCGGAATGCCGAAGTCGGTGTACTCCCCGGTTTGCGGATCGATGCCCGGCGTGGTCAGCAGCAGCTTGCACGGGTCGACAAAATATTGCTCCCGGGCGTAGCCCTCAAAACCGTGCCATTTCGCCCCCGGCTCAAAGCTAAAGAAGCGCCGTTCGCTGGCAATGGCGTGGGTAGGATGGTCCTGCCAGGGGCGCCCGGCCACCACCGGTGGAATAAAGGGGCGGATCATTTTGCAGTTGGCGATGATTGCCTTGCGCACTTCGATGCCCAGCGCCACGCATTCGGCCCACAGGCGGCGGCCGCTCTCCCCTTCGTGCATTTTGGCGTTCACGTCCAGAGAGGCAAACAGCGGGTAAAACGGGCTGGTAGAGGCGTGCAGCATAAAGGCGTTGTTCAGGCGCTTGTGCGGGCAAAAGCGCGCCTGGCCGCGCAGATGGTTATCTTTTTTGTGGATCTGCGAGGTTTGCGAGAACCCGGCCTGCTGCTTGTGCACCGACTGGGTCACAAAGATCCCCGGATCGTTTTCATTAAGTTCCAGCAGCAGCGGCGAGCAGTCGGCCATCATAGGGATAAACTGCTCGTAGCCCACCCACGCCGAGTCAAAAAGGATGTAGTCGCAAAGGGGGCCAATCTTGTCGATCACCTGGCGGGCGTTATAGATAGTGCCGTCGTAGGTGCCAAGCTGGATCACCGCCAGGCGGAACGGCCGCGCGTCCTCGGCTTTCTCAGGCGCCACCTCGCGGATCAGCTTGCGCAGGTAGTCATCGTTAAAGCAGTGCTCGTCGATACCGCCGATAAAGCCAAAGGGATTACGCGCGGCTTCCAGATAGACCGGCGTCGCCCCGGCCTGGATCAGCGCCCCGTGGTGGTTAGATTTATGATTGTTACGGTCGAAAAGCACCAAATCGCCCCGGGTGAGCAGCGCATTGGTCACCACTTTGTTGGCGGCGGAAGTACCGTTCAGCACAAAGTAGGTTTTGTCGGCGTTGAACACCTTCGCCGCGAACTTTTGCGCATGCTTGGCGGAGCCTTCGTGGATCAGCAGATCCCCCAGCTTAACGTCGGCGTTACACATATCGGCACGAAAGAGGTTCTCGCCAAAGAAATCAAAGAACTGGCGCCCGGCCGGGTGCTTTTTGAAGAAGGCACCGTGCTGGTGGCCCGGACAGGCAAAGGTGCTGTTACCCATGGCAACGTACTGGCTCAGGGTGTCAAAAAACGGTGGCAGCAGCTTCTCTTCATAGCGGCAGGCGGCGGCCTCCAGCTCCAGCCACTCCTGCGCCCTGCCGGCGATAACGGCATCGACGCCAGCCGGAACGTCGCCCGGCTCCTGCGAGAACATAAAAACAGGCAGCTGGAACCCGGTGCGTTTCAGCAGGGCCAGAATGCCGCTGCGGCTGTCTGCAACGGTAATGACGACTGCCGCCACGTCCGTAAAATCGGTGTTATCCAGAGTCACCGCTTCCCGGTGTGTGGATAAGGTGGACACCAGCTCGCGGCTGACGGCAATTTTCATTGTTTTCATAAGCACAAATACCCGTTAAAGGCGAGAGAAGCCCCGGACAGGGTGATCCCTGCCCAACGAATGTGTCTGACCGGAGTTCAGCTCCGACCGCCAGACATCAGTAAAAGCAGATCGCGTCCGATCTTACTGTTGTCCTGCAGTGAGCCTACGTTAGCCTTACCGCATGGTAAGAGAAGTTGAGAGACGAACGGGCATTCGCGCAGCGGTAGAAAGAATATTCATTGGCGGCCCCGTAGCAGGAAGGAGAAAATTCGCGCAATAATGTCACCTTTCGCCAGGGGGTGCAAGGAAGAATCCTTATGCAAAAAAGCCGGGAATGCTTAACGAGTTATCGCTGAAAAGAGCAATAATAATGCAATATCAATGAGTAAATAACAGGAGTTCAGATTGGTTATTGGTCCCTTTATCAATGCGGGTGCCGTTTTGCTGGGCGGCGTGCTTGGTGCGGTGCTCAGCCAGCGCCTACCGGAGCGTGTCCGCTCCTCCATGCCGTCGATTTTCGGGCTGGCCTCCATGGGCATCGGCATCCTGCTGGTGATCAAGTGCGCCAACTTGCCGGTAATGGTGCTGGCAACCCTGCTCGGCGCGCTCATCGGCGAGTTCTGTTATCTGGAAAAAGGGATTAACAGCGCGGTCGGCAAAGGCAAAAATCTGCTCTCCCGCGGCACCCATGCCAGCGGCGCCCACGAATCCTTTATTCAGAGCTTTGTGGCGATTATTATTCTTTTTTGCGCCAGCGGCACCGGGATTTTTGGCGCCATGCAGGAGGGGATGACCGGCGACCCAAGCATCCTTATCGCCAAGGCCTTTCTTGATTTCTTTACCGCAACCATCTTCGCCACCACGCTCGGCATCGCCGTGGCCGCCATCTGCGTGCCCATGCTGCTTATTCAGCTTACGCTGGCGATGGGCGCAACCTTAATTCTGCCGTTAACCACCCCGGCGATGATGGCGGATTTCACCGCCGTGGGCGGCCTGCTTCTGCTGGCAACCGGCTTGCGTATCTGCGGGATCAAGATGTTTGCGGTGGTCAATATGCTACCCGCGCTGGTGCTCGCCATGCCCCTTTCCGTCCTGTGGACTACGTTTTTTGCCTGAGTTTGCAGCGAACTGGCGAGAGAGTGTGCAGGCCGTAACGAAAACGACAAATTTCGTTGACGATAGACGGGAGATCGGGTTTAATGCGGCCCGTTGCCCGGATAGCTCAGTCGGTAGAGCAGGGGATTGAAAATCCCCGTGTCCTTGGTTCGATTCCGAGTCCGGGCACCACTATTTAGAAACGGACGCCCTTCGGCGTCCGTTTTGCTTTATAAAGACAATATGTTATCCCGTTCTTCCTGTTGATGGTATGAACAGCCAGCATCATGTACCTCTGCCTGTTCAGAAAGACAGGATTGTCTAAAAATAGACACAGTCATCTAAAATAGCAGAGAATGCCTTCCCTTTCCCTTCAGAATCTTTTTTATTAAACTACTGCAACCTCATTTTATAAGCCATGCCATACCCTGTTTTTACCATTTATCTCTATAGTCAAATGAAATGAAATAATCATAAGAAGATAAATTAATACGATGTGTAAAATGAGGCTGCAAATGCATGACCCAATTACTTTTTAGCTCAAAAGAGCCGTTATTTACAATATCTTTTGTGGGTAAGCCTAAGTCATCAATCATGATGGTGGCATCATCACCAAAATCAACAGAATATTCCTTACCTACACCTAACTCTGTTAACTTATCAAACCATTGCAGTCTTAATTTCAATCCCATTGTAGCCTCACAAATAACGTTTTATATTTCGGCCTTTTACAGCAGGCTTCAATTGTTCACCAGTTTTATAATCTACCGACCCAAGATGCTCCCCGTCGCTTGCACGATATGTTTCAAGTTCACCATGCTGTGAATCCCACTCATATATACGCCGCCCTTTCGCATCAATCCAACGTTCACGCTTACCTCCGCCGCCCTGCTTAGGCGTTTTAGGCTTAGCCTCTGATAAGCCAGAAATACCAGTAATCTCATTGGTGTCTGGAGCTGGATGATAGTCATGCCCGTTTTGTAGTAAGCCATTACGCGGGTTACTCAAATAAATATAAATCGGCGGAATATCTGATATTGGCAGAATAAGAATATAATCCGCAAAATCCTTCTCTTCCGGCGCCGGAGTAGTTGACGTCTCAATGCGGGTATCTTCCGGCAGCGGATCAACAACTACCGGGTTAGGTATCTTTACCGGGTTCTGATTGCCTGTATTCCACGCTTTATTCTCGCCAGTGTTAACCGGTGTCCAGATGATGGTAATACGGGGCTCTTCCTCTGTAGTGAGGCTTTGTTGAATAAATAAGATTTCGTGCGAACGACCCTGTAGCTGGCTGGATTTTCAGGCAATACGCACGCTTTCTGGCATCCCGGCCTTTGTCATCCTGTTCAACGCACGCACCATGGCCATAGCTTCCGCTACCTGACCATCGTAGTCACGCAGCGTCAGTGAATCTCCCAACAACTGCTTCATTCTGTACATTGCCGTTTCCGCTATCGAGCGACGGTTATATTCCGTTGTCCATTTCCACCGTGCATTGCTTCCGCTCAGCCGCTGATTAGCAACGGCACGGTTGCGGTCTGCGTACTCACCGGGCCAGTAACCTGCTCCTTTTCGGGGAGGAATAAGCGCGCTGATTTTTTTGCGGCGTAGTTCATCGTGACAGAGCCGGGTATCGTAAGCCCCGTCTGCCGCGGCTGCCCTGATTTTTCTGTGAGTCTGCCGGATAAGGCCCGGGAAGGCTTCTGAGTCCGTGACGTTATTCAGCGACAGGTCTGCACAGACAACTTCATGTGTGTTGCTGTCAACAGCAAGATGCAACTTTCGCCAGATACGACGGCGCTCTTTGCCGTGCTTTCTGACTTTCCATTCGCCTTCACCAAAGACCTTCAGCCCGGTGGAATCAATCACCAGGTGTGCGATTTCACCCCGGGTGGACGTTTTGAAACTGACATTAACCGACTTTGCCCGCTTACTGACACTGGTGTAATCCGGGCAGCGCAACGGAACGTTCATCAGGGCAAAAATGGAATCAATAAAACCCTGCGCAGCCCGCAGGGTCAGCCGGAATACGCGTTTAATCACCAGAACGGTGGTGATGGCGAGATCAGAATAGCGCTGGGGCCTTCCTCGTGATGAAGGCGTTGCCGACTCATACCAGGCCTGAATCGCCTCATCATCCAGCCAGAAAGTGAGAGAGCCACGGTTGATGAGAGCTTTGTTGTAGGTGGACCAGTTGGTGATTCTGAACTTTTGCTTTGCCACGGAATGGTCTGTGTTGTCGGGAGGATGCGTGATCTGATCCTTCAACTCAGCAAAAGTTCGATTTATTCAACAAAGCCGCTGGCAGCTTACGTTGCTCTTTATCAAATTTATCAACTACTGTTTCCCGGCTAATTAAATCAGGCTCAACTACTTTGTCAGGTATTCCACTGAAGAGATAATGATCATCCCCCTGTGTCCAGTCAGCTTTTCGCCGTAAATCAGCCATAAATTCTTTATCCCAGGTTGCATCGCAATACCCAATCGGTAAATCATATGCCACCACCTGAGACATGAAATCAGCATGCATCGGAAGAGTACTGTGATCCGTGGGCTGAGAAACATAAGTTCTCAGGCGAAGATCTTTTTCTTCAAATGTCTTCTTACGGGTCACAGGCACCATTCGGGGCTCTGATTCGGTTCCCACATTTTTAAATCCAATCACAATATCCTGATTGGGGTATAAATTGATATAATTGTCGTAGGTGTTATCGTTTTTGAAATTTTTATCCGGATTAATTTCCCCCCAACCATCTCCCTGTCTGTCATCGTGTTCAGCCCCAACACGTGATACATCAAAATCAGCTAATTTAGTAGCGTCAATAGGTTCAGGTACTTTTTCGGCATTAATAAAAACCGTTTGCCATTCCGGAGGATCCGGATAGATGAAACGACTGCTTTGATACTTGTCGCCTTTATCGTCCCAGAACGGTTTTCCATCCGGCAATTTTGCAAAAGGTGTTACGGGATTTGGCGCTCCGCCACATGGAGTACTACGAGCCAGCATGCGCTGAAATAAATTTCCCTGATGCTTTTTCAGTAAAGGATGAGGCTGCCCCTGAGAATTATTGGGTAATCCCTGCCAGCCAATTGAGCGTAGCGGACGTGACCCCATAACACGATCATGAGGACAGAAGTAAATATATGTGCGCCCGTGGTTATCCCGTTCGGCAACACTGCTGCCACTTTCACTGGCAAGAGTAACATCAGGCCGCCAGTTCTTTTTATCTGCCGTCTGTCCGACACAAAGCCCTTCATAGCCCAGCGATGATAAATGATTTTTCCTGCAAGCAACCTTATCAATGATGGCAGATAATGTATTCTGCCGTCCTTCTGGCGAAATACACTCTTCTGCCGGAAGTGACGCCCCGTTAAGATCGTTATGATCCAGTGCATAGGGGGAGTTAAGTACAAATAATGCATCAGGTGCATTCCTGGCTATCGCTACCGCAGCCATTGCAACCATGGTTCCCTGGCTGTGAGAAATAATGGTCACTGTATCTTTGGGGTATTTATTACGAATACTGTCAACCAGGTCTGCAAGGCGTTTTGCAGCATGCGCGTAGTATTTTCGCGGTGGTGCATTGGTTAACAGGCGATCTTTGTCTTCATTAAACCACTGGACTTTAATACCAGCGACGCTCTCTTTAAACCCTTTCTCACTCCATAAAGAGCACAGATTATTTGTACCGTTCTGGAATGGACCACCACCCCAGAAAAATGGGCCCTGAGCCATAATATTTTCATGAGAAATACCTTGCATTTTTAAATGGTGATAATCGACACCTTGCCTGTTAGCAAGAGGTATAACATAATTATCCTCATACCCTTTAGGGCTGGAATACCCCCAGTAAAAGCGAATAACTGGGGACGTATCTTTTTCAACTTCAGGCAAATCTCTGGGAGTAAGTGGTTCAGACTCTATTTTATCATCACAAATATATTTATTAGCTTCGAGTTTGTAAGATGTTTCGTTTAATCCGAGCCTCTTATTCAGGCCTTCACAAAGCTTTTGCTCGGCAATTGAAAACCACTCTCCTGTTGAATTAACACCATGTACAAGAATAATAATGCCGGGTAAATGAGGTGGTAAATCACACCCACCTCTAATTTGGCAATTTTTATGGGATGGAAATGAGTACCAAGACGGATGTCCATTATCATCAAATTTACATTCAAGGTCCCGGATAGGTTCAGGATTACTGTTCATTTTTTACCACCTCCTTCTTCTCACTTGATACACTTGTATACTTAATGATTTTAGCCTGAATCTTTTTATTACATTGATATTTAACATCAATGCTTTGCACTGACAGTACCGGGAATGTAATCCTCTCGCTATATACTCTATCTTTCATTGCAGTTTTAATATTAAAGTATTCATTTGCCATTAAGTTACTTTCATCACGTGTTTTCGGTGGTGTAAATGTCCTGATATAGTCGAAGATATGAAATCTGGGCCCATACTCGTTTGCATAGGGTGTTTTTTTTCTTATCAGTTTTTCTTTTACTAACTCATGAACTTTTTCCTGCCAGTCATCATAAACACTGATTAAATTTCCGTTTAAAAATCTTAACTTATTCACTGAATGAAGATCGCGAAGACCTATAGGATAAGAATATACACTTTCTGTTTGAGACTCATCTTTTAAATAAATACCATCATTAGCCACTACGACTTTAAGCTGACTGAATCTTTTTGGGGTGCTGTATTCCTCAGCTACAATTTTATATATAAAGGTTTTCCCATGATCCGCTGAAAAATACAAAAATACAGGACAACCTCGCTCTGACCTTCCGCTACCGCAATATTGTTTGGTAGATGCGCCTGGGAATGCCAGGTAACCATTATTCGCCCCATTAATAATAGAGCCTTGATAAGCCGCTACATTATTTCCACGGCGATATGAGAAATCATAAAAATCGTTACCTCCCCCCAGCAGGGTCTTTATTCCATTTCGAATATCATTGTAATATACCTGTCCACCCTTATCACAGGATATGTAATTTTCCAGCGTCAGGTATCGATTTTTATCTATGCGGTAAATAACCTGAGGCGGAGCATCGGTTTCAACCTTCCGCGATTCTTCTACCTTCTGAGAACCGCTCATTCCCCCCAGGCCTACCCCGAAACTGGCCCCCATACTGGCGCCTGCCAGGAACTGTAAGCCTTTATAAATGGCATAAAGTAGCACACCAGTAATGGCTATAATTGTGAGGACTTTCCTGTCTGACTGATTCCATCTCATTTTAATTCGCCTTAACCAAGCTGATAATCATCTTGTCGATAACATCAGAAGAATTGAGTGACGTTGCTCCAGAATCATCTGTAATACCGGAAACAACAGAACCATCGGGCATAGTGATTTTGTACGCTTTACCTGGGATAGGTTCTTTTGTCAGCGCATTTCTGATGACAAATTTTTCATCAAATGTTGAGGGTTCAAACGACTTCATCACTCCCTGCATGCTGCCTACGCCTGATTTTTTAATCCCCGTGTTCCTCACGAGCAGCCTGCCGGGCCCGCCAATCTCAACGTTCCCGCCTTTGATTCGGATATAGCCCCCACCGCATATCAGCGTCAGCTCATCCTGTGCCGTCACCACCATTTTCCTGCCGCTCGAAATATGCGTGTCCTGCGTCGACCAGGTGGTGATATTTCCCCCCTGCGCCTGAATATCTATATCGTTGTGCGAGCTGAACAGTTTTGCCCCTTCCCGGCTGTACAGGCTGAGCTGCCTGCCGGCCGCCAGCGTCAGGTCCTTCTGCGCGCCGACATCCAGCTGTCTGCCCGCCGTCAGCGTCAGATGGTCACCGGCCGACAGCTGCAGGTCTTCGCCGCTCACCAGCGCCATTCCCTTCGGGGCGCTGCCCAGGATGACCTCTTCATGCAGCTGTTCGATTTTCTGCTTCAGCAGTTTTTGCTGACGGCCAACGTCGGCCGCCAGCGCCTGGGCCTGCCGGGCGCTGGCGGCAAGGGACTCCATCTCCACCAGTGCCGCTGAAAGCCGTGCCAGCGCAGGCGCCATATCAAGCACCTGCCCCTGCGCCCTGGCCTGTCCGTCTGCGGTGATAAACATCCCTTTCTGCGCCCGAATGGCACCCCAGCCGTCAGTTCTGAGCTCAAAACCCTCGCCGCGCTTCTGCTTCTCAGCATCCACTAAATGGCCGAGGTTCAGCTGGCTCTTGCCGCCGTACTCGGTCGAGACCTTGATGTGCTCTTTTCCGCGCTCGTCATCCAGGCGGATTTTGTTGTTCGCCGGGGTGCGCAGGACGTTGCGTCTGTAGTTCTGAATGGTGACGTGGTCGCCGTGGGCCGAGTCGTGCAGCACGCCCGCGATATACGGCCGGTCCGGGTTGCCGTCCTCAAAGCCAATCGCCACTTCGGTGCCCGCCAGCAGCGGCAGGTGCAGGCCGTAGGTATCCCCTGCGTACTGGCGGGCCTGGCGGACCCACAGGCTTTCAAACCCGGTCTCCCAGTTATCACGGTCAAACAGCATGTTTACGCGATAGCGGCCGTCTTTATCAATGTGGCCGTAGGTATCGTTCTCGGTGGTGCTTGTGACACGTGCCGGCAATGTGCCGGCCATCACGGGGCGTGTGCCAGGCTCAGGACGGAAACTAAAATCCGTGCTGTCCGGGATGCCGTCGAAGCTGACGCCAAAGTCTTCATCACGGCGCGCATGGCTGTGCATCGCCGTAATGACCACGCCATGAGCAAACACATCGGCCACTTCGTACCCGCCGGTGACTTTGAGTACCTGACCCGGAGAGAGGGTCGGACAACCGGTGATGGCATGGCTCTGCGTCTGGCCATTCAGATAACGCTCATGACGAATGCGGGCATAAAACGCCCCGGACTCCGGGGCCGGATTGCGGTTATGGGGATTCCCCGCCGTCAGGTAGTTATCTCCCCAGTGGTAAGCCTCCCCACAGGTGGTGGCATCCCCGCGGGTCGCATCGACCTGGGTGTTCATGTTCTCGGTGGCCTGACGGTAGTTGTAATCCCGGGTACTGACCTGCTTCTGCACCACGTTATGATGGCTCTCCATGCCCCATACAGAGTCTACCCCTTCCGAATGCTGTCCTGATGGCGGGACCGAGGGCAGGGTCAGGCCTTTCTCATAGCCCTGCTGACTGTCATAGAACTCCACCACGTCGATATTCAGCCGCGTGTCGGTGGTGAAGCGGAACCAGATACCCACCTCGCCCAGCAGGCGGGTGATAAAGTGCAGGTCGTCCTCGCCGTACTGCATCACCTGTTCACGGCGCGGGTACTCTTTTGTGAGCGAGAACAGAAAATCCTGGCCGCGCATGGCGTGGCGCTCGCGCAGGATTTTTTCCACTATCTGCGGGACGGACATATCCTGGTAGATGGCGTTCTGGTGCGAGCGGTCAAGCAGGGCCAGGCGCGGCCGGAGCGTCAGGGCGTAACGGGTCTCATCTTTTGAGGTGCCCAGCCGCTCGAGGCCGGTCACCACACCCTGAATCACCCGCACCGGCTGCTGCATTTTAATGCCGTAACCCTGGTCTACCGGGGCCTGCAGCGTCAGGGAGGCGGCCTTCATCAGCATCATCTCTTTACTGATGGCATGGTCGCCACTGGTGAATTCAATACGGTAGCTGAACGGCGTGCTCAGGGCCTCATCGCCCTCAAAGGCCAGCACGTCGAGTCCGCACTCACAATCTTTTACCGCCAGCAGGTGATGGCTGTGGCTGAATCTGATCGGGGGATTATTGCTCATACGCTCATTCCTTGTAGCTGGTCGAATTCCAGCACAACCCCCTCGTCTTCACTCCAGCCAAGCGTCAGGGATTGCGGCTTCTGTTTTGCTGCCATATAGGTCAATAGTTGCTGGCTCAGCACCGGCAGAATTTGCTGATTCAGCAGGCTGTCGACGTTGCGCGCGCCGGTATCCGGCAGCAGGCAGGCGGCGGTCAGGGCGTCATACAGGCTCTCATCGATACTGGTAGCCAGGCCATAGTGGCGATGTAAGCGCTTATCGACTTGATTCAGCTTCATCTCAACGATGGTGCGCATCGCCGCCTCCGCCAGCGGTCGGTAGATCACCGTCTGGAAGCGGGCCAGCAGCGCAGGCTGGAAATGATCGCGCAGGATCGGGCGCAGCAGTTCGTGCAGATCGCCCTCGGTGGCGTCAGGCTGTTCCTCCAGCAGCTGCATCAGGTGGTCGCTGCCGAGGTTGGAGGTCATCAAAATAACCGTGTTGCGAAAGTCGATTTCACGCCCTTCCCCGTCGCGCATAAAGCCCCGGTCAAAGACCTGGTAGAACAGGTTCATCACGTCGCGGTGCGCTTTTTCCACCTCGTCCAGCAGAACCACACTGTAGGGGCGCTTGCGCACCGCTTCGGTCAGAATGCCGCCCTGGCCGTAGCCGACGTAGCCCGGCGGCGAGCCCTTCAGCTGTGAAACCGTATGCGGCTCCTGGTACTCCGACAGGTTGATGGTGATTAGGGATTTTTCGCCGCCGTACATGACATCCGCCAGCGCCAGCGCGGTTTCGGTTTTACCGACCCCGCTCGGCCCCACCAGCAGGAACACGCCCTGCGGGCCGTTCTCAGAAGTGAGCCCGGTTTTGGCGGCACGCAGGCGCCGGGCGATGGCCTCCAGCGCGACATCCTGTCCGACCACGCGTTTGCCGATTTCACTTTCCAGCATCAGCAGTTCGGTCTGCTCGTCTTTCATCAATGAGGAGAGCGGCACCCCGGTCCAGTCGGCAATCACGTTGGCAACGGTGCGCACATCCACATCCACGCAGAGCAGCGGGTTGCTTTGCTGTACCCCGTACAACTCCTGCTGCAGCGCGTGGGTTTCCCCCTGGCGGGAGAGATCCCGGCGGCTTTCCAGCAGTTGCTCCGTGAGAGCCAGCTCCTGACCGTACCGGGACTCCAGCGCCTCAAGCTCCACCGTCAGGCGCACCTCTTCCTGCTCAATAACCACCAGGCGGTCCCCGTGGTTCTGACTACCGACGGCGATATCTTCCAGCAGTGCCTGCTTCTCTATGGCAAGCGCGGTCATTTGCGAGCGGATGCGGGTCAATTGTTCCGGTAAGGTATCGAGACTCATGCGCACGCGGGCGCTCGCCGTATCGAGCAGGTCGACGGCTTTGTCCGGCAGCTGGCGGCCGGTCAGATAACGCCGGGAAAGGGTGACCGCCGCGCGGACCGCATCGTCGGTGATATGCACGTTATGGTGTTCGGCGTAGCGGGATTTCAGGCCTCTGAGCATCAGGCAGGCGGTATCGTCGTCCGGCTCGTCCACCTTTACCATCTGGAAGCGGCGCTCCAGGGCGGCATCACGCTCGAAGTACTGTTTGTACTCAGACCAGGTGGTGGCGGCAATGGTACGCAGTTCGCCGCGCGCCAGCGCCGGTTTCAGCAGGTTGGCCGCATCCGCGCCGCCCGCCTGGTTGCCCGCGCCGATGATGGTGTGCGCTTCATCGATAAACAGCAGCACCGGCACCGGCGACTGCTGCACGGCGTCGATAACGTTTTTCAGACGCTGCTCAAACTCGCCCTTCACGCCGGCTCCCGCCTGCAACAGGCCGAGGTCGAGGGTGCGCAGCACCACGGGTTTGAGCGACTCCGGCACGTTGCCTTCGGCAATGCGCAGCGCCAGCCCTTCCACCAGCGCGGTTTTCCCCACGCCCGGCTCCCCCACCAGAATGGGGTTGTTCTTGCGACGACGGGAGAGAATGTCCACCATCTGGCGTATTTCGGTGTCGCGGCCAAACACCGGATCAATTTTCCCCTCTTTCGCTTTGGCGGTGACGTCGAGAGTGAATTTATCCAGTGCGTTTTGCAGCCCTTGGCTCAGTTCTTCTTTTATATCCGCACCGACCGGACGACCGACAAACTCCACCTCACCGCCGTGGCTCCGGGCCAGCTCTGCTTCTTGCTGCACGTCCGGGCGTTCGTCAGACTGGGCGTCGAGAAGCGGGCGCAGGCGTTCAAGCTGGCTCTGCCCCAGGGTCAGCAGCGGCCAGATCCCATCACAGCGCACCAGATTCTGTTTCTCAACCAGCGCCATCAGCAGGTGAAGACTGCGGATCTGCTCTTCACCCGCCAGGGAGGCGATCAGCCAGGCTTCCTGCATCAGTGCCTGAATGTTGACGGACAGCTGGGGGCGATGGCGCACCGACCGCGGCTGTTTGTCGAGCCAGCCCAGCAGATCCTGCCATAGCGCATCCATATCCCACTCGTAGCGACGCGCCAGCACCGTGAGATCGCCCTCGCCCTGCTCCAGCAGTTTCAGCAGCCAGTGTTCCGGCAGGATTGCAGCATGGGCGCGTGTCTGACACAGGGAGGCCGCCCCTTCCATGGCGCGGGCACAGTACGGATTCAGACTACGTAACAGGATGGCTGGATTTTCCATTTTTCTCTCTCTTGATGGCTTCCGGGCACGCTACCGCCCATCGCTGTTTCCCGTTCAGGGGACCAAAGCGCATATGGTCAGGCAGGCAGATTGTGTTTTTCTTTGCAGAGCGCCCGTGAAAGAGAGGCGCTCTGCAAAAAAGAAAAGCGGGCAGAGAGACTCTGCCCGCTCGTGACTTACGCGGTGGCGCGTTCGTTCCAGGAATCGGAATGAATGATGTTGCCGTCTTTGTAGGTCCAGGTGATTTTTTCGTAACGCAGCTCGATGCACTCAAGATGGTTGTGCTTCTCGTAAGAAGGATCCTTGATGTCGTGCATCACCGGATTCACTTTCACCACCTTCACGTTTTCGAGTTTGGTGTTGAAATACTCAACTTCCTGGCCCGCATCGTTGATTTTGTACCACTTGAATTCCGCAGCCTTGAGGGTCTGACCAGTGGTCACCGCCTTGTACAGGTACGGGCTGGAGGAGTCGATCTCTTTGGTGAAGAGGAACGGAGTATGGATACGGGTGCCGGTCAGCTTGCCGGTGTTGTTATCGGTCGGGATGTACAGGTTGTGTTCCTGAGCGACCACTTCGATGCTGCCCTCGCGACCATGAACATCCACAGACCCTTTAATGTCCGCGCCGCCGTCGTCTTTCAGCCAAAGATAAACAGGAATAGCCATGAAATTACTCTCCATTGTGTTGTGATGCGTCATCATCCTGCGATGACGCTGAGGGTTCGCCCGGTATCTGACAGGCATCCGCCTGCGGTACCAGACTGATTTCGACACGGCGGTTAAGCGCACGGCCTTCCGTGGTGTCATTGGTTGCGATCGGACGGCTTGCGCCATAGCCCTGTACCGCAAAACAGCTTTCCGGCACGTCACCGGTGTCGCGCATCCAGTTGCGTACCGCTTCGGCACGTTTCAGGGAGAGCGTCTGGTTCAGGTGTGCATTACCGGTATTATCCGTGTGGCCCGCCACCACAATCAGCCAGCCCGGTCTGGCCTTGATGCCAACCAGCGAGTTGACCAGCAGTTTGGTGGAACTGGCTTTCAGCGCCGATTTGCCGGAATCGAACAGCGACATGCTGTCGAGGCGGACGATTTTCGGTACCGGTTTGATTTTTTCCTGCGGTTTGGGCGGCGGTGGTGGAGGAATATAAGATCGGATCGCATTCAGTACTGGCAGGCGCAGACGCTCGCCATGATATAAACCGAGACTCATCCGGGCCGGTACGCCATTACGCGCGTAGTTATCCAGCAGCGCCGCATCGTCACGCAGAACGGCAACGGCATCCGCTTTCGGGCCGTAGTCATCCATGGGGATCCTGTCATAACGGGCGATATCGAAGCTTACCCGGTGCAATAGCTGACGGTTGTTCCAGCCGCTGCTGAGCAGGGCCGCCACAGCCGCCAGGGTAAAAATACCGAGCGCACAGTTCCGGGCACGGGCGCGGGGGGTCAGTCCACGCCCTTCCGGTAGCAGCGGTAGCACAAAGTCCGGGAACAGCGACAGCACAGTGCTGCCACTTCCCACCGGCTGCCAGCCCGCTACCTGCTGCATGGAGGTATGACGAGACAGCCATGCCGTCCAGACAGAGGACGCCAGACTCCCGGCCAGGATCGGCCCCATCCCCCAGAGAACGACCGTGGGCGCAATGGCTGGCATATCCGGGTTTTCATCTATAAACACCGTTTTGACATGCGTATGGAACCAGGACATCAGGCTGTTCATCAGCACCTGCTGCTGCATAGCCATCGACCCGCCGGTGGTCACCCACGCTGCAATTGAACTGGGGGCGGAGGACTCACGCCATACGCTGATACCCTCGCCCGGAATGGCTGCCTGCCAGAGCGTGTCGTTCATCATGGCGCTGCCTGTCTGACCGTTGAGCACCAGCGGCACACTATGCCCGGTATCCTTACGCAATTGGCTGATTTGCCAGCGCAGCGCCAGCAGACGGCTGGTCAGGGCCTCTGCATCAGCATGCTTTTGCGGACAGACGCTGACCATCACCGACAGCTGACGTCCCCAGTCCGGGCGAAGCCACAGTACCTGACGGGCAACCTGCACCAGATCCTGATGGTCTTCCACCCGGATCCAGCACCCCTGGGTAACGGTGAGAACCTGTGATTTCTGCGGCCAGCTCTGGGGCAAATCGCCACAGACCAGCACCACAGGCTGACGGTAAGTTGATTCAGGCAGCGTATCCAGACACAAAGTGGCCTTATGTTCAGCACGCCGACTGGCCACATACCAGAGCGCTGCAATCAGCCCCAGAGTGGCAATCCAGACGATCGCCGCAACCAGCCGCGTCACTGGCAGGAAGCCAAGGCAGACTACCCCGCTCAACAGGGCAGCCCACAACGCCAGTCCACGCTGTTGTGCAGAACTCATTTCACCGCCCCCGGCAGCAGATTCCGCAGCGTCTGATCAAGCCAGTGATCCAGTCCCCACCAGAGTGCGGCAAGAACAATCACGCTCAGGCCGATCCGCACAGGCCAGGAATCCAGCCATCCGTTCGCCCTTCGTCCGACACGGCTTTCTATCAGAACAGGGTGAGTCTGCGGATAACTGAACGGCGCAACCCGCTCGCTCAGGGCCGTGATGAGTTTTTGACGTTCCGGATCGTTCAGGGAGCGGAAGCTTCCCAGGAATCCGAGCATCATTACCCGGTGGAAGCAGGTCAGCACGGCACTGTCCGGCGCTGGCTCACGCAGCACATCGCGCATCCGGTCACACAGGGTGTCACCGGCATCCATGGTGCCGAGAAAATGTACCTGCAGCGGAATGTCATACCACTGTACACAGGCATCATCGTCCACCCCACGGCCTTTGACTGCCTCATCGAGCAGCGCACACTGTGCAGTGAGTATGTGCTCACAGCTGGCCTCATCGAGTTCACTCGCTTTCAGTTCACGCTGCACGCGCTCCACATCCGCGATACAGCGTTCCCACAGCACACGGCCTTCGCCGTCCTGGAACTGCGGACCGTGGCGCAGGCTGATGACCTGAAGCCAGGTGTCCTGCAGTAGTGCATCGATATCAATAGACGCGGCAGCGCCGCGTTTACGCTCACTCATGTTCTCAGTACCGCAAAGAGTTCAAGTTCAGACTCGCCGAGCGAGCCCGGGACGTAAAACATGCAGGTGCCGCTCTGGAGCATTTCCGCAGCCAGCGGATGGGAGACATCAAGACTGAAATACTGGTTTTCCAGACGCAGCGGAATAGCAGCCGGTACATGGCGCAGTGGCTTCAGAGGAACGCCCACCCGTGAAGAGTTAACGATCCCCCGCACATGGTCAGGACTTCCCACCTTGCACTGGCGCGGGAACTGCTCCTGCAATTGTGCTACCGGCATCGGCGAGCGCACGGAGAGATAGTAATCGGCCCCCTCACGCAGACGCGGATCGTGCAGGCGGGCCTGCCAGAAGTGCAGACGTGGGTCATAGTCAAGTTCCAGCGCCACCACCCGCGACGGCAGGCTCGCTTCGAGCAGGTCACCCAGCAGATCAAACAACGGCGGGAATGCGGCATTCAGATGTTCATGCTGCCAGGCCGGAATAGCACTCACCTGATGCTCCAGGGAGAAAGTCAGCAGGCTCCCCGCCAGGCGGGAAAGTTCCGGATATAGACGTTCAGGTGGGCTTTGGGGGTTACGCTGAAACTGTCCGAGTACCGGCTCAGCGCTGTTCAGGGCGTTCAGCAACCAGAACAGGGAGACATCGGCCACAGCAAAATCAGCCATGCGTTCATTGCTTTCCCGACGCATTGCCATCAGACGGACCAGGCGAGCGCGCAGCTGGGTCATCAGTTGCTCAAGCTGGGTGACCAGCCAGCGGCTCCCCTGGATCGTCAGGAGCGGGGGGATAAAGGTTTCATCAAGTTGCCAGGAACCCTGCGAGTCCTGCTGGAGTCGGGCGACAGGACAGGTCAGATAATCACTGTTGTTCTGATGAGCAAACCTTAGCGTCAGCTCCGGCTGCATTACGGCAATCTGACGGGTATCTTCTCCAAAGGTATTGCGAACATCCCGCCAGCGCTGACGATAACGCACCGGGCGCTCAGCCACTTCATCAGGTTTCAGGCAGTTGCCGCCATTCGCCCGCAGCAGCGGAAGCGACAGCACTACCACCACCTCATGCGAAACGCTTTCAAGAGAAAGCACCGGTGGCAAAGTATCAGCATTGTCTGTATCAACCAGCGTACCGTCCTGAAAACGGACATGCAGATGACGGGCCTGCAGACGTCCCAGCTTAAGTACTTCCGGTTCGAAGGTGGCCTCAATCACCCCCCAGGGATGGGAGAGGCCCAGCCCTGCAATGCATTCCACAGACCAGGCCGCGTATGCGGCCTGTTGCTGGAAGTGCTGGGGAGAGACCATAATGCCCCTGCCCCATAACGGTTGTTCCGTTTTCATCGGCTTCCTGCCTTAGGTTACGATTTCGCCTTCGGCATCTGGGAAACCAGCGACAGGTTGACGTCCATACCTTCCACCTGAAAGTGCGGGATCGCATACAGCTTCATGCGGAAGAAGCCCGGGTTGTCCTCGATGTCCTCCACCACCACTTTGGCATCACGCAGCGGGTGGGAAGCCTGCAGCTCGTCGCCCGGATCGGTCATTTCCGTCACCAGACTGCGCACCCAGGTATTCAGCTCCAGCTCCAGCAGACGACGATCCTTGGTAGTGCCGATGTTTTCGCGCTGAATCAGCTTCAGGTAGTGGGCAATACGCGACAGCAGGAAGATATAGGGCAGACGGGCGTTGATACGGCTGTTAGCGGTCGCATCGGCGGTGTCATAGAGAGCCGGTTTCTGGGTCGAGTTGGCCGAGAAGAAACAGGCGTAGTCGCGGTTTTTGTAGTACGACAGCGGAATAAAGCCCAGGTTAGCGAACTCAAACTCGCGGGTTTCCGGGATCATCACCTCGCTCGGGATTTTCACCTGATTGCCGGTGCCGAGATCGTACAGATGGATAGGCAGATCCTGGACGGCGCCGCCGGCCTGCGGGCCGCGAATTTGTACACACCAGCCGTTATTGATAAAGCTGCGCACCATATTGGCGGCAAAGGCGAAGGAGGCATTGGTCCACAGGTATTTATTGTGATCCGGGCCTTTCACCTCTTCCACATAGTTGAAGCTGCGTACCGGTACGGTGTCCGGGCCATACGGCAGGCGACCCAGCACGCGCGGCATCACCAGGCCGATATAGCGGGAGTCATCCGTTTCACGGAAGGATTTCCACTTGATGTACTCAGCGCGGTCAAAATAGTTACCAATATCCTTGATGGCCGCTACCTCTTCCATTGACTCCTTCAGGAAGAATTTCGGACCCGCAGAGCCGATAAACGGCATATGGGCCGCGGCTGAGACTTTAGAAATATTGCGCAGCAGCGCGACATCCTGCGCAGAAGCATCAAACTCCCAGGCGGAAATCAGCGCGGCAATCGGCTCGCCGCCCGGCGTGTCGTACTCATCAATGTAGGTGTGTTTATACAGCCCGCTCTGGATGATTTCCGGGCAGTCTTCAAAGTCCTGACGCAGGTCCTCTTTCGACATATCCAGCAGCTCAACTTTGACGTTCTGGCGGAAATCGGTCTTATCGACCAGCGATTTCACGCCGCGCCACAGGCTCTCTACCGCCTGGAACTCGTCATGGTGCATAACGGCATCAAGCTGACGGCTAATCTGGTAATCCAGCTCGGCGATATGGTGGTCAATCAACGACTTATCGAGCTTTTCGACCTTAGAGCCCGATTTTTTCAGGCACTCGAGGAACACCTGCATCCCGGCCGTTAAACGTTCATCGGCGGTCGCATCCGACATCGCCTGCGCATCCTGCCAGATATCCAGCGCACTCAGCTCAGAAACCGGGCTGAGGTTGATTTTTTCAAACAGGGATTTATAAACCCCACCCGCTACAGGACGTTCCAGAACAATGCTTTCGCCACCCGCAGTATTTTCATTTTGTACAGACATGAGCATTCCTTGATTAATCTGTTCTAACATCGTGAGGGTTAAGGTTGTTTAGGTGCCAGGGCTGACAGTTCGGCTCTGAGCTCGGCGCTTAATGCCGGGTCCAGCAGAATTTTTTCCAGCTCCTTTCGGAAAGCCTGGTTATCCAGCAGGTTCGCCTTTAAATCACGAAGTAAATTACGCATGGAGAGCATGGCTTTTAGCTGGGGTATTTGCCGTGAGACCTGCTCCGGAGAAAAATCTTTCATACTCTGAAATGTCAGGCTGACGCTCTCTTCGCTGCCGTCACCGGCAAGGGTATTTTTAACGGCAAGATTAACTTTTGGAGAATATTCAGAAAGCACGGCGTCAAAATTGTTTTTATTCACATTAACTTTTTTGCGCTCTGATAATGGCGCCGTCTCCTGGCCATTACTAAAATCTCCGGTAACAAGTAATTTCAGCGGGAGCTCGGTTTTCTTGCTCGCGCCTCCCGTATGCAGGTCAAGTTTTAGATTAATACGCGCTTTTGGCACTTCATTCTGGAAACTATCAGCCATCTCATCATCCCTCGTTTTATCGCTATGCACACTTTCACACTACAGTTCCTGGTACGCGATAATAGAATAATGATCGTCACAAGATCAAATATACAGATCTTTAATCCGCTATAAGAAAATCCTTAAGAATTTTCCACTAAAGCATCACAGTAGATAGCATCCCCACATCAGTAAAATTAACTGCCGCTACGGGGATAAAAGAGAATTTATGCCGCAAAAATTTAATTACGCGGAGTATTGCTGAGAAACCGATCTCAAATTGATTTAAATCAATATTAAAAACCCGAAAAGAACCATCTATCGGCAGAAAAATGAGGTCAATACGGCAGGGAATAGAACGGGACTAATAAAATAGAGAGATAGCGAGCAGGAATAGTACCGGGCCCTTCTGCTGTGCGGTACAGAATGGGCCAAAGGCATACCGGGAAAATTAAGAAAATTCTTTCTCCAACTATTTCTTCGTTATATATCGGGAATTATCTTGTTAAAATGGAATATATAAACGATGAATACATTGGAGAGGGTAAGAATAAGGTTTTATCAGCATATTTACCCCCTTCCGGTGCTCTCGCGGCCAGCACAGAACCACGGGTGAAGAATAACGGCGTGTATCCTGACGCTGGCGTGCGTTATCGCTGAAGTCTTATTTCTTCAGGGCCAGCGCAGCTGGCCCGCTAACTCCTGATTCGGACCTCGTTTTTAAAAAATGCCCTTCTGCCGGATCTGCTGCATTTTCTGCGCCGGTGCGCCGAGCGACTTCAGCTCCACCTCTTCGGCCTGCACGCTTCTGCCGCTTTCGGCGACGGACGCGGCGGCGCGGCCGGTCATTTTTAGCTGTTGCAGCAGCAGGTTTTGTTGATCCAGCAGCGTTTTTAGCTGAGCGACCTCCCCGCACAGCTGGCTTAGCGCTTCGCGCGAGGCGTCATCCGGCGCGGCGGACTGACGCTGAAGCGCATCCGACATCAGGGCGCGCATCTGGCGCAGCTGCTGCTTGCTGAAATCGCCCGCCGGGGCGGGCGGCTCTGCCACGGGTGCGCTGGCAGGCATTGCGGTCTGCGGCAGCAGCCCGGCGCTTGCCAGCTCGCCGCACAGCCCGTCAAGCGTGAGGGTATCGCGCCCCAGCGACTCCGCCACGTGGCTGCACAGCTGCGGGTTCAGCAGCTGTAGCTGTAGCCCGGCGAGGTAGACATTGCGATGAAAGCGGCGCATTTCCATGCTGGCATCGCCCGGACTGCTGCCCGACTGGCTCAGCGCCTGATGCCACTTCTTCAGTTGCAGCATCGCGCGCAGGTCCGCGCGCGAATGTTCTGGCGACAAATGCAGCGAGAGATTAACGCGGCGTATGTGCCTGTTACTCATCGTCGCCCACCTCGGCCATCTGCGGCGCGGCTATCGTCTCAACGCCGGTGTCAGCGTGGTACAGACAGATCTCGCGGGAGAGCGCGCTTTGCGGGTTATCGATGGTGATAACGCGATCGCCGAGGGTGGCGTAGGCTTCACGCACCGCCCCTTCAATCAAGTGCGCACCGCCGCCCACCAGATAGACGCGGTTCGGGTTCTTGGCGAACTTCTTCGCCTCATAGGCGACCTGGTCGCCCAGCTCCTGAATTTTGATCGCCACGCGCTCCAGGATCTCGTCGATGCGCGACTCATCGTTAATCACGCTTTTTACGAACTCCGGGTCGTGACGGCGCTTGATAAGCTCGTTAGCCACCAGATAGCTGGAGTCGCTGTCGGCCGCCGCCAGCAGCTTGCGGGTCGCATCTGTAACCATCGCCACGCCAATTTCGTTGTTGCCGTAGATCGCCGAGACATCGTCAAACTCCCCTACCACCACACCCATGTCCAGGGTGGTGCCGCCGCAGTCGATCACCAGCGATTTGGTGAACTCGGTAACGTTCGAATTCAGCAGATGCGACAGCGCGGCGGGCAGGCTTTCCGGCATGACCTGCACGTCGACAATGCGGAACAGCTCCCCTTTATTCAGCGAGATGTCACGCATCAGGTTGCGACGCTTAGCTTCGATACGGGCTTCGTTGCGCTGGCAGTCGTCCGGGTTGTAGTACTGGGTGATAGGCAGAGTGACGATGATCTCCACTTCACACGGCGTGATGCCGGTCAACAGCAGGGCGTGATGGACCGCCAGCAGGTTCAGATCGTCATACTGATAGTCGATGTGCGTGGTAGAGAGCGCTTTATCGGAGGTCGCATCATAGGTGTATTTGGTAGTACCTATGGTGTAGTTGTATACCGACTGCCCGCGCAGCAGGGCTGCGCTTTTCCAGTCTTTGCGAAAGGAGTTCGGCGAGACCACGGTTTTCAGCGTCCCGTTCTCAATCCAGCTGATTTTTACATTGGTGGAGCCATCGTCGATGGCGAACTTCATACGAGTCATGGTCACTCTCTCAATTCAGAAATGTTATTCGGCGTTACCGCGTCTACAGAACGCGGCGGGCGCCAAGGTAATGTGATTGCCAGAAGTCGTCGGACAGCTGGCTAATACGAATAGTGAGCCCGGTACGCGGCGCCTCGATAAAGCGCCCGTCGCCGAGGTAAACGCCCACGTGATCGGCTCCGGGGCGTTGATTAATATTGAAAAAGACCAGATCGCCGGTTTGCAGCCGGTCCTGGCGCACGGATTTCAGGCGGTTGTCCTGGTACATCCCGTTGGCGGTACGCGGCAGTTTGCGATCCAGCACGTGATTAAAGGCGTAAAACACCAGCCCGCTGCAGTCGAAGCCGGCGCTCGGGCTGGTTCCCCCCCACAGATAGGGCTTGCCGAGCTGGCTCTCCAGACGGTTCAGCACGGTGCGCAGGCGCGGCCCCGGTTTCGCCGTGCGGCGTTTCGCCCGCCCTTTATCGTCCTGCACCTCATCCCACAGGGCTTCCGATCCGCCGAGGGTGCCCGGCGTCCAGCGGGCGTGCAGCGCCAGCATGTCGCGGTTTTTGGCACGCTCGGCCAGCTTCTGCACCTGTTCGCGGCGCTTCTGCTCCGGCGTTAAAGGGACGTTGGCCACCCGCTTTTTGGCCTTCGCCATCAGCCGCTCGCGGTTCTGCCTGCGCTGTTGCTTTTCGCTCTCGCTCCTGGCCTCCAGCGCTTTTACCGGCTGGGGCTTTGCGCTGGCGTAGCCCACCGGCATCAGCAGCAGTGCGATAAAAAAGAGCACCTGACGGCCAAAGGCCGCCCGCACAGGCGTAAAAGGGAGGGAAAAAAGTTCGGGTTTCACAGCAGTAGTCAGATCACTGGCGTTTCGTCAGCTTGTCGGTCAGGGGCTTAATCACCTTCTCACCGTGCTGGCCGAAGAACTGATAGAGCGAATCACTCGCCGAGTGCGTCAGTACCATAATTTCAATACGCCGGTTCGCCGAGCTGAGTGGATGCGCCGGATCGAGCAGCATCTGATCCGCCATACCGCTCACCTGCAACACTTTGCCCGGCTCAAGGCCGTTGCTGGTCAATACCGAACGCGCCTGCATCGCCCGCTCGCCGGAAAGATTCCAGTTGTTGTACAGCACCTGATCGCGAAAACGGGTGGCATCGGTATGTCCGGTGATGATGATCTTGTTATCGATCTTGTTCAGCTCCGGGGCAAACTCCGTCAGCAGGCGCTTAAAGAACGGGGTAAGGATGGCGCTGCTGCGCTGGAACATCTCCCGTTTCTGATCGTCGGCGATCAGAATGCGCAGCCCCTGGGGCACAATTTCAATCTTCAGGTTGGCCTGCGCATCATAGGCCGAGGTGATCTTCATGATGATGCGCGCCAGATCTTCAATTTCGGTTTTAGACCGGGCATTGACGGCGTCCAGGCTCTCTGCAGGCTTCACCTGCTGCGCCAGCGCCGCGTCTTTTGCCGCCTGCTCTTTCAGCGCCTCTTTGTTTTTTGCATGGCGCGAGTTGATCAGCGAAATCTGCCCGCCGCTGCCCTCTTTCTGGGTGACGGGCGTAATGGCATTGCCTTCGAATACCGACTCGCCGTTTAACAGCGAAACAATCTCTTTACGCTCCTCTTCCGTCACCGCGCCCATGATCCACAGCACCATAAAGAGGGCCATCATCGCCAGGGTAAAGTCGGCAAAAGCCACCTTCCAGGCGCCGCCATGAAAGGTGTCATGGCTCTTGCGCGAGGAGCGTTTAATAATGGTGGTATGTTCTTTTTTGCGGCTACGCATCAGGCTTCACCGGACATCTGATCGACCCAGCCATCCAGGGTGGCGAAGGTAGGCTTGGTATCCATCGGCAGCATTTTGCGCCCCGCGTCCACCGCCAGCAGCGTTGGTTTACCGGCGACGTGGTTAACCAGCACCGTACGTATGCACTCCAGCACCGCCAGCTGTTTTTTGGTGCGCTGCTCCATGGCGTTCGCCACCGGATCCATTAAGCAATAACAGAAGAAGACCCCGAGGAAGGTGCCCACCAGCGCGGCGGCTACCTTCACGCCGATCACCGCAATGGAGCCGTCGATGGACTGCATGGTGATGATGATCCCCAGTACCGCGGCACAGATACCGAAGCCCGGCATCGCCTCCGCGGTACGCTGTAATGAGCGGGAGGGTTGTAGCAGGTTCTCTTCCATCGCCACCAGCTCCTGCTCGAGGATACCTTCCAGCTCGTGCTCGTTGATTTTGCCCATCGCCATCAGGCGGAAGTTGTCTGAGATGAACATCACCAGCGCTTTGTCGCGCAGGATCAGCGGGTATTTCTGGAACAGCGGGCTGTTTTCCGGCGCTTCGATGTGCTCATCCAGCACCTTCAGGCCGCCGTCCTGTACCAGCTCCAGCAGTTCGTACAGCAGCATTAAAATCTGGCGCTGGTATTCGTTGGTGTATTCGTTTTTGCGGATGATGCCGCGGAACTGGCGGTACATTTCAGCCAGTACGGCGCGCGGGTTGGCGAGGACCATGGCCCCCATGCCGGCGCCGAGAATGATGATAATCTCCCCCGGCTGCCAGAATGATGCGAGGTGCCCGCCCGACATAATAAAGCCGCCGACCACACACCCCAGGATGATTACGATACCGAATAATTTTTGCATAAACCTTTCACTTCTGGAAAAAAGACTGAATTTTTTGGGCGATTTTTCTGTTGAGCTGACAGACTCTGGCCTCGGTTAAATCGAGGACCAGCGCGATCTCTTTCAGGCTCATCTCCTGCTGGTAATAGAGCGTCAGGATCAGCTGTTCGCGCTCGTCCAGCGCGGCCAGGGCACTGCGCAGCGTCCGGCTGACGACGATTTCGTCCTCCAGCGGTCGGCTGTCCAGCGCGCCGGCGTGACCGTCATTGCCTAACAGCTCATCCAGGCTCTCTATCGTTTTGGCGCAATCCAGCAGCAGGTACTCCTGGTACTCTTCCGCCGTAATCGCCAGATGGCGGCTGATATCCTCGAAGCTGGGCACCCGCCCAAGCTGGCGCGCAATGTCGCGGATACTGTCGTTAAGTTTGTGGGTCTTTTGCCGCAACCGGCGCGGACGCCAGTCCAGCAGGCGCAGTTCGTCCAGCACCGCACCGCGAATACGCTGCACGGCATAGGCGGCAAACTGCTCATCGGGATGGCCGTAACGGCGCAGCGAAGTCAGCAGCCCCATCAGGGCTATCTGCTCCATATCTTCCTTGTCGATAACGCTGCTGGTCTGATAAGCAAGCTGCTTGACGACCCGTTTCACCAGCGGCAAATACTGGCTGAGATAGCGCGCTTCATCCGCAGGCGTCAGGGCGTCATCCGCCATAAAATCCATCATTTGCATTGCGGCGTATCTGTCACTGGAAGACCATTTTGCTGATGATGATGTCCTCGAACGGCACCTCCATCTTCAGGCTGCTAAAACGTTGTTTATAGGCGGCCATCAGCTTGTCATGCAGCTCGCCCACGCTCATGCCGCGCACATGCTCATAATCGAGATCGGAGAGCAGGCTAACCGTGGCGCCGCGTACCGCCGGGATCATCTCCTGGGCTAAGCGGGTGTTGTCCGCGCCACTGGTTGTCATATTGAGTTCCAGCAGCAGGTAGCGCTCCGCATCTCCCTTGCTTTTCAGGGTGATAACGACGTTTTTAATCTCCACGAACTCCACCGACTCCCGGGAGGAGCTGCTGAACATCCCGGATAAAAAGCTACTGCCCGTCGCTTCGTCCATTCGAAGTAAGTGAGTACCAACTACAGTCATACCTGCCGCCAGCATGGCGGTGACCAGGGCGATAAGCAGACCAAAAATGAGTGTTTTTGCGTTCATAATCTTCTTTGTATTAAACCGTCAGTAGTACCGAGCCATCGTCATGGCGATCGCGGGCCGCGGAGGTGCCGTCCGCAAGAATTGTCCCGGCCTGAATAGCGTTATCGGGCCCGTAGAAGCGCTGCTCCCGTCCCCGCTGCTGCCCGCCGGTGTGGGAAGAGATCTGCACATTTACCTGAACGAAGTTCTGCTCCGTCAGGCTCTGGCGTAGGTCATTGCTGGTCTGCTGCAGGGCGCGGTAGACCTCGGCGTGGCTGGCGTTGATCTGCACCTGCACGCGTCCGTTATCGACCTGCATAGCGATATCGATTTTGCCCATCTCCGGCGGGTCGAGGCGGATAGTGGCGTGCTGGATCTGCTCTTTCACCTGCACCTGCAGGCGATCGCCCAGCGCGCGCTGTAGCTGCTCGCTCCAGCGGGAAGGTTCCGGATCCATCTTTAGAGTGGAGACGGGCGCGGCTGCCGCAGAGGCATGACTCACGGCGGCAGAGGCGATCTCTGCTGCCTGCGGCGTTATTTGCGCCACCGGCGTCATCACGGCCATCAGGGTTGGCGGCACCGCCTGCGCAGCGGGCGGCACGCTGGCGGCCGGCTCTATCGCAACGGAGGTCGTTGCCAGCGTCGGCGTGCGTAACTTTTGCGACGACAGGGCCGGCGTGATGCCCGGCATCTGGGTTTGCATCGCGGCTAACGGCTGGATAGCAGCTGGCAACGCCTCGCCGCCCGGCTGCGGCACAAGCATCGGGGTCGGGGCCAGAGCCGGCACCGGCGCCTGGCTGGTCATCAGCAGGGTTTCCAGCAGGCGCTGCTGCGCATCCTCTTTCAGCACCTTTTCGCCCGATGTCGGTGTCCCGGCCGCGGTATCGTCCTCATCCAACGACAGCGGCAGCGCGCTGCCGGTGGGATCGCGAAGGGGTTTGCCCCCCTGCCCGACCATCAGCGAATCAAGCATGTCCAGCAGCGTCTCGCTAAAGGCGGTGGGCGTCTGCGCCGTATCCACCGCGTCAGGCTGAGTGGTAACAGGCTCGGCCTGCACCAGCAGGCCGGATCCGTTAAGCATCCCTTGCGCAAGGTTAAGCATATCCATTAGCGCATCCCTTCATCCGTAAACAGGGCATAGGCCGACGCCCCTTCACGGTTGCGTAGGGCGAGCTCCATTTTTTCCGCCAGCAGATTGCTCTGTCCCTGGCAGTAATCCCGCGCCTGGCGATGGACTTTCTTAAGGTTGTCCAGCGCCTCACGCTCGTCCGGGGTCAGGGTTTTCGCCTTAATCGCGCCCAGCAGCTCGGCGATGCTGGTATCCACCTGGATCACGGCGGGCCAGTTATGATCTTCCGCCGCCTGACGTAAAGCCCGGGTTAACACCTGCATGGCGTGGCGCGTACTCATGCGCTCTTACCCATCCGCTGCCAGCCGTCCTGGATATTGCCAAGGATGGTTTCGACCTCTTCGATATGTTCAACGGAGAGCGTGTGGCTGGCGTCATACAGGCGATAGACGCAGTAGTCGTAAAGATTCGCCAGGCTTAACGCCAGCTCACCGCCCTTTTCAAAGTCCAGCGAGCTGGTGAGGGCATTGAGAATATCGATGCATTTGTTGATGCTTTGCGCCTTGCGCTCGTAGCGGCGTGCGGCGATATGGCTTTTAATGCGGACCAGCTCATCCATCAGGCCGTTGAACAGCATCAGCACCAGCTGGTGCGGGTTGGCCGCTGCCGCCTGGATCGCCAGATCGGATTGTTGATAGAGGCCGAAGCTCTCCTGCTCATTAGCGTACATAGAAGGTCAATTCCCTTAGCTAAACATGCTCATGGTGTTGTTCATCTGCGTCATGATTTTCTGCAGCTGCGTAAACTGCTTGAGATAGCGGTTGTAGGCCGTGTCATAGCGCGTATTCATTTTTTCGGTTTTGTTGTCGATGTCGGTTTGCTGACGATCGAGGGTCTCCTGACGCCCTTTCAGCAGGCCGCTGCTGGTGCTGAGGTATTTATCCAGCGACTTATCCATCGCCTTGATAAGGCCGTCGTTACCGTTGAAGAACTGCGCTACCGTTTGGGGGTCGTTTTTGAGCTGTTTTTCAAGTACGTCGGAATCGAGGCTCAGCTTGCCGTCTTTATCCGCCGCGATGCCAAACTTGCTCATGTTCTGCTCGCCGAAGGTGCCGCGCAGAATGTTGCCCAGCTCGCTGGTGAGCGAAGAAATGCTGGCGTCCCCGGCGAAGGCGCCGCGCGTGTCGGCGTTGCTGCCGCTTGCCGTCAGGCCGTTAATGGTGTCGCGAAGGGTGTTGTAAGCGTCAAGAAACGCCTGGATCTGGTTTTGCGTTTCACCGGTGTCGGTATCAATGGAAATCACCAGCGGCTTGCCCTTCTCCGTGGTGCTGGTCAGCTTGATAGAGACGCCATCCACCAGATCGTCCAGGGTGTTGGAGCTGCTGGAGTACTCGTTCGGGGAGTCGCCCAGCGTAAAGAGCGCGTCTTTACCGGCGGTAATGATCTCCTCGTTATCGAAGATGTTCTGCCCGCTGGTCATGCCGCTGGTGTCCATTTCGATATCGTACTTCGAGCCGCTCTGGTCGCTGTTGAGGATCAGCGAGACTTTGCCGTCAATGCGCATCAGAGAGGCGGTGATGCCGTTCTGGCCGCTGGCATCCGTTGAAGAGGTGGCGTCGTCGGCGCTCGGGAAATCGGTTTTATTGATCGCCTCGGCAAAATCTGCCAGTGAGTTGAGCCCGTCCATCTCAACCTCAATGCTTTCGCCGTTGAGGTTGATTTTCAGCGTACCGCTGGCGTTTTTAATGGCGTCGTCGTCCAGCCCTTCAAACCCCTTCTGCTGCGCGCTGGCAAGCTGGGTGACGTTCAGGCTGTAGGTCCCCTTGCGGGCAGAGGCGCTGGCGGTGATGGTGGCGATCCCCTCCTGGTTCATGGTCGCCAGGTTTTTGAGCACGCTGGCGCTGGAGGTATTCAGGGCCTTAATGGCGCTGCGGAAGGTAGTCAGGGACGTGCGCAGCGAGGCGAGCGCTTTGGTCTGGGCTTCCAGCGTCTTTTTCTGCGTGGTAATTGAATTTTGCATGGCAAGAATATCGAGACTTGCCAGCTGTGATGCCGTAGTTGATGGATCGATATCAGACATAAAAGATTCTCCGGGCACGCACGCCTTGATAGTTTTCAAATATCTTTAGCAACAAGCATGCCAACTTTTTAGTTGTTAATAATCAAGTAATTACAAAGAGGCAGGAAGAGATTTTTCCGCTTTTCCGGCAGAGCGAAAGGAGGGGCCGGATACAAAAACACCGCCGTTAAGCGGTGTTTTTCCTGCAGCACTACCGGGTGGATTAGCCCAGCAGAGACATCACCATGCTGGACATGCTGTTGGACTGCTTCAGCATGGACATGCTGGTTTGCGCCAGCAGCTGGTTGCGGGTCATGGTGGAGGCTTCGGTGGCGTAGTCGGCGTCGCGGATGTTGCCCAGCGCCAGGTCGGTATTGTCTTTCATGTTCGCCAGGTTAGCGGCGGTGTGGCTCAGGCGGTTAATGCTTGCACCCATTTTGGAGCGTACCGCGCCAACTTCATCCAGAGTGTTTTCCAGCGCCGTCATCAGGGCTTTCGCACCAGATGCGGAAGTAATTTCCAGGCTGCCGCTGCCGTTAGCCAGCTTCTGAATTTGGGAGAACTGGCCGCTGCCGTTGGTCAGACCGCCGCTGGCACCCTTCAGCTCTTTAGAGAGATCAACCGTCATGGTTTCATCGGTAGAAGAACCAATCTGGAAGTTCAGCGCGTTCGCAAACTTACCGGATGCGCCAAACAGCTTGTCGCCCGCGTAGGAGGTGTTGTTCATGATGTTGCCCAGCTCAGAGTTCAGGTCGTTCAGCTCGGAGTTGATCGCATCGCGGTCTTTCTGGGTGTTGGTGTCGTTCGCTGCCTGGGTTGCGAGGTCTTTCATGCGGTACATGATATTGCTCACTTCATCGAACGCGCCTTCAGAAGTCTGCAGCAGGGCAGTGGCGTCGGAGATGTTGCGCTGTGCAACGGCCATACCGTTAGTCTGGCCGGTCAGACGGGTAGCAATCTGCAGGCCTGCCGCATCGTCAGCCGCGGAGTTAATGCGCTTACCGGTACCCAGGCGCTCCATGGCGGTGGAGAGCAGGTTGTTGGATTTGTTCATCGCATTGGTGGATGCCATGGAAGAGGCGTTGGTAAAGATAGAAAGTGACATAGTGGTTCCTTTTTTTGTCCTGATGATTCAGCTTGTGTAATCAGTAAAGACGACACGGCAGAAACAAAAATTAAATCGCACTGCGTCAACCGATGATTATTTAACCGAAGAGGATCAATAAAACATTTATATTCAACAGGTTAAAAAAGAAAGGAAATTAAAAATTGTTATCTGGTGCAGTACTGTCGCGCATGGCATGCGGTTATTTCCCGGTGATATATAAAAGCTGACGCTTTTTTACATACATACACTTTTATTCACAACCTCATTTTTAATAACACTATTTCTAATTTATTGCGCAGGCTCGAGCCGCTAATAAAAAAGAACATTCAAAGCGACTCAAAGCAGGCTGAAATTAAATAGCAGAAAAATATTTTTTTAAACAGTTCATGAAAATAGCAGGCATTCTCAAATAGATCACATCAATAACACCATTAATTCACCGGGCGATCACCATATTAACATAAGAATTATTTAACTATTGCTCTTAACCTTTACGAAAAAAAGTCACTACTCCTGAACTGGTAGTACCGGAAAGCCTGTTGCGTATCACACTTTTATCGCGTAAAAAGAGCGCAGGAAAAGGTACCCCGCTCTGTTGAGGCTGTTTACAAACAAAACAAAGGCCGCCACGGCTTATATTTCACACCTCATCATGACCTTTTATCACCCTCTTTATTTACGCTCTGCAGGCATGCAGCATTCATTAAGAATACTAAATGGAGTTAACCGTTATTAATACCTGGTAACCCCGCTGCTGAGATGGTCGAAACCATAATACATATATGAATAGATGCTACCGTTCCGTAAATAACTGGCTGATTGATGTGCCATCAGGTTCGATTCTCCATTTAACTACCGGAGAGCGAAAACGCCTGGGTGAATATCAGCTCAAACTGCTTGATATTCTGGCTAAGGGGGCCGGCAACATCTTTACGCGCGAAGAGCTGACTAATCTGGTCTGGGAACGCCGCGTCATTGGCAATAACAGCCTGCCCAACGCCATTCACGCGCTGCGTACTGCTCTGGAAGACGACGGTAAAGCCCAGCGCATCATCAAAACCATTCCGCGCAAAGGCTATCTGCTGGAAGCCGAATACTGCTGCGTGGTGGAAAAAGATGAAGACGAGGTCAACGAGTCGGACGAGGAGCCCCAGGCCGCTGAGCCGCAGGCGCCAGTGCCCCCTGCAGACAACGCGGAGCCCGCTCCGGGTTTAGCGATAATGAGCGAGGATGTCGCGCCGGTTAACCATCCTGCCCCGGCCGTCGCGGCAGAGCGCCGCCCCCGACGCATCGTCGCTTTCCTGCTCGTGGCGCTGCTCAGCGCCGTGATGACGGCGAGCGCGTGCTGGTATCTGTTTGATGGCAGTCGGGACAGGCTGACCGCCCATGAAATTCAGCCGGGCGTGTACAGCAATATTCGCATCTACGCTATCGAAACCACCGTTGAGCCGGCCTACATGACCGCCAATCTGTACAGCAAACTGAAAGACTCGCTTTATGGGCTCGACCAGCTTCTCCGGCTGCAGTCCGCCACCATGAGCATCTACTTTAATAGTCATAATTCGTCTTTGAGCTACAGCTTTATGCTCTCCAACGCCTGCGACAAAAAGCAGCTGGCGATGACCATTTACCACTGGCGTACCGACACGGTACAGCTCAACAACCTGATCCTGCGCGAGACGAGGAGAAAGCTTAATGAACTGGCGACCTGCAAAACGAAGTAAATTGACGATCGTTCTGGCGCTGGCCGTGGCTGCCCTGGGCGCCGCGATATACTTTCTGCGACCGACTCCCCCGATGCTGCAGGATAACAATGTGGAAGGGGGGTTTCAGATGGGCTTTTACGACGTGATGTCGCAGAAAAAAGAGATTTACGATATCTGCCTGAAAAACACCCGCGGCGTGATGATGGCAAACATCACCAGCCCGGACGATAACCGCTTTGTGCTGAAGGGGAAGTTTACTCCCCGGCAGAAAACGCGCGGGAAGATTTATTTTAATCTGTCGCCAATCTTTTACAGCTCGGAAAAGAAAGGGCTGATGATTGATGGCCTGGTCGATCAGCTGATGTATTCCAACTACTGGATGGAGCCTATCTCCCTGGATAACCAGTCGCTGGTGGTCGGGCAAAACGGCACGATATTCCTCTATCCCGTGCAGAACTAGCCTGACGCTGCCCGGCCAGTTGCCGGGCACGCAACGCGCCCTACCCCAGCAGATTTTTCACCGTCGACAGCCTGACGTTCGCCTGGGCGCCCAGCGCCTGCGACAGGGCGCCAAAGTCCTGGCTGCGGGCCAGCGCGTCGCCAAGCGCGCGGGAGGTTTCCAGCGCCTGGCGGGGGCTGAATACCGTTTGCATATCGCTGATGCGCGCGCTAACGCGATCCTGCTGCTGACGCAGTCGGCTGCGCTGGGTGGTGATATGTTCAAGGGCGGCGTGCAGCTTCGTCTGTCCTTCCCGCTCCCAGCGGGTGAGCTGCATCTCATCGCTGCTGGCGCTCTCCGCCTGCGGTGCCAGCAGTGTAAAGGCGTCAGCCGGGAAATGGCGGCCTTCGCCACGCACGGTAAGCTGCTGGCTGACGCGCTCCCAGCGGCCCTCCTCGACGCTGAATTTAAGCTGGCCGTTGCTCGCCTGGGTTGCATGAATGCCTAAGCGCCCCAGCCCGACGTTGAGCCGGGTCAGAGTCTGGCGTGGCGTGGCCTCCTCGGGGAGCGCAATGGCCACCATCTCACGCTGGCGCCCGCCGAGGGAAAAGACCAGGGTCTCGCCGTCCGGCTGGCTCAATAATTTATCGCAGCCCGGCAGGGTAAAAGTGACCGCCGTTTTCTGCTCCAGCGAAGCCGACAGATGGCGATCGACGGTGCCGCCTGAAAGCTCGGTGCGGCGCGCCAGATGCTTTTGCAGCGCGTTTGACTGGGCGCTAACGTCGCCCCCGCGCACCGCCGACTGGCGCAGCTGTAACAGCTGCGTTTCGGTCTTCGCCAGATAGCTGTCTGCCTGCTGAACGGCGGTAAGCTGCTGATTAAGTTGCACGTTATAGCGCATCGGGCGGCGGGAAAGCAGCGCCGACTCCGGAAAACTGTTCCGGCTGGGAGTACTCTGGGGGGCGCTGGCGCGGGTAACGCTTTGCGGCGCGTCAATGGTGCCGCGCCCGGCGGTTGCCGGGGCGGAGGTCGTCAGGGATGCCGTTTTTAAACTAACCTGCATAATCTCTTACAACATACTGAAAAGGTTGAGCTGGCTGACCATGCTATAGGCCTTATTGCTGATCTGAATCGAGGTCATATAGAGCTGCAGATTCATGGTGGTGGTCGCCGAGTCCGCCGCATTCAGATCGGTTTCGACCTCGGCGTTCGCCAGGCTTACGTCCGTATGGGCGTTATCGATCAGGGTCAGGCGGTTCTGCCGCCCGCCGAGATCGGTAAAGAGCGCCCCCAGGCTGTCGCTGGTGTTCTGCGTCATGTCGATAACCGCCGTCAGCTCATCTTTATAATCGGCAAAGTTAGCGTTGGGATCCTGCATCTTTTCGCTCAGGGCTTTCAGCTTGTTGAGCATCTCCAGATCGTTGCCAGAGCCGGAAAAAGCGTGCGAAATATTGGTGTTTTCGGTAATGGAGACGCCGTTTGCCACCGTGGTTTCGCGGGAGGCTTCATTGCCGCCAAACACATACTGGCCGTTACTGTCTACCGTCACGGTTTTGCTGTTGGTCATGGTGCCGGAGAAGAGGTAGCTGCCGTTCTCATTTTTGCTGTTCATGGTTGCCACCAGCGAATCCAGCATCGAGCCCAGCTCCTCGCCGTAGCTCGCCAGATCTTTCTGGCTCAGCGAGCTGTTATTGGCAAGCTTGAGCTTATCGCTCACCGAGAGCACCTGGTCGCTGAGGGCTTTAATATGCGACTCCTGCACCGACAGCGCGCCGCTCAGGCTGGTGATATTGCTCTGATACTGCTTAATGGCCGACTGCTCCCGGCTAAGCTGCACCAGACGGCTGGCGGTAACAGGATCGTCCGACGGCACGTTTACGCGCTTTTGCGTCGACAGTTGTTCCATCAGCTTGCCAATCTGGGTGCTGTTGGTACCCATCTGCGCCAGCATGGCGTTATAGTGGTAAAGACCGCTTACTCGCATATTCTGGATCCCGTGGTTGGTTAAAACATACTTAGCAGATCGCTAAAAATCTGGTTACCCGTGGAGATAACCTTCATGCTCGCCTGGTAGGCCTGCATATAGGTCTGCAACGCCATCGCCTCTTCGTCCTGATCGACCCCGCTCAAATCGTCGCGCTGGGTTTGCGCCTGCTGGCTCACCGCAACGGCCGCATCCATCTCCGTCTTGCTCTGTTTACTGGCGATACCTATGGTCGAAATAATGGCTGCCGCCCCTTCGTTCAGACTCATGTTGCCCAAGCCCGGGATATCGGTTTTCTGGTTTTTCAGCTCAAGCAGCGCGTTCAGGTTGTCGCCGTTGCCCGGCGCGTTCGGATCTTTTGATAACGCCAGCTCGTCAGGGGACAGATCGTTTACCTGCAATATTCCCGCCGGGTTTGTCGCATCGAAGGTGAAGAGCGGTTTGCCCTTGTTGCCGTTCAGATCGTAGCCTTCTGCCAGCTGGTTGTTGAACAGGTCCGCTACCGACTGCGCCATCCCCTGCACCGAGTCGCTCATCTGCTTCAGGGTGCCGGTCTCATAGTCGTAAAGTGCCCCCAGCTGACCGCCGGTAGAGGGGTTAAGGGAAAACTCGCTGGTGGAAAACTTCAGGGTCAGGGTGGTATTGCCATTGCTGTCTTTGCCGGTGCTCAGTGTGCCTGCCGTTTTTCCGCTCACCAGCGGCTGGCCGTTGCTTAACGAGACGGTATAACCGCTGCTGTCGTCGGTCACCTTCACATCGGCCATTGAACTCAGGGTCTTCACCAGCTCGTCCCGCTGGTCGCGCAGCACGCTGCTGTTGCCGCCCGTGGAGTCCATCTCGACGATTTTCTTGTTGTAGTCCGCAATGTGGCTGCTAAGCGTGTTGATCTGATCGACCATCGCCCCACGCTGGGTGTTAACGGACTCTTTCTGGCTCGAGATAAAATCATTCATGCTGTTGAAGCGGGTGGAGAGCGTTTTGGCCTGGTTCAACAGCTGCTGGCGCCGCGCCTGGGATTCTGGCTGCTGCGTCAGGGCGCTCAGGGCGCTGACGAAGTCGTCCAGACCCGCCCCGAGGCTGGTGGAGTCGGTACCAATCACCTTCTCCAGCGAGCTGACGTACTCGTTGCCCATGCTGTAGTAGCTGGCTTTGCTGTTGGTCTGCCAGACCTGATTAACCAGATACTGGCTGGAGATGCGGCGAATACTGTCTACCTGCACGCCGCTGCCCGGCGAGAGTCCGGCTTCGCCCATCGGGCCGATGGCGCTCTGCACAATACCCTGTCGGGTATAGCCCACCGTCAAATAGTTGTTGGTGTTCATCGAGGTGACGAGCATCCCCATGCGGGCCGCCTGCAGCCCGCTAAAGGCGATATTAAACATACTCATGGCTTACTCCTGGCCTTCGGTTCTCTGGAACGACGGCGTAAAAGGTTCCTGCGCTTGTCCCTGTATAGCGACCGCTTCCGCCTCGTTCTTAAGCGGGGTCGTAGCCTGCGGCGAAAGTTGATTGACGATCATCTGCGCGATGCCGGTACTGCGCTGGGAAGCCAGCTGGAACGCCAGCTTGTCATCGTAGAAATCGCGCATCATCCGCTGCTGCTTGCTGTTGAAAGGGTTATCTTCCCCCAGCACGTCCGCGGCCTTGCGCATCTGCGAAAGCATGGAGCGCAGCATCAGCGCCTCGAACTGCTCGGCGGCCTGTTCAAGGTTTTGCGGTTTGACCTGGCCGGTAATATCGCCGGGCAGGATCGCGGTTTGTCGGTTAATGGCGTTCAGCATCAGATCACCACCAGTTCAGCATCGAGGGCACCGGCTTCATGCAGCGACTGCAAAATCGCCATGGTGTCGTCCGGAGCGGCTCCCAGGCTGTTGAGGGTATTCACTATGCTGCGCAGGCTGGTGCCGGCAGAGATCGTCACCATCTGGCCGCGCCCACGATTAACGTTGATATCGCTCTGGGGCGTGACGACGGTCTGCCCCCCTGCCAGGGCGTTCGGCTGGCTGACGTTGGCGGATTCACGAATGGTGACGGTCAGATTACCGTGGGAGACCGCGGCGGCACGCACAATGACGCCATCGCCAATCACCACCGTGCCGGTACGGGCGTTAAACACCACGCGCGGCGGCTGTTTACCGGCATTGATCTGCACATCTTCCAGCGCGGACATAAAGGCCACGCGGGCGCCCGGCCCCATGGGGGCACGAACCGAGACGTTGGTCGCGCTCTGGGCGGTTGCCGTGCCAGGCCCAAAGACGTTGTTCAGCGCCACCGCGACGGTGTTGGCCGTTTTAAAGCTGGGGCGTTTCAGGTTGAGCATCACCACCGGCTCCTGCTGAAAGTCGCTGGCGATTTCACGCTCCACCGAGCCGCCGTTCGGCACCCGGCCAACGGTTGGGGTGTTGATAGTGACGCTGGAGCCGCTGTTGCCCTCGGCCTTCACGCCGCCCACCACCACGTTGCCCTGCGCCAGGGCGTAGACTTCACCGTCGGCGCCGCGCAGCTGGGTCAGCAGCAGCGTGCCGCCGCGCAGGCTTTTGGCGTCGCCAATAGAGGAGACGGTGACGTCAATCGACTGGCCGGGGGAGTAGCCCGGCGGCAGCGTAGCGCTGATGGCCACCGCCGCCACGTTCTTCACCTTAGGATCGATTTTGGCCGGCAGCTGGACGCCAAACTGGCGCAGCATATTGGTGACCGACTGGCTGGTGAACTTCACCTGGTTTTTATCCCCGGTGCCGTCGAGGCCCACCACCAGGCTATAGCCGACCAGTTGATTGCCGCGCACCCCCTGGATATCCACCACGTCGCGCAGCGGCTGCGCGGCGACGGCGGCGCTGAAGAGGCCCAGCAGGAATAAGACGCGCTTAAGCATAGTGAGCTCCATCAGATAGGGAACAGCGGGTGGTTAAAGAAGCGAACCAGCCAGCCCGCGGCGTTGGCATCGCTCAGGGCGCCGCGTCCGGCGTAGGAGATGCGCGCGTTGGCGATCCGCTGGGACGACACCGAGTTATCCCGCTCGATATCATCGGCGCGTACCAGCCCGGTGACCCGCATATACTCATCCCCCTGGTTGAGGGTGAGCCATTTTTCGCCCCGGATCGCCAGCACGCCGTTCGGTAGCACCTTGTAGACCGCGACGGTAATGGCGCCGCGCAGGCTGTTCTGCTGCTGCGAGGTGGCGTTGCCGTTAAAGTTACGGCTGCCGTCCACCGAGCCGGAGAGCTTGTCCACCGAGTGGCCGAAGGCTTCCGGGATCCCAAGCGAGACATCGTTCTTCTTGCCGAAGTTAGTTCGCGCCTGCTTGCTCGCCTGGGTGGATTCATCCAGCTTCACGGTGAGGATATCGCCGATGCGGTAGGCGCGGCGATCCTGGATCAGCGACCAGTTATAGTTGCTGTTGTACACACCGCCGCCGCGCACTTTGGCGTCCGGCATCACGAAATCTTCCGGCGGGGCGTATGCCGCGTCATCTTTTTGCACCAGCAGCGCCGGGCTTTCACAGCCCGACAGCATCAGCACCAGCACGCTCGCTGCAACCTGCTTTTTCATCTTTTTCACTTTACTGCCCTGGCGTTACATCGACTGCGTGACAAACTTCAGCATGTCGTCCGCGGCTGAGACCATTTTGGCGTTCATCTCATAGGCGCGCTGGACGGTGATCATGTCGACCATCTCTTCAACCACCTGCACGTTGGAGCCCTCAAGCGACCCCTGCTCCAGCTGCCCGAAGGCCTCTTCGCCGGGTACCCCCTCTACCGCTTCGCCGCTGGCGGCGGTTTCGCGATAGAGGTTGCCGCCGATGGCTTCCAGTCCGGCCGGATTGACAAAGTTCACCAGCGTCAGCTGACCGAGTTCAACCGGGTCCGTCTCCCCCGCCACGCTGGCGGTGATGGTGCCGTCTTTACCAATCTGGATATCCTTCACGTTATCCGGCAGTTCAATCTGCGGGATCAGCGGCAGCCCCTGAGCGTTGGTCAACACCCCTTCCGGCGTCTTTTGCAGGTTACCGGCGCGGGTGTAGGCGATATCCCCGGTGGCGGTCTCCACCTGGAAGAAGCCCTGGCCGGTAATGGCAACGTCCAGGCTCTGGCCGGTGTTCTGAATGTTGCCGACAGTAAACTCTTTTTGCGTGCCAACAATTTTGACGCCGGTACCGTACTGAATGCCGGTGGGGGCGATATTGTCCTGGTCCAGCTGACCGCCCGGCGTGCGCTGATTCTGGTAAAAGAGATCGGCGAACATGGCGCGATCGCGTTTAAAACTGGTGGTGTTAACGTTCGCCAGGTTGTTAGAAATGGCGGTCATTTTGGCGTCCTGCGCCGCTAAACCGGTTTTACTGATCCATAAAGCGGGATTCATTTGCGTTCCTTAATGCTGTTATCAGGTGCCGCGAATCAGGCGGTTGCCTGCGCTCGCAAGGTCTTCGGCGGCTTTCATCATTTTGATCTGCGCTTCGAACTGGCGGTTAAGGGCTATGCTGGCAACCATTTCATTAATGGCCGACACGTTGGCCGACTCCAGGTGACCGGCGGTCACCGTCACCTCTTCATCACGCGGATTAAAGGCCGCGTTGGTTACCAGAAAACCGGCCTCGTTTTTGCTCAGCTCGCTGGCGGGAAGGTTCACCAGCTTCACCCGGTCGATATCCATAGGCGCGGCGATATCGCCATCTTCCGGGACAATGCTGATCACCCCATCATCGCCAATGGAGACGGAGGCGTACGGCGGCAGCACGATGGGGCCGTTGTCCCCCTCCAGCGGCAGGCCGTTTACCGACAGCTCGCCGTCGGCGTTGATATCGATCTGCCCGTTGCGGGTGTAGACCTCCCGGGTGCCGCTGCGCAGCGCAATCAGGCCCTCGCCCTTGATGGCGATATCCAGATCGCGTCCGGTTTCACGAATTGCTCCCGGCGACAGATCCACGCCGCCCGCCACGGGCTGCACCAGGTAACGGGAGGCGTACCCCTCGCCGTTAACCTGCTGGCTCAGCGCGTTATCAAGATCGCTACGAAACCCCTGGGTATTAACGTTGGCCAGGTTGTTGGCGTGGATCTCCTGCTGGGAGAGGCTGCGCGACGCCCCGCTAACGGCGGTGAAAATCAGACGATCCATCGGTTACACCGCCTGGAAGAGCGCGTTCATCATGCTGTCGTTGGTGCTGATCACCTTGGTATTCGCCTGGTAGTTGCGCTGGGCGGTCATCAGCCCCACCAGTTCGGAGGTGAGATCGACGTTCGAGGATTCCAGCGCGCCGGAGACGATAGAGCCCAGCAGGCCAGAGCCCGCCGCACCGGTGAGCGGCGCGCCGGAGCTGGCGGTCTGCGCCCAGGTGGTGCCGTCCTGAGAAGCCAGGCCGTTCGGGTTGGTGAAGTTCGCCAGCACCAGCTGGCCCTGCAGCAGGCGTTCGCCGTTAGAGAAGGTGGCGTAGACGCTGCCATCCGGATCGATCGCCTGGCCGGTACGCTCGCCGGAGGCATAGCCGTCGCCTTTGTTTTTGCTGACCGAGAAGTCGGAGCCGTACTGAGAGGTGCCGGTATAGGTGAGATCGAGCGCCAGCGCCTCTGCGCCCGCAATATCCGCCGTCATGGAGACCGAGCCGCTCGGGTCGGTAAGCACCCCCTGGCTGTTGAAGGTCAGCTTCTGTACCTGCTCCGTACCGCCGCTGGTCACCGGCGCGTCGTCCATGTAATAGTGGACTTCCCACGCGTTTTCGCCGGTCTTCACAAAGTACTGGTTCAGGGTGTGCTCACGCCCCAGGGAGTCGTACACCTGGGTGGTGTAGGAGTTGTTGTAGGTAGTGTTGTCTTTCGGATCGAAGGGTGAGGTCGCGGGCAGCTCGGCGCGGGCGTCCATATTGGCGGTAAAGTCGATGCTGCCGGTAGCCTTCGCCGGAATCGATCCGCTGCTGATGGTCAGGTTGCTGATGGTACCCACCTGCAACGCACCGTTGGCATCAACCGGGTAGCCCTGCAGATACATCCCCAGGTTGTTGACCAGATTGCCCTGATTGTCGGTGCCGAAGTAGCCCGCGCGGGTATAGGCGGTGGTGCCGGCGCTATCGCGCACCATAAAAAAGCCGTTGCCGTTGATGGCCAGGTCCAGCGCGGTACCGGTGGAAGAGATGCTTCCGCCTTTGGTAATGCTCTGGGTTACGGCGGAGACGCCCACGCCCAGCGGCTGGCTTTCAGCATAGAGCGCGGAGAACTCGGCGCGACCGGATTTAAAGCCAACGGTGCCGGAGTTGGCAATATTGTTAGAGATGGCGTTCAGCTGCTCGGTAATGGCGTTAAGACCGGAAGTTGCAATACTAAAACTCATAATTATTCCTTTTTAATGACGGTCCTGATTCACTTCAGGCGCTGGTTTTAGAGGTAGAGCCAAACTGGGTAATGTTGTTGTAGGCGATTTCGCCGATGCCCTTGATGTTCAGCAGGGTCGGGCTGCCATCGAGGGGAATGCGCACGTTGTTGACCACGCCGCCGATCTCAACCGGCACCTTCTCTTCGCCGGTATCGGTCACCACGCTCAGGGTGTAGCTGCCCTCTTTCAGATCCAGTTTTTCCGGATCGATACTGAAGTTCACCTGGCCTGCTTCCTGTTTACCCAGCTCGATCTTTTGCTCAACGCCGGCGGCATCTTTGACGATCACCGTCACCACGTTGGCCGCATGCTCCAGCGTCAGGCGGCCGTCAATCACGGTCTCGCCATCGCTCTTAACCGTATCGGTTTGCACCATCACCTGCTGGCCCACCAGATTGCCGGTGGTGAGGGTTTGCAGGTTATCCATCAGCACCGAGCTGTTGGCCATCATCTGCGACATGTTCTCCATGGACTGCACCTGGGTCAGCTGCGCCAGCTGGCTGACGTACTCGGTGCCGTCGGTGGGGTTGAGGGGATCCTGATTCTGGATCTGCGCCACCAGCAGCTGCATAAACATGGTGTTCATGCCGGAGGCGGTGTTATTGCTCACCACGCCCTCTGTTGTGCTTCCGCTCCGGCTGCTTGCCCATGCGTTATCGACATTCATCGTTATGCTTCTCCAAGTCTCAGCAGGCTCTGCTGCATGCTTTTCACACTGTTAAGAACATCCACGTTGGTTTCAAAACCGCGTGATGCCGACATCATGTCGGCCATCTCTTCCACCACGTTGACGTCCGGGTAGAAGACGTAGCCGTCGGCGTTGGCCATTGGGTTATGCGGCTCGTAGCGCTGCACCGTGCTGCCGCTCTGAACCACGTCCATCACCTGTACCCGGGCGCCGGTTAAGGCCCGGTCGTTCATCAACTCATCATTCTTATAAACCGCAGCAAACACCGGGCGACGGGCTTTGTAGGTGCCCTCTTCGGTGGCGGAGGCGGTTTCCGCGTTGGCGAGGTTACTGGCGATGGTGTTAAGCCGGACGGTTTGTGCCGTCATCGCCGAACCTGAAACGCGATAAATATCCGAAAAAGCCATATTTCGTGATTACCTGCGTGGGTTATTTGCCTTCAATGGCCTGCTTCAGGCCGGTGAACTTCATGTTTAAAAAGGCCAGGCTCATCTGGTAGTCCTGGGTATTTTTTGCAAACTCGGCCTGCTCGACGTTCAGCGACACGGTGTTGCCGTCTGAAGCCGGTTGATAAGGCACGCGATACATCTCCTGAACGCCCGACTGCATGGAAAAACCCGACCGCGAACGTTGCATCTCGGAGGCAAAATCAATATCTTTAGCCTGGAAATTGGGGGTATCGACGTTTGCCAGATTGGCTGACAGCAACTCTGCTCGGGAAAGTCGAAGTGCTACAGCCTGTGGATGAACGCCCAATGCTTTGTCAAAAGTAATACTCACAATTCACACCCTCGTGATGCCGGAACCTGCATGATTTACGCTTTTTCATAGCAACATTCATGCCAAGGTTTCAATTATATGATTTTCAAGAATTTTTCTAATTTTCTACCGCTCAGGGTGAAAGGCTCTTTCCCCCTTGTTGCCGGGCTTTTTCTGCTTTCCCTTTGTTGCTTAAAAACGGCTCAGGCTGACGAGTCGGGCCCCAGCGCCCGCAAGCAGATTTACGTCGCCGCCCAGCTCCATGCGGCGGGGATCGTGCGCCAGGAAGCCAAACGCCGTCAGTGGCCGGAGTACCAGGCGAAGATAAATCTCTATATTCCGTCGGAAGCCTCGCGCTACCCGGAGTGCCCGCAAAAACTGGCGATTTCCATTCCGGGCGGGGATCGCATCGACATCAACCGCCTGCGCCTCGACGTGCGCTGCGAAGGCCCCAACGGCTGGGACATTCCCGTGACCGTGAAGCCGGACATCTATATGCCGGTGGTCGTTGCCAGCTCCGCCCTCGAGCGCGGCCAGGTCATCCGCGCCGGCAACATAACGCTCAAAAAATTCAACATCAGCAACGCGCGCGGCGACTACCTGACCCGGCCAGAAGAGATCATCGGGCTGACCGTCAAGCGCCGCATTCGCGACAGGCAGCCGATTACGCTAAGCCAGCTGGAATCCCCCCTACTGGTAGAGCGTGGACAGCGCGTGCTGATGATTGCGGAGCAGAACGGCGTGGAGGCCCGCACCATGGGCGAGGCGATGAAGAAAGGGCGTAAAGGCGAAATCGTGAAGGTGAAGAACGACAGCAGCGGCCGGGTGGTGAGCGCCATCGTCTCTGATTACGGAGTCGTGCATATGGTTTACGCCAGCGGTGAGTAAATATTTTCGCTTTGCGCTTAAGTTCCCCTGCCCTCTGGCCGCCCTTTACTCACAAGGCCAGGAAGCCGGATTTCCGCAGGGCAGGGTTCATACGCAACCAGAACAAACGATGAGAATGAGGGCGAAGCGATGAAAGTAACAGCAACGCAGTACAACGTGGCCACCGCCATAAATAAAGCCAGCAGCGCAGAACAGACCCGCACCGTAGCGCAGGAGGAGATGAGCGTGGCTCGCACCGCCGCCATCGACCCGGTGCTGGGGGATGCGCAGACGCAGCTGAGCGCGCTGCCGGAGGTGGACATGGCGCGCGTCGCCGAAATGAAAGAAGCCATCAGCAGCGGCAAAATCAGCGTGAACCTTGATTCGCTGACCGACGCGATGCAGAAATATTTCCAGAGGTAATTATGACTAACGCCGCCCAGCGCGTTAAAGGACTTATTCAGGACCTGGCCGAAGACCGCAAGCGCTATCAGACGCTGACCGGTCTTCTTGAAGATCAGCGTCACCATATCGTCGCCCGCGATGCGGCGGCGCTGGATGCTACCAACCAGCAGATTATGGCGCTCTACGAGCAGCTTTCAAAAAGCAGCCAGCAGCGTTACGCCTCGCTAACTGCGCTGGGGGTTAGCCCCGGTAGCAAAGGCATGACATCGCTTATCTCCCGCCTGCCCGCCGCCCACCAACCCACCGTCTCCGCCCTCTGGCAGGGGTTGCAGGAGCAGGCCCTCGCCTGCCAGTCCATCAATGATTACAACGGCGCGCTGATGAATATGCAGCAGGAGATTCTGGGGAATTTGCTGAACAGCAGCGAGCCGGAGAACTGGCTTTATCAGCAGGGGTAGTTTGCTACCCTTTTTCGTCCCCCCTGAAAATACTGTAGTGTCAGGGGGATAAAAATTAATAAAAGTTATTCATTCCAACCGCTACCGTTGTGGATAATACCCCATGCCGGGCTGATATTGTGTTCAAACTGATATACTAATGATAATAATAAATTTATATTAAAATTAGCGACTTCATTATGCTTAGCGATCAGTGGAGACTTACTTAAAATCAAATTAAAACTCTTTAATTTGGATAACGACTCCAGGTTGGGAAGTATTTCACTCTCATATTGATGATCGGTTGGGGAGGTAAATAGATAAACCCCGCCATTGATACTTCCTGCACCATGGACCATTTCAATCAATTTATTATCAAGCCGACTAATATTATCTTCATTTATCTTCCCCATCATCTTCTCCCCGACATGCTCCCAGGGAGTCCCATGTGAAACGTAACTACCTATGTTAAACTGAGGGACGATAGAGATAATATTATCCATTCGATGCTTAATTCCATAATAAAGCGCCATGCTGCCCCCTTTAGAGGCACCAAGGATAGATGTTTTTGGATAGTTAAGGAAAGAAGCTACACCATTTATTAACTGGCTAACCCTTTCTTCAACTTCAAATGACATGTTATGGCAAAGGTAATAGGCAGGTAAACCTTCAAAATCATCTTTAATCCATAAGATATGAGAATCACAGAATGATAAACAATGGGTAAAGTCATATGCCGTAGGATCGGGTAAATTAAACCCTGACATTACTACCAGCAAGTGATTACAATCTCGTTTCGCCGCTCTGAAACGATAATGTACAGGAAATTTATTGCCCGGTTGAAATACACGGTCATTAATCGTCATAAATCGCAGCTCTTAAAATTATCTTTCCTGATATCAACAACGATCCCTGTATCATGCGTTCCGAGGACTGCCAGGGTTTTCAGCGCAACATCTTTAGGATCTAATAACGTTTCAGGTGTTTCCAGACCAAAGTTAGCGAGTCGCATCGGTGTTGCGGTACGCTCAGGATTGATGCAATTAACTCTGATCTTGTCCTGGGACCACTCTTCAGAAAGAGCCTGCGTTAAGTTCACTACGGCTGCTTTTGACGAGGAATAAAGGGCATAAAAGGCACGACCCCGAGTATATGAACTAGAGGCAAAGTTTAACAACATGCCTTGTTTTCGCATCAGCGTCTGCTTTGATGCCATTGCAACATTAATTACACCCAGATAGTTAACGTTAACCAGGCCAGCAACTTCTGAAGCCGTCAGAGCATCAAGCGGCTTTTTGATTAAGATGCCTGTGGTATTAATGATATAATCAATATCTCCATATTCAGCAACAACAGAGTTCAGGTAATACTCAATACTATTTATATCAGCAACATCAACATTATTATATGAACGGCTCGCAATATGTACCTTAGCACCACATAATTTAGCGAGGTTATTTATTTCACGGCCTATCCCACTCGACCCACCGAAAATAACCATATTTTTATTTTTTAAGAAATCAAGTTTCCCCGGATTTGGAGCGGAGGGAAGCCTTTTTTCTTGCAACAGTTTTTCAGCCAGAAAGAGATCGACTGGATGAGTGATTTTAATATTATGCTCGTGACCATCTACAGTAATTACACGAATCTCAGGTAACATACTACGCAATACGCTACAGTCACAGGTGAAATTAACTTTCCCCAACGCCATGGCTTTATCATAGGCCTGACGGATAGTCGCTAATTTAAATGCCTGAGGTGTTTGCCCGCGCCGCATTATGGCTCGGTTAGGGATATTTGCTATGCATCCATCATCATGTACTTCAACTAAAGTATCAGCGGAGGGAATAACAACATCAACGGCCTCAAATCCATTTAATGCATGCAGACACTTTTGAATAATTGACTCATTAACCAGCGGTCTTACTGCATCATGAAATAATATATTGCACTGCCCATCATAACCGGCTAATGACTGTAATGCAGAGTATGATGAGTAAAATCTCTCATGGCCGCCTTGCACAACTTTAATCAATTTTTTCCAGCCGTTTTTTTTGGAAAAATCCCAGATCAGGTCACTATAATCGCTCTGTGAAACCACAATAATTTCATCAATATCTCGCGAGTTTTCAAAGCATTCAATGGTGTATTCGATGATTGCTTTACCCGCCAATTTAGCAAACTGCTTCGGTTGAGATAAACCAAAACGAGCCCCAACGCCACCTGAAAGAATTACGGCAATATTTTTCATATACTACAACCTTTATTTATTCCCATAGCGATATCGTTAAACATTATTTTTATTTCGCTATTTACGCAATGTGCTTAATATAATATTTGCGATTTTCTCGCCAGCTGTAACATTATCAATGCAAAGCTCTTCCTTTAAGACTTTGTCACGCAACGGCTTCATCAAATCTATATTATTAACGACGTTATCAACAAACCTGTGTATATCACCCTCTTCCCATGCAACATCATAGGATGTATAGATGAAATCAGCGGTTTTATTCAGACCATGGCATGTTTCGTGCGTCAGGTAGAGTATTGGTTTGCCCGAAGGAAGATATTCAAGTAAAAAAGAACCCGCATCAGCGATAAGTGCATCAGATTGCGAAAATGACGCTTTATAGTCCGGTTCAAAATCCCATGTAACATTATCTCTGGTAGCAGTAATAGCAACCAATCGCTCGTAATTTTCTTGTGCTTTTTGACTGGCACCACCAATCCATTGTTTAAAAAGAGGATGTGGTCGAATAATAAGGTGAATATCATCACGCATCATTAACTTTATAAAAGCATCACAGTACAAATTAAATGTCGTATACATTTTGACATCGCCTGGCAACACAAAGTGTGTTGTCCACAGCAAAGTCTTCACTTTATCTCTCTCAACTTTACAGCTGGGATTATTATACCTCTCATTATAATAATCAAATTTCGGATGGCCTGTCACATATACATGATTATTACCAGCCTGACACTGAACAGCGAATTCTTCTTTATGGCGCTGCGATCTGGCAAAAATCCAGGTAGCAATATTCTGGCATAGTAAATTATATTGATAGACCATACTTTCCTCGCCTATTCCAGTATCAAGCGCATAAGGTATATAGGCGATATGGACGCCTTTTTGATACAGGTAATGGCTACGGAATAGTTGAGGTCGCGCTTCGTCATAAGGATTCTGAAGAAACACGACTTCCGGCTTTCTCGCTTCAAGCGAATAGTCCTCAAAACCAATATATTCAAGCCCATGTTGCTGAAGAATACTACGCTGTATATCTCCATTAGCATCCGTAGCATTCCAGTTTAAGTAGGGCACAACGACAATCTTGCAATCAAATGCAGGATTATCCAACATGGTACGAATGACTGATTCAAAATTAGTCCATCCTGGCGGCCACTGGAAATAAAAATCCACTTTAATAGGCCCAGACGTCGGATGATTAAATTTTTCGGGAGTGGTAATTTGTTGTAAGGGTTTGTTGAAAAGTGGGCGATAATCAACAATTTCCCCTTCAATATCACTTTTATCTGGTAGTTGGTAGCCACTATTTGGAAAAATACCAATCCAAAGGTCTTCCTGCATACAGCTATGCCAGTTTACGTCTAACGCAAACTTATGCTGGTGCCCCCCCTGCAATAACGCCTGCAATCCTGAACGATAGTTATAGATCAGCTTCTCCAGATATGGTCTGTTTACAATATAAGCACAGGCACACCACGCCTTATTCACCTTAACGATATAGTCAACGCTTTTCAGTTGAGTAACGTGTTGATAATTAGCGGCCAAAAAAGCAACATTCCAGTTTACTTTCGTTAAGGTCTCTAAGTATCGATTCAGGTTCTCATAATTTTCATCAGTTTCATTGAAAGTAAAATCATCCTCCAGAATAAGCACTCTTTCCCATTTATTAAGTTGCGCCATCTCAAGTGCGGCGATATGAGAAAGTGTACAACCAATAAACCCAAGATTATGCTCAATGGCTTCCAGACGTACTATCTTTTCCTTATCAATACCCATTTTTTTTAAATGTCTGGAAATACGTACCCGACGATCTTTACGATTATTCAGGTTTATAAAAATAACTTTGTCTATGATGTCCCAGTTGATTAACTTCATAATCTTTTTAAATTATTAAATATGCTTAAAAGTTGAAAGCAGGATGAAAAAAATACCGCTATTAAGAGCGGCATTTTCTGAACACCAAAAACACCCGTCACAGCAGCGCCAACCCGCACAACAAGCTGTAATCCGACGTATGGTACGCCTCTGTCGCAAACGGATTTTGCTGCTGCCAGCCGCGCAGGGCGCTGACCAGCAGCACCACGTCTTCCTGGCTCAGCGCACCCTGTTCGCTGCGCATGGCGCACAGCATCTTGATCCAGAAGAACTGGTGCGCCAGCCCCAGCATGGCTTCGCCGTAATCCGTACTGTTTACGCCCGGGAACACCTCGCTATAGAGTTGATAGATCAGGATATTGCGCAGGACGTGCGGCTGCTCCTCAAACAACGCGATACCTGCCGAACAGGACTCCAGCGCCTGCAGGCGCTCCGCCAGACGGGCGGGCTGCATGATCGTCAGCTCGCTCAGCTTCAGCGCCATCCCCATCTTCTCCACCATTGGCAGATTAAGGTTGAGGCGCATCGCCCCCATTGCCTTCAGGGCGGCGATGCGGTTCTCGACAATCGGCGGCAGCATGGCGAACTGCTGGGTTAATACCCCCTGCTCCGCCAGCGCGACCAGCTGTTCGCCCATGCTCACCAGCAGCGCCGGATCGTTTTCGCCGTTATCAAGATGCTGCTGCGCCTTACTCAGCAGTACGCCGATGGCGTAGAGGCTTACCTCCAGCGTCAGCGCCGGATGCACCGCCAGGTTGATGCACTGCTGATTAAGGGTCTCGCTCCAGGGAGAGAGCGGCTCGTCGCTTTGCGGTGCGGCCTTTGCGGTGTGCAAAATGAAGGCCTCCGGGTTAAACAGCAGCTCCTGCGCCGCCGTTTCACAGCCGATATCCAGGCTCTCGCGCTGCTGATTTTTCAGCTTTACGCTGATGTGCGGCCACGCCTGCCCGGCGCTCTGGCAGGCGGGACAAGTGCAGGAGGACTCACGCGCATCAAAACGCGCCACAAACTCGGGTTGGTAGTGTTCAATCAGTTCCATGTTCGTTCTCTTTAGCTGGCATGGCTTCAGGGTGTTTACGGAAAAACCAGTGCGTACAGTCAATCGGCTCGCCGGTTTTGGGATCCGGATAGTGCGGCAGGAAGGCAAAGCTCGGGCTGAAGCCCAGCCACAGGGCGTTAGTTCTCATCAGCGCCGTCCAGCAGCGGTCGAGGCTGGCGTCGTGCTCCTCTGCCTGGCGCAAGGCGTCCAGCAGGACGTCGTAATAGCTGGCATTCACCGCATAGGCGCAGGCGCACCCGGCGTTGAAGATCCGCGCCACCCCCTGCATTGCGCGGGTTGGGGTAAAGTTTTCGTAGCGGCCGCCGAGCAGCAGCATCTGCCACTCCAGCTGGTGCAGGCCGTTGAGCAGTTTGTTGACGTTCTGCACCGCGTTCTCTTTTCTGACAAAGCGCAGCCCGGCGTCCAGCAACACCACGTTTTTCCACCCCTCGCGTTTTGCCTGCGTTATCACCTGAGTGTGAGTGGCGCGCTCGGCGGCGGCGGCCGATGCGGCCTGCGCTTTGGCCACCGGCCAGAGCTGACCCGGCTCTACCCCCAGCGCCAGCAGCGCGTCGCGCTGGGCAGTGAGCATCTCTTCCTGCGCCGGGTCGTACAGCACGGCGACCTTCTCAAACACCGACCAGTTCACCCGGGTGTTGAGCGGGGCGGTGCTCAGGCGACGGTAGTGCGCCAGCAGGTTGGGGTCGCTGACGAAATCCTCAAGGCGCAGATCCACCGGCGTGGAGCTGTTGAGGATGTAATCCTTGTCGTAGGTGTTGCTGCTGTGGGAGATGCAGAGGATGGCCTGCCGCGGGTCGATCTGCTGGACCGGCGTGGTAAAGCCTTTCAGGAACCCCTCTTCTTCCGCCAGCATGGCCTCATCGTCGTAGCGGTGCTTTTTCAGCAGGTTACGGTGGTAGCCGAAGGTGCCGTTCAGGGCGTGACGCGGCCCGAAGGAGTGGGTCAGGTAGATTTTATCCAGATGGCTGTACCAGATATAGATCTGGTCGCTGCCGGAAAAGAGGGCGTTACTGGACTGCATGGCCGCCACCTGGTGGGAGATCTTGTTCGGCGGATAGTAGTCGTCGTCATCAAAACAGATGATGTACTCCCCCTTTGCCAGCGCGTTGAGCCGGTTGCGTTTATTGCCGAGCGTCATACGTTCCGGGCTGTGGATATAGCGCACGTTCGGCTGCGCCGGGTCGACCATCATCTCCACCAGGTCGGCATTGCTGGTGGGCGAGTCGTCGAGAATAACCAGCTCGCGCTTGTCCGCCGGGTAGTCCTGGTACTGCCAGATATAGAGCAGATAGGGCAAAAATTCACGCCGGTTAAAGGTCGGGCAGATGGCGCTGACAAAGGGCGTCGGCAGCGATGCACGCTTCTGGCGCGCCAGCAGGACCGACATCAGTGTGGGGGCGTTTTTCTTGTTGTTCTTCATCATGGTTATCGTTGGCGAGCGGCGGCCTTCTGCTGGCGCAGCCAGCACTGGGCAGAGAGAGAATCGGTGACTTTTTGTTCCCGGCGGTTGAGTTCCGTCTGGCGGTCGCTGCGTTTCACATCCAGCACCCGCTCAAGGCTTTTCTCGCGTCTCGCCTCGGCCAGCAGGTTGCCCTGGATCTGCTGCGCTTCCAGCGTGGCCAGCGCCTGCTCCTGCTTCTGCCAGTCGATAACGCGCTGAATATTTTGCTTATATTTGGACTGGTTAATCATCATTGCCGCGCTGTCCGCGCTCAGGGTCGCCAGATCCGAGGCCAGCGACGTGAGGGCAGTAATGTTTTTCTCAAAGCGCTGACAGACCTGCTTCTGCGAGGCCAGCTTCATGCTGAGATCGTCCACCGCGCGGGTGCGCATCAGGTGCAGCTGCTCAAGTGTCGAGATGAGTTTCATGATCTTTACCCTGCCTGCGCCAGCGCGCGCAGATCGTTAACGGTCGGTTCGATTAACGCCGCGTCCTGCACTTCCTGCTGTAAGAACTGGGTGATAGCCGGCGCAAGGCGCACGGCTCTGTCCGCCAGCGGATCGGCTCCCGCGACGTAGCCCCCCAGCGGGATCAGCGGCTTGATGTTCTGGTATTCGGCATAGAGCTGCTTCAGGGTGCGCGCGGCAAGCTGATGCTCCCGGCCGGTCACCTGGCTCATGCAGCGGCTGATGGACTGGCCGATATCGATAGCCGGATAGTGCCCCGCCTCCGCCAGATGGCGCGACAGTACGATGTGGCCGTCGAGCACCGCGCGGGCGCAATCGACGATCGGATCCTGCTGATCGTCCCCTTCCGCCAGCACGGTATAGATGGCGGTCATGGATCCCCGGCTCTCGCTGTTGCCCGCACTCTCCACCAGCCTTGGGATCATGCTGAACGCCGAGGGCGGATAGCCTTTGGTGGCGGGCGGTTCCCCCAGCGACAGGGCGATTTCACGCTGCGCCATAGCGTAGCGGGTCAGGGAGTCCACCAGCAGCAGTACGTCCTTGCCCTTGTCGCGGAAGTAGCTGGCGATGGTGTGGCACAGCTCGGTGGCTTTAATACGCATTAGCGGAGACTCGTCCGCCGGGGCGGCAACAATCACCGACTTCGCCAGCCCTTCGGCCTGCAGCGAGTTCTCGATAAACTCTTTTACCTCGCGGCCGCGCTCGCCGATCAGCCCCACCACCACCACGTCGGCCCGTGTATAGCGGGTGATCATCCCCAGCAGCACGCTTTTACCCACGCCGCTGCCCGCCATCAGCCCCACGCGCTGGCCTTTACCGATGGTCAGCAGGCCGTTAATCGCCCGCACGCCCACGTCCAGCGGCGCCTCCACCGGCTGGCGCCGGAGGGGATGCACCTGCGGAAGCTGCTGCGGCAACAGGGTGTCGCCGCCGAGCTTGCCTTTGTCGTCCAGCGGTTCGCCAAGGCCATTTACCACGCGCCCCAGCCACTGATCGCTAATCATCACCCCTTCGCTCTTGCCGGCCGGGAAGACCCGCGCACCGGCGATCAGCCCCGAGGGCTGTTTAAAGGGCATCAGGAAGGTGACTTCGCGGTCGAAGCCCACCACCTGGGCCTCGATCATCTCGTGCTCCACGCTCTCCACGTGGCAGAGCTGGCCGATGGCCAACCGGCAGCCGACACACTCCAGCAGAATGCCGTTGACCCGCACCAGACGCCCGGCGACGCGCGCCAGATCGATCTGCTCGATGGAGCGCAGGGCCTGTTCGAAATCAGGACTGCTCATGGGTATCTTCCGGCAGTAGGGTCTCTTTGAGCACCGCCACGCACTGATCCAGACGGTGCTGACAGCCCACGTCCATTTCGGTGGTGTCGGTCACCACGCGGCATTCGCCAGGGGCCAGCGCCGGGTCGGCGGCCAGCCCCCACTCCCGGGCCTTTTCCGGCTCCGCCTCGCTGATGCGGCGGAACTCTTCGCCGTTGAGCAACACGCGGATCTGCTCCGGCGGCTGCGGCAGGCTGGTGAGCGCCTCTTCTACCAGCGCTAATAGCTGGGTGGGGTGCAGCGCCAGCTCGCAGCGGATCACCTGCCGCGTCACTTTCTCCACCAGCTGCATCAGCTCTTCGCGTCGGCGCTGCTCGTAGCGCTCCAGGAAACGCTGTACATCGGCGGTAACGCGCTCGAAGGGGGCGGCGGCGTCCAGGAACTGCTGGCGGGCCTGCTGTTTGCCCTCTGCCAGCCCTTTGCGCAGCCCCTCGTCAAATCCAAGCCGAACGCCCTCCTGATAGCCCTCCTCTTTGCCCTCTTCCATGCCCTGGGCAAAGCCCTGGTTCAGCCCATCGCGAAAGCCTTCCTGCAGCTGCTGCTGATAGCTGGCCGCATCCTGCGCACCAGGCAGATCCTCGTCGGCCGGGGCGTGCGGCGCCCTGCTTTTACGCAACGGCGGAAATTTATGTAGCCGCGGTTTTACCACGCCCTGGCGGCGCGAGGTCAGCGCCTCCAGCGGGAGGCTGCGTTTCTTGAACATGGGTTATTCCACCGTCTGCTCTGCGAACAGCTGCACCTGAATCTCACCCTCTTCCACCAGCTGGCGCAGGGTCTGCATAATCTCTTTGCGCACCTGCTCGATACGGCTGACGGGCACCGGGCCAAGGCGGCTGGTGGTGCTTTGCAGCAGGGTGACCTGGCGCTTGGGCATCACGTTGAAGATGGCCTGGCGCAGCACCGGCTCGGTGCCCTTCAGCGCCACGGCCCACTCTTCGAGAGGCACCTCTTCCATCAGGCGCTGCAGGGTGGCCGGGGTCTGACGGCTAAGAATATAGAATTCGTACATCTCATCCTTAAGATCATCCACCACGCTTTCATCGCGCTCGCGCAGCTGCTCCAGCAGCGCCTGCTGGTTACTGGGGATGCGGTTGACGATGTTGGCGGCGTGCTTAATCCCCACCACTTTCGAACCGTGCTCTGAGAGCACGGCGATACCGCGATCGATCAGGCGATCCAGCTCGTCGATCACGTCGCGGTTAACGTCGTCCAGGCGGGCAATCCGGTAGATGATCTCGTCCTGTCGCTCGCGTGGCAGTACGCTCAGCACGCTGGCGGCAATGTCCGGCGGCAGGAAGGCGAGGAACACCGCCTGCAATTGCAGGTGCTCCTGCTCAATCAGCGCCGCCAGCTGCGGGATATCCACCCACTGCAGGCGCGCCATGCGGTAGCGAATTTCATCCCCATAGATGCCGTTGATCACGCTGCGGGCAATCTCGCCCCCCAGCGCTTTTTCCAGAATGCCGCGCAGGTAAGAGCGCGAGGCGCCGTTAATGCCGCTCTGCTCGCTGTAGTCGGAGAAGAAATTGTTCATAGCCTGCCGCGCCTGATGCACCTTCACATCGTGCAGGCGGGCCATGGTTTCACTGAGCAGCACTACCTCTTCACGGTTGAGCTTCTGCATCACCCGCGCGGCGGCCTCTTCCCCTACGCTCATCAGCAGGATGGCCGCCTGCTCCAGACGGCTACGGCCGCCGGAATTATTAGTCGGACTGGCGATTGCTTCGGTCATTGCTATTAATCCATTGTCTCAGCACTTCTGCTACGCGTTCCGTTTCGCTCTGGGCGAGTACCTGGAGATACTCCACTTTGGTTTCCAGGCCGGAGCTTTGCGGCGGCAGCAGCTCATCATTATTGTTGAAGCCCACGTTCGTCAGCGCGGTAAGGCTCTCGCTCTTCGCACCGGCGTCGTCGATCTGCAAATCTTTCTCTTTCTGCACGACCTCGTTGATGACCCGTTCACGGCGTCCCAGACGCTGGGCCAGCGGGCGTACGCCAAATAGCAGGGTTAACAGCGCCAGCAGGCCAATGCCGCTGGTCTGTCCCCAGTACTGCAGATCGGGATCTTTCCACCACTGTTCGACGACAACGGCGTCGTCACCCTGCGGCACGCTGAAGGTGAGCACGTCCAGCGTCAGGGCATCGCCGCGCTGTTTTTCGATCCCGGCGGCGCTCTCGACCAGACGGGTGATGGCGGTCAGCTGTTCCGGGGTGACTTTCGCCAGCGCCGGGGCGGTTTTATTCAGCGCCACCGCCACGTTCAGTTTTTCCAGCTTGTACCCCGGATGGCGGATATGGCGGATATCGCGATCAAAGGCGTACTTACGCTGTTGCTGGCTGCGGTTGGAGAGCGAACGGGGATCGCTGGTCGTGGTGGTATTCGCCGCCGCGGCGGGAGCCTCAGCGCCGGCCGCCTGGGCCGCGGCCACTGGCGGATTCTGGTTCACCGGCCGGTTGCTCAGCGAACCGGGAATACCAAACGCCATTTCGTTGGTGGTGTTCTCCTGGCTCAGCTGCTCATCGCTGACGCGCGGCTCTTTCCCCAGACGCTCCTGGGTCTCCTCCACGCGGCTTAAATCCACGGTTGGGGCGACGCTGATACGGAAGTTGCCGGCGCCCACCAGCGAGGTCAGCAGGGTGGCGATATTTTTACGGGTATCGTCGCGAATGCGCTGCATCACGTCGTCGCCCATTCGTCGGCCGGCAAGGGAGCCATCCGGGTCGGCGATGCCGTCCGACAGCAGATTGCCCGCCTGGTCGACGACGCGCACGCTGTTGGCCGCCATCCCCGGCACGGAGCCGGCAACCAGCTGCACAATCGACGCCACCTGCTGCTCGTCCAGCTGCCTGCCGTAGCGCAGCTGCACCACCACCGAGGCGCTGCTGTTGGGTTTGTTGGTGAGAACAAAAGAGCTGGACTCGCTCAGCCCCAGATGCACGCGGGCGTGTTCAACCGGATCCAGCGCCATAATACTTTTCGCCAGCTCGCCTTCCAGGCTGCGCTTGTAGCGCACGTTCTGGATGAACTGGCTGCTGCCGAGCATCTCTTCTTTATCCATCAGCTCGTAGCCGTCCGGCATGGCCGCGCTGATCCCTTTGGCCGCCAGCGCCATCCGCGCCTGCGCCAGACGGCTTTCGCCCACCAGGATCTGCCCGTTATCCGGGTTAATGCGGTAGGGGATATTCTCCGCCCCCAGCACCTCAACCACCTGGGAGACGGGGATCTGCTCACTGGCGCCATAGAGCGCGACGTAGCCCTGATTGCGGTTCCACAGCGATATGACGATGGCAATAGCCAGCACCACGCCGCCGGCGATGGCCAGCATTCTCGGGTTATTGATGCCGGCCGGGAGGGCAGGAACGGGAAGACGCTCTTTGATTTTTTTCAACACGGTTACGGCCTTACAGCGAAATGTTCATCACGTCATCCAGGGCGCTGTTGAGCTTGTTGCGCACCTGCATCATCGCCGAAAAGGCCACGCTGGCTTTCTGGCTCTCGATCATCGCGCCCGCTAAATCGTCGCTCTGACCCATATCAATCGCCGTCTGCTTTGCGCTGGCGCTATGCTGCAGCGCATCGACGTTATCGATGGCGTTGTTAAGCACGCGAGAAAAGGAGACCGAGTCGGTGCCGTTAAAGGCAGCGTTTGCCGGGGCAATGGTCGTGGAGGGGGCGACCGCGCCGGCAGAAGCCAGCATGGCCGTCTGCTGCATGCGGTTGAGCAGCGCCTGTTGCGCGGTGTTAATACCTGCGGCGGCTATCTTGTCCATTTATTTTTTCCTTCCTGGCCTCAGGAATAACATTCAATATCAATGCCTTCGTCGCGCATTGACGCAAGGCGGTAGCGCAGCGCCCGCGGCGTAATGCCGAGGAACTCTGCGGTTTTCGATTTATTGCCTTTATGGCGTTTGAGCAGATCGATGATGTACTGGTACTCGGCCAGGCGGCCGTGCAGCTTGACGTCCTGAATGGCCGAACTGCCGCTCTCCTGTTCGCGGTAGCTGGGCATCATCCCGACCGGCGTGACTTCCGGTAGCGGCGTGCGGGCGACCAGGCCAAAATCGGCGGCCTTAATTTCATCGCCGTTGCCGAGGATCATGCCGCGCTGGATAACGTTCTCCAGCTCGCGCACGTTGCCCGGCCAGTCGTAGCCCAGCAGCGCCTTGCGGGCATCGTCGCTCAGGCGAACCTCGCCCTTGTGGAAGGCGCGGTATTTGGCGATAAAACGCTGCACCAGCGGCAAAATATCCTGGCGGCGTTCGCGCAGTGGGGTGATATGGATCGGCACCACGGAAATACGGTAGAAGAGATCCTGGCGGAAACGCCCTTCGGCAATCTCCTGCTGCAAATCTTTATTAGTAGAGGCAATCAGCCGAATATCGAGGGGAATACGTTTATGGCTTCCCAGACGCTCAACTTCCTGCTCCTGTAATACCCGCAATAATTTCGCCTGGAGTGATAACGGCATATCGCCAATTTCATCCAGCAGCAGGGTACCGCCGTTTGCCTGCTCGAATTTCCCGGCTACGCTGGCGACCGCCCCGGTAAAGGCACCTTTTTCATAACCAAATAAAATGGCTTCCAGCATACTTTCCGGAATGGCGGCACAGTTAACCCCGACATACGGCGCATCGCTGCCACAGGCGTGCTGATGGATATATTTGGCAATACACTCCTTGCCTGTTCCCGTCTCGCCAGTGACCAATACGGATACATTATATTTAGCCACGCGGCGGGCTAAGGAAATGACACCCACGCTGGCAGGAGAAACGGCAACGAAGCCATTTTCATTACGCTCTTCACGTTCAATGATAATGCTCATTTGGAGTACCAGTAATAAAGAACAAAAAAGGAATTCGCGCTTAAACTTTTCATTTACGCACGCTTATAGCCACCTTGCCACATGGAGGCTTTTCCTTTTTATCATCTTAATAACGATTAAAATTCGATTTATTTTTACGAGGAAGAAACGCTTCCGTGAAAATATGTTGCCTAGTATACCCACCGACTAAGAATTGTCTCATCTTTAATGGATATTAAAATATTAATCTTTATATTTCATTAACTTACATGAGTTATTAATCATGGTTAGGGCGGAAAAATAATGGATTAATAAAGGCTACAGGCTTGCAATATCAGGCGTGGACAGGTCTAATTCGCACTCTGAAAAAAGGGCGTTGCGTTTTTTGTCTGATGACGATGTATCGATACTGATAGAAAGCGACATAACTTTTTCAAAACTCAAATGCTCACAGAAAAAATTTCTCACCGTTAGCGCGTAGTAAAGTAAACGGCCGGAAAAGTGTTTCACCAGCAATTATTACTGAACCGGAATAAATATGTACCCTGCTTCACAGCGAATCAGAATCCATCAGCAGGATAATCTGCCTGACCTGGTAAAACTTGATATCAGTAAACTTGGCCGCCCGTGGCATAAGCTTCCCAAGTTAATGAATGATAGTTTTGATATCCTTGATGCGCGTCTGAGTATTTATTTCCTGAAGAAGCTGCGTGTTAATGCCGCGTTAAAAACAATGACGTTTGCTATCGATCAGCATTATAAAAACACACAAATATTCTCCACGCCTTACGGGAATATTGCCTTTGTGATCGACCGCATCTTATTACTCAATATCCTTCATGATTATTACGGCCTGAGCAAAGAGAACAGCCAGATTGAACCTGATGTCTCGCTGCCGGTAACCAAAACCGAAGAGCGGCTGAAAAGCAAACTGGGCCAGGAATTAACCTCCCTGATAATTTGCAAAGAGACCTTTGGAGAAGATCTGGATATTAAAGTGGATTATTCCACGGTCATCAGCCAGTGGAGCTGGTGCGTCACCTTTACCCTCGAAGGCTACAGCCACGGCAGCTTTACCGTGCTGCTGGACACCCACCACGTCGATCGGATGCTGGCCAGCCTGCGCAAGCCAGAGGCCCGCGAGCGCGGCGTGGAGAAAAGCGTTCCCTTAAGCCCGGCGCAGATCGAGCGCCTGTTCGACAGCCTGCCGCTGAAGCTGAACGGCCGCCTCGCCAGCCTCAATCTGACCGTCGCCCAGGTTGCCGACATCAAGCCCGGCGACATCATTCCCGTGGCGCTGAATGAACCTGTACCGGTCTTTATCGGTAAGGAACAAATTTTCGAAGCCGCTATCGCCGAAGATCGCAGCAAACTGTTTTTGTGCGATATCCATGACAAGACAACCGAGAAGCACTATGAGTGATTTGCAAAATGAGCTGAGCCAGACCCTGGATCTGGACGACCTGAACCTCAGCGATATGAGCCAGGAGGAGACCGTAGAGGGCAATATTCGCCTCGATTTGCAGCAGGAGACGCGCAATGCCCCGGTGACCGACATGCGCCGCATGGCGCTGTTCAGCCGTATTCCGGTAACGCTGACGCTGGAAGTCTCCTCCGTGGATATCTCGCTGGCCGAACTGATGACGGTGAATAGCGACTCGGTGATTGAGCTGGATAAAATGGCGGGCGAGCCGCTGGATATTAAGGTCAACGGCATCGCCTTTGGTAAAGCGGAAGTGGTGATCCTCAACGACAAGTATGGCCTGCGGATTATCGAATTTAACGCTAAAGAGCTGGGCGAGCTTACCCGATGAACCAGGCGCACTACCGCGGCGGCCTTGCGCTGCTGCTGCTGACAGGCCTGATGTTCGCCCCGCCGCTGCTGGCGGCCAATGGCGATATCACGCTCTTTAGCACCACCGCCAACGGCGCGGGCCAGGATTACAACGTCAAAATTGAGATCCTGATCCTGATGACCCTGCTCGGCCTGCTGCCGATCATGGTGCTGATGATGACCTGCTTTACCCGCTTTATTATCGTGCTGGCGATCCTGCGCCAGGCGCTGGGGCTCCAGCAGAGCCCGCCAAACAAAATCCTGACCGGGATTGCGCTGGCGCTCACCCTGCTGGTGATGCGCCCGGTGTGGACCACCATTTACAGCGACGCTATCGAGCCCTTCCAGAACGACCAGATCACCCTGAAGCAGGCGCTGGTGAAGGCAGAAGCGCCGCTAAAAAAATATATGCTGGCCCAGACCAACAATAAGGCGATGGCGCAGATCATGACCATTGCCGGTATTGAAGGGGACGCGCGCGAGCAGGATCTGACCATAGTGACCCCCGCCTACCTGCTGAGCGAGCTGAAAACCGCCTTCCAGATCGGCTTTATGATTTACATCCCCTTCCTGGTTATCGACCTGATCGTCGCCAGTATCCTGATGGCGATGGGGATGATGATGCTCTCGCCGCTGATCGTCTCGCTGCCGTTTAAGCTGATGCTTTTTGTCCTGTGCGACGGCTGGACCCTGATCGTCGGCACCCTGACCTCCAGCGTACAGGGGCTATAGCGATGATGAATATGGATACCGCCGGCGACATTATGGCCTCCGGCATTCATCTGGTGCTGCTCATCTCCGCTGTCGCCATTATTCCCAGCCTGCTGGTGGGGCTGTGCGTGAGTATTTTCCAGGCCACCACCCAGATTAACGAGCAGACCCTGAGCTTCCTGCCGCGTCTGGTGGTCACCCTCGGGGTGCTGATTTTCGCCGGGAAATGGATGCTGACCCAGCTGACCGACTTTACCGTCCAGATGTTTCATCAGGCGGCGGCACTGGTGGGATAGGCCGAAATGGGAATCGATATTCAGGCGCTCTGGACGCCGGTGATGGCGCTGGTGCTGCCCTTCTTTCGCATCCTCGCCTTTTTGCAGTTTGCCCCGGTGCTGGATAACCGCGTCTTTTCACGCCGGATCCGCATCGGTACCGCGCTGGCGCTGGCGCTGATTATTACCCCCATGCTGCCCAATAACGTGGTGCTGACTGACCTGCTCTCCATGCGCACTATTCTGCTGACCGGCGAGCAACTGCTGTGGGGATTTCTGTTTGCCACCGCGTTACAGCTGGTGTTTGTCGCGCTACAAACCGCCGGGCATATCCTGTCGATGAACATGGGCCTTGGCATGGCGATGATGAACGACCCGGTCAACGGTAGCTCGACCACGGTGATTTCGCAGATTATCTATGTCTTCAGCGCCCTGCTGTTTTTCATTATGGACGGGCACCTGCTGCTGGTGACCATTCTCTATAAAGGGTTCAGCTACTGGCCCATTGGCCAGGCGATTAATCAGCCGGCGCTGATGCTGGTGGCCCAGGGGCTGGGGTGGATCATGGCTTCCGCCACCCTGATTGCCCTGCCCACCACCTTCGTGATGCTGATCGTGCAGGGCGGCTTCGGGCTGCTGAACCGCGTCTCGCCGACGCTGAACCTCTTTTCCCTCGGGTTTCCCATCAGCATGCTGTTTGGCCTGCTCTGCATCTCGATGCTGATCACCAACATCCCGGAGCACTATCTCAACCTGACCAACGAAATACTGGCGAAACTCGACGCCATAAGGGTGCAGTAATGGCCTCCAGCGGCGATAAAAGCGAAAAACCCACGGCCGGCAAGCTGCGCAAAGCGCGGCAAAAGGGGGATATCCCCCGCTCGAAAGATTTGACCATGGCGGTGGGCCTGGTGGCCTCCTTTTTCACCCTGTCGGCCTTTCTGCCTTATTACCGCCAGCTGATCGGCGAATCCTTCGCGGCGGTGGGCGCCATGGCGCACCAGCTGGACGATCCCGGAGTCCTGAACCGCTTTTTACTGCTTAACCTGTGGGTGCTGCTGCGCTTTATCGCCACCCTGACCCCAATTCCGCTGGCCTGTATCGTCGCCAGCCTGGTGCCGGGGGGCTGGATTTTTACCCCCTCGAAGCTGAAGCCGGACTTTAAAAAGCTGAGCCCCATTGCCGGCGTAAAGCGGATGTTCTCCGCCAGCCATTACACCGAAGTGGGCAAGATGCTGCTGAAGTGCGCGACCATTCTTGCCGTGCTCTACACCATGATCCATGACCAGATGGATAGCCTGCTGCACCTGCAGCGGCTCTACCTTTACCAGGCCATCGGCCACGGGTTTAGCCTGTTCCATCACGTGGTCAGCTATTTTGTTGCCGTTATCGTCATTTTCGCCCTGCTGGACGTGCCGCTCAGCAAGTTCATGTTCACCAAAAAGATGCGCATGACCAAGCAGGAGGTAAAAGAGGAGCACAAGAACAACGACGGCAACCCGCAGATTAAAGGCCGCCTGCGCCAGCTGCAGCGCCAGATGGCGATGGGGCAGATCGCGCGCACCGTCCCCACCGCCGACGTGATTATCACCAATCCGACCCACTACGCGGTGGCGCTGAAGTATGACCCGGAGAAGGCGGAAGCCCCCTATATCGTCGCCAAAGGCATTGACGACGTGGCGCTGTGGATCCGCGAAGTGGGCGCCAGCCACCAGGTCGAAGTGGTGGCCTTTCCGCCGCTGGCCCGGGCGGTGTACTACACCACTCGCGTTAACCAGCAGATCCCGGCGCAGCTGTTCCGCGCCATCGCCCACGTGCTGACCTACGTCATGCAGCTGAAGTCCTGGCGTGAAGGCCAGGTGGCGCAAAAACCCCGCCTGAACAGGCACATAGACATTCCTCAAGAGGTATTAAAAGCCCATGGCGAACAGTAAGATGCACAATCTGGCCGGCATGCTCCGCAAAGGGCAGATAGCCGTGCCTGTCCTGCTTCTCTGCGTTCTGGCGATGGTTATCCTGCCGTTGTCGCCGCTGATGCTGGATATCCTGTTTACATTCAACATTGTGCTGGCGGTTATCGTCCTGCTGGTGGCGGTGAATTTACAGCGTCCGCTGGACTTTGCCATCTTCCCGACCCTGCTGTTGATCACCACCCTGATGCGACTCACTCTGAACGTCGCCTCCACGCGCGTGGTGCTGCTGAACGGCCATCTGGGCGAGGGGGCGGCCGGTAAGGTCATCGAATCCTTTGGTCAGGTGGTGATCGGCGGCGACTTCGTGGTCGGCTTCGTGGTCTTTATCATCCTGATGATCATCAACTTTGTGGTGGTCACCAAAGGGGCGGAACGTATCTCTGAAGTGTCGGCGCGCTTTACCCTGGACGCCCTGCCGGGCAAACAGATGGCTATCGACGCCGACATGAACGCCGGGCTTATCAACCAGCAGCAGGCGCGCAACCGCCGTCAGGAGGTGGCGAAAGAGGCCGACTTCTACGGGGCAATGGACGGCGCCTCGAAGTTCGTGCGCGGTGACGCCATCGCCGGGATCATGGTGCTGATCATCAACGTCATCGGCGGGATCTGCATCGGTATCTTTAAATACGATCTGGATGCCAGCCACGCGTTCCGACAGTATGTGCTGCTGACCATCGGTGACGGTCTGGTAGCCCAGATCCCCTCCCTGCTGCTCGCCACCGCGGCGGCCATCATCGTCACCCGCGTTAGCGAAGGCAACGACGTCAGCCAGGAGATCAAAGCCCAGCTGCTGTCGCGCCCGAAGGTGCTCTATACCGCCGCCTTTGTGATGTTCGTCCTCGCGGTGGTGCCGGGTATGCCGCACGTCGCCTTCCTGAGCTTTACCGCGCTGCTGGTGTTCGCCGCCTGGCGGCAGAGCAAAGTGGTGGAGCCCGCCGCACAAGAGACGGATATGGAGGCCATCTCCGAGGCGCTTGCCCCGGACGCCGCACCGGCCATCAGCTGGGACAGTATTCCGCTGGTGGAGCCTATCGGCCTTAATCTTGGCTATAAGCTGGTGACCATGGTGGATGAGGCGAAGGGCAGCCCGCTCTCCCAGCGGGTACGCGGGGTGCGCCAGGTGATCTCCGAGCTGTGCGGGGTGCTGCTGCCGGAGATCCGCATCCGGGAAAACTTCCGCCTTAAGCCGGCCCAGTACGCCATTCATATCAACGGGATCCGCACCGCGCTTGGGGAGATCCACGCCGAAAAACTCATGGCTATTCCTGGTACCGAGCTGTACGGCGAGATCGACGGGGTGCTGGATACCGACCCGGCCTACGGCATGGCGATAGTCTGGATCGATCCCGAGCAGAAAGCCCGGGCGCTGACCCTGGGTTATCAGGTGGTGGACTGCGCCAGCGTGGTGGCTACCCACGTGAATAAGGTGGCCCGGGAGCATCTGCCGGATCTCTTTAACTACGACGACATCACCCATCTGCATGGCCGTCTGGCGCAGCAGGCGCCTAAGCTGGCGGAGGATTTAAACGCCGCCCTTAACTACAGCCAGCTGCTGCGGGTTTACCGCCAGCTGCTGCTGGAGCAGGTGTCGCTGAAAGATATCGTCACCATCGCCTCGACGCTGCTGGAGAGCTCGGCGGTCACCAAAGATCCGCTGCTGCTGACCTCCGATGTGCGCTATGCGCTGCGCCGCGCCATTGTGCACAGTATTAATGGCGATCGCCCGCAGCTTGCGGCCTATACCATCGACAGCCAGCTGGAAAATATGCTGCTGGGAGCGCTCAACCAGGCGCAGCAGGCGGGCAAAGTGGCGCTGGACAGCTTCCCGGTAGATCCGAACATCCTGACCCAGCTGCAAAACACCATGCCGATGATTTACGAGCAGATGAAGGCGAAAAGCCTGCCGCCGCTGCTGCTGGTAACCCCGCAGCTGCGCCCGCTGATCTCGCGCTACGGGCGGCTGTTCGCCAGCGGTCTGCACGTGCTCTCTTATAACGAAGTACCGGACGACGCCGATCTTAACGTGGTAGGAACTCTGGCCTGAGGATAATGCCCCGACCGGGGCGTTATTTTTACCGATCCATATAGCGCATCTTCCACTCGGCGATGGTGCGCGGCATTTTTGCCACCTTCTTGTCCTGGGTAGTGAACCAGCTAAAGGCCAGCTTGCCCTGGCCGTCCGGCTCGATCCGCGCCGCCCAGATATTGCTGGCGGTGTACATAATAATCGCCGTGCGGGTGTTGGCCGCGCCGCGGACCCACATGGTGATCACCGACGCGCCGATGTTGTCGATATCATCGTGATAGATATAGACGTTGGCGGTATCGACAAACTTCTGGTAGTCATCCCCCACCAGGGCGCGAAAGCGCTCGTCCATCTTCGGATCGCTGAATATTGCCAGCGAGAGCAGGGTCGCTTTCGGCCTGGGGTCTTTATCAGCCTTCAGGTAGCGCCCGTCGATAAAGGCGCCGTTCGGCATTGAGAGCTGGCAGCCCCACTCCGCATTGGTATAAACCTGAATGGCACCGCTTTTACGGGGAATGATCAGCACCTTGCACTGCTTGCTGTCGACCATATTATCAATCAGCACCATGTCGTTTATCTTGCGGGCTTCGGCGGTAAATTCATCCCGGTTCGTTCCTGCCCAGACGCGAATATCGGTAGTAACAGACCACTCTGCGCTATGGCTGAAGTGGATCACGCCGCCGTTCATGTTGGCGGCGCTGGTATTCCACCACTGCCCTTCCCAGTCGAAACCCGGCTGCGCTTCGGCGATTTTGCTGATCCCGGCGTAATAAGCGCGTTCGATACATTCGTCTGACGCACACCTTTCCAGTGATTTTTCCCAGGTAAGGTACTCCTGGTGGATCTGCCGCGCGTCGCGGTTGACCAGCATCGCCCGGTAAATGTTCAACATGGTGTCATCCAGCCAGCTCAGGTAGTCGTTATTACAGATGGTATTCTCAAGCGGTGTGGCGGCACGTCGACAATTTACCGCCCAGGCGCTGCTTGCCATAAAGGTGGCGGCAATAATAGATAAAGTAATCAAACGCTTAATCATAAAGAATACTTTTTGACCAATTCGGGCGCTTATTTTGTCTAAACCACACTTTTATTGCAATAAAACCTGTGAAAATATTCACAAATAAAATAATTCACCACTGTGATGTTAAGTTGTAAGTAAATAGTGTCGCTTGTTTATGCTGTGTTTTTATTTATCAATAATTACGTTAAGCAGTGTGAAATAAAAAACCGGCATTTAAGCCGGTTTTTTATTTCAGGCGCAGGCTATTTATCCGCCGCCTGCTCTCTGCCGACCAGGAGGGTCGTCAGCACGAACGAGATTACCAGCGCCATCGCCACCCCGGAGAGGGCAAAGACAAAGTACGGGCCGATATAGGCCGGCAGGCTGAAGATGCTCGAGAGAATATAGCCGTACAGGCGCACCCCGAAGAAGGCGATAAAGGCCGAGGCCAGCGAGCTGGCCACCGTGGCGGCGATAAAGGCTTTTTTATAGCGGGTCAGCACGCCAAACAGGGCCGGCTCGGTGATCCCCAGCAGGGCGGAGATGCCCGCCGACAGGGTCACGCTTCTCTCCTGGCGATCGCGGCTCAGGCGCCAGATAGCAAAGGTGGCACCGGCAATTGCCATATTGGCCATAAACATCATCGGCATCAGCATGTCGTAGCCGCGGTCGCTGAAGTTTTGCAGCGCAATCGGGGTCATGGCGTGGTGCATCCCGGTCAGGATCGCCACCGGGCGAATAGCCCCGACGATCAGGCCCGCAAAGCTCGCCGATACCCCGAACAGCCCCTCGATAAAGTACGCCAGCCCCTTGCCGAGCCAGATGCCGATCGGGCCAATCACCACCAGCGCCGCCAGCGCGCCGATAAAGAGCGTCAACGTCGGGGTGAAGACGGTTTTCAGCACCTCGGGCATGATGCTGTCCACCCAGCGGTGGATATAGCTCAGGGCCAGCACCGAGAAGATCACCGGGATAACGCTGGAGGCGTAGTTAAAGACCGACACCGGAATAGCGTTGAGCAGCCAGAGGGCGCTCACCGCCCCCTCCTGATGCGCCGCCAGCGCTTTGGCCGCCTCAATCAGCGAAGGGTACATCAGGCAGGCCGCCACCGCCGCCGCCAGATATTCGTTGGTTTTGAAAATCTTCGCCGCCGACACCGCAAGGAAAAAGGGCAGGAAGTAGAAGACGCCGCTGGCGATGAGATCGATAACCATCACCGTATCGCTCTTCGCCGAGACTACCTTAAGGGCGATCAGGCCGGCCAGCAGGCCTTTGATCATCCCGGCCCCGGCAATGGCGGGCACGATGGGGCCAAAAACACCGGAGACCGTATCCATAAACAGCGATACCAGGCTTTTGCGCCCTTTCGCCGCCGCCGGAGCGCTCGTTTCGCGCTGATCCAGCACGCTGAGCATCTGCTCATACCAGCTATTGACCTTTGGCCCGATAATCACCTGGAACTGATCGCTTTGCAGCTGTGCGCCCAGCACGCCGGGCAGGTTTTTGATGGCGGCCTGGTCCACTTTATTGTCGTCGATTAAATCGAAGCGCAAGCGCGTCATACAGTGCCAGACTTTATTAATATTCCCCTGGCCGCCGACCAGACGAATAATATTATTGATGGCTTCTTGCGTCCCCATAAAGACTCCCGCCGATGTTGTTGTCGTTTTAATGATGCCTGAAGCATAAATAAACACACCTGACAAAACAAACCAATAAAATTTGATAAGGCTCACAATTACCAATCAGTTACGGCATAAAAACCTGAACACCGACAAATTGGTACGGTTTTTAATTATTTTTTCCGCCATTAACTGACCAAAATAAATAGTTAAAAAAACGGTTTACCTGCCGGGAATTTTAGGGCGATGATAACTCCATTATTATTTCCAGAGCCGCAGTAAGGAGTTTGTCGTGACGCCTGTGATTATCAAAGATATTGCCTGTTTTATTACCCGCCCGGACCGGCATAACCTGGTGACCGTGCGCGTCACCACCGATCGGGGCGTGACGGGCTACGGCTGCGCCACCTTCCAGCAGCGGCCGCTGGCGGTAAAAACCCTGGTCGACGAGTACCTCAGGCCGCTGCTTATTGGCCGCGACGCCGGCAATATCGAAGATCTCTGGCAGATGATGAACGTGAACGCCTACTGGCGTAACGGCCCGGCGATGAATAACGCCATCTCCGGGGTGGATATGGCCCTGTGGGATATCAAAGGGCAGCTGGCGGGTATGCCGCTGTACCAGCTGCTGGGGGGGAAATCCCGCGACGCCATCCCGGCCTACAGCCACGCCAGCGGCGAGACGCTGGACGAACTCTTTACCTCCGTCGATGCGCTGCTGGCGCAGGGTTATCGCCATATCCGCTGCCAGCTCGGCTTTTACGGCGGCACCCCGTCGCAGCTGCACGCCCCGGAAAACCCGACCCCCGGCGCCTGGTTCGATCAGCACGAGTATCTGCGCAACACCGTGGAGATGTTCCGCGCCCTGCGGGAAAAATATGGCTGGAACATTCACTTCCTGCACGATGTCCATGAACGCCTCTTCCCCCAGCAGGCGGTGCAGCTGGCCAAACAGCTGGAGCCTTACCAGCCCTGGTTTATCGAAGATATTCTGCCGCCCCAGCAGAGCGCCTGGCTGGAGCAGGTGCGCCAGCAGAGCTGCGTGCCGCTGGCGATGGGAGAGCTGTTTAATAACCCGGCGGAGTGGCACGACCTGATTGTGCAGCGCCGCATCGACTTTATCCGCTGCCACATCTCGCAGATTGGCGGTATCACCCCGGCGATCAAGCTGGCGCACCTGTGCCAGGCCTTCGGCGTGCGCCTGGCGTGGCACGGCCCCGGCGATATGACCCCCATCGGCGTAGCGGTGAATACCCATCTCAATATTCACCTGCACAATGCGGCCATTCAGGAGTTTATTCCGCGCTCGCCTACCACCGACCTGGTCTTCCCCGGCGCGCCCGAGGTGAAAGAGGGCTTTATCTACCCGCCTACCGCGCCGGGCATCGGCGTGGGCTTTAACGAGGAGCTGGCGCTGGCGCACCCGCTGGTCTATCGCCCGCACGAGTGGACGCAGAGCCGCCTGCCGGACGGCACTATTCACACACCCTGATTCTGCCGCCAGGCGAGGTTGTCCCGGTTCCAGGGAGTGACGTAGGTGCAGGTGTAGTTGATATCGATAATATCGCTCACCTCAAATACCCGCCCCCCTTCAAGAATGCCCCGGTTGTTGATATACATCGCCGGGCTGCCTTTTTTGCAACCCAGGATCGCCGCCTGTTCACGGCTGACGCTGACCGCCCGGTAGGTGGTGAGCATGTGTGAGAGGGTAAAGCCTTTGCTTAGCACGTACTGCTGAATGGAGCGCTCGATCGCCTGCTGGTTGAGGTCCGGGAAATCGGCGACCGGCATGCTGGAGACCTCAATCTGCACCGGCTGGTCGTCCACGTAGCGCAGGCGGCAGAAGTGCCAGATAAAGCTCTCTTCCGGGATGCCGAAGATCTGCTGCGCCGCGCGATCCGGGCGGGTTTTATGCAGGCTGATCATCCGGTAGCGGATCTGATCGAAGCGCTTTTCAGTGATCGAGTTATAGATAAGCGGATTGTTGCGCGCCTGCTCGTTGATCCAGATCCCGGAGCCCTGCACGATCCGCACCACGCCGATACTCACCAGCTTTTCCAGCGCCTGACGAATGGTGAAGCGCGAGACGCCATACTCCTCTGCCAGCTGGCGCTCTGGCGGCAGTTTGCGCGGGCCCGCCGTCGTCTGCTGGTAAATTTTGCTCAGCAAATCCTGGGTCACAAACTCACTTTTCTTCATCGTCCTGTCCTGAATCATCCGCCGCGATCGTTGCCTGCAAGGGTATCATTTTAATGCTGCCGCTCCGCAATCCGCTACGCCCTCTGAAAGCAGCTGCGGCCAGCGGGATGCCCAGTCCGAGCCGTGCCCCATCCCCTGCAGGGTGACTACCCGCACGCAGTTGCCCCCCACCGCCTGCTGAAAACGCCGCGCCACGGCGGGCGGCACGGTGGCGTCCTCCTCGCCGCTAAAATGCACCTGCGCTAATGCGCGCAGGTCGCCGGCCCGGTCGATGGCGCTCAGGGCATGTGGCATGGGGGAGACCCGGTGCAGGGTATTGACGTAAGCGACGTCGAGGTTGCCCGCCACGGTGCGCAGGGTTCGCACGTCGGTGCGCCGTTCGGCCAGCAGCGCCGCAATGTTGCCGCCGCCGGAGTAGCCCACCAGCTCCAGGGTTACGCCCGGATAGCGCCTCACCAGCAGGTCGAGGGCTTCGTTCATGGCGTTAATAACCGCTGGGGAAAAGCGATCCGCCGTCCAGATATTTACCTGGCAGTTGGCCGGTAAGGGCGCGCTCAGAAACTGGCAGGGCCGCGCCAGGTACAATACGTTGGCGCGGCTATCGCTGGCCGCCAGCTTCAGGGCCACCGGGTTATGCGGCGTCGGGTTATCTGAGGGCTGCGTGCGGCTTTTCCAGGCAAACCCGTCCCCTTCGATGTAAACCCGTAACGAATTAACCGGAGGGGTTATTCTTTGCCAGCTCACAAAATTGAATGCCGTGGTTTGTAAATTATTTCTGATCAGACCAGAAGCGTTAGCAATCTTATTTGCTGAGGCCTGCGGATCGGCGGCAACACAGCCGGTGAATAAAAAAGATAAATGAATCAATAATGCTGAAAAGAATATATTTTCCTTTCGCTGCATAAACCACCAACCCTTAAGTCAAATTAAAAGACCTGCAAAAAAAGGGTCTTTATTTCGGCAAGAAATAATTAAGCAGACCTTATTGTTTTTGACAACAAAATGGTTATTCTCCGCACCAACGATATCGGATTAATCCGAAGAAATGATGATGTGCTTATTATAACTCTCGCAACTTGATGACGGTACGCCATGGAAAAAAAACGCCTTAGCCAGCTGATTTCTCTGCTGCTGGCCTCTACAGCCGTGCAAGGGCTGTGGACAACACACGCCTTCGCCGCCTCTGACCTGATGCTTAACGCCTCTGTCGATAGCGTCTCGATCAACGGCCCGCTGGTCGGCACGCCGACCACCGCGTTAACCGTTAATACCGATGTATTAATTACCACGCTTACCAATAACGGTACCATCCAGGATCAGAGTAATAATAACTCTTTTTCAAATGCCAATATTGCGCAGATCAACGGAAACCTCGGAACCTTTATTAACAACGGGACCATTTCGAGCCTTAACCAAAATCTGAATGGCAGTATCCTTGAAGTTGGGGCCTCGGGTGTCATAAGCCAGTTTTTTAATAATGGCACAATTGCTTTCGCACCAGATAATTACAACTTTGGCGGCATGGATAATGGCGCCATTGATAACGCAGGATATATCAGCACCCTGACCAACGGCACCGAAGGCAAAATTGTCGGGCTGCGTGGAATTAGTAACCAGGGGCGAATCGATTATTTAAATAACGACGGCGATATCACCTCTTCAACCACCCTGATGGGCGGTCCGATGGGGCAAAATGGTGCCATTTACAACACCGGCACCATTGGCGAACTGCACAATACCGGCAGCCTGCAAACGGGCGCCAATACCTTAATGGATGGTGCGGGGATCTTTAACTGGGGCACCATTACGCGCCTTGTCAATGACAATAAAATCATCGGCAGCGTCTTTGGTATTACCAACCACCATGCTATTGATTATCTTGAAAATAACGGCGTTATTTCTGCGCAGGTTTATGGCATCTATAGCAACAGCAGCGACGGCAACGCTATTGCGCAGATCGACAATAACGGTGAGATCCGCGGCGGCTATACCGGTATTTATCTCTCAAGCTACAGCACGGCGAACCCGGCAACCCTGATTACCAACAGCGGCCTGTTAACCGGCGACCAGTACGCCCTGTATGTTTACTCCGATACCTCAAGCGAAGTGCCTTCCAGCGCCGACGTTACCCTGACCAACAGCGGCGTGGTGGCGGGCAATATCTACTCCCGCAGCCCGGCCGCGCTGAAAATCAACGGCGGCACCGGCGCCGTCGGCACCTTAACCGGCATTAACGACGAGATGGGCCTGATTACCGCCGAGCGTGCAGACGTGGTCTTCGGCACCGGCTCGCTGCTGCTTAACGACCATGTCTCCACCAGCGGCACCGTCCTGAACGATGCGGCAACGCTGCAGGTGAATAACAGCGTCACGCTTTCCGGTGATTACCACCAGAAGGCGGCCGCCACGCTTATCTCCGGCATCTCCGATCTGGCGACTCAGAACCTCGATCTGCTGAGCGACAGCGGCTATGGCCGCCTGAACGTCAGCGGCAACGCGGTAGTGGATGCGGGCTCCAGCGTCAGCCTGCTGCGCACCGGCAGCAGCTACCAGTTTGCCGAAGGCCAGCGCTATGTGGTGATCAACGCCCAGGGCAGCGACACCCAGTACAACGCGGATAAACTCTATTACAAAGCGATCGGCTATCGCGGCCAGGTTAATGGCGCGGTCTATGAAGATGGGGCGAACAAAGCGCTGGTGCTGACTGTGGGCCCAGAAGATAAAGATCCGGTAGTGACTGAGCCTGTGCCTGTCGATCCGACGCCTACCCAGCCAACCCAGCCCACAACGCCAACCCAGCCGACCCCGGTTGAGCCAAAACCGACCCAGCCAACGATGCCAGCCCAGCCGACTCCGGTTGAGCCAACGCCGACACTGCCGACAACGCCAGGCAAGCCGACCCCGGTCGATCCGACGCCCACTCAGCCCGCTGAGCCAACGCAGCCGGTGAAAAACGGGGCCACCACCCCCAATGCCACCACGGCGCTGGCCGGTCTGAGCCACTACTCGGGTATCTCCTCGCCGCAGCTGCTGGAGCTGTACAACGCCTCGCTGGCAATTGACGGCACCGCAGCAGCTAACCGCGCTGGCGAGCAGCTCTCGACGAGCCAGAACATTAACACCAGCACCGCCGCGGGCGTGGCCACCACAACCGCGCAGGCGGTGGTCGGCGCGCACATGGATGCCGTGCGCAATCCGCAGGCATCCGGCGCGAGCGGTGTGGCAACCGGCGACGACTACAGCGCCAACTGGATCCTCTGGGGCCAGCCGTTTGGCGGCTATGCGCGTCAGGAGAGCAGCCGCGAGGTGAGCGGTTACTCCGCGAAGTTCGGCGGGCTGATCCTCGGGGCCGACCGGGACCTTGGCGACGCGTGGCGCGTGGGCGCGGCGCTGAACTACAGCAACACCTCCGTGCACGGCAAAGATAACCTGAGCGGTAACACCTCCACCGCCGATAACTATGGCGTGATTGCTTACGCGGGCTACACCGGCGAGCCGTGGTATCTGAACCTCTCGGCGGGCGTTAACCGCCAGAACTACAGCTCCGTTCGCCGGGCGGACTTCACCGGCTTCTCCGGTGCGGCGCAGGGTAAATTCAACGGCCAGTCCGTTACCTTGCAAACCGAGTTCGGCTACCCGGTAACCCTGCCGGCAGAGGTAGTTGTCACCCCGCTCGCCAGCCTGACGTACGGCTATCAGCACGTGGATGGCTATACCGAGTCCGGCGGCAACGGCATGGCGCTGGATGTGGGCAGCACCCATGCCCAGTCCGTGGTGAGCGATATCGGTATGCGCGTTGAGAAAACCTTCGCCACCGGTCTTGGCAGCCTGACCCCGTTTGCGCAGCTCTCCTGGATCCACCAGTACGATAACCGTCAGGTGAGCAGCCACGCGACCTACGCTGCGGATACAATCGGCGAAACGGGCTTTATCACCAAAGGCGCGGCACCGGTGAAGGATATGGCGGGCGTGGCGCTCGGCACTACCCTGTACAACGCCAACGATCTGACCCTGGATGCCCGTTACGATCTGCAGGCCAGCGACAGCTACCAGGCGCACACCTTCAGCCTGCGTTTACGTAAAACCTTCTGATAAATGCGCTGAAAAAACGGGGCCCGTTGGGGCCCCGTTTTTATTTCTTCTCGCAAGCTGGCAGGGATTAGCGTTTTTCCACCATCAGCGGCTCGATATCGCTCTCTTTTTTGATAACCAGCGAGGCATCGCCGCGCAGGCAGGTACCGCCGTAGTTGCCCCCCACGGTAAAGGTGCAGATCTGAATGTATTTGCCGTCGACCTTCGGCAGACACCACAGCTGCTGGTAGATATTTTTGCGATCGCTAAACTTGCCGCTCGACTGATCCAGCACCTCCTCGCGGGGGCTGATGAGATCGATATTGCTGCCGCAGCGCCCGGCAATAGGTTTCACCGCGTAGCCGGTTTTAGCGAGCAGATCGTTGACCTCAAAGTCGGTATCCAGCAGGTAGGGATGGTTGGGGAAGAGCTGCCACAGCACGGGTAGAATCGCCTTGTTGCCGGGGATCACCGTCCACAGGGGTTCAAATACCAGCACTTCCGGGCGCAGCAGGACGTCGATTAAGCGCACCTCCTGGTCCGGGTGGCCGGTGCGGATCGGCACCGCCGCATACTCGGTTTCGCTCACCTCGCGGATCTGCTCGATGGCGGTTTCCCACGCCCAGGTTTTCCAGACGCAGTTCACCGGGCGGCCTTCGTCGTCTACCAGCTGCCCCGCCGCATCCCAGCGTAATGCCCCGAGCCCGTGCAGAATACGGGTCTCGAAGCCGGCCTGCATCAGCGAACGCTGAATAAAGAGGGCGTGATAATTCTCCTCGATATCATTGTCCTGCATGATGTGGACAAAGGGCCGCGCCTGGCTGTGCTTCCAGGCGCCGGTCAGCTCTTCCAGCAGCCCTTCCGCCGGGTTGTGGCCGCTGCCGCGATAGCCATTTTTCACCCACTCTTCGAGGATCAGTCCCCCCTCGGTATGACAGGAGGCGGAGTCGGCGTTGTACTCGTACACCTTGATGCCGCGCTCGTCCATGCAGAAGTCCATCCGGCCGGTGATCATATGGTGCCGACGCCACTGCCAGGAGAGGCGCAGGCGCGGCCAGAGGATTTTCGGGATGTCGAACAGCGCCAGTAAATTGTCGTCCTTCAGCACCTTGTCGGTGGCGTGCAGGTACATCAGGTGCAGTTCGTTGGTGGCTTTGATCAGCTCCTGCTCGGCGCTTTCGCTGATGGTGAAGTAGTGGCAGGGATCCTGATTGATAAAGTGGCCGTTGGCGTGAATATAGGCCTGCTGCAGCGGATCGTTTTCATTCAGCCATTTGCCGTCGAACTGGCGGTTGTTCGGCATGCGCGCGCCGCGAATGGCTAACTGCTCGCCGTCTACAACCGGCTGCGGCAGGCTGTGGGTGGCGTCGTCGGTCTGGATCATCCAGCCGAGGATGGTGGTATCGCTAAAGGTGTCGTGCAAGGTGTAGCGCCCCTCTTCTACCGTCAGGCGCAGCTCCCGGGTCCACTGCTGGCCCATCGGCAGCGGGGTGTGGCGCACATTCTGTTCGGCAATGCGCACCCGGTCGCCCAGCAGTTGAGTGATGACCGCCACGTGGCCGGTTTCGTGGAACTCGCCGCCCTTTTGCCAGATAAGCAGCGCCCCTGCCTGCGGGGCACGCGGCGAGCCGTTGGCAAAGGCCTGCAGCGGCAGAATATCGTCATTGATGACCCGGCGGACAAAGCGCAGGGAGAAGATCTCCCACGCCATGCGCACGTCGGTAAAGACCATGCCGTAGTTGAGGAACATAAAGCGGCGCGCAAACTCCACGCACTGCCATTTGTGCCCCATATATTCATTGCCGATATAACTGCGAAAATCCGCGTCGTCCGGGTAGTTTCGCGGGTCGAGGGTGCTGTAATTCGAGGAGTAAATCGCCACGCCTCCCGGCGCATATCCTAATAACGTCCCAAAGGGGGCGTCGCTGCTTAACGTTCCTGTACGCATGTTTCCAACCTAATAAAGGCAGGCGGCAATTTTTTGAGGGGTTGTCGTCGTCTGCACGCTGTGATTAACCTGACAGAGGTGTTTTTTATCATACACCCGAGCGGCAGAGTATGGGTTGGGGGGATGATTAAATTGCAATTTTTTTGGAGGCGGGAGTGAAGTTGGGTTCCCTGTAGTTGAATATGCGGCTCGGGAGGTTGTTCCGTTCACCTCACGTTCAGTGCTTCTCTATGAGGCCCGCACACGTGAACGTGCTAAGGGGCTCGCCGCCGCCCCTTAGCCATCCCGGCTCCCGGCGATGCCAATCGCCGTACCCTCAGCTTATTCCTTTCGGCTTTCGGGTCGGGCGTGATCCTACATCCATGTAGGTCACGCCCTCTCGGCGCATCCATGCGCCTCGCCCCGGCCTACAGGAAACGCTTCGGCGATTAGCTGCCGGACTAAAACCCCCGCTACAAGTCACTGCCAAATAACAACTATTTTTCCGCGGTAAGGTTATTGTTTAAACAACCAGCATGCCGCCAGATGCCCTGGCGCAATCTCCTCCATCGCAGGCTCCTGCGCCTGGCACACCGGCATCGCGTGCGGACAGCGGCTGCAAAACTTACAGCCGGACAGCGCCGAGGTCGGCCCGGGGATCTCCCCGCGCAGCGTCGCCTGCTCCAGGTTACGGATGCGCGGATCCGGCTGCGGCACCGCCGCCAGTAGCGCCCGGGTATAGGGATGCGCCGGGTGCTGATAAAGCTCTCCCGCTGGCGCCACCTCCACCAGCTTGCCGAGATACATCACCCCGATACGCGTCGAGATATGCCGCACCATCGACAGATCGTGGGCGATAAACAGATAGGTCAGTCCCAGCTCCTGCTGCAGATCCTGCAAAATATTTACCACCTGGGCCTGCACCGAGACGTCCAGCGCGGACAGAGGTTCATCGCAAAGCACAAACTCCGGGCGCACGGAAAGAGCGCGGGCGATGCTGATGCGCTGGCGCTGGCCGCCGCTGAACTCATGGGGGAAGCGCTGCAGATGTTCCTGCTTGAGCCCCACCTTGTAGAGCAGGGTTTCGGTACGCTCCCACTGCTCCTCCCGGCCGTAGCCGTGGATCTGCATCGGCTCCGCCACCAGCTGCTGGACGGTCATGCCGGGATTGAGCGACGACCAGGGATCCTGAAAGATCGCCTGCATCCGCTTGCGCAGCGGCTTGAGCTGCTTTTCGCTGGCTCGGGCAATCTCCTGCCCGCCAAAGCGGATCTCGCCGGAGGTGACGTCAAACAGGCGCAGAATGGCGCGCCCGAGGGTCGATTTGCCGCAGCCGGACTCCCCCACAAGGCCAAAGGTTTCCCCGCGCTGAATGTCAAAGCTGACGCCGTCCACCGCCTTAACCGCCGTACCTTTGCGCAGCAGGCCGCCGTTAAGATGGTAGTGTTTGCGCAGGTCGCGCACGCTCACTAAAGGCGTATGTTGCTCGCTCATGGCTGAACCTCCTTCCCGGACCACAGCCAGCACGCGGCGCGGTGGCCCTCTGCGACAGGATAAAACGCCGGCTGCGTGGCGCACTGGGGCATCCGCTGCGGACAGCGGTCGGCAAAGGGGCAGCCGGGCGGCGGGTTAAGCAGACCGGGCGGCGTGCCCTCAATGGGCGACAGGCGCTGGTGCGCCTGGTCGGGACGCGGCAGCGAGGCCAGCAGCCCCCGGGTGTAGGGATGCGCCGGGCGGTAGAAAATGTCTTCCACGCGCCCCTCCTCCATCACCAGCCCGCCGTACATCACCACCACGCGGCTGCACACCTGCGCCACCACGCCGAGATCGTGGGTGATAAGCAGGATGGCGGTTTGCGTCTGCTGTTGCAGGCTTTTGAGAAGGCGCAGAATCTGCGCCTGAATAGTCACATCCAGGGCGGTGGTCGGCTCGTCGGCAATCAGCAGTTTTGGATCGCAGGAGAGCGCGATGGCGATCATCACCCGCTGGCGCATGCCGCCGCTGAACTCGTGCGGGTACTGGTCGTAGCGGCGCGCCGCGTCGGCAATTCCCACCCGATCCAGCATGGCAATCGCCGCCGCTTTTGCCGCCCTCTTCGACAGGCCTTTATTGCGTACCAGGATCTCCGACATCTGCCTGCCGATGGTCAGCACCGGGTTTAGCGCGGTCATCGGATCCTGAAAAATCATCGCGATCTCGTTCCCGCGAATGGCCCGCATCTGTTTCGGTGATTTTTGCGCCAGATCGTCGTTGCGAAAGCGCACGCTGCCCCCGGCGATCCGCCCGTTGCTGCCGAGCAGTTGAATGATCGACTTGCAGGTCACGCTTTTACCGCAGCCGGATTCGCCAACGATGCCGACAAATTCCCCCGGCTGCACCTGAAAGCTCACGCCACGCACCGCGTGGACGTCGCCCTCCCGGGTGCGGAAGATGGTTTGCAGATTATCGAGTTCTAATAAGTTACTCATCCTGGCTGGCCCCCGGCTCAAAGGCGGTGCGGAACACGTCGCCCAGTACGTTAAAACTGAATACCGTCAGTAAAATCAGCAGGCCGGGGAACATCGCCAGCCAGGAGGCCTCGCCAATATACGACTGGGCGTTATTGAGCATGCTTCCCCAGGAGGCGGCCGGTGCCTGCACCCCCAGCCCGAGAAAGCTGAGGGTAGACTCCATTAAAATCGCCGAGGCAATATTCAGCGTGGCGGCGACGATAATGGTCGGTAGCACGCCGGGAATGATGTGGCGCAAAATGATGCGCAGCGGATGTTCTCCGGACGCGCGGGCATAGAGCACATATTCGCGCTCTTTCACCGTCAGCGTTTCGGCACGCACCAGCCGCGACATGCTCATCCAGGTCAGCAGGCTGATGATCAGGATGATGTTATCCACTCCTGGCCTGAGGTAGGCGTTCACCACCAGCAGCAGGAAGAAGGCCGGAATGGCCATCAGGATATCGACAGCGCGCATCATCAGGTTATCCAGCCAGCCGCCGAAGTAGCCGCTTACCGTCCCCACCACCGTGCCAATCAGCGTGGAGAACAGCATCGCCAGGAAGCCGACCATCAGCGAGATCTGCCCGCCATACAGCGCGCGGGTGAAGTAGTCGCGCCCGTACTCATCGGTGCCGAACCAGTGGGCGGCGTCCGGCGGCAGGGTGCGCGCCCCGAGCGCCATCTGGTCGGGATCGTAGGGGCTTAGCCCCGCACAGAGGGCGGCAACGACGAAAATAAAGAGTACAAACAGAGAGAACTGCGCCGGACGATTGCGGCGCAGCTGGTGACGAACTTGTTGCCAGCGTCTGCTCATCCGGGTTACCTCAGGGTGCGAATACGGGGATCGGCGACGCGATATAACAAGTCGGCGATCAGGTTGCCGACGATCAGCATCATCGAAGAGAGCATGATGATCGCCATGATCAGCGGGTAGTCCAGCGAGGTGATCGACTGGATCCCCAGCAGCCCCATCCCCGGCCACGAGAAGACGCTTTCAGTCACGTAGGCCCCCACCACCAGCTCGCCAAACGACAGGCCGAACAGGGTGATCACCGGCAGCAGCACGTTTTTCAGCACGTGGCGGAACAGAATAGTGGTGCGGGTGGCGCCGTAGGCCAGCTGGGTCTGCACATAGTCGGCGGAAAGCTGGGAGATGGTGTTCGAGCGGATATAACGCACATAGCTCGAGAGGTTATAAAAGGTGAGCGCGATGCAGGGCAGCACGCCGTGGCGCACCACGTCCAGCCAGTTATCCTCCACGCCGATGGTGCGCATTCCCATGCTGGGGAACCAGTTAAGCTGCACCGCAAAAACGGTAATGAGCAGAATACCAAACCAGAAGATCGGTACCGAAATGCCGATATAGGCAAACAGGTTCAGGACGTGATCCAGCCAGCGGTGCTTAAAGGCCCCGGCCAGCAGCCCCAGCGGAACGGCGAGGATAATCGCCATCAGCAGCGAAGCGCCCATCAGGCCGAGGGTAGCCGGTATGCGCTCGCCGATCATCTCCAGCACCGGGCGGTGGTAGATCAGCGAATAGCCGAGGTCGCCCCGCAGCACATTTTTCAGCCACAGCAGGTACTGGGTGACCAGCGGCTTATCCAGCCCCATGCTCTGGCGAATGCGTTCGATATCCTCCGGCGCCATGCGCGGCGTGATGTACGCCGCCACCGGATCGCCGGGGGCGAGCTTAACCAGCAAAAAGGCCACCAGCGAAATAAAGAAAAGCATCGGCAGCAATTGCAGCAGCCGACGCGTGAGTAATGTGTTCACGACATGCCCTTAAAAAAGCCCCGCTCTGGCGAACGGGGCGACCGCTTATTTCTGGTAGATTTTTGACAGATCCTGGAACAGGTAGACCGGCTTCGGCTCCGCCTCTTTGGTGCCGCCAAAGCGCTTATCCACGGCCACGGTGGCATTGGTGTAGGCAATGGGGTAGTAGGTCATCTCGTTGGCGACGGTCTGCTGAATTTCCTTGTAGATCGCCGCGCGTTTGCCGTCGTCGGTCTCTACCGCCCCTTTATCCCACAGGGCATCGAACTGCGGGTTTTTATAGTGGGCGTAGTTATAGGCCTCGTTGCTCATAAACAGCGATTTGTAACCGTCCGGCTCGGCGCCCATGATGTAGCCGCCGAGGTTGAGCTCCCAGGCGGTGTTGTTCATATCCAGGCTGCGCTGGGACATGGCGTTGGAGTCCAGCGGCATCAGCTCTACGTTCACCCCGATCCCCTTCAGCGCCTGCTGAATATAGAGCGCCATGCTCTCCTGGGTTTTGTTGGTGTTCACGTAGGCCAGACGCAGCTTAAGGTTTTCCGGCGCGCCGGAGGCTTTGAGCAGATCTTTGGCTTTTTGCTGATCGAACTTGTACTGCTCGACGTCGTCGGTCTGGTAAAGGGTGTCCGGAGTCAGGAACGAGGCCGCCGGTTTGGCGTACTCCAGCGAGGTGAAGGCGGTCTGGGTTAGCTCGTCTTTGTTGATGGCATAGGCAATGGCCTGGCGCAGTTCTTTGCTCTTCATCACCGGGACGTTCTGGTTGAAGGTCATATAGGCCAGACGCCCTTCCGGGTAGACCACAAAGTCAAACTTGCCGGTGTTTTTCAGGCGCGACACGTCCTGGGGATCGACCATCTTCAGGTTGATCTCGCCGTTTTGCAGCGCAAGATTGGCAGAGTTGCTGTCTTTGGCAAAACGGTAGGTAACGGAATCCAGCTTTGCTTTGCCGTTCCAGTATTCGTCAAAGCGGGTCAGGGCGTAATACTGTCCGGCGCGGTACTCTTTAAATTTGAACGGTCCGGAGCCGACCGGCGCATCGTTTTTGCTGCTCTTCTCCAGATCCCCTTCGCTGGCGAAGACGTGCTGCGGGATCGGGTAGATCTGCACCAGGGTGCCGGTAAAGGCCGCGCTCACTTGCGGCAGGGTGAACTTCACGGTGCGATCGTCAACTTTGCTCACCGCAACCGGCTTGCCGCCGTAGGTGAACATGCTGCGAAAGAAGCTGTGCTGCCCGGCGTCGAGCAGTTTATTAAAGGTGAAGACCACGTCATCGGCGGTCAGCGGCTGGCCGTCCTGCCATTTCAGGTTCGGCTTCAGGGTCAGGGTGTAGCTCAGGTTATCGGCGGAGGGGGTCAGGCTCTCTGCGAGGCCCCATTCGATTTTACCCTCGTTAAAGCTATAGAGCGGCGCGTAGAGCGCCTGCATGATGGTTAAGGTGGTGCGGTCGCTGGCATAGAGCGGGTTGACCGCCAGCGGGTCGCCGGAGGTGATGCCGATAATTAAGGAGCCGCCCTCTTTTGGCGCGTCGTTACTGGCGGCGGGCGCATTTGCCGTCTCTTTATTTTTCGCCTCATCACAACCCGCCAGACCCAACGCGAGCGATACTACAACTGCCGATAACAGAAGCTTACGCATCTCACTAACTCCTTGCCTGATAAAGTATTTATAACTGCCGCTTTTTATTTATATGCGAGCATCATAGGCAGCTTTGGCGTATTACGCATTAACAATGAAAATGCCATTTTCGATTAAGCTTATATCGAATTTGATATATATAAGCGCCAGCTGGAATAGCGCTGAATCTTATGCGCTCGCAACGTTAAATGGTTCACATAACTCCTGCTACACTGCCTCAACACACCATGAAAAAGGCAGGTCAACATGTCAGACAACAGCTATCAGCCACCGAAAGTGTGGGAGTGGAACCAGAACAAGGGCGGCGCCTTTGCCAATATCAACCGCCCCATCTCCGGCGCCACCCACGATAAAACGCTGCCCGTCGGCGAGCATCCGCTCCAGCTCTACTCCCTGGGCACGCCCAACGGCCAGAAGGTGACCATCATGCTTGAAGAGCTGCTGGCGCAGGGGGTAAGCGAGGCAGAATACGACGCCTGGCTGATCCGCATTGGCGAGGGAGATCAGTTCTCCAGCGGCTTTGTTGAGGTGAACCCGAATTCCAAAATTCCGGCTCTGAGCGATCGCTCCACCACGCCGCCGACCCGCGTGTTCGAGTCCGGCAATATCCTGCTCTATCTGGCGGAAAAATTTGGCCACTTCCTGCCAAAAGATCCGGCCGGGCGCACCGAAACCCTGAACTGGCTCTTCTGGCTGCAGGGCGCGGCGCCCTTCCTTGGCGGCGGTTTTGGCCACTTCTATAACTACGCCCCGGTGAAGATTGAGTACGCTATCGACCGCTTTACCATGGAGGCCAAACGTCTGTTCGACGTGCTGGATAAGCAGCTGGCGCGCGGGCGTTACGTGGCGGGTGACGACTATACCATTGCCGATATGGCGATATGGCCGTGGTTTGGCTGCGTGGCGCTGGGTAGCGTCTATAACGCCGCCGAGTTCCTGGAGGCCGGGAAGTACACCAACGTGCAGCGCTGGGCCAAAGAGGTGGCGGAACGCCCGGCGGTGAAGCGCGGACGCATTGTGAACCGCACCAACGGCGAGCTGAGCGAGCAACTGCATGAGCGCCACAGCGCCAGCGACTTCGATACCAATACCGAAGACAAACGCCAGGCCTAAGAGATAAGCGGGCGGTTCGCCGCCCGCCTAAGCGCCAAACCCCGCCTTACGCAGTATCGCCTTCGCCTCCTGTGAGCCTAAAAATTCCGCCAGCGGCTGCGCCCGTGGAGTGAGGATCGCGCAGGCGTAATCGGCATGCGGGTTATAAGGCGCGGGGATCTCAAGCACGCTAAGCCCGGCGATGCGGCTAAGCTGGGCGGCATAGCTGCCGTAACCGATAAAGAGCTCCGCCTGGCCGCTGTGAATAATCCACTCTGCCGCCAGCCTGCCCGGCGGTACAGGGGCCGAGTCGCGCCCGCCCACCAGGGCCCGCGCCCTGGCCTGCACTTTTTCTCCCGCCTCGCCCATCCGGCTGAACAATTCCTGGGTGTAATCCCCGGAGGGATCGGCCCCGGCGGTGGAGGTCGCCACCCGCAAATCGTCACGCATCAGCAGCGCCAGCCAGTCATCCCCCTCGCGCAGCAGGTCACTGCGGGCAGTAAGACAGAGCCTGTTGCTGGCAAACGTCAGCACCCCAAGGGCGGGAAGCGCCTGCGGATGGGCAAGGTTTGCGGAGGCAAAAAGATCGCAGGGCTCGCCCTTTTCGATCCGCTCGCGCAGCAGCCCTGCCGGGCCGAAGTGGGTCTCAACCGCCAGCGGGAAGCGGGCCATCAGCTGCGGCCAGACGCCGCGCAGGCTGCCCGCCGCCAGCACGCGCATCAGTCGATGCCCTGATAAGAGGTGCGATAAAAACGCTGATACCAGTCGTTCGCCACCTTGTGCATATCCACATCCTTAAACTTCTGCGGATAGAGCTTTTTCGCCATCCACAGCTCGCCGATGCCCATCGCTTCCGGCATCGGGTAACCCCAGGCTTTGGCGTAGTCCGGCATCAGATAGACGCGCCCGTTTTTCACCGCATCGATAACCTGCCACTGGGGGCCGGTTTTGATCTCATCCACCACTGACGGATACCTGTCCTGCACGAAGATCACCTGCGGGTTCCAGGCAATCACCTGCTCCATGGCCACGCTTTTAAAACCCTTGATGGTCGCCGCCGCCACGTTCACCGCTCCGGCGTGGGCCATCATCAGTCCGGTATATTTCCCGGAGCCGTAGGTAGTCAGCTCCGGGTTGGCCATATAGGCACGAACGCGTTTTTCTGCCGGGATATCCTTCAGGCGATCGCTGACCATTTTGCGCCCGGCGTCGGTGGCCGCGATCAGGGCTTTGGCTTCCGGCTCTTTATTGACGATCTCGCCAATCAGGGTAATGCCCTCCCGCAGCCCGAGATCGTAAGCCTGCTCTTCGTCGGCCATGGTCGGGTTCATTTTGGCTTTTTCGCCCGCCGCATCGTGGCGCAGCGAGATGGCGACCACCGGGATCCCGAGGCCCTGGATCTTGTCGATCATCTCCTGCGGCGCGTAGTTAGTGACGAACACCACCTGCGGATGGAGCGCCACCAGCTTTTCCGGATCCACATGGGTGAGATCGCCAAGCGTCGCTTTCTGGTTCAGCTCCGGCGCCAGGCGCGCATAGCCCTCGCCGAGCTGCTGTTTCCAGTTCGCCATCACCCCGACGATTTTGTCGCTGGCGTTCATCTGCACCAGCAGGTTGAGCGTCTGATGCTGGAGCACCACCACCCGGTCGACCTCATCGGGAATGGTTACCTGACGTCCGATCTGGTCGGTAATAAGGCGGGAAGCCTGAGAAGAGAGTGGAAGTAATGCCAGAAAACCCAGGGCTAATGCCTGCCAAAATCGCTGTTTCATAATATCCTCACATTCGTTATGTAGTGGATTATACAGCGATACGCTTACGGCGTCCTGACTCCTTTAGGGGTAACGGTCTTTAACGCAAATCCCCCTCTTTTTTCAACATCATATTTACAACCAGCGGGTAAACTGGCAAGAATCCTTCTTATTTCCTCAAGAATCCGGATATGTCAGAGCAGGCGCTAAAACAGCAGATCCAGAAACTCAAAAAGCACAACGCCAGGCTTGCCCGGCTGGCGCGTGATGCCCGCAGCAAGCTGAACGCGGCGCTGGATGGAACCGGCCTGTGCCTCTGGCAGCTTGATATTCCCAGCGGCAAACTGATCATCTTTAACCGCCGCTGGGGCGCCATGCTCGGCTACCAGCCGAAAGCGCTGAACGCGCAGTTTGAGGTGTGGCGGGACCATCTGCATCCGGATGACAGGCAGAGCGTGCTGGACGCCTTTAACGATCATCTGCACGGCAAAACGCCCTTCTACGAAGCGCTGCACAGGATGCAGCATAAAAACGGCACCATCACCTGGGTGCTGGATCGGGGCCGCGTGAGCGAATGGGATGAACAGGGTCGACCCCTGAAGGTTACCGGCACCCATATCGACATGACCAAAGAGAAGCAGTACGAAGCGCAGCTGGCCCAGCTGGCAAACCACGATCCCCTAACGGGGCTGGCAAACCGCCACGCGCTGCTGAAACACTTTGCGATCCTCAAACAGCAGGGACCGCTGTGCGTGGCCTTTATCGACCTGGATGATTTCAAAAAGGTGAACGACGCTTTTGGCCACCGCAGCGGCGATGAGCTGCTGATCCAGCTAAGCCAGCGTCTGCGCGACACCTGCCCGGCCGGGAGCGTTGTCGGGCGTATTGGCGGCGATGAGTTTGTCCTGTTACTGCCCTTTGCCCTGACCAGCCCGCTAATCCACAGCACCGCCCAAGCCTGCCTGCATGCGGCGCTCACCCCTTTCGAACTGGATAATGGCCAGGCGCAGGTGGGGGCTTCGGTGGGGATCGATTTTGTGCAGCCAGAGGATGACTTTGTTAACGCCCTTAAGCGCGCCGATCTGTCGATGTATCAGATTAAGCACGCCGGTAAAAATGGCGCCGCCATTGGTCAGACGTTACTCTCCCCTACCCGCTCAGGCTGCGCATCATGAAGATGACCCGCCAGCAGGCTATTATCGGGCTGCTTTCAGCGAGTGACTGGCTTACCACCGATGCGCTGGCCGCAGCGCTGACGATGAGTAAAGAGACCATTCGCCGGGATTTAAAGCAGCTCCAGCAGCAGGGAAAGATCGTGCGCCAGCACGGCCGGGCGCGGGCGATCCACCCGGGCAGGCCGGACAGCGGCGAGCCCTTCGGTGCGCGGCTGAAAAGCCACTATGCGGACAAAGCCGATATCGCTCGCCACGCTCTGGACTGGGTGAGCGAGGGGATGACCCTGGCGCTGGACGCCAGCTCCACCTGTTTTCACCTGGCGCGGCAGCTGCCGGACATTACCCTGACGGTCTTTACCAACAGTCTGCCCATCTGCCAGGAGATGGCCAGGCGCGAGCGCATCCGGCTTATCTGCTCCGGCGGCGCCCTCGATCGCAAATACCGCTGCTATGTCAATCCGACCCTGGTCACCCTGCTGAAGCCGCTGGAGATCGATCTCTTTATCTTCTCGTGCGAAGGGGTGGATGCAGAGGGGGTGATGTGGGATCCCACGGCGCACAACGCCGGGTTTAAGGCCCAGCTGCTGGGCCGTGCCGACCAGTCGCTGCTGTTGATCGACAAAAGCAAATTCAACCGCTCAAGCGAGGTAAAAATCGGCCACCTTTCGCAGGTGACCCGGTTGATTACCGACGCTCAGCTCTCCAGGCGGTAGCCCGCCATAAAGTAGCGGACGGCGGCGCAGGAGTGGGTCTCTCTGAAGAAGTCGAGCACCAGCTCGCGATCCAGGCCGTAGCGGCGGGTGAGTATCCCCGCCTCCCAGGCGCTGAGCTGCTGGTCGCCGGTTTTTTCGTACATCCGGTGGGAGAAGCCCAGCACGAAGCCGCGCTTATACTCGGAACAGAAATGTGCCACGCTGCTGGCGGTCCCGGCCCGCGTGGCCTTCATTCCCGCCATTAACCCTTTACCAAAATGGTTATCCATCGCTATGCCCTCAATCGTTATATACAAAATTATATAGCGATATTTTGAGCGCTGGCTAGTGCTAATTATGGCCGCACGGGGCGGCCATTAAGAAGAGGATTAGAAGTTAACCCAGTCGTCGGCGGCTGGCGCCCCGGCGGGCTGAAGGCGGGCGGGGGTTTTCACCGGGGCAGTGGCCGGCTCCCGGTCAGAGAGGCGGAACTTCTGCACCGAGCTTTGCAGCGCTTCGGTCTGGCGCTCCAGCGCCGAGGCCGCCGCCGAGACCTGCTCCACCAGCGAGGCGTTCTGCTGGGTAACGCCATCCATCTGGGTGATGGCCACGCCCACCTGAGAAATGCCTTTGCTCTGCTCTTCCGAGGCGGCGGCAATCTGCTTCATGATGGTGGTCACTTCCGTGACCGCACGCAGCACCGCCTCCATGGTGGTGCCGGTATCATTCACCAGCTTAGCGCCCTGCTCCACGCGGGAGACGGAGTCGGCGATCAGGGTTTCGATCTCTTTGGCCGCATTGGCGCTGCGGCTGGCAAGGTTGCGCACTTCGCCGGCCACCACGGCAAACCCGCGTCCCTGCTCGCCCGCACGCGCCGCTTCCACCGCCGCGTTGAGGGCCAGAATATTGGTCTGGAAAGCGATGCTGTTGATCACGTTGGTGATCTCGGCAATTTTCGTCGAGCTGGCGGAGATGCCGGTCATGGTGTTGATCACCTCTCCCACCAGGGTGCCGCCGCGGCTGGCGGTGGTGGAGGCGACGTCTGCCAGCTGGCTTGCCTGACGGGCGTTATCCGCATTCAGCTTCACCGTGGCGGTCAGCTGCTCCATGCTGGCGGCGGTCTCTTCCAGCGCGGCGGCCTGCTCTTCGGTCCGCGAGGAGAGATCGTTATTGCCGCTGGAAATTTCCGTGGCGCCGCGCCAGATGTTCTCGCTGCCGGAGCGGATAGTGCTCACCGCTTCGCGCAGGCTGTCCTGCATGGCGCTCAGGAGCGGCACCAGCTGGCCCACGCAGTTGCGGCCAAAGGGGACGATGGGCTGGCTGAGATCGCCCTGGGCAATCTGGCGGAAGTGCTGGCGGATGACGGCCAGCGGTTTGACCAGCATGGTGACCAGATAGCGGTCGGTGAACAGCAGGATCAGCAGGCCAATAACGGTGGCGACGATAATCACCATGCGGGTGACGCTGGTGAAGCCATCCACCATGACGCGGGTGCTGTCGAGCAGGCGATCAGCGGCGTTATTGAATTTTTCGGCGCTGGCGCCAAAGGCGCGGCTCAGCGGCGGCGTGACGTTATTCGCCTGCTGGCGATAGCCGTCGAGGTTGCCCTGCTGCGCAAACTGCATCTGCGGCCTGACGCCGTTTTCCAGCAGCGCCTGCCAGCTGGCGATCGTCTGAGCGGAGACCTGGGCATCCATTGGCCCTGGCGACATTGCCTTCATCTCTTCAAGCCTGCTGCTCATGTTATCCAGCGCCTGCTGAACAGGGGCGAGATCCGGCTTGCCGCCCGCTGCCTGCACGTCCATCGCGCGGGTCAGGCGGGTGACAAAGCGAAAGTACTGATCGTTACCCTGGCTGAGCACCGTCATCTGCCGGACCAGCTGGCGGTCTATTTCATTGCCGTCCGCCATTCGCGACAGGGACCAGGTGCTGTATAGCCCTACTCCCGCCCACATTAAACAAAAGATCCCCAGAATCGTCAGCATGACGAAGCGGATCGTGAAATTACGAAACAGTTGCATATAAGTTTCCTTGCCATGAGGGAGATTTCGCCCGCAGGCGACTCTTACTGCTGTTATCGGCAGGAAAACGCCAGGGAATACCTTTTTGCGGATAATTTTATAAAACTTTTCATTATCGTTTTAATTAGCGAAGAAATGATAATCACGCTGGGGAAATACCCCCTGAAATAACGTGTTTTTAGATTTCATTCGGTTTACAAATGTAAAGCACCCTCACTATACATTACCCGCATAATCCTAAAGGGTTATAAGCACGCTAAGTTTGAGCGATGGATTGTCGCTCTCTTAAGTCAAAGCCCCTGCTTTTGTACGTTAATAAAACCGTCACATTCACACAATGAATATGTATTTTTATTGAATCAATTCCGCTTTATTATTTTGCTTAAAAAATAGCACTATATATTTTTAAATTTCATTACACCCTGGCCGCTGCAGAAATTTCTTAATTGCACATATTTCCTTTAAAAAGAAATTACTTTTCCTTGCAATTAAGAGAATCCAAAAATGCGTTCTTCAATGAAACAGACATTACTGTCGCAATGTGTATTGCTGGCATTAGCCTCTTTTGGCGCCCAGGCAGCAAGAACTCCAGCAACCCCTTGCCAGGACGGTAACGCCGCCCAGACCTGCGGCCTGACGAAATATGTCGATAATAGTTTTTATCAGGATCCGGGCGTCACCACCGCGGTGATGGCCGATAAAACCGCGCGGAATATCTTTATGGATGGTCATCGTGAAGATGGCGATACCCAGACGTTAACCGTTTCCGGTACCGATATGTCCGGCCACTATATTCAGGGCAGTAAAGGCGGCAACGTTAATATTAACGTCACCAACAATGCCACCGTGGATATGATTGAGGTGGGTGATAAAAATGCCACCACGAATACCAACATTAACGTGGACCACTCCACTCTGAACGGCCAGAGCAACGATGGCGACTATCAGGCGACTAACCCGCTGAAGAAAACCTATATGATGGGCGCGGCTATCTACCTCGACCCGCTCGATGCCGGCAATCATATGGTTAATATCAGCAACGGCAGCGCGTTGCACGGCAGCATTATCAGCGCGGGGGCCGGCAGCCAGAGCATCGCCATTAGCAATAGCGCCATGGATAAAGGCGGCATCTATGTGGGCAGCGAGAAATCCGACACTACCATCACCCTGACCAACGCCAGCGTGGATGCCACCGACAGCCAGGTGGCTAAAAATATGGATAAGATTGTTGAGGCCCTCAGCAAAACCGAGCCGTTCAGCAATATTAACCTCGATGCTTTCGGCGACGTGGCCGTGGCAATGTACGGCACCACCAGCGATACCCTGACGCTGAACAACAGCACCCTCACCGGCGACGTGGCCCTGCTGAATGAGAAAGGCCAGGCGACGCTCTCTTTCAGCAATAAAAGCGTGGTGAACGGCAACGTGACGCTGGATGGCAACGCTACCGACACCCTGCTGGTGGATAACAGCACCGTAAACGGCGATATCAACGCCAGCCAGAATAACGGCGATACCACCATTACCCTGCAAAATAACGCCACCGTTAACGGCGATATCACCACCGGCAAAGGCGACGACACCGTGGTGCTGGTAAACAACTCCCACGTTGACGGCAATGTCTCCGGCGGTGAGGGTAACGACACCTTCTCCATGGACGCGGGCAGCTCCGTTTCCGGGCAGATTAACCAGTTCGAGACCATCAATACCACCAGCGATAACAGCATCGCGATCGACACCATCAACGATGCCACCACCTGGAACTTACAGAACGGCTCTCGTCTGGTCTCTACCACCACCGGCAGCAACGCGGTGGTCAATATGAGCACCGACAGCTTTGTCGATTTCGGCAAGATTACCGGGGCTGGCAATGCGGTGGTCATTAACAACATTGTGGAAGTTAATAAGCAGAACGTGGTGCTGGGCTCCTTTACCACCGACGGCAGCAGCGCGCCGGAGCAGTATGCCGCCGCGAAATTTACCAACGGCCAGCAGCAGGTTGAAAACCGCCGCGGGGCTTACAACTATGACAACAGCCTGGATATCGTCGCTGCCGACGCCGCACCGCAGGCGCAGCTCACCGCCGACAATAGCCAGAGCTGGAACATTATCTTTAACAGCAACCGCGGCCAGCTGGCGAGCGACGTGCAGGGGCTGGTTGCCGGACTGGATGCCGCCGAGCAGGCGGGCCATCAGGTGACCGACGACATCACCAGCCATATGGATCGTCTGCACCTGGCGGGCCTGACGGGCCAGCAGCAGGACGGGGCGCAGCTGTGGGGTGATTTCCTCTACCAGAACGGCAACTTCAGCAACGATGTGGATTATAAGAGCATCACCCAGGGGGCGCAGGGCGGCGTAGACTGGACCGCTTATCTGGCCAACGGGGATAGCCTCACCGGCGGTATCGCGCTGGCCTGGACCCGCAGCCGCGTGGACGACACCAACAGCGGCCCGGACAGCTTTAAAGATACCGTATACGGTAACTACTACAGCCTGTACGGCGGCTGGCAGCAGGCGCTGAACGGCAGAAACTGGGGCCTGTTCGCAGACGGCAGCTTCAGCTACGGCGACATGCGTTACACCCTCTCCGCCAACAACGTGACCGGTGACACCAGCGGCATGACCGAAGCGCTGCACGGCTCAACCGACGGCAGCCTCTATATGGCCCAGGCGCGCGCCGGGGTGAACGTGCTGCTGCCGGGCGAAACCCTGCTCCAGCCGTACGCCATCGTCGGCTGGGACCAGACCAAAGCCGACGGCTTCTCCGATCGTGAAGTGACCTTTGCCGACAGCCAGGTCTCCTCCTGGAACGGCGGCGCGGGTCTGCGTCTGAGCACCACCCTGACTGACCTGAACAAGAACGTGCAGATCACCCCGTGGGTCGATGCCCGCTTCCAGAAAGAGTTTAGCGATGATACCGATATCCAGGCGGCGGATTATCACAACACCAACGGGCATAACAACAGCATGGGCATGTTCGGCGCCGGGGTTAACGCCACTATCGAGCATAACTTCTCGGTCAATACCGGCATTTACTACGGCAGCGGCGACGTGGATAACGACGCCAGCGTGCAGGCAGGTTTAAGCTACAGCTTCTGATAAACCCGGCCCGGCGCCCTCTGCGCCGGGCTTTTTCTCGTCTAGCTCAGATACTTTTCAAACCAGCCCAGCGTACGCTTCCAGGCCAGTTCGGCCGCCGCCTCGTCGTAGCGCGGCGTGGAGTCGTTATGGAAACCATGATTCACGCCAGGGTAGATATAGGCCTCGTAGACCTTGTTGTTCGCCTTTAGCGCCGCCTCCCAGGCGGGCCAGCCCTCGTTGACGTTTTTATCCAGCTCGGCGAAATGCAGCAGCAAAGGGGCGCTGACCTTAGCGGCGTCCGCCGCTGGCGGCTGGCGGCCATAAAATGGCACCGCACAGGCCAGCTCCGGATAAGCCACCGCCGCGGCGTTGGAGACCCCGCCGCCGTAGCAGAAACCGGTGATCCCCACCTTGCCGGTAGCCTGGGGGTGTTTTTGCATAAACTCGATGGCGGCAAAAAAGTCGTTCATCAGCTTCGTCGGGTCGACCTTCTGCTGTAACACCTTTCCCTCTTCATCATTGCCGGGATAGCCGCCAACGGAGCTTAAGCCGTCGGGCGCCAGGGCGATATAGCCCGCTTTCGCCACCCGCCGGGCGACGTCTTCAATATAGGGATTAAGCCCGCGGTTCTCATGCACCACCACCACCGCCGGCACTTTGCCGCTGGTTTTAGCCGGTTTAACCAGATAGCCGCGCACTTCGCCGTGGCCGTTGGGAGACGGATAGGTAATGTACTCCGGCAAAATATCGGGATCGGTAAACTTCACCTGCTCGGCGAGGGCGTAGTTGGGCTTAAGCATATTAAACAACGCCAGCGCCGTGACGCCGCCTACCGCATACTTTGCCGCCAGGTTGAGGAACTCGCGTTTGCTGATTTTGCCGTGCGCGTAATAGTCGTAGTAGTCGAGCAGTTCTTGCGGAAAGTCTTTGGCAGTGAGACGTGTCATAGCATATCTCCATGAATTGTGGGCAAGGTAAGGATAGAATGAAAACGCTGTTTCGAAAATCTATCGACAAGAAAGGAGACATCATGCCCTGGAACGCCTCCCCTGAACGTTACGAGACGATGCACTACCGCTACTGCGGCAAAAGCGGCCTGCGTTTACCGGCCCTTTCCCTCGGTTTGTGGCACAGCTTCGGCCACGTTCAGCCCCTCGATTCCCAGCGCGCCCTGCTGCGCAAAGCCTTTGACCTCGGTATTACCCACTTCGATCTCGCCAATAACTATGGCCCACCGCCGGGCAGCGCGGAGGAGAATTTTGGCCGCCTGCTGCGCGACGATTTCGCCGCGTACCGCGATGAGTTGATCATCTCCACCAAGGCCGGCTACGACATGTGGCCCGGCCCGTACGGCGCGGGCGGTTCGCGCAAGTACCTGCTCGCCAGCCTCGACCAGAGCCTGAAGCGCATGGGGCTGGAGTATGTGGATATCTTCTACTCCCACCGGGTGGATGAGAACACCCCGATGGAGGAGACCGCCTCGGCGCTGGCGCAGGCGGTGCAGAGTGGCAAAGCGCTGTACGTGGGGATCTCCTCCTACTCTCCGGAGCGCACGCAAAAAATGGCCGAGCTGCTGCGGGAGTGGAAAATACCGCTGCTGATCCATCAGCCCTCGTACAACCTGCTGAACCGCTGGGTGGATAAGAGCGGCCTGCTGGATACCCTGGCGGCCAACGGCACCGGCTGTATCGCCTTCACCCCGCTGGCGCAGGGGCTGCTGACCGGCAAATACCTGAACGGTATTCCGGAAGGTTCACGTATGCAGCGCGAAGGCAAGAAAGTGCGCGGGCTGACGGAAAATATGCTCACCGAAGCCAACCTGAACAGCCTACGGCTGCTGAACGAGATGGCCCAGGCGCGCGGCCAGTCCATGGCGCAGATGGCGCTAAGCTGGCTGCTGAAGGATGAGCGCGTCACCTCGGTGCTGATCGGCGCCAGCCGCCCGGAGCAGCTGGAGGAGAACGTGCAGGCGCTGAATAACCTGCGCTTTACCGAGGATGAGCTGACGAGGATCGACCAGCACGTAGCGGACGGCCAACTGAACCTGTGGCAGGCGTCATCGGATAAGTAGTTTTCACTTAAAGCGATGAAATGCCTGGGGATACCTGCACAGCTTACAGCGACGCCCTGGGTCCGGCTGAAAATCGCCGAAGCGTTGACTGAAGGCCGGGGCGACGCGTAGGGATGCGCGGCGAGGGCATAGCCTGCATGGATGCAGGCTGGTGCCCGACCCGAAAGCCTGAAGGAATAAGCTGAGGGCACCGCGCAGCGGCGATTTTCATTGCCGGGAGCCGGGATTGTTAAGGGGGCGGCGGCAGCCCCCTTAACACGTTCACCGGTGCGGGAGCGCCAGAGAAGCAGTGCACGTGAGGTGAACGGAACCGACAACGGAGCCGCATGTTCCCCTCACCCTAACCCTCTCCCCGGAGGGGCGAGGGGACAACCAGTGCGGTCTGGTGCCCTCACCCCGGCCCTCTCCCACAGGGAGAGGGTGCAAACACTAAAAAAGCAACTGGCGTTGCTTTTTGCATTTACCTTGCCTCACCCCAGCCCTCTCCTTTAGTTCGAGGGTGCAAACACTAAAACGACAACTGGTGTTGTCATTTTGCTTTTACTTTCGGCTCAACTTATCCAGATACCCCATCACAAACGCCGACAACACAAACGTCAGATGAATAATCACATACCACATCAATTTATTATCCGGCACGTTCTTGGCATCCATAAACACCCGCAGCAAATGAATCGAAGAAATGGCCACAATCGATGCCGCCACCTTGTTTTTCAGCGATGAGGCGTCCATTTTCCCCAGCCAGTTCAGCTTCTCTTTACCGGCAGAGATATCCAGCTGCGACACGAAGTTTTCGTAGCCCGAAAACATCACCATCACCAGCAGGCCGCCGACCAGCGTCATATCAACCAGCGACAGCAGGACCAGTATCAGGTCGGATTCAGCAATGGTGAAAATATGTGGCAGGACGTGAAAAATTTCCTGAAAGAATTTTATACAGAGGGCAATAAGCGCCAGCGAAAGGCCAAAATAGACCGGTGCCAGCAGCCAGCGCGAGGCGTACATTGCGTTTTCAAAAAAGCGTTCCATAAGATCCTGTCTGCAAACCAAACCAGCAGACAGTATATCCCACAGCGAAAAAAAGTTGATAGCACCTGCGCCCGGCGCGGTTAGACCAGCTCCGGCTTCACCAGCGGGCGTTGATATTCAGGCCACACCAGCCCTACCAGCGAGGGGTAGGCCTCCATGCTAAATTCCCGGAAACACTGGCTCAGGTTTAACACATCAAGATCGGAGTGCGACACTTTTTCGCCGTTCAGGCAGCGCTTCTTGATATTGTCGTAATATTTGTAAACGGCAGAGTTAAGATCGCTACAGCGACGCTGGGCATCAAAAAGGCCGGGGATACTATTTAATTCCGCGACGTTCATTCGTTTAATTGTCGCATGAAGGAAATCAATATATTCATGGTTAACGCGCCAGTACCATACCGGCGTAATGGCATTCATTAACAGCGAAAAATGGTCTTCACCCTCTTCTCTGGACAAAAGTTGCGGCTGCGCGGGAGCCTGCTCAGCGATACCGTCGCTACTTTTATTGAACTCGCGCATCAATAAAAGCACTACGGCAGTAAGCAATAACAAGGTGATGACAGTATAAAAAATGCTGTTCATGAGCGGCTCCATTTTTTTTGATTTTAAATTTGCCGCATGATATTGTCAACGAATCTCACGTTATGAATAACCCCACCCTGTTGAAATTAAAGGATATATAAATGCTGCCCGAGAATCTGGTTCCGTCCAGGTTTCACATTTCGTCAGTGGAGCCAAAACCACCGGAAGCAGAAAGCGCCGCTAATTTCACTAAGGGAAAAAGAACGCTCGACGATTACGCGCCTGATATATTAATTGGCGTTACTCGTAATGGTCAGTCACGCAATATGTTGCTGGAAGAGCATGACCGTCATATAAAAGACCGTTTATTTCGCGTTGTTAAAATCGAGGTTTTTGCCCGCCTGCTAAACGATCTTCAGGCCGAGGGCGAAATAGACGCGCAGACACTAAGTCAAATATTGGCGCAAAAGACCGAAGAAATAAATGAAGCCGGAAACGAAATTTGGCTTAATTTAATTACCTGCGAAAAAACGGCACCAATGTTTTATCAATTAGAGGATGAATAGCGTGAAGGCAGTTGATAATAACAACGTTTATTTGACTTTAGATGATAAAAATAGCGACGAGTTTATCTTAAAGCAGAATCTCGATACGCTGAAGATGATTAAAAATGAAGAGCTGGCGCGCATTGCTAAAGAGCTGGTCTCCATTCCGGCGGCGTTAGTGCGTCTGAAATGGCGCAACCGGCGAGAAATTTATCCTCTGCAGGTAAAAGAGGAGATTTACGGCGCCACTCTCAACGCCGTTATCGAGCTTAAGCCGGAGCTGAAAGATAAAATCATGGGGCGGCTGGAGAGCAATTATCAGTATCTGCTGGCCCGTGAGATCGCTACCCTGCGCGTGACCCGTAAGCTCGCCGACGAGGGCTATCGCACCACCAGCGTGACCCCAGTGGCGCTTGATGAGGCCTTCCTGGCTGAAAAGCATAAAGATAATACAAAATAATCCTCATTTATCGTTTATTTTCAGAAAGTTAAACAATTCCACTTCGCTTGCCGCTTCCCTTCCGCTTGTAAAAAAAGTTAAGGATTATCCTGAATAATTCTCACAACTCAGCTGATTCTCCTAAGCTTAGGGTCTGTCAACGCAAGTAAGGAGAGAACTTATGGCACATGATCAGACCAAAATTCAGGACCCGACCACCCAGTATTACACTGGCGAATATCCGCAGCAGAAGCAGCCGGTACCCGGCGTGCAGTCGAAAATGGATCCGGTTCCCGATTGTGGTGAGAAGAGCTATAAAGGCAGCGGCCGTCTACAGGATCGTAAAGCGCTGGTAACCGGGGGCGACTCGGGTATTGGTCGTGCGGCAGCCATCGCTTACGCGCGTGAAGGGGCAGACGTTGCAATCAACTATCTTCCCGCGGAGGAAGAGGACGCGCAGCAGGTTAAGCAGCTGATTGAAGAGGCCGGGCGCAAAGCGGTGCTGATTCCGGGCGATCTGAGCGATGAGCAGTTTGCGCGCTCGCTGGTGCATAAAGCACACGAGGCCCTGGGCGGTCTGGACGTGCTGGCGCTGGTTGCCGGTAAGCAGGTGGCGGTAGAGAATATTGCCGACCTGACCACGGAACAGTTTAAAGAGACCTACGCGGTAAACGTGCTGGCGCTGTTCTATATCACTCAGGAAGCGCTGACGCTGCTGCCTGCCGGCTCGAGCATCATTACCACCTCCTCTATCCAGGCTTATCAGCCAAGCCCACACCTGCTGGATTATGCCTCTACCAAGGCCGCTATCCTTAACTACAGCCGCGGCCTGGCGAAGCAGGTGGCGGAGAAAGGTATTCGCGTGAACGTGGTAGCACCGGGCCCAATCTGGACGGCGCTGCAGATCTGTGGCGGTCAGCCGCAGGAGAAAATCCCGCAGTTTGGCCAGCAGACGCCAATGAAGCGTGCCGGCCAGCCGGCAGAGCTGGCGCCGGTGTACGTCTATCTGGCAAGCCAGGAGTCGAGCTACGTTACGGCTGAAGTGCACGGCGTGTGCGGCGGGGAACATTTGGGTTAAGTAATTTAACAGGGGTGCGGCCTGATGCCCTCACCCCGGCCCTCTCCCACGGGGAGAGGGTGCAAACACTAAAAAAGGCAACTGTCGTTGCCTTTTTGCGTTTACCTTGCTGCCGTTTTCTCTTCGCCGACAAGGCCAATCTTCAGGTAGCCCGCCTGGTGCAGCGTGTCCATTACCTTCATCATGGTTTCGTAGTCGACGGTTTTATCCGCGCGGAAGAAGACAGTGGTGTCCTTCTTGCCCTGAGTCAGGGCATCCAGCGCCGGGATAACGGAGGTATCGGTCACCGGATCGTTGCCGAGGAACATCGATTTATCCGCCTTCACGGAGAGATAGATCGGTTTTTCCGGTCGCGGCTGCGGCTGGCTGGAAGAGGCTGGCAGATTAACCTTCACGTCCACCGTCGCCAGCGGCGCAGCAACCATAAAGATAATCAGCAGAACCAACATAACGTCGATAAACGGCGTCACGTTGATTTCATGCATTTCGCCGTTATCGTCCAGATTTTCATTAAGACGCATTGCCATACAATCAACCTACACGCAGTTTCGACGTGGAATGTACCGGCTTAGCGGCGCTGGCGTTCAGATCCAGGTCACGGCTTTGCAGCAGCAGAACCTGCGCGGCCACGTCACCGAGGGACGCTTTGAAGCTGCCGATCATACGGGCAAAGATGTTATAGATGACAACCGCCGGGATCGCGGCAATCAGGCCGATAGCCGTTGCCAACAGCGCTTCGGCGATGCCCGGTGCAACTACCGCGAGGTTGGTGGTCTGGGTCTGGGCGATGCCGATAAAGCTGTTCATGATGCCCCAGACGGTACCAAACAGCCCCACGAATGGGGAGATGGCGCCGATGGTGGCAAGATAACCGTTACCGCGGCCCATATGACGGCCAACGGCGGCAACGCGGCGCTCCAGACGGAAGCCGGTACGCTCTTTAATGCCTTCGTTATCTTCACTGCCTGCGGAGAGTTCCAGTTCGTTTTGCGCTTCATTCACCAACTGGCTGGTCAGGCTTTTAGCGTGGAATGCAGAGGTCATGTCGATGGCTTGATCCAGGGAGCGGGCTTCTGCCAGCTGCTGCTGTTCGCGCTTAAGGCGACGCTTCTGGCCCATCAACTCCACGCTCTTGCTGAAGAAGATAGCCCAGGTGACCACGGACGCCAGAATCAGGCCGATCATCACAATCTTAACCACGATGTCAGCATGATGATACATGCCCCAGACGGAGAGATCCGTCTGCATCAAATTATTACCCACTCTGTATCTCCAGGACGTAAATCACAAATTCTGAGCCTAATAATATCAAAACATCGTCGAATTGATAGTAGTTCTCATTAGTATTTACATAGTGCCGTAAATTCGTTTAATTTTCCTTGCGCTTACGCAGGAAAAATTTCCCGGAGGCAAATATTAAAAAATTTTACCCTTATTCCACTACCCATTGCGTGACCATTTTTACTTTCATGGTAGTCTGGACGTCCAGACGTATAAAAACAGGTTGTGTGCCATGAAAGAGAAGCATCTTGATACCGCGCTTGTCCAGGCAGGACGCAGCAAAAAGTACACCCTCGGCTCCGTAAACAGCGTTATTCAGCGCGCCTCCTCGCTGGTGTTCGATACCCTGGAGGCCAAAAAACACGCCACCCGTAACCGCGCCAACGGCGAGCTGTTTTACGGGCGTCGCGGCACCCTGACCCACTTCTCTTTGCAGGAGGCGATGTGCGAGCTGGAAGGCGGCGCAGGCTGCGCCCTCTTCCCCTGCGGGGCGGCGGCGGTAGCAAATACCATCCTGGCCTTTGTGGAACAGGGTGACCATATCCTGATGACCAACACCGCCTACGAGCCAAGCCAGGACTTCTGCACAAAAATCCTGAGCAAGCTCGGGGTCACCACCGGCTGGTTCGATCCCGGCATCGGCGCGGGTATTGCCGAACTTGTTCAGCCCAACACGCGCATCGTGTTCCTGGAATCTCCCGGCTCCATCACTATGGAGGTCCACGACGTGCCGGCGATCGTCAAGGCGGTGCGCAGCAAAGCGCCAGACGCCATTATCATGATCGACAACACCTGGGCGGCGGGCGTGCTGTTCAAAGCGCTGGAGTTTGATATCGATATCTCTATCCAGGCGGCAACAAAGTACCTGATTGGCCACTCCGATGGCATGATCGGCACCGCGGTGGCTAACGCCCGCTGCTGGGAGCAGCTGCGTGAGAATGCCTATCTGATGGGGCAAATGGTGGATGCTGACACCGCCTACATGACCAGCCGCGGGCTACGCACCCTGAGCGTGCGTCTGCGCCAACATCATGAAAGCAGCCTGCTGATTGCGCAGTGGCTGGCGCGCCATCCGCAGGTGGAGCGGGTCAACCATCCGGCGCTGCCGGGAAGCCCCGGGCATGAGTTCTGGCAGCGCGATTTTAGCGGCAGCAGCGGCCTGTTCTCTTTCGTGCTGAAAAAGCGCCTGAATAACGACGAGCTGGCGAACTATCTGGATAACTTTAGCCTGTTCAGCATGGCCTACTCCTGGGGCGGCTTTGAATCCCTGATCCTGCCGAACCAGCCGGAGCAGATCCAGGCCCTGCGCCCGGGCGGCGAGGTGGACTTTACCGGCACCCTGATCCGTCTGCATATTGGCTTAGAAAATGTGGACGATTTAATTGCCGATTTAACAGCAGGATTTGAGCGCATCGTGTAGAGTGCTGACTGTAAATTCCTCCCCGGAAATTTTTCTGCACGCTACCAGCAGAAATGTCTGTATTTGTTGCGCCCGCGATCAACCCCAGCGGGCGAAATTGGGAGTACAATAGCTTCTTACACGCTGTTCCACAGGAAAGTCCATGGCTGTCATTCAAGATATTATCGCCGCGCTCTGGCAACACGATTTCGCCGCGCTGGCGAATCCGCACGTTGTCGGGGTGGTTTACTTCGTGATGTTCGCAACGTTGTTCCTGGAAAATGGACTCTTGCCAGCCTCATTCCTGCCCGGCGACAGCCTGCTGCTGCTGGCCGGTGCCCTGATCGGCAAAGGCGTAATGGACTTCGCCCCCACCATGATGCTGCTGACCGCCGCCGCCAGCCTCGGCTGCTGGCTGAGCTATCTGCAGGGCCGCTGGCTGGGGAATACCCGGATCGTCAAGGGCTGGCTGGCACAGCTGCCGCATAAGTATCATCAGCGTGCCACCTGTATGTTTGACCGTCACGGCCTGCTGGCCCTGCTGGCCGGGCGTTTCCTCGCTTTTGTTCGCACCCTGCTGCCAACCATGGCGGGTATCTCTGGCCTGTCGAACAGCCGTTTCCAGTTCTTTAACTGGCTCAGCGCCCTGCTGTGGGTTAGCGTGGTCACCACTCTGGGCTACGCCCTGAACATGATCCCCTTTGTAAAACGTCATGAAGATCAGGTGATGACTTTCCTGATGATCCTGCCCGTTTTCCTGCTGGTTGCCGGCCTGCTGGGCACCGTAGCCGTAGTGCTGAAGAAGAAATACTCCCGCAGCTAAGCTTTGATCCTCTCCTTTCCCGCAGGGGTTATCACCCCTGCATCATGCGGATCCGCGCCGCATCCTCTCCAGGCGTCACGCCGAAATAGCGTTTGAACTCCCGACTAAACTGCGACGCGCTCTCATAGCCCACGCGCATGGCCGCGGCGCTGGCCTTCATGCCGTCGTGGATCATCATCATTCGCGCCTTGTGCAGGCGGTAGGTTTTCAAATATTGCAGCGGCGAGGTGCTGGTCACCGACTTAAAGTTATGGTGAAACGCCGAGACGCTCATATTGGCCTCTGAGGCGAGCTGATCGACACTCAGATTTTCGGTGTACTGACTCTCAATGCGTTTCAGCACCCGGCTGATAAGGCTAAAGTGGGTCTGGCGGCTCACCAGCGCCAGCAGCGCCCCGCCCCCCGGCCCCAGCAGCACGTGATAGAGAATCTCGCGGATAATCTGTTTACCCAAAATGCGCGCATCCAGCGGCCTCTCCATCACGTCCAGCAGACGTTCGATAGCGCAGAGGATCTCATCCGTCAGCGCGGCGGAGTTAATACCGCTCGCCGCCATCGACGGGCGAAAAAGCGGATCTTCACCAATATCCATCAGCAGCTCCTGGAGCTGCAAAATATCCACATTCAGGCGGATCCCCGCCAGCGGCACCGCCTCCGTGGCAAAAGTTTCACACTCGAAGGGCAAAGGCACCGTCAGCAACAGGTACTCATTGGTGTCGTAGCGGAAGACGCGCTCGTTGATATAACCAATTTTATGCCCCGAAAAGAGAAAAACGATACCCGGCTGGTACATCACCGGCGTGCGGGTGCCGGGCCGGGTGCCGTACAGCAGGCGCACGTCGGGAAGAATATTCGCATTACCTTTCAGTCTGTTAATCTGCGCGGTTAATAGCTGGCAGGTCTCCTGGCGGTTCATTCTGGCAGGCTCCGGGTATTATTTTTGATAATGCCATTGTGCGCAGCTTTTTGCCGTTTCTCCAGCAGGATGTAGAAATGGGCAAGACATTGGCAGAAATGTGCATTGAGGGGCGCGCGCCAGCTCTTCACAATGGGGACCATCAGGCAGCACTCTGCACCGCCCAGTTTTTCACCCACAGAAGGGAACGAACCATGAACAATTTTACACTGCATACCCCCACCCGCATTCTGTTTGGTAAAGGCGCCATCGCCGACCTGCGCCAGCAGATCCCGGCCGATGCCCGCGTACTCATCACCTACGGCGGCGGCAGCGTGAAGAAGACCGGCGTGCTGGATCAGGTATACAGCGCGCTGGACGGGCTGGATCTGCGTGAATTCGGCGGCATCGAGCCTAACCCCTCTTACGAAACCCTGATGAAGGCGGTAAAAATCGCCCGCGATGAGAAGGTAACCTTCCTGCTGGCGGTGGGCGGCGGCTCGGTGCTGGACGGCACCAAATTTATCGCTGCCGCAGCCCACTACGACGAGGCGCTGGATCCGTGGCACATCCTGCAAACCGGCGGCAGCGAGATTAAAAGCGCTATCCCGATGGGCTCGGTGCTGACCCTGCCGGCCACCGGCTCCGAATCCAATAAAGGCGCGGTCATCTCCCGGAAAGCCACCGGCGACAAACAGGCCTTTATGAACGAGCACGTGCAGCCGGTCTTCGCGGTGCTGGATCCGGTTTACACCTACACCCTGCCGCCGCGCCAGGTGGCCAACGGCGTGGTGGATGCCTTTGTGCACACCGTTGAGCAGTACGTCACTTATCCGGTGAACGCCAAAATCCAGGATCGCTTTGCTGAAGGTATTCTGCTGACCCTGGTGGAAGAGGGTCCGAAGGCGCTGAAAGAGCCAGAAAACTACGATGTGCGCGCCAACGTCATGTGGGCGGCGACCCAGGCGCTGAACGGCCTGATTGGCGCCGGCGTGCCGCAGGACTGGGCGACCCATATGCTGGGCCACGAGCTGACCGCCATGCACGGCCTGGATCACGCCCAGACCCTGGCGGTGGTACTGCCTGCCCTGTGGAATGAAAAACGCGACACCAAACGCGCCAAGCTGTTGCAGTACGCCGAGCGCGTCTGGGGAATTACCGCCGGCTCCGAAGATGAGCGTATCGATGCCGCTATTCTGGCGACCCGCAACTTCTTCGAGCAGATGGGCGTGCCGACGCGCCTTTCCGGCTACGGGCTGGACGGCAGCTCCATCCCTGCCCTGCTGGCTAAACTTGAAGAGCACGGCATGACGCAAATCGGTGAACAACAAGACATTACCCTGGACGTAAGCCGCCGTATCTACGAAGCCGCACGCTAAGGGTTTTTAGCGCGCTGCCTTTCGTTTTTTGGCTTTTCGACCAGACTTAATGCACACCTTGCCACCGGGAGCGCGCTTCCGGTGGATGAGCCAATGGAGGAGGAAAGATGGCAAACCCAACCCTAATCAAGCTTCAGGACGGGAACGTAATGCCCCAACTGGGGCTCGGCGTATGGAAAGCCGGAAACGACGAAGTTGTGACCGCCGTTCATAAAGCACTGGAAGTGGGCTACCGGTCTATCGATACCGCAGCCGCCTATAAAAACGAAGAGGGCGTGGGCAAAGCGCTCGCCAGCGCTGGCATACCGCGCGATGAACTCTTTATCACCACCAAACTGTGGAACGACGATCAAAAGCGTCCGCGCGAAGCCCTGCAGGAGAGCCTGGACAAACTGCAGCTTGATTTCGTCGATCTCTATCTGCTGCACTGGCCGGTACCGGCGGTTGATCACTATGTTGAGGCCTGGAAGGGGCTTATCGATCTGCAAAAAGAGGGGCTGATCAAGAGCATCGGGGTCTGTAATTTCCAGGTCCACCACCTGCAGCGGCTGATCGATGAAACCGGCGTGACCCCGGTTATCAACCAGATTGAGCTGCACCCGCTGATGCAGCAGCGCCAGCTGTACGTCTGGAACGCTAACCACAAGATCCAGACCGAATCCTGGAGCCCGCTGGCCCAGGGGGGCGAAGGGGTATTCGATCAGAAGATTATCCGCACCCTGGCCGAGAAGTACGGCAAAACCCCGGCGCAGATTGTGATTCGCTGGCATCTGGACTGCGGCCTGGTGGTGATCCCGAAATCGGTCACCCCATCGCGAATCGCCGAGAACTTCGACGTCTGGGACTTCCGCCTGGAGAAAGAGGAGTTGAGCGAGATTGCGAAGCTGGACCAGGGGAAACGGCTGGGGCCGGACCCGGATCAGTTTGGCGGTTAAACAAAAACCCCCGGCGTGCCGGGGGTTTTCTTTAGACTTTTACGCTTTTACGCTTTGCCGGTTTCTTCGCTGTTGCCCCACCGTTCGAACGCTGGTGCACAATCGGCGTGTGCTTGGTGAGCGCCGGGCGCGTATGACGGTTCTGACGACGCGCTTCGCGCATCTCATCCAGCGTCGGAGCCGGCACCAGACAGTCGCGGCGTGAGCCGATCAGGTGCTTTTTACCCATCTCTTCCAGCGCCTGGCGGATCAGCGGCCAGTTAGCCGGATCGTGATAACGCAGCAGCGCTTTATGCAGACGGCGCTGTTTGTCGCCTTTCGGCACCACCACATCCTCACTCTTATAACCAATCTTACTCAGCGGGTTCTTGCCGGTGTAATACATGGTGGTCGAGTTCGCCAGCGGCGACGGGTAGAAGTTCTGCACCTGGTCCAGACGGAAGCGGCGCTGCTTCAGCCACAGGGCGAGGTTTACCATGTCTTCATCCCGGGTGCCCGGGTGGGCGGAGATAAAGTACGGGATCAGGTACTGCTCTTTCCCGGCCTGTTTCGAATAGGTGTCGAACAGCTCTTTAAAGCGATCGTAGCTACCCATGCCCGGCTTCATCATCTTGGAGAGCGGGCCCTCTTCCGTGTGCTCCGGGGCAATCTTCAGGTAGCCGCCCACGTGGTGGGTCGCCAGCTCTTTGATGTAACGCGGATCTTCCACGGCGATGTCGTAACGCACCCCGGAGGCGATCAGGATCTTCTTGATGCCCTTCAGGTCGCGGGCACGGCGATAGAGGTTGATCGTCGGCTCATGGTTGGTGTCCATATGTTCACAAATGCTCGGATAAACGCACGACAGGCGGCGGCAGGTCTGCTCCGCGCGCGGCGACTTACAGCGCAGCATGTACATATTGGCCGTTGGGCCGCCGAGATCGGAGATCACGCCGGTAAAGCCCGGTACCGTGTCGCGAATGGCCTCGATCTCGTTGACGATGGACTCTTCGGAGCGGCTCTGAATAATGCGCCCTTCGTGCTCGGTAATGGAACAGAAAGAGCACCCGCCGAAGCAGCCGCGCATGATGTTGATCGAGAAGCGGATCATCTCATAGGCCGGAATGCGGCTGTTGCCGTATGAGGGGTGCGGAACGCGCTTGTAAGGCAGCGCAAAGACGCTGTCCATCTCTTCGGTAGAGAGCGGGATTGCCGGGGGGTTAACCCAGATATAGCGCTCGCCGTGCTTCTGCATCAGTGCGCGGGCACAGCCAGGGTTGGTTTCGTGGTGCAGGATGCGCGAGGCATGAGCGTAAAGCACCTTGTCAGCTTTGACCTTCTCAAAGGAGGGCAGCAGCACGTAGGTCTTTTCCCACGGCTTCGGACGCGGCGGCTGAACGACCACGGCTTTGGCTTCGGCTTTTTTCGGCTCGACGGGCTTGTTATCCGCGCACGGCAGATCTTCGCCGTACGGGTGCGGGATCGGGTCGATCTTGCCCGGCATATCGATAACGCGAGAATCCACCCCGCTCCAGCCCGGCAGCGCCTCTTTCACCATAATGGCGGTATTACGCACATCGCGGATGGCGCTCACCGGCTCGCCCTGCGCCAGGCGGTGCGCCACTTCCACCAGCGGACGCTCGCCGTTGCCGAAGATCAGCATGTCGGCTTTGGAGTCCACCAGCACCGAGCGGCGCACGGTATCAGACCAGTAGTCATAGTGCGCGGTGCGGCGCAGGCTCGCCTCGATGCCGCCCAGGATGACCGGCACGTCTTTCCATGCTTCTTTGCATCGCTGGGTATATACGAGGGTGGCGCGGTCCGGACGCTTGCCCGCCAGGTTATCGGCGGTGTAGGCGTCGTCGTGGCGCAGCTTACGATCGGCGGTATAGCGGTTGATCATCGAGTCCATGTTGCCGGCGGTCACGCCGAAGAACAGGTTCGGTTTGCCCAGACGCATAAAGTCGTCTTTGCTGTTCCAGTCCGGCTGGGAGATGATCCCCACGCGGAAGCCCTGGGCTTCAAGCATACGCCCGCAGATAGCCATGCCAAAGCTCGGGTGATCGACATAGGCGTCACCGGTTACCAGAATAATGTCGCAGCTGTCCCAGCCCAGTTGATCCATCTCTTCGCGGGACATCGGCAGGAATGGCGCCGGCCCGAAACAGGCTGCCCAGTACTGCGGCCAGGAGAAGAGGTCTCGATCCGGCTGGATCAAGGATATTGCGCTCATAATGCTTCCGAAGAAAAAATAAACAAAGGGCGGCGATTATACGCTGGATTGCGGCGGGAAATGAAGGGATATGTGTGGGGTTATTTGCCCCTCACCCTAACCCTCTCCCCGGAGGGGAGAGGGGACTGTTTAGTGCGGCCTGCATGAATGGTTTTCCCCCTCTCCCCTCTGGGGAGAGGGCCGGGGTGAGGGGTAGTCAATTACGGCGCCGGATTCACCAGCAGCTGCCCCACCGAGCCACGGTCCGCCATCTCCAGCGTCTGGCTGTGGAACAGGAACGGGAAGTGCGGCCACGACGGCTGGCCGTAGTAGACCAGCAGCTCCACCTGCCCGTCGACCCAGACCGTATCTTTCCAGCCTCTGTCTTCCGGGAAAGGCATAGCGCCGTTGACGTTGCGAATAAGGAAACTCACCCCTTCGATATGAAACGCCTGCGGCATATCGGCGCGCACCGTCCAGCGCTCCCATGTCCCCTGCTGGGCGGTAATATCAATGCGGTTCACATCCCACAGCGTGCCGTTGATGCCCGGATCGTCGCCGAGGCTGATATCCCGGGTGCGCACCGGCGCGCCGGAGATAATCTCGTCCGGCAGCAGGCGCATCGGCAGACTGTCGGTGACCAGCGGCAGCAGGCCGGTTGGGCGCAGGGTTAACACCAGGGTCGAGACCAGAATACTGGAAGGCTCGAAGAAGCCGCGGATACGATCGACAATGCCAGCCGCTTCGCCGCAGGTAATAGAAACCTCGTCGCCGTTAGTCATATCCACGAGGATTTCACGGCGCTCGCCCGGGGCCAGCGCCAGCTGTTTAACCGAAACCGGCGCCGGCAAAAAGCCCTGATCGCCGGCAATGACGTGCAGGGGGCGGCCATCGCTCATCTGGAGCTGATAGCGGCGCGAGTTGGAGGCGTTAAGCAGGCGCAGGCGCACCCAGCCGCGGGAGACCTCCACGTAAGGACTTTCGGCGCCGTTTACCAGCAGGGTGTCGCCGACAAAACCGCCGCTGCCCGGCTCGCTGTACTCAGGCGCGCCGAAGTTATCCAGCCGCTTATCCTGAATAATGAGCGGAAAATCATCCACGCCGTAGTGGTTAGGGATCGGCAGGGATTTGCTAATGTCATCTTCAATCAGCCACATTCCCGCCAGGCCGTTATAGACGTGCTGGGCGGTGCGATTTGGCGTATTGGCGTGATACCAGAGGGTGGCCGCGCGCTGGCGCACGGGCAGCACCGGCGCCCAGTCGGCGCTGGGGGACATCATCCGCGGCGCGCCGCCCAGCAGCGGGCCAGGCACCTGCATCCCGCTGATGGTCATGGCGACGTTTTCGGCCAGACGGTTGCTGTAGATGAGCTTAACGTCATCGCCGCTCCAGACGCGCACGGTTGGGCCAAGATAACGCCCGTTCACGCCCCAGACGGGCGCACGTGTCCCCTGGACGAAGGACCAGTGGCTACGCTGCAGGGTCAGAAAAAGCGGCTGACCGCGACGGGATTCGAGTAACGGCGGGATGGGCAGCTGTTGCTGCTGCCCGGCGGCGTTTGCCCTCAGCGGGACCGCACCTGCACATAAGGCGATCCCCGATGCCTGAATAAACTGACGGCGACTGAGTGACATATTGGCTCCATGTAAACGTACAAACAACGCGGGAAGTCGATTTCCCTTTCATCCGGCTTAAACCTTGCCGGCAGCTTCTCTTTCGGCAACTTCTTTATTGAGCTCGTCGTATTTATTCAACATCAGCTCCCGGCAGTGGGTTGCCAGCTCACGCACCTGATCTTTCCCGTATTTGCTGACGTCAACGGGCGGCAGCATCTCGACGATCACCAGGCCGTTATTCAGGCGGTTAAGATTAATCTTATTCGATGTATTGGAAACGCACACGGGAATAATCGGCACCCCGGCCGCAATGGCGGCGTGAAACGCCCCCGTTTTGAACGGCAGCAGGCCGCGGCCGCGGCTGCGGGTCCCTTCCGGGAACATCCAGATAGAGATTCTGCGTTTTTTGAAGTGGTTCACCACTTCGGCAATGGTGCTGTGCGCTTTAGTACGGTTATTACGGTCGATCAGCAGGTTGCCGGTCAGCCAGTAGAGCTGGCCAAAGAAGGGGATCCACAGCAGGCTCTTTTTGCCCACGGTGACGGTCGGCGGCTGCACGATTTTCGCCGCGGTGACCATATCGTAGTTGTTCTGGTGATTGGCAATATAGATAGCATTGCCGTACTGCTCTGCCCCCTCGGGTTTACGCAGCTCCACCTTCAGGCCAAACAGCGGCGCTAAACGGCCAAACATGTGGCCAAAGGTGGCGACATGCTTAGGGTTACGCGGGCTAAACAGGCAATAAATAGACCCGAATATACAGACCAGAATGCAGTAAATAACGGTAAGGATCATACGAACAATTAATAGCATAGCGACCTCAAAAGCCCCGACGGCGGATAATGGTACGACAATGTCGGTCAGGGCCTGGATTACAAGCGGATCCGCGAAACCGTATTGTTAATCGCAACGCACGAATTAACAACGGCTTTACAGGAAATTTTAGCGATATCCCCCTCCAGAACGAAGGGGGAAAACAGGGTTACTCTTCGCTATTATTGGCGCGAGGTGCGTTCGGCGAATCAATCTCAACGCGATCGATTCGCTGCAGGCCGCGCATCAGCGAACCGCGGCGTCCGCGCTCGCCCACCACCTTCTGCAACTCTTCCGGGCGCAGCTTGATTTTACGCTTACCGACGTGAATGGTCAGCGTGCTCTGCGGCGGCAGAATAAACAGATGCGCAAGGCCATCTTCGCCTTTCGCCGCTTCTGCGGATGGAATATTGATGATTTTGTTACCCTTGCCCTTCGACAGCTGCGGCAGATCGCTGACCGGGAACATCAGCATACGGCCCGCGGCGGTGATCGCCAGCAGCATGTCACTGTCGTTTTCAACTACCAGCGGGGTCATCACTTTGGCGTTTTCCGGCAGCGTAATCAGCGCCTTACCGGCACGGTTACGCGAGATCAGATCGTTAAAGGTACAGATAAAGCCGTAGCCTGCATCGGAAGCCAGCAGCAGTTTCTGCTCTTCGGCCTCCATCAGCATATGCTCTACGCTGGCACCTGGCGGCAGCGTCAGCTTGCCGGTAAGGGGCTCGCCCTGCCCGCGCGCCGACGGCAGCGTAATGGGGTCGATGGCGTAGCTGCGCCCGGTGGTGTCGATAAAGGCCACCGGCTGGTTGCTCTTACCCTTCACCGCCGACCTGAAGCTGTCGCCCGCCTTGTAGTTCAGCCCCGGCGCGTCGATGTCATGCCCTTTGGCGCTGCGCACCCAGCCGCTCTGGGAGAGCACAATGGTCACCGGCTCGGACGGCAGCATATCGTGCTCGCTCATCGCCTTCGCCTCTTCGCGCTCGTGCAGCGGAGAGCGGCGGTCGTCGCCAAAGGCGTCGGAATCGGCCTGCAGCTCTTTCTTCAGCAGGGTGTTCATCTTGCGCTCGGAGGCCAGAATCGCCTGCAGCTGATCGCGCTCTTTCTCCAGCTCGTTCTGCTCGCCGCGGATTTTCATCTCTTCCAGTCTGGCGAGATGGCGCAGCTTCAGCTCAAGAATGGCTTCCGCCTGGGTTTCGCTGATGCCAAAGCGCGACATCAGGGCCGGCTTCGGCTCGTCCTCGGTACGGATTATCTCGATCACTTCGTCGATATTGAGGAAGGCCACCAGCAAACCTTCAAGGATATGCAGGCGACGGAGCACTTTCTCCAGACGATGATTCAGGCGGCGGCGCACCGTGTCACGGCGGAAGGCCAGCCACTCGGTGAGGATCTCCAGCAGGTTTTTTACCGCCGGGCGACCATCGAGGCCGATCATATTCAGGTTAACGCGGTAGCTCTTTTCCAGATCGGTGGTGGCAAACAGGTGGTTCATCACCTGATCCATATCCACGCGGTTAGAACGGGGCACAATCACCAGACGGGTCGGGTTCTCGTGGTCCGATTCGTCGCGCAGGTCGTCCACCATCGGCAGCTTTTTATTGCGCATCTGGGCGGCGATCTGCTCCAGCACCTTGGCACCGGAGACCTGGTGCGGCAGCGCGGTGATCACCACGGCGCCGTCCTCTTTGGTCCAGACCGCGCGCATGCGCACGGAGCCGCGACCGTTCTCGTAGATTTTGCGGATCTCGGCGCGGGAGGTGATGATCTCCGCTTCGGTCGGGTAGTCCGGCCCCTGCACGATATCCAGCAACTGGTCCAGGGTGGTCTTCGGCTGTTCGATCAGGGTGATGGCGGCTTTTGCCACTTCGCGCAGGTTGTGCGGCGGAATATCCGTCGCCATGCCCACGGCAATACCGGTGGTGCCGTTAAGCAGGATGTTCGGCAGGCGCGCAGGCAGCATTTTCGGCTCCTGCAGCGTGCCGTCGAAGTTCGGCACCCAGTCAACGGTGCCCTGACCCAGCTCGCCCAGCAGCACTTCGGCATATTTCGACAGGCGCGATTCGGTGTAACGCATCGCTGCGAAGGATTTCGGATCGTCCGGCGCCCCCCAGTTCCCCTGGCCATCCACCAGCGGATAGCGGTAAGAGAACGGCTGGGCCATCAGGACCATCGCTTCGTAACAGGCGCTGTCGCCGTGCGGATGGTATTTACCCAGCACGTCGCCCACGGTACGGGCGGATTTTTTAAACTTGGCGGTGGCGTTCAGCCCCAGTTCGGACATCGCATAGACGATGCGGCGCTGGACCGGTTTCAGGCCATCGCCAATAAACGGCAACGCCCTGTCCATGATGACGTACATGGAGTAGTTCAGGTAGGCGTTTTCGGTGAATTCATGTAGCGCGAGGCGCTCTGCCATATCGCTCATTTGGTGTGATTCCTCAACTCAGAAACCTGTTGGCTTCAGGCAATATTGCCGCAGATACTACCTTATCTGACGCGTTGAGTCACAAAGAAAAGGACCGGGGATCCGGCCCTTTTTGGGGTTACATGTTTACTTTATTGATCTGCTTCACTTCGATTTCAAACTCGTTCCAGTCCTTGTCGACTTTACCCTGGATCTCTACTTTATCCTGCGGGGAAATTGTCTGTCCGTTCCAGCGTTTATTGTCGATTTCAACATTAACCGTGCCGCTGGCATCGCGGAAGACGTAGCGGTCATCCGACAGGCGCTCGGTGATGTTCCCGCGCAGTTTGACCCAGCTGTCGTCCTTCAAATCTTTGGCTTTCGCCGCCGTGGTCAGGCTGGCGTTGGCATCCACAAAGCCGCCCTGCTGGGTCTGGTTTTGCGTCTGGGCCGCGTTAGGGCCGGTAAACCCGCCCTGGGCGGCAAAGAGTGGCGCAGAGGTCAGCATCATAATGGCAGCAAGTGCAGCGAACTTTTTCATCGTATTCTCTCCCTTAAATAACGTTTCATTGTTCATTTAACAGGGTAATCCTTAACGATTTCTTAAGGCGAAAATTTATATTTTTTTACTGTACAGCCATGAGCGGTAAAGGGTTTACTGCTTTTCTCAGGCGAAGGGCAAGGAGAAACGGGTGCGCATTTTACTGGTGGAAGACGACAAGCTGATAGGCGACGGCATTAAAGCCGGGCTGGCGAAAATGGGCTTTAGCGTCGACTGGTTTACCGACGGCGGCACCGGCCAGGCGGCGCTGTTCAGCGCCCCTTACGACGCGGTGGTGCTGGATCTCACCCTGCCTGGCACCGACGGGCTTGAGATCCTCCGCGCCTGGCGCGAGCAGGCGCGCCGCGAGCCGGTGCTGATCCTCACCGCCCGGGATGCGCTTAACCAGCGCGTTGAGGGGTTGCGTCTCGGTGCCGATGACTATCTCTGTAAACCCTTTGCTCTGATCGAGGTGGCCGCCCGACTGGAAGCCCTGGTGCGCCGCAGCCACGGACAGAGCAGCAGCCAGCTTAAGCACGGCGAGGTAACCCTGGATCCGGTCAGCCTCACCGCCACCCAGCGGGGAGAGCCCCTGACGCTGAAGCCAAAAGAGTTCGCCCTGCTGGAGCTGCTGCTGCGCAATGCTGGCCGGGTGCTGCCGCGCAAGCTTATCGAAGAGAAGCTCTACAGCTGGGATGACGAGGTATCGAGCAACGCCGTAGAGGTGCACGTCCATCATTTACGCCGCAAGCTCGGGAGCGGGTTTATCCGCACCGTGCACGGCATCGGTTACACCCTGGGTGACGCATGAAACTGACGCAACGCCTCAGCCTGAAGCTGCGCCTCACCCTGCTCTTTTTAGTGCTGGCGCTGGCGGCGTGGCTGGCGGCAAGCCTGGTGGCCTGGCAGCAGACCACCGATAAGCTCGATAAGCTTTTTGATACCCAACAGATGCTGTTTGCCAAACGCCTGCTGACTATGGAGCTCGACGAACTCAATGCCCCGGCGCGCATGCGCGAGGTGCCGAAAAAAGTGAAACATGGCCACCTTGACGACGACGCGCTGGCCTTCGCGATTTTTACCCCGGAAGGCAAACGGGTGCTGGACGATGGCCAGAACGGCCAGGATATCCCGTACCGCTATCGCCGGGAGGGCTTTACCGACGGCTATCTGGAGGGTGACAACGACGAGTGGCGCTTCCTGTGGCTCACCTCCGCAGACGGCAAGTACCGCCTCGTGGTCGGCCAGGAGTGGGAGTACCGTCAGGAGATGGCGCTGGAGGTGGTCACCTCTCAGCTCGTTCCGTGGCTGGTGGCGCTGCCGCTGATGTTGGTGCTGCTGGTTGTGCTGCTGAGCCGCGAGCTGCGGCCGCTCAAAAAACTGGCGCAGGCGCTGCGCCATCGCGCCCCGGACGCCACCGACAGCCTGCCTACCGCCGGCGTGCCGAGCGAGGTGCGCCCCCTGCTCGACGCCCTGAACCATCTTTTTGCACGCACCCGGGAGATGATGAGCCGCGAGCGGCGTTTTACCTCGGATGCCGCCCATGAACTGCGCAGCCCCCTCACCGCCCTTAAGGTGCAAACGGAGGTGGCGCAATTGTCGCTGGACGATCCTGCCGCCCAGGAAAAGGCGCTGCACCAGCTCCACGCGGGCATCGACCGGGCTTCGCGGCTGGTGGAGCAGTTGCTCACCTTATCCCGGCTCGACTCGCTGGACGGCCCCGAGGATATCGAACCCGTCTCCATGGCCGATCTGCTGCAGTCGGCGGTGATAGATATCTACCCGGCGGCGCAGCGGGCGGGCATTGAGATCCGCCTGCATAACCTGGCGCCTGACGTCATCCGTCAGGGCCAGCCGCTGCTCCTGAGCCTGTTGGTACGTAACCTGCTGGATAACGCCCTGCGCTACAGCCCGCGCGGCAGTGTGGTGGATGTGACCCTGGAAAATCACCGCTTTAGCGTGCGGGATAACGGGCCGGGCATTACCCCTGAGGCGCTGTCCCGCATCGGCGAGCGCTTTTACCGCCCGCCGGGCCAGGACGAGACCGGCAGCGGGCTGGGGCTGTCGATCGTGAAGCGCATTGCCGCCCTGCACCGCATGCGGGTAGCCATGGACAATGCCGCTGACGGCGGTTTCGAAGTGAAGGTCAGCTGGTAGCGGGATTATTGCGAAATACGCAAAAGACTTTGCACATTTTGACTATTTTACCGGGTCGCCTGCGCGCGTAAAATCCTCGCCATACTCAATCATCGAGGACAAATAATGAGCAATATCCTGATTATCAACGGCGCAAAAAAATTCGCCCACTCTAATGGCCAGCTGAATGACACCCTGACCGAGGTCGCGGACGGCTTCCTGCGCGACGCCGGGCATGATGTCCGGGTGGTGCGCGCCGAAGCGGAATACGATGTTAAAGCCGAAGTGCAGAACTTCCTCTGGGCCGACGTCGTTATCTGGCAGATGCCGGGCTGGTGGATGGGCGCCCCCTGGACCGTGAAAAAATATATGGACGACGTCTTCACCGAGGGCCACGGTTCGCTGTACGCCAGCGATGGCCGTACCCGCTCCGACGCCTCGAAAAAATACGGTTCCGGCGGCCTGCTGCACGGTAAAAAATATATGCTCTCCCTCACCTGGAACGCGCCGCTGGAGGCCTTCACCGAGAAAGATCAGTTCTTCGAAGGCGTAGGCGTGGACGGAGCTTACTTGCCGTTCCACAAAGCTAACCAGTTCCTGGCGATGGAGCCGCTGCCGACCTTTATCACCAACGACGTGATTAAAATGCCGGACGTGCCGCGCTATATCGCAGAATATCGCAAGCATCTGGCGGAAATTTTTGCTTAACTGATAGCCTGGAATTAAAGGAGTAGTTAACCATGCTTACCGTTATTGCTGAAATTCGTACGCGTCCAGGTCAACATCACCGCCAGGCGGTGCTGGAGCAGTTTGCCAAAATCATCCCGACCGTCCTGCAGGAAGAGGGCTGCCACGGCTATGCGCCTATGGTGGATACCGCCGCTGGCGTCAGCTTCCAGACCACGGCTCCGGACTCGATCATTATGGTTGAGCAGTGGGAAAGCGTTGCGCACCTGGAAGCGCACCTGCAGACCCCGCACATGAAAGCCTGGAGCGAGGCGGTGAAAAGCGACGTGCTGGAAACCCATATTCGCATTCTGGAACAAGGGGTTTAATTCCCTTCCCCCTCTCCTTCCCGGAGAGGGTCTCTTTTCCCCGCTTCCGCTCTCACCTGCTAAGCTTATTTTGTCTTTACTACTCACTGGAGGATGGAATGGGTCTTTTTAACTTTGTTAAAGAAGCAGGCGAGAAACTCTGGGACAACCTGACGGATCATAAAGGTCAGGCCGAAAAGGTTACCGAACACCTCAAAAAGCTGAATATCCCCGGCGCGGAAAAGGTTCAGGTCAACGTGACCGACGGCAAAGCCAGCGTCACCGGCGATGGCCTTACTCAGGAGCAGAAAGAGAAAATCCAGGTGGCGGTAGGTAATATCGCCGGCGTCAGCGAGGTGGAGAACAACATCACCGCCACCGATGCCAAAGATGAAGCCACTTACTACACGGTGAAATCTGGCGACACCCTGAGCGCCATCTCTAAAACCGTCTATGGCGACGCCAATCAGTACAACAAAATCTTCGAAGCTAACCGACCGATGCTCTCCAGCCCGGATAAAATCTATCCCGGCCAGACGCTGCGTATTCCTAAAGCCTGATCTGATTCACGCGGCATAAAGGAGAGGCGATGAAAATAGCCTGTCTCGGCTGGGGCTCGTTAGTATGGAAATACGGCGCGCTTCCCATTGCCGGAGAGTGGCAAACCGACGGGCCTTTGTTGCCCGTCGAATTTTGCCGGGAAAGCGACGGCGGCGAGCTGGCGACTGCCCTCTGTATGAATGTGCCCCCCGTGCCGGTACTCTGGGCGTGGCTCAGGACGGAAACCCTGAGTCTCGCCTGCGAAGCGCTGCGCGAGCGGGAAGGCATTCCGGACGAGCGCTGCGACGGCATCGGCTCTCTGCTGATTACCGGCCGCCACACCGGCGTGCTGACGGCGTGGGCCGTCGAGAGAGGCATCGAGGCGCTGATCTGGACCGGCCTGCCGCCACGAAGCGCCTCCCTGGAGGGGCGGGTGCCCACGGTGGACGAAGCCATTGCTTATCTGGATAGCCTTAGCGGCGAGACCCGCCAGCACGCCCGGGACTATTTTGACCGGGTGCCGGCGCAAATCGACACCCCATACCGGCGGGTTATTTCCAACGTGCTGGGGTGGTAACACCCGGCCTTTTACCAGTACAGCTTCCAGCTCTGGGTAAAGCGCACCAGCGCCTCAACGTAGAAATAGTCCCCCCAACTGGCGCACTCATCCACCCCTTTGTTGCTCGCCAGGTGATAGACCGAGTGCTTCAAAAGGCCCGTGCCCTTCTCCTCTTTGCCCATCAGGTAGTGCCTGGTCAGCGATGACATGATCCCTTTCGCCCAGGCCAGGTAACGGTCGCGATCCGGATCGGTGGCCGGAAGGTGTTTCACCAGCTCCAGCAGGCCGCAGACGGCGATAGCCGCCGACGAGGCGTCGCGCAGGGCGTCGGTGCCCACCAGCGCCAGATCCCAGTGGCAGACGTAATCCTCCGGCAGGCGGTTCAGGAAGTAGTTTGCCAGCCGTTTAGAGAGCTCAATCAGGGTGGCATCGCCGGTATAGATATAGCTCAGCAGGAAGCCGTAAATCCCCCACGCCTGCCCGCGCGACCAGCAGGAGTCGTCCGCATAGCCCTGCTGGGTGTTGCCGTAGCGCGGCGCGCCGGACTTCACATCCATATAGTAGGTATGGAAGGTGGAGGCGTCTTCGCGGATGAGATACGTGGCCGCCTGCTTCACGTGGGCGCAGGCGGCGTCGGCAAAGCGCGGATCGCCGGTCTGCTCCGTGGCCCAGTAGAGCAGCGGCAGGTTCATATTGCAGTCGATGATCATCCGCCCGGCCTGTTCAGGATCGGCCAGATCGCCCCACGCCTGAATGATCTTCGCCTTTTCATGGAAGCGCTCCAGCAGCGCCTCGGCCGCCAGCAGCGAGAAGCCGCGCGCCTCGCGGTTGCCGGTCAGGCGCCAGTCCGCCACGCAGGAGAGGGTATATAAAAAGCCTAAATCGTGGGTGTTGGTGTCGTGACGCCCGGCGATGCGCAGGCCAAAGGAGCGCGTATGTTTCCGGGCCATCGCCCGGAATTTCTCCTCGCCGCTCATCTCCCACGCCAGCCACAGCTGCCCGGTCCAGAAGCTGGTAGTCCACTCCACGTTGTCGGTCAGCGGGTAGTAGCCCTGCTGGCAGGTTTCCGCCGGGAACTGCTCGCCAAAGGCGTCCAGGTGACGGTCAATCAGCGTCAGCACATGGCTGCGGGCCGAGCTTAATTCATCGCTAAAAAGGTGGGGATCCACCGGTACGGGAATATCGGTCAGAGGCTCTAGGGCGATACGGCTTAACATAGTTCGATTCCTTCTTTTACAACGTAAATTAGCGAGAGGGGTGATGTTCTGCGACCGGCAGCGGCTGCGCGCTGCGCCATTTGCTCTGGCAGGCGGAGAGCGTAAAGGCAGAAATCAGGGTGAAGGTCAGCGCCGTGGCGCCCATGATGATATAGGTCTGCTCAAAGCCGATGCGGTCGTACATATAGCCCGCCGGGGAGGAGACCACCACGTTGCCGACGTAGAGCATCGCCTGATAGCCCAGCAGATACATGGTGGCGTTAACACGCTTATCGAAGTGCTCGGCAATATATTTGAATACCGACACCAGCAGCAGGCAAATTTCCAGGCCGTAGAGCGGCTTGAGCACCGAAATTAACAGGTGTGAATCGCAGACGCCGGAAATAATAAGCCGCGCGCCGACCACCAGCCCTACAATTAATAACCCGCGCTTGGCGCCAATAAAGTTCACGAACAGCGGGATCACCATATACATGACGAACTCCATGCCCGACTGCACGGTCCCCAGATAACCAAATACCGCGTTGCCCTGATGGATATCATCAAAGAAGGTGACGAAATAGCGCGAGAACTGCTGCTCGGCGATAAACATCATCCAGGCCACCCCCGCCACGTACAGGCAGAAAGCCCAGAACTTGCGGTTGCGCAGCAGGGCGTAGATATCCGCCGGGGCGATTTTCTCTTTGGTCAGCACCTCTCCGGCATGTGCGGAGTTAGTGTTCACTTTCAGGTTAAGCAGGACAATCAGCATGATCACCGACGCCACGCTGCCCATAATAAAGTTATAAGCCGGGGAGAGGTTAAACAGCAGACCAGAGAAAGAGGAAGCCACCGCCCAGCCGAGCGAACCCCACATGCGGATCTGGCCGAACTCCATGCCGTTGAGGCGGCTGTAGCGGTCGGAGTAGGATTCGCACGCCGCCACGCCCGCATACCAGGCGAAGCTTAAATAGAGCGCACCGATAATAATCCCCAGCATGGTATTGGACATTAATAGCGGCTGATAAACGTAAATAAAGAACGGTGCCATCAGGGCGGACATCGCCACCACAAAATAGAGCAGGTATTTGCTCATGCCGATCTTATCGAGAATATAGCCATAGATCGGTTTTAAAATAACGGAGAAGATGCCGTTCACCGCAAATACCGTGCCGATGACCGAGCCGCTTAAATTCGCTTTCTGGCCAAGCCAGATGGCCAGCAGGCCAATGCTTGCCGACCAGGTAAAGAAGTAGAGAAATATAAAACTGCTGATTTTGTAATATTCGGTTTTGTTATTCATAGCATCCTCGCCAGAGTCAGGGTCAGGGCTTTATAAATTGAACGACAGCAGACGTTCGCTTCCGGGCAGGCTGATGGTCGCCCGGCGATCTCTTATTTCCAGCTGCGGGTAAACTGCATGGTTACTCCCCCGCCCACTGGCCAACGCCGCGCAGCAGAGCCAGCTTTCGCCACGGGCGATATCGGTCGTCAGCAGCGGGATGGCGGCACACTCCGGGAACATGATGCTGCTGTTCGGTGGGGTGATGACGCAGTCGACGGTACGCTGAATAGCGGGCGAGAGATCGACAAGCAGGCTGCCGCCGTTGTCTGCCGCCACTAGTCCGCCCCGGGCAAGGGTTTGCAGCGCGGCGTTGCGCACCGCAAAGCCGCCCTCTGCCGTTTGCAGGTTCCGGGCGCTATCGATCCGGTGCAGGCGGATATGCCACTCGCCAAAGGGGACCAGCCAGGTCTCGATATGCACGTCATGCCACGGCGACCAGCGCGAGAAGATAGAGTTTTCGTCGACCCGTAACTCGTCGCACGCCCGGCGGCCACGAAAATAGTTATCCCCGTCCGCCAGCAGCAGCATGGAGTCGCAGGCGGCATGCTTAAGGCCGAAACGCCCGCGCTCGATGGTGAAGCCAAAGCGGCTAGAGTAGGCAAATTTGGTATATTTGGCCTCGGTGTTAACGTAGTTATTCAGCTCCAGCTGGCCGGCGGTAAGCATGGTGACATGCTGGGAATGTTCGCTGTGGCAGAGGATCTGCTGGGCATGGGGGATAACGCGTTTGTCCGCAAGCGCAGGCAGGGGCTGCTCCTCTGCCTGCCAGAAGGCGTGTTCTTCAGGCAGGGCCAGGATCAGCAGGGTTTTCAGCGCCCAGTAGGGCGAGCCGGGGGAGTTATAGTCCTCGCACATCGCCAGGTTGGGATAGGCAAAACCGAGGGTCAGGATCCCGTCGCGATCGGTAATCGGCTGCTGCTGCCACCAGCGCAGATGGCGCAGGATAATCCCCTTCACAATGCCCGGCGTGAAGACCTCCAGCCCGGAAAAGGCCACCGCGCTCCAGAAGGCGACCATGGCATAGCGGTAGGTGAGGCTGCGGCCAAAGGGCACAGAGGCGCCATCGGCGGCGGACATATAGATAAAGTCTTCGGCAAACTGGCGGGAGCGCTGGCGCAGCACCTCTCCCCTCGCCTCGTCGCCGCTTAAGGTGGCGTAGATCAGGCCGTAAAAGTGAAACGCCATCGAGATGTAATAGTCTTTTGGGCGGCCGGGGCCGTCGGAGTACCAGCCGTCGCCGAGGTAGTAGGCCTCCATCATCGCAAAACGGCGGTCGATAGCGGACTGGTCATAGGGCAGTCCGGCGCGCTTAAAGCCGAGCTGGACCATAATGGCAAAGTAGTTCCAGTTGCTGTCCGGCATGGTGGCGTCGGTTATCTGGTTCAGCCAGGCGTGCAGGTTCATCACCTCCCGCTCGCTGAACAGATCGGTGAGCTTCTCCTGCAACAGCGCCAGGCCCAGACCGTAGGCTGCCATCTCCACCAGCCGCTGATCGTAGGGGCCGGTTTCGCCCCAGTAACCGGGGTGCTGCGGGTCGGTGCCAAAGCGAATGGCGTTAAGGTATTTGTCGCTAAACGGCGTGGTATCGCCTCCCGCCAGCAGCGGAAATAGCCCCCACAGCACCCGGGAGAGCCCCTCCATTTCGGCGATATCCGTCGCGTAGTGTGCGCAGGTATTCCCCAGTGAAAAGCGCGACGCTCCCGGCGGGAACTGCCCGTCCAGCGCCCCCAGCATACCGTTCAGGGCCGTCACCAGATCCTGACGGGAAGACAACGGATTTGATTTTTCTTGCTCTGCCGCCCACATACGCTCGTCCTCGTAATCAACTGCGGCAAAGGATAGTGAATCAACGAGGCGCAGAAATGTTAGCCCGGTCACAGGTGCGAGAGTTGAATGAACCCGACGTTGAGAAAATTTAAAAAGGTGGTTTATAACCACAGGGAGAGGGGTAAAAATTGAGTTTTATTGCACTATGCGCGAGACGCCACAACCTGAATTTCTTGAGCTTATTACCTTAAATGACACCCTGGTGTCGTTCAGCCGGCTGTTTGCCAATACCGTGCGTTATCACCACTGGCACCAGTGCCTGGAGATCCTCTATATCGAAGAGGGCTTTGGCGTCGCCATCGTGGATAACCGCCATTACACCATGCGTCCCGGACGGCTCTTTTTCTTCCCGCCCTTTACCCTGCACAAGGTGATGGTGGATGAGCAGGCCGAGGCCAGCTATCGCCGCACCATTATTCATCTCGACCACCACGCGGTGTTAAAAGCGCTGCGCGACTTTCCGCATACCCGCCAGCGGCTGGAGCACCTCTCCCGGCGCGGCGGCCCGGCGTGGGTGGTGGATCTGGCCCACTGCCATAGCCATATCGATCACCTGTACAGCTGTTATCAGCCCCCGCTCAACGCCGAGCGCATCGCCAGCCTGCTGATTAGCCTGTTTGCCATGCTGCCGCAGGATAACGCCGGTGAAAACGGCAGCAGCAGCGGCATCGCCAGCCAGGTGATGTTCTGGCTGGATGAGCACTATCGCGAGAAGTTCCGCCTGGACGCGCTGGCCGAAGAGCTCGGCAAATCGCGCAGCTACGTCTCGCGCAAGTTCCACGCCGAAACGGGCGAGAAGATCCATGACTACCTGAATACTTTACGGCTGCGAAAAGCGTGCGAGTATCTGCTGCACAGCGAGGAGAGCGTGAAGAGCATTGCCGCCCGGGTGGGGTTTTCTGACGTGACCTGGTTTATTAGCGCATTTAAGAAAGGGATTGGCGAGACGCCGCTACAGTACCGTAAGAACCACTGGCCGACGTAAAAAAAGCCCTGCGATGCAGGGCTTTTTTGTAGCGATGTATCAGGCTTCGATATCCGCCATATCGCCTTTTTCCTGCAGCCAGTTGCGGCGATCTTCCGAACGCTTCTTGGCCAGCAGCATATCCATTACCGCATTGGTCTGCTGCTCATCTTCGTCGCTGATGGTCAGCTGAACCAGACGGCGGGTATTGGGGTCGAGGGTGGTTTCACGCAGCTGCATCGGGTTCATCTCGCCCAGCCCTTTAAAGCGCTGCACGTTTGGCTTGCCCTTTTTACGCTTCAGCTGCTCCAGCACACCCGCTTTCTCCTCTTCCGTCAGCGCGTAATAGACCTCTTTGCCGAGATCGATACGGTAGAGCGGCGGCAGCGCCACGTGGACGTGGCCGTTCTTCACCAGGGTGCGGAAGTGCTTCACAAACAGGGCGCACAGCAGCGTGGCGATGTGCAGACCGTCGGAGTCCGCATCCGCGAGGATACAGATCTTGCCGTAGCGCAGCTGGCTCAGATCCTCACTGTCCGGATCGATACCGATCGCCACAGAGATGTCGTGCACCTCCTGGGACGCCAGCACCTCGTCGGAAGAGACCTCCCAGGTATTCAGGATCTTACCTTTCAGCGGCATGATCGCCTGGAATTCGCGGTCGCGCGCCTGCTTGGCGGAGCCGCCCGCCGAGTCCCCTTCTACGAGGAAGAGTTCGGTGCGGTTCAGATCCTGGGCGGTGCAGTCGGCCAGCTTGCCCGGCAGCGCCGGCCCGCTGGTGAGCTTTTTACGCACCACTTTTTTGGCCGCACGCAGGCGGCGCTGGGCGCTGGAGATCGCCATTTCGGCCAGCATCTCTGCGGCCTGCACGTTCTGGTTCAGCCACAGGGTGAAGGCATCTTTCACCACCCCGGAGACGAATGCCGCGCACTGGCGCGAAGAGAGTCGCTCTTTGGTCTGGCCGGCAAACTGCGGATCCTGCATTTTGACGGAGAGGACGTAGGCGCAGCGATCCCAGATATCTTCTGCCGAGAGCTTCACGCCGCGGGGCAGAATGTTGCGGTATTCGCAGAACTCGCGCATCGCGTCCAGCAGCCCCTGGCGCAGACCGTTAACGTGGGTACCGCCGAGCATGGTCGGGATCAGGTTAACGTAGCTTTCGGTCAGCAGCTCGCCGCCTTCCGGCAGCCACAGCAGCGCCCAGTCTACCGCCTCGGTATCACCAGCGAAGTTGCCGACAAAGGGTTTTTCCGGCAGTGTCGGCAGGCCGTTGACCGCCTCGCACAGGTAGTCGTTCAGCCCGTCAGCGTAGCACCAGCTCTGTTCGGTATTGTTAACCAGGTCTTTAAAGGTGATCTCCACGCCCGGGCAGAGCACCGCTTTTGCTTTCAGCAGGTGCGTCAGCCGTGATACCGAGAAGCGCGGGCTATCAAAGAAGCTGCCGTCCGGCCAGAAATGGACGCTGGTGCCGGTATTGCGTTTACCGCAGGTACCAACCACCTGCAGATCCTGCACCTTTTCTCCGTTCTCAAAGGCGATGTTATAGATCTGCCCATCGCGCTTCACGTTCACTTCCACCCGTTTTGACAGGGCGTTGACCACGGAGATCCCCACCCCATGCAGGCCGCCGGAGAACTGGTAGTTTTTGTTGGAGAACTTGCCGCCCGCGTGCAGACGGCAGAGGATCAGCTCAACGGCAGGCACACCCTCTTCCGGGTGGATATCTACCGGCATACCGCGCCCGTCGTCGATCACTTCCAGCGACTGGTCGGCATGCAGTATGACGTCAACGCGTTTGGCATGACCTGCCAGCGCTTCGTCCACACTGTTGTCGATGACCTCCTGGCCCAGGTGGTTTGGGCGCGTGGTATCCGTGTACATCCCCGGGCGGCGGCGAACCGGCTCAAGCCCCGTGAGTACCTCAATGGCATCGGCGTTATAGGTTTGCGTCATGATTTAACCAGGAATTCGCATTGATTGTCAGAGATTGTGCAGCCCAAGAAAATCGACAATCTGGGTGAAATGATTCTCAAAGCCCGTGAAAGCATGATTACCGCCCTCTTCTACAGTCTGGCGGCAAGAGGCGTAATACGCCACCGCCTGGCGGTAATCCAGCACTTCGTCACCCGTCTGTTGCAGAAGCCAGATAAGGTCTGGCGCTTCCAGCGGGTCGATCTGCATAACTTTAAGATCGTAAATATGGCGAGACTCTAGCACATATTGCTGCCCGGTGTAGGGGTTCTCGTTGTGGCCGAGAAAGTCCGCTAACAGTTCAAATGGGCGCACCGCCGGGTTAACCACTACCGTCGGTAACATAAAGCATTGTGACAGCCAGGTGGCATAGTATCCCCCAAGCGAGGAGCCCACCACGCCAAGGGGCTCGCCCCCGTGCGTCAGCACGATAGACTCAAGCATTTCGGCGGCATCGGCGGGGTATGGCGGCAGCTGTGGCACGATCATCTCCACCTGCGGATGATGCGCTTTCAGCCACTCACCAAACTGGGTCGCTTTTGCGGAGCGCGGGGAGCTGTTAAACCCGTGCAAATAAAGAAGTGCAGACATCAGTAGCCTTCAGACGCCGTATCAGGGCGGAACTGCGCGCCCTGCAGGCGGCAGACCTGGGTCGTGAGCGTGCCGTCGGCATGCAGTTCCAGCCAGCGCCAGCCGGGGGCAATGGTATCCAGCGTAAAGTTGGCGCAGTGCGGTTTGAACTGCACGCAGGTGGATGGGGTGGCCAGCAGACGGCGGCCGTTCCAGTCGAGGTCCTGCTCCTGATGAATATGGCCGCAGAGCAAAGTCTTCGCCTGCGGATAGTTCGACAGCACCTGGTCCAGATCGGCAGAGTTGCGCAGGCTGTGCTGGTCGAGCCAGCTGCATCCCGCCGGCAGCGGATGATGGTGCAACAGCAGAAGGGTGTGGCGCCCGGGCTCGGCGGCCAGCTTGTCTTCAAGCCACTCAAGCTGGAATTCGCTCAACTCCCCGTGGGGGACGCCAAAGACCTGGCTGTCGAGCAGCAGGATCTGCCAGTGGTCGCCCACAAAAACCCGCTTTGCCGGAGAGATACCGGCCTCCTGCAGGGCGCTGTACATGGCGGGCTGGAAATCGTGATTACCCGGCAACCAGACGCAGGGCACGCTGAAGCTCGCGATACCCTCAGCGAAGTGCTGGTAGGCCGCGGCGGTTTGATCCTGCGCCAAATCGCCCGTAGCGACGATCAGATCGCATTCGCGCCTCTCTGCATGAATGGCGTTCAGAACCGCCTGATAGCTCTCCCAGGTATTCACGCCCAACAGGGTTTCATGCTTTTCGGCAAACAGGTGAGTATCGGTAATTTGTAATACCCTGACTGGCGCCCCACCAGCAGCAGTCAGGTTTAACAGGCTTTCCAAATGGTGTCCTTAGGTTTCACGACGCTAACAAACCGGAATCGCCATCGCTCCATGTGCTAAACAATATCTTAGCCAGTCGGCCAGAAACTGATTAATTTGATGCTTTTCGTCACGTTGATGCAACTTTTTATTTGGGTAATCATACCGCGCTTTAAAGCGGAAGATCTGCTGGCTTGAACACACTTCAGCGACCATCGCGTCGTGATAAAGCCGCACTGACATTGACGGCAGGCTCCAGTAGCTGACGGATGGGGCCGTCTGTTCTATTTCGACCAGCGTGGTGTAACGGGTTGATTCAGTAATAGTTAATCGATACTGCGCGTTGCTCACCTGATAACTCACCGTTTCGCCGACCGCATCGTTACGCGGTAGCAGGCGACGAAGTTGTGCAAAGTTGATCTCGCACAGACGCATCATTTCAGGGAAGTCAGGTGTATAACGCTTCATTTTTTCCACTCGTTTCGTAACTCTTTATAGTGCAGCTGGAGCCATTGCAGGGCGATGACAGAAGCCGCGTTGTCGATTTTCCCCTCTTCTACCCAAAGGTAAGCCTGCTCCCGGCTTACCACATGAACCCGAATATCTTCGTTTTCATCAGCCAGACCGTGAATACCTTGCGCGGTCGTGGCGTCCACTTCGCCTACCAGTACGGATAAACGCTCGCTGGTACCCCCCGGGCTTGCCAAGTAGCTCGTCACCGGTTTGGTGCGGCCAACCTCAAGCCCGGCCTCCTCCATTGCTTCGCGGCGGGCCACGTCTTCCGGCGTTTCACCCTCTTCTACCATCCCCGCCACCATTTCCAGTAGCCACGGGCTTTCGCTGGTATCAAATGCCGCGATACGGATCTGCTCTACCAGTACCACTTCGTCACGCACTGGGTCAAAGGGTAGCAATACTGCGGCGTGCCCGCGCTCAAAAATTTCGCGCGTCACTTCACCGCTCATTTCACCGTTAAATAAACGATGACGAAAACGATAGAGATCGAGCGAAAAAAAACCACTGTAGAGTGTTTCTCGTGCAATAATTTCTACATCGTTTTTAGTGAAGGTCACCGGCAGCTTTTCTGGTTTTTGCATGAGTTCCTCCTGGTACAAATGGTGGTGTAATGTTGGATTTCAATTCTGCTAAAATGCGGTTTCTTTAACAGTGTGGTAAATTGCTGCACGTTACCGCCGGATGGCACGGAACGCCAACCTTTTACACTGGCGAAGTCTGCTAGAATCGGTAAATTATTTTTCAATTAGATCAGCGCTAACAAAGCTTCACAACAAGGAAAGCAAATGAAGAAATTGCTCCCCATCCTCATCGGCCTGAGCCTGACGGGTTTCAGCGCGATGAGTCAGGCAGAGGACCTGTTACAGGTTTATAAACAGGCACGACTGAGCAACCCGGAATTGCGTAAATCCGCTGCCGATCGTGACGCTGCATTTGAAAAGATTAATGAATCACGCAGCCCGCTTCTGCCACAGCTCGGCTTAGGTGCAGATTATACCTACAACAACGGTTATCGCGATGCTAACGGCGTAGATTCTAACGTCACCAGCGGTTCATTACAGTTAACACAGACCCTGTTCGATTTGTCGAAATGGCACGCCCTGACCCTGCAGGAAAAATCTGCCGGCATTCAGGATGTGACCTACCAGACCGATCAGCAGACCCTGATCCTGAACACCGCCACCGCCTATTTTAAAGTGCTGAGCGCAATCGATACGCTCTCCTACATCGAAGCGCAGAAACAGGCTATCTACCGTCAGTTAGACCAGACCACCCAGCGTTTCAACGTAGGCCTGGTTGCTATTACCGACGTGCAAAACGCCCGTTCACAGTACGACAGCGTGCTGGCGAATGAAGTGACCGCCCGTAACGATCTGGACAACGCCGTTGAACAACTGCGCCAGATCACCGGCAATTACTATCCGCAACTGGCCTCACTGAACGTTGACAGCTTCAAAACCGATAAGCCGCAGGCGGTGAATGCCCTGCTGAAAGAAGCTGAAAACCGTAACCTGTCGCTGCTGCAGGCCCGTCTGAGTCAGGATCTTGCCCGTGAGCAGATTCGACTGGCGCAGGATGGCCATCTGCCGACCCTGAGCCTGAGCGCTTCGACCTCCATGTCCAATACCAGCTACAGCGGCTCCAGAACCAACGGTGCGCAGTACGACGACAGCGATGTTGGCCAGAACAAAGTCGGCCTGAACTTCTCCCTGCCGCTGTACCAGGGCGGGATGGTTAACTCGCAGGTTAAGCAGGCACAATACAACTTTGTTGGCGCCAGCGAGCAGCTTGAAAGCGCGCACCGCAGCGTGGTGCAGAACGTACGCTCCTCCTTCAACAACGTGAATGCCTCCATCAGCAGCATCAACGCCTACAAACAGGCCGTTGTCTCTGCTCAGAGTTCTCTGGACGCATCCGAAGCCGGTTACTCTGTCGGTACCCGTACCATCGTTGACGTGCTGGATGCGACCACCACCCTGTATAACGCCAAGCAGCAGCTCTCTAACGCGCGTTATAACTACCTGATCAACCAGCTGAACATTAAGTCTGCACTGGGTACTCTGAATGAACAGGATCTGCAGATGCTGAACAGCTCGCTGGGTAAACCTGTCTCCACCACGCCAGAAGTGGTAGCGCCAGAAAACCCGCAGCAGGACGCCTCAGCAGACGGCTATAACGGCAACGGTGCGGCACCTGCCGTGCAGCCTGCCTCCGCCACCTCTGCTTCCCGCAGCAACAACAGCGCGAACCCGTTCCGTAACTGATGCTGTCACCCGGCCTGTAACCTGCAGGCCGGGTGAGTTATCGCCCCAGACGACAAAAAAACGTAAGCCAACGTAAAGATCCCCTCGTTTCGCCCCCTCCGCTTCAATTTCGACCACTCATCCTCTATTCTGAGCGTTATTTACTTCGTATTACCACTGGGTCCTGGAAGACAACTATGAAACGGACAAAATCCATCAATCACGCTTCGTTCCGCAAAAGCTGGAACGCGCGTCATCTTACGCCTGTCGCCCTGGCGGTTACTGCCATCTTTATGCTGGCGGGCTGTGAACAAAACGACGAGACGGTCTCGCTCTATCAGAATGCCGACGACTGTGCCTCCGCTACCGGTAACAAAGCGGAATGTACTACCGCTTACAACAACGCCCTGAAAGAAGCCGAACGTACCGCGCCGAAATATGCCAGCCGTGAAGAGTGCGTGGCCGAGTTTGGCGAAGGCCAGTGCCAGCAGACGCCGGCTCAGGCCGGTACCGCACCTGAAAACCAGGCGCAGGCGCAGTCCAGTGGCAGCTTCTGGATGCCGCTGATGGCAGGCTACATGATGGGCCGCCTGATGGGCGGCGGCGCAGGCTACCAGCAGCAGCCGCTGTTCAGCTCGAAAAACCCGGCCAGCCCGGCTTACGGTCAATACACCGATGCCAGCGGCAAAGGCTATGGTGCCGCCCAGCCGGGCCGTACCATGAACGTACCGAAAACCGCCATGGCGCCAAAACCGGCGACCACCAGCACCGTTACCCGCGGCGGTTTTGGTGAATCTGTTGCGAAACAGAACACCATGCAGCGCAGCGCGACCGGCACCTCCGGCCGCTCAATGGGCGGCTGATAATGGAACGAGTCACTATTGTTGAGCGCCCGGACTGGCGCGAAAAGGCGAACGAATACGGTTTCAACTTCCACACCATGTACGGCGAGCCGTACTGGTGTGAAGACGCTTACTACAAGCTCACCCTGGAGCAGGTGGAAAAGCTGGAAGAGGTGACCGCCGAACTGCACCAGATGTGCCTTAAGGTGGTGGATAAAGTTATCGCCAGCGATGCGCTGATGACCAAATTCCGCATTCCAAAGCACACCTGGGGTTTTGTGCGCCAGTCATGGCAGACCCATCAGCCCTCGCTCTACTCCCGCCTCGATCTGGCCTGGGATGGCACCGGCGAGCCTAAGCTGCTCGAGAACAATGCCGATACGCCAACCTCCCTGTACGAAGCGGCGTTCTTCCAGTGGATCTGGCTGGAAGATCAGCAGCAGGCGGGCAAGCTGCCGGAAGGCAGCGATCAGTTCAACAGCCTGCAGGAGAAGCTGATCGAGCGCTTCGGCGAGCTGCGCGAACAGCACGGTTTCAACCTGCTGCATTTCGCCTGCTGCCGCGATACGGTTGAAGATCGCGGTACCGTGCAGTACATGCAGGACTGCGCCACAGAGGCCGGCGTCGCCAGCGAATTCCTCTATATGGAAGATATCGGTCTTGGCGAAAAAGGGCAGTTCACCGATCTGCAGGATCAGGTGATCAGCAACCTGTTCAAGCTCTACCCCTGGGAGTACATGCTGCGCGAGATGTTCTCCACCAAGCTTGAAGACGCAGGCGTGCGCTGGCTGGAACCGGCCTGGAAGAGCATTATCTCCAACAAAGCGCTGCTGCCGATGCTGTGGGAGGTGTTCCCGGACCACCCGAACCTGCTGCCCGCCTACTTTGCTGAAGATGACCATCCGCAGATGGAGAAGTACGTTGTGAAACCTATCTTCTCCCGCGAAGGTGCCAACGTCTCAATTATCGAAAACGGCAAAACGCTGGAGGCGGTAGAGGGGCCCTACGGTGAAGAGGGAATGATCGTCCAGCAGTTTTATCAGCTGCCGAAGTTTGGCGACAGCTTTGTGCTGATTGGCAGCTGGCTGATCAACGACCAGCCCGCCGGGATTGGCATCCGCGAAGACCGGGCGCTTATCACCCAGGATCTGTCACGCTTCTATCCGCATATTTTTGTGGAGTAATGCCATCAGCTCCCTCCCGCAGGAGGGGGCTGTTTACCCCACCAGCACCGATAACATACTCAGGCTTCCCATCTCCATCCCTTCAATCGGCACGCTGACCGGCTCAACGCCATCCCATGCGCCCAGCACATAGAGCAGCGGCAGGAAGTGTTCCGGCGTCGGGTTCGACAGGGCTCCCCCTTCATGTTCGAGATAGTGAGCCAGCGGATGCTGTTCGGCCGGCCCCTGCCAGGTAAGGTTAGCCTTCACATAGTCATTAAATGCGCTGGCCCAGGGATAAGGCGTGCTTTCCCCATGCCAGCGCGCGGTGCGCAGGTTATGTACCACATTGCCGCTGGCGATCAGCATAATACCCTCGTCACGCAGCGCTGCCAGCTTACGCCCCATATCCAGGTGCCAGGCCGCCGGTTTAGTGCTGTCGATGCTAAGCTGCACCATCGGGATATCGGCATCCGGATACATTTTGATGAGCACGCCCCAGGAGCCGTGGTCGAAGCCCCAGGCCTCTTTATCCAGCGTTACCGGCTGCGGGGCCAGCAGCTCAACCAGCCTTTGGGCCAGCGCGGGCGAGCCCGGTGCCGGGTAATGAGTGTCGTACAGCGCTTGCGGAAAGCCGCCAAAGTCGTGAATGGTTTTCGGCGTTTCCATGGCGGTAACGCCGGTGCCGCGGGTGTACCAGTGGGCAGATACCACCACGATGGCCTTCGGACGCGGCAATGTTTCACCCAACTGACGCCATGCGCGGGTATAAGCATTATCTTCCAGCACGTTCATCGGGCTACCGTGGCCCAAAAACAGCGCTGGCATACGGGAAGAGGTCATGGTGATATCCTTACATAAGATGTCGATTTGATAGCATCACACTACGCTTTATCAGGCTAAGATAAACCCGGATAAGCATGATGATGATCATCAGGAAATTTGAATGTAAGGGAACTGTAAAGCCGGGAATACCCTCTCGCTTTGCAGCATATTAGAATTTAATATTAATGATAATCATTATCAAAAAGGAGAGATGAATGTCAGCGCCACTGATTCTGACCATTCTTGCAGGCGCCGCCACCTTTATTGGCGCGATCCTCGGCGTGCTCGGCCAGAAGCCATCCAACCGCGTGCTGGCGTTTTCCCTTGGGTTTGCCGCAGGTATTATGCTGCTCATCTCTTTAATGGAGATGTTGCCCGCCGCGCTGGGCGCCGAGGGCATGTCCCCGGTGCTGGGGTACGGTATGTTTGTCGTCGGCCTGTTGGGCTATTTTGCGCTGGACCGAATGCTGCCGCACGCCCACCCGCAGGATCTGATGCAGAAGGCCAGCCAGCCTCTGCCCGGTAACATCAGGCGTACCGCCCTGCTGCTGACGCTCGGCATCAGCCTGCACAACTTCCCGGAAGGCATCGCCACCTACGTTACCGCCAGCAATAACCTGGAGCTGGGTTTTGGCATCGCGCTGGCGGTGGCCCTGCACAATATTCCTGAAGGTCTGGCGGTAGCCGGGCCGGTTTATGCGGCAACCGGCTCCCGTCGTAAAGCGGTGTTCTGGGCCGGGATCTCGGGCATGGCGGAGATTCTGGGCGGCGTGCTGACGTGGCTGATTCTCGGCAGCCTGATCTCACCGGTGGTGATGGCGGCCATTATGGCAGCGGTGGCGGGCATTATGGTGGCGCTGTCTGTGGATGAGCTGATGCCGCTCGCCAAAGAGATCGATCCTAACAACAATCCGAGCTACGGGGTGCTCTGCGGTATGTCGGTGATGGGGTTAAGTCTGGTCCTGCTACAAACCGCAGGGATAGGATAAAAAAACGCCGGGATAACCCGGCGTTTTTTATTTAGCTGGCTTTACGCTCGTGCGCCTGGCGATACGCCACCAGATCTTCGATGGTGACCACCGCCATGTTGTGCTTCTTAGCAAAGTCGATGCACTCCGGCGCGCGCGCCATGGTGCCGTCGTCGTTGGTCAGTTCACAGAGCACGCCTGCGGGCTTAAAGCCTGCCAGGGTGACCAGATCGATGGTCGCTTCGGTGTGGCCGCCGCGGGTCAGTACGCCGCCCGGCTGCGCGCGCAGCGGGAAGACGTGGCCTGGGCGGTTCAGGTCAGAAGGTTTGGCATCATCGGCAATGGCCGCGCGCACGGTGGTGATACGGTCAGCGGCGGAAACGCCAGTGGTTACGCCATGTGCGGCTTCGATAGTGACGGTAAAACCGGTACCAAAGGCGCTGGTGTTGTTCTCTACCATCATCGGCAGATCGAGCTGTTTACGGTGCTCTTCGGTGAGACACAGACAGACGATGCCGCTGCCGTGGCGAATGGTCAGCGCCATCTGCTCAACGGTCATAGTCTCGGCAGGGAAAATCATATCCCCTTCGTTTTCACGATCTTCGTCGTCAAGCACCATTACGCCGCGGCCTTCACGAAGGGCGGCAAGAGCCTGTTCAACACGTTCAGCAGCGGTGCCAAAAGAGGAAAGTAGCGTCTGATTCATGGTAAAAAAACCTCATTAAAATTATGGTTACCAGAATCAGGGCAGTCTTAGGAGCGCCGCAGAGCGGCAAAAAAATAACGTGAGCGGGCCGCGCCCGTCTTGATCGTTACTCTCTCCCATCCGGACTCTAACCGTCGGCCCCGGAATTACACCGGATCTGCTGACCTTCAGGTTTGCACCCGAAGCGCTCGCGGGCTTTCAGCGTGACGCTGATTTACCGCCGGTGGGGAATTTCGCCCCGCCCTGAGAATAAGCGGGATAACTATAACGCTAATGATTATCTTCAGCAACGCATAAGCTTCACACAATTCTGGTTTATGGTTCGCCGTTACGCGCTACAATGGACTGTAACACCTTAACTTCAAGGGAAACGACAATGATTGACCCGAAAAAAATTGAACAAATTGCCCGTCAGGTCCATGAATCCATGCCGAAAGGAATTCGTGATTTTGGTGACGATGTCGAGAAGAAGATCCGCCAGGTACTGCAATCGCAGCTGATGCGTCTCGATCTGGTGAGCCGCGAAGAGTTTGACGTGCAGACTCAGGTACTGCTGCGCACCCGCGAGAAGATTGCCCTGCTGGAACAGCGTCTGACCGAGCTGGAAAACCGCAACACGCCTGCGGAAGTGAAACCGGCGCCGGCCATCCCGCCGGTAGACGATCAGGAATAAAAAAACGGGCCTTCAGGCCCGTTTTTTTATTCACCAGAATTATTGATTATCTTTCTGGATCTTCTTAATGATGTTGGTGGTTGAACAGCCATCTTCGAAGTTCAGCACCATCACTTCTCCGCCGTTGGCCCACACCTCTTCGCTACCGGCAATCTGCTCTGGCTTGTAATCGCCGCCTTTTACCAGCAGATCCGGCAGGATGCCGGCGATCAGGCGCTGCGGGGTATCCTCTTCAAAGGAGACCACCCAGTCCACCGCTTCCAGAGCCCCCAGCACAATCATGCGCTGCTCCAGCGGGTTCACCGGACGGGTCTCGCCCTTCAGGCGTTTAGTCGAGGCATCGCTGTTTACCGCCACAATCAGGCGATCGCCCAGCTTGCGCGCGTTCGCCAGATAGGAGACGTGGCCCGCATGCAGAATGTCGAACACGCCGTTGGTCATCACCACTTTCTCACCACGCTTGCGCGCGGCGGCAACGGCCTCTTTCAGCTCCGCTTCGGTCATCACGCCAAAGCCGGTCTCCGCGCGACCGCGCACGGCATTTTCCAGCTCGATGGGCGAAACCGTGGAGGTACCAAGCTTGCCGACCACTACGCCTGCCGCCGCGTTGGCAAAGTAGCAGGCCTCTTCCAGGGAGTTACCCGCCGCCAGCGTTGCCGCCAGCACGCCAATTACCGTATCGCCGGCGCCGGTAACGTCATAGACTTCCTGCGCCTGAGTCGGCATATGCAGCGGCGCTTTGCCCGGCTGCAGCAGGGTCATCCCCTGCTCGGAGCGGGTCACCAGCAGCGCGGAGAGCTCGAAATCAGCGATGATTTTCATGCCGCGCTCAACCAGCTCTTCCTCGGTTTTGCACTTGCCCGCCACCGCTTCAAACTCAGAGAGGTTTGGCGTCAGTAGGGTGGCGCCGCGATAGCGCTCAAAATCGGTGCCTTTCGGATCGATAAGTACCGGCACACCAGCCTTGCGCGCCAGCTGGATCATCTGCTGCACGCTGGCCAGCGCCCCTTTAGCGTAGTCGGAGAGCACCAGCGCGCCGATATTGCCCAGCGCCTGATTGATGCGCTCGTGCAGTGGCTCGGGATCCACCCCCTCAAACCCCTCTTCGAAGTCGAGGCGGATCAGTTGCTGGTTGCGCGACAGCACGCGCAGCTTGGTGATGGTCGGATGGGTCGGCACAGAAACGAAGTCGCATTTGACGTTCACGTCCGCCAGGGTTTTGCTCAGGGCCCGCGCCGCATCGTCGATGCCGGTCAGCCCCACCAGGCGTGAATGCGCGCCCAGGGAGGCGATGTTCATCGCCACGTTTGCCGCGCCGCCCGGACGCTCTTCAATGGTATCCACCTTCACCACCGGCACCGGGGCTTCGGGGGAGATGCGGCTGGTTGGCCCGTACCAGTAGCGATCCAGCATCACATCACCAACAACCATAACTCCAGCACGTTCAAACTCTGGCAGTGTTACTTTCATTCCTGACTCCAGAAAGATTCACAATTTGCGCGCGATAATATCACACTTGATTTGATACGCACGGTTCCACCAGCCACTTCTGCCAGCTGGTCCGCACCAGATCCCGCTCGGCGGCAAAGCAGGCCAGATCGACGTGGCCGGGCTGCTCCTGTAATGCCCGATGGTGCAGCTCGTCACGCAGCGTGGTGTAGGCGCGGGTTAACGCCAGCGCCTCCTCTTCTTCCATGATGCCGTTTTGCGCCAGCAGCTCCAGAATGCGCACGTTATCCGACCAGCGGGTCAGCTTCGGCTTCAGGTGGGCATGGCGCAGCACCAGATACTGGGTAATAAACTCAATGTCAGTGATCCCGCCCTCATCGGCTTTGATATCGAAGCGATCCCGGTGCTTATTGCCAAGATGGGCGCGCATTTTTTCGCGCATCTCCCGCACTTCGGTTTGCAGGGTTTCGCCTACGCGCGTGGCGGTGAGCACCTCCCGGCGCACGGTATCGAACTGGCTTTTTAACTGCGGATCGCCATACACCACCCGGGCGCGCACCAGCGCCTGATGTTCCCAGGTCCAGGCTTCGTTCTGCTGATAATCGGCGAAGGACTCGACCGAGGTTACCAGCATCCCCGCCGCCCCGGACGGACGCAGGCGGGCATCCACCTCGTAGAGAATGCCCGACGAGGTGCGGGTGCTGAAAAGGTGCATAATGCGCTGGGCCAGGCGCAGATAGAACTGGCGCCCGTCGATCTCCCGCTCGCCGTCGGTCATGACGTCCACCGGGCAGTCGTGCAGGAAGATAAGATCCAGATCGGAGCTGTAGCCCAGCTCCCAGCCGCCCAGCTTGCCATAGCCCACCACCGCGAAGCCGCGCCCTTCGCGATCTGCAAGATGTTTTGGCTGGCCGTAGCGCGCCACCATCTGCACCCACGCCTGCTGCACCACCGCGTCAATGATCGCCTCCGCCAGCCAGGTTAAGTGATCGCTCACTTTCATCACCGGCAGGGTTTCGGCGATATCGGCGGCGGCCACGCGCAGCATCTGCGCCTGCTTAAATTGCCGCAGCGCCTCCAGCTGCTGCTCCTCGTCCTCTTCCGGCACGCGCAGCAGATACTGACGCAGCTCGTCGCGATAGGCGTCCGTCGCCGTAGGCTGGTAGAGGGTGTTGGGATCGAGCAGTTCATCCAGCAGCAGCGGATAGCGCGCCAGCTTGTTGGCCACCATCGGCGAGGCGGCGCAGAGGGTGATCAGATGCTTAAGCGCGCCGGGGAACTCGCTCAGCAGCTCCAGATAGGTGGTGCGGGTAATAATGCCGCTTAATAGCGGCGTCAGGCGCGAGAGGGGCACCGGCGCATCCGCCCGGGAGCAGACCTCGCTGAGCAGGTGCGGCATCAGGTGATCGAGTACCTGGCGTCCGCGTGGGCCGATGGCGCGCTTATTCAGTTCAAGGCGGAAATCGGCGATCAGGGCCACCACCCGGTGGCGGTCGTCATCGCTCAGATGCGTCAGCACCGGGGTGGTGTCATCCTCTTCCAGCGCGTCCTGCCACAGCTCGCGCCAGCGATCCGACAGCTCATCCTCCTGGGATCCGCTTTCGTCATCGCCAATCAGTTCGTTAAAGATGCGCCGCACCGCCGCCATGTGCGCTTCCAGCTGCACGGTGAGCGCCTGCCAGTCTTCTACACGCATGCCCCAGGCGAGGCGCGCACGGTTAAGATCGTCTCCCGGCAGGGTCTGGGTCTGCTCATCGTTGATGCTTTGCAGCAGGTTCTCCAGCCGCCGCAGCCAGAGATAGGCATCGTGCAGGATCTGCGCCTCCCCTTCTGGCAAAAGGTGTAAACGGTCGATGGCCTCAAGAGTGGGCAGCAGCGAGCGGGATTGCAGCGACGGCTCGCGTCCGCCGCGGATCAGCTGAAAGACCTGAACGATAAATTCGATCTCGCGGATCCCGCCCGCCCCGAGCTTGATATTGTCCTTCAGGCCGCGTCGACGCACCTCGCGGGCAATCATCCCCTTCATGTTACGCAGCGCCTGGATCACGCTAAAGTCGATATAGCGGCGGAAAACAAACGGGCGCAGCATGGCGCGCAGTTCATCGGCATAAGCGTCGCCGTTATCGCCCATGATCCGCGCTTTGACCATCGCGTAGCGCTCCCAGTCGCGCCCCTGCTCCTGGTAATAATCTTCCAGCGCGGCAAAGCTCAGTACCAGCGGGCCGCTGTCGCCGAACGGGCGCAGGCGCATATCCACGCGGTAGACGAAGCCATCCTGGGTGGGTTGATCCAGCGCCTTAATCAGACGCTGGCCCAGACGGGTGAAGAACTGGGCGTTATCCAGCTCGCGCCGCCCGCCGCGGGTAGCCCCTTTTTCCGGCCAGGCAAAAATAAGGTCGATATCGGACGAGAAGTTCAGCTCCCCGCCCCCCAGCTTGCCCATGCCCAGAATCATCAGCGGCTGCGGCGTGCCCTCTTCGCTGCAGGGGGTGCCCCACTCCCGGCAGCAGGCGTCATACAGCCAGTCGCGGGCGGCGACGATCAGCGTCTCCGCAAGCTGGCTGAGCTGCTGCAGGGTGCTCTCTTCATCGACCTGCTTCAGCGCCTGTGCCCAGGCGATGCGCACCATCACCTGACGGCGGAACTGGCGCAGGACGCGCATCAGCGCCGCCTCGTCGCTCACCTCCGCCAGCGCCGTTTGCAGCCAGGCGGGGTAGTGCTGCCACTCATCCGCCCGGGGCGGCGAGGCTTCAAGCTCTGCCAGCCACTCGGGATGGCTAACGATGCTCTCCTGAACAAAGTCGCTAAAGGTGAGCACCTGCTGCGCCTGCTCGCTCAGGGACGACGCGGGTAACGACTCCGGCAGACGTTCACACACCGTCTGCCACTGCTGCTGTAACCGGGAAGAAAGCGGCATGATGGGGGTTCCTTGCCTGCGTTAACGTTTTCCGCTGTGCAGCCAGAATGGCTCCTGCGAAATGGACTCATTACGGAAGTGCTCAATCTCCACCCGCTGGCGGGTTTTGATGGCGTGCTGCAACCCTTGCCAGTTTTCCAGCCAGGCGTGGGCGACGGGGCCGTCATAGGCGCCTGCCAGCAGCAGAATGCTGTCGATTCCACGCGCCAGGCGGATCAGCTGGTCGGCATACTGATCCCCCAGCGGCTGGCCGAAGTGGCTTTTCAGCTCGGCCGCCTGGCGGGAGAGGTGAATATCCGCGAAGCGTTTGAAGGAGTCTTCGATTTTGGCCTCGGCTTTGGCATCCAGGAAGCTGCGCCAGCTGCGGGTGACCAGAAACTCGGTCAGGGCCAGCTTTGCCGCGCCGTTTTGCGCGCTGTAGGCCGCCGTTTGCGCCGAGACCTCGGTCGCCATCAGGGTTTCAATCTGGGACAGCAGATCGCGCAGGCGCGCGCTCGCTTTGCGTGGCACGATGCCGCCAAACAGCGTCAGGCTATGGCGTACCAGGCTGATAGCGGCCAGCACGTCGTTTTTGGCCTCTTTTTTACCGCGCACCCACAGCTCTTCGTGGTACTGCCACTGGCTCAGGGCCAGCTCCAGCGAGGCTTCAAATCCTGTTTCAACGGAGGATTTGGCCGGCACCTTCAGGATCTGGGTGGGTTTGCGCTCGCGCGGCGCATTGCCTGCGGCCAGGTGGTAACCGCGGGCGGCTTTGCTCAGGCTTCCCTGACGCAGCCCCGGCTGGCTCACCAGCTTACGCGCCAGCTTCAGCACGTCGTCGGCCTCGCCCTCCAGCAGCTCAAGCTCCAGCTCGCAGATGGGTTCCTGCAACTCACCGGCCTTCACTTCTCCCAGATCGAGGGCAATCTCAATGCGGCTCTTGCCTTCATTGACCAGCCACTTCTCGCGCAGGAAATTGGTGCTAAACAGCGGGCGCAGCTGGGCTGCGAGCGTCTCTGGCAGGCTGCCCTCGGGCCAGACTTCCGCCGGGAAGCGTTCCAGCGCCAGCTCTGGCTTATCAATGTCGATATTGTATTCCGGGCGCTGATGCAGGCCGCCCACCACGCGACCGGCAATTTTCATCGTCATTTCGTAGCGCCCGCTGGCGCCGCGAATGCGCAGCCCTCTGTCGTGGCGGCGCAGCCAGTTGTCCGGCGTTTCGTAATAGATGTTGAGCAACTCTACCGGCTGGTGGTGCTCCTCGGTGAGCGGGTGCAGACGGGTACGCAGCGCGTCAACGCTGTCATTTTCAACAATAAATTTTAATTCGATTTCCTGAGCCATAGCCTCAATCTTCTGGTTGCGTCACAGCGGGGTAAATTACGGCGAACTTACGCATCACTTTTTTGTCAGTAGATAGTATTTTGCGCCAGATTGCCACGCAATGAGCAATTTGACGGGCGTAAAGGTTAGACGCAGTGGCCGGCGCGGCACAGATGATTCCGAATGCTGACGAATCTTTTGCCTGCAAGAGCCGTAACCACTACTATCGTTCCACTTTTTATGAAAATAACGATTTATGATGCTTAAATTACGCCTGATTGGACTCACTTTCCTTGCTTTCAGCGCCGCCACGGCGGTCCACGCTGAAGAGAAACGTTACGTTTCGGATGAACTCAACACCTGGGTACGTAGCGGCCCAGGCGACAATTATCGTCTCGTGGGCACGGTTAATGCCGGCGAAGAAGTCTCTCTTTTACAGACCAACGCAGACACCAGCTATGGCCAGGTGCGCGACAGCAGCGGTCGTACCGCCTGGATCCCCCTGAAAGAGCTGAGCGCCACGCCCAGCCTGCGCACCCGCGTGCCGGATCTGGAAAACCAGGTTAAGACCCTCACCGATAAGCTGACTAATATCGACACCACCTGGAACCAGCGCACCGCCGAGATGCAGCAGAAAGTAGCCCGAAGCGATGGGGTGATCAACGGTCTGAAAGAAGAGAACCAGAAGCTTAAAAACGAGCTGATCGTCGCCCAGAAGAAGGTTAACGCCGCAAATCTGCAGCTTGACGACAAACAGCGCACCATCATTATGCAGTGGTTTATGTATGGCGGCGGCGTGCTGGGCGTAGGTTTGCTGCTGGGTCTGGTGCTGCCGCACCTGGTGCCGAGCCGCAAGCGTAAAGATCGCTGGATGAACTAAATCGTCATCTCTGCCACACTTACCTATTATTTTTCTAAAAAAATGGATACGGGAGTGTAAGGCGTGAAGATTTATCTGGTCGGTGGTGCGGTTCGCGATGCGTTGTTAGGTCTGCCGGTCAAAGATAAAGACTGGGTGGTGGTAGGCACCACCCCGCAGGAGATGCTCGACGCGGGCTACCAGCAGGTAGGCCGCGATTTTCCCGTGTTCCTTCATCCGCAAACCCACGAAGAGTACGCCCTGGCGCGCACCGAGCGAAAGTCAGGCTCCGGCTACACCGGGTTTACCTGCTACGCCGCGCCGGACGTGACCCTGGAGCAGGATCTGCAGCGGCGCGATCTCACCATCAACGCCCTGGCACAGAATGATGACGGCACCGTCATCGACGCTTATGGCGGCCTGGACGATCTGAAAAACCGCCTGCTGCGCCACGTCTCCCCCGCTTTTTCTGAAGATCCGCTGCGCGTCCTGCGCGTGGCGCGCTTTGCCGCCCGCTATGCCCACCTCAGTTTCCGCATTGCCGATGAGACCCTGGCGCTGATGAGCGCCATGACGGAGGCGGGCGAGCTGGAGCACCTTACCCCCGAGCGCGTCTGGAAAGAGACGGAGAACGCCCTTACCACCCGCAACCCGCAGGTCTTTTTCCAGGTGCTGCGCGACTGCGGCGCCCTGAAGGTGCTCTTCCCGGAGATCGACGCGCTGTTCGGCGTGCCGGCCCCGGCGAAGTGGCATCCGGAGATCGACACCGGGATCCACACCCTGATGACGCTAAGCATGGCCGCCATGCTCAGCCCGGCGGTGGACGTGCGCTTCGCCACCCTCTGCCACGATCTGGGCAAAGGCTTAACGCCAAAAGCGCTCTGGCCGCGCCATCACGGCCACGGCCCGGCGGGCGTCAGGCTGGTGGACGGGCTCTGCCAGCGCCTGCGGGTGCCGAACGATATTCGCGATTTAGCGAAGCTGGTAGCCGAATTCCACGACCTGATCCACACCTTCCCGATCCTGAAGCCGGCCACCATCGTGAAGCTTTTCGACAGCATTGATGCCTGGCGCAAACCCCAGCGCGTGGAGCAGATCGCCCTCACCAGCGAAGCTGACGTGCGCGGACGCACCGGTTTTGAAGATACGGATTACGTGCAGGGGCGTTTACTGCGGGAGGCCTGGGAGGTGGCGAAAGCCGTCCCAACTAAAGCGGTGGTGGAAGCCGGGTTTAAAGGACCAGAAATTCGCGAAGAGTTAACTAAGCGGCGGATAGCGGCGGTAGCAGAGTGGAAGGAAAAGCGTTGCCCTCAGCCCAAAGACTGAGGGCGCATGCTTAAAAGAAGACGACGTACACCGCTGCCGCCACGATAAAGCGGTAGATGGCGAACGGGATAAAGGAGATGCGTTTGATAAGCTGCAGGAAGGTTTTGATTGCCACCAGCGCCACAATAAACGCGGTCACAAAGCCCACGGCGAACATCGGGATGTCACCAGCCGTCAGGAAGTGGTAGCTCTTATAGAGATCCAGCGCGGTGGCGCCCATCATCATCGGCACCGCCAGCAGGAAGGAGAACTCTGACGCCGCGTAGCGGCTCACGCCCATCAGCATACCGCCGGAGATGGTCGCCCCGGAGCGGGAGAAGCCCGGCCACAGGGCCAGACACTGGAAGCAGCCAATCATAAACGCCTGACGGTAAGTCATATCGTCCAGACCCGGCGCCCGCGGCTCTTTCGGCTTCAGCAGTTCGGCGGCAATCAGCAGCACGCCGCCGACCACCAGGGCATACATCACGTTTATCGGGTTAAACAGCGATTTGATGGCGTCGTGGAAAATAAGCCCCAGCACCACGGCGGGCACCATGCCGAGCAGGATGTGGATCAGAGTGAGACGGCCTTTACTTTCGCCTTCGTGCTGCGGCAGACGGCCAAAATGAATGCCTATCAGGCCGAACAGGCGGCGCCAGAACATCACCACCACCGCCAGAATAGAGCCCAGCTGAATAACCACTTCGAAGGTTTTGGCCGTCTCGCCTTCAAAGCCCAGCAGGTGCCCTACGATAATCATGTGCCCGGTACTGGAAACCGGTAGAAACTCCGTCAATCCTTCGACCACACCCAGTATTGCCGCCACCAGCAGCGAGTGCATATCGCTCATCAAATAAACCCCTAAAAATTATAGTAAAAACGGCTTGCCGTACCGGCAGCCGCGAAAGCTACAGCTTTAAGACCGGATTATCCGGAAATGGTTTAGCAATTATACAGTTAATTAGTTCCTTTAAGATTTTGGCTACGCTCGATCTTCACGCCGACGTTAGCCGCCCGTGCCACCGCACCCGGTTTGCTCAGTTTGATGCGCACCCAGGGGGCGTTAAAACGCGTTAACAGCAGATCGGCTACCTCTTCTGCCACGCGTTCCACCAGCGCAAAACGTTGCCCTTCCACATGGTTGATAACCGCCTCGCTGATATCGGCATAACTTAAGCAGTCGTTCACGTCATCGCTTCTGGCTGCCGCCCGGTTATCCCAGCCCATTTCGATATCGAACACCAACTTCTGCTCGATGGTCTGTTCCCAGTCGTAAACCCCAATAGTGGTGATTACCGAAAGTTGCTCTATAAATACAATATCCATCACGACCTGCCTGCTTTTTGGCTAAACCGGATACCACTCCCGGCGAATTATGCGTATTATCCACAGATGCTGAGTACAAAACGACATTTTCAAAACGGAACAGCGTTATGAGTGCAATCGCGCCTGGAATGATCCTCCTCGCCTACCTTTGCGGCTCAATTTCCAGCGCCATTCTGGTCTGCCGTCTTGCCGGGCTACCGGACCCACGCGAGAGTGGCTCCGGCAATCCAGGGGCGACCAATGTACTACGAATTGGCGGCAAAGGAGCAGCCGTAGCGGTGTTGATTTTCGACGTCCTGAAAGGGATGTTGCCCGTCTGGGGCGCCTACGCGCTGGGCGTTACGCCGTTCTGGCTGGGGCTGATAGCCATTGCCGCCTGTCTGGGCCATATCTGGCCGGTTTTCTTCGGTTTTAAGGGCGGCAAAGGTGTCGCCACTGCCTTTGGCGCTATTGCTCCTATCGGTTGGGATCTCACCGGCGTCATGGCGGGCACATGGCTGCTGAGCGTGTTGTTAAGCGGCTACTCGTCGCTGGGCGCGATCGTCAGCGCGCTGATCGCTCCCTTTTATGTCTGGTGGTTTAAACCTCAGTTTACCTTCCCGGTTTCGATGCTCTCCTGCCTGATTCTGCTTCGTCATCACGACAATATTCAGCGCCTGTGGCGCCGCCAGGAGACCAAAATCTGGTCTCGGCTGAAGAGAAAGAAGAAAGACCCGCAGTAAGTCGGGCCTTTTTTGTCAGAAGTTCTTTTCTGTTAAGCCTTTCGTTATGCTTTAAGTTGCGTTCTTACTGTTTGTACGAGTAGGTCTCTCTTTTAAAGGAGTGGAAATGTTCCGTTCACTATCACTCCTCTGCTTTATGTACGCCCCGCTGCGGTGAACGTGTTAAGGGGGCTGCCGCCGCCCCCTTAACAATCCCGGCTCCCGGCAAAGAAAATCGCCGCTTCGCGGTACCCTCAGCTTATTCCTTCCGGCTATCGGGTCGGGCGTGATCCTACATCCATGTAGGTCACGCCCTCTCGGCGCATCCATGCG
>Ga0153917_1000030_pt1 | contig 168789 bp, 163 predicted proteins | sample TSFL001MetaG_FD_104695 | JGI IMG/M metagenome (GOLD analysis project Ga0153917, IMG submission 104695) | Attine ant fungus gardens microbial communities from Florida, USA - TSFL001 MetaG | ecosystem: Host-associated > Fungi > Mycelium > Unclassified | place: USA: Florida, Paynes Creek Historic... | reverse complement strand
TCCGAACCCGGAAGCTAAGCCTCACAGCGCCGATGGTACTGCAGGGGGGACCCTGTGGGAGAGTAGGACACCGCCGGACTCCCTTTAACAGAAAGGCCACCCCACACCGGGTGGCCTTTCTGCGTTAACATGCTCCGACGGAAGGAGTCCCGACATGGCCGAAGACGGCAAGCCCTCGCGCGACCGCAAGGATGACGACGCGAGGAAGCCTCGGCGCTATGTCGATGGCGACCGTTCCGAGCGGTCCTTCCGCCAGGGGCCCGCGCGCGGCGACCGCCCGCAGCGCAACGACGGAGATCGCCCGCGTCGCGAGGGCGATCGTCCGTTCCGTGGTTCCTCTGATCGCACGGATCGCCCGCGTCGCGAGGGCGATCGTCCGTTCCGTGGTTCCTCTGATCGCACGGATCGCCCGCGTCGTGACGGTGACCGTCCGTTCCGCGGCAACGATGATCGTCCGCGTCGTGATGGCGACCGTCCGTACCGTGGGGGAGAGGACCGTCCCCGTCGCGACGGTGATCGTCCGTTCCGCGGTTCGTCAGACCGGACTGACCGCCCCCGTCGCGACGGTGACCGTCCGTCCCGCGGCAACGATGATCGTCCTCGTCGTGACGGCGATCGTCCGTTCCGCGGCAACGATGACCGTCCCCGCCGTGAGGGTGACCGCCCGTACCGTGGGGGAGAGGACCGTCCCCGTCGCGACGGTGACCGTCCGTTCCGCGGTTCGTCAGACCGGACTGACCGCCCCCGCCGCGACGGTGACCGCCCGTTCCGCGGCAACGATGACCGCCCCCGTCGTGACGGTGACCGTCCGTTCCGCGGTTCGTCAGACCGGACTGACCGCCCCCGCCGTGATGGCGACCGCCCGTACCGCGGCGGCGACGATCGTCCCCGTCGCGAGGGCGACCGCCCCCGTCGCGACACGTTCGCGGCGGACCGGCCGCGCGACCCCGAGCTTCCCGACGAGATCACCGCACGGGATCTGCACCCGTCGGCGCGCAACGAGCTGAAGACCCTCAGCAAGGAGAACGCCGAGCAGGTCGCACGTCACCTGGCCATGGCCGCGCAGCTCATCGACGAGGACCCTGAGCGCGCGCACCTGCACGCGCTGGCCGCGTCTCGCCGCGCCGGTCGTGTCGCCGTGGTGCGTGAGTCCGTGGCGATCACGGCGTACGCCATGGGCGACTTCGCCCTCGCGCTGCGCGAGCTTCGCACCTACCGCCGTATCTCGGGGAGCGACGACCAGATCGCCCTCATCGTAGACAGCGAGCGCGGCATGGGCCGCCCCGACCGGGCACTGGAGGAAGCGCGCGCCGTCGACCGCTCCGCGCTGCCGACGGCGACCCGCGTCGCCCTCGCGATCGCGATGTCCGGCGCCCGTCTGGACCGCGGAGAGACCGAACTCGCCCTCGGCGAGCTCGAGATCCCCGAGCTGAACCCCGACCTGGCCTTCGACTGGAGCCCCGCGCTCTTCGCCGCTCGGGCGGCCGTGCTCGAGGATCTCGGGCGCACCGAGGAGGCCGCGTTCTGGCAGGAGCGCGCCGAGGTGGCCTCCGCGGCGCTGGGGCACGGCGACGACGATGAGCTGATCATCGAGGACGCGTACGAGGACCTTCCCGACGAGCCGGAGAGCTTCGGCGTCGAGACCCGGGAACCCGACGACATCGCGGCCGGATCCGAGACGGACGAGTCGCTCGAGGCCGGGTCCGCCGACGTGGCGTCCGATGACGCCGCGCCGGAGCCGGACGAGCCCACGAGCGCCGAGCAGCCTGCCGGCGAGCGGCCGGAGGCCCCGGAGCGGGCGGAATGAGCCTGTTCTCCCGGGACAAGCGCACGCCGCTGTCCGGTGTCGACGTCGTGCTGGCCGACCTCGACGGTGTCGTGTACGCCGGTGCCGGGGCGATCCCGCATGCGATCGAGAGTCTCAAGAAGGTCGAGGCGTCGCGACGGCTCGGCTACATCACGAACAACGCATCGCGCACCGATGCGACCGTGGCCGCGCACCTGACCGAGCTCGGGCTCACCGTCGCCCCCGACGAGGTCGTGACCAGCCCGCAGGCGGCCATGCGCCTCGTCAGCGGTCTGATCCCCGCCGGATCCACGATCCTCGTCGTCGGCGGGGAGGGTCTGGTCGACGAGGTGCACAAGGCGGGCTTCCGGGTCACCCGCAGCGCCGACGACTCCCCGGCCGCGGTCGTGCAGGGCTTCGCCCCCGAGGTCGGGTGGAAAGACCTCGCCGAGGCGGCCTTCGCGCTGAAGCTCCCCGAGGAGGAGGGCGGGATCCCCTGGATCGCCACCAACACCGACTGGACGATTCCGCAGTCGCGCGGCGTCGCACCCGGCAACGGCACCCTGGTCTCCGCCGTGCACACCGCGATCGGCCGCCTGGCGACCGTCGCCGGCAAGCCCGAGACCCCGATCTTCGAAGAGGCGGTCGCGCGGTTCGACGCGAAGCACCCGCTGTTCATCGGCGACCGGCTCGACACCGACATCGCCGGCGCCTGCCGGGCCGGCATCGATTCGGTGCTGGTGCTCACCGGCATCGATCGGCCCAAACATCTGCTTGCGGCCCCTGAGGGGTCGAGGCCCACCTACATCCTCGGCGACCTGCGGGAACTGGACGAGCCGTACCCGCAGACGCTGATCAAGGGCGACACGGCCACCGTGCGAGGGGCGTCCGTCCGCGTGGACGGACCGGATGTGACGATCCTCAGCGAGGGCGACCATCCCATCGACCTCGTGCGGGCCGGCACCGCGGCGATCTGGCGTACCGGCCGGCAGATCTTCGGCTTCCGGGTGCCCGAGCGGCTCTACGCGGATCCATTCCACCGTCCGTAATCCGTCGGAACGTCGCCATCTCGCCGTAGGCTGAGGGGGTGAGCGAGAACACGGCACCGGATCCTTCGGACGGTCTCTGGAGCCGGTTGCGCCTGATCGAGGGGCAGCCGCTGGATTCCCGTGCCGCCGCGTACCAGACGCTGCACGACGAGCTGGCTCGCCGTCTGGAGAGCGCGCCGCGCGACACCGCCGGGGCTGTCCCGGGGCCGAGGCCCGAGCGCGGATGACGGCCCGTCTGGACGCAGCCCTCGCAGAACGCGGCATCGCACGGTCACGCACGCACGCGGCGGCGCTGATCGACCAGGGCCTGGTGACCGTCAACGGACGGCCGGTGCTCAAGGCGTCGACGAAGGTGGAGGACGGCGACATGCTCGCCGTCGCCGGCGCCGATCATTACGTCAGCCGCGGCGCGCACAAGCTCATCGCAGCATTGGACGGCTTCGCCGTCGATCCCGCGGGGAGAGTGGCGCTCGACATGGGCGCCTCCACGGGCGGGTTCACGCAGGTGCTGCGCGAACGCGGTGCGCGTCGTGTGCTCGCCGTCGACGTCGGGCATGATCAGCTCGCCGCCGTGGTGCGCGCGGATCCGGGCGTCGTCGCGGTGGAGGGCTTCAACGTCCGCCACATGGACGCGGGGGTCCTCGCCCGCGCCACGGACGAGAGCGAACGGCCGTCGCTCGTCGTCGGCGATCTGTCGTTCATATCCCTGACTCTCGTGCTCCCCGCCATCGCCGCGACCGCCGCAGACGAGGCCGATGTCGTGCTGCTCGTGAAACCGCAGTTCGAGGTGGGGCGGACCGCGGTGCGCGGCGGCCTCGTGACCAACCCCGCGATCCGCGCCGACGCCGTGGCCCGCGTGCTGTGGAGCGCCTGGGATCAGGGTCTCGGAGTACGCGGGATCCTGCCGTCACCGATCCTCGGCACCCACGGCAACGCCGAGTTCCTCGTGCATCTCCGCGCGGCGCAGGACGCCCGCGGCGGTGGGGGCAATCCGACAGAATGGTTGAGCACGATCGACGAGATGGCAGGAGGCCGATGAACGAGCGCAGGATCCTCGTCGTCGCACATGCGCGCCGAGACGACACCGTGCGTGCGGCCCGCCGGGTCGTCACGGCCCTCCGCGGCGCCGGAGCCGTGCCCGTCCTCTCCGCCGAGGACCGCGCGGACCTCGAGGCGGAGGACGAGTTCTTCGCCGACATCGACGTGCTCGGCGCCGATGTCCCCGTCGGGGACATCGAGCTCGCGATCGTGCTGGGCGGCGACGGCACGATCCTGCGCGCCGCGGAGCTCGTCCGCGACGGCACCGCGCCCATCCTCGGCATCAACATGGGGCACGTGGGCTTCCTCGCGGAGATCGAGCGCGACGACATGGACGCCGCCGTCGCACGCATCATCGACCGCGACTACTCGGTGGAGGAGCGCATGGCGCTCGCGGTGCGGGTGAAGGATGCGGACGGCGCCGTCGTCTACAGCACCTGGGCACTGAACGAGGCGACCGTCGAGAAGGCCAGCCGCGAGCGCATGATCGAGGTGGTCGTCGAGATCGACGGGCGCCCGCTGACCAGTTTCGGATGCGACGGCATGGTGGTCTCCACGCCCACGGGCGCGACCGCCTACAACTTCTCGGCGGGCGGGCCCGTCATCTGGCCGGGCGTCGAGGCCATCGCCGTGGTGCCGCTGTCCGCCCACGCCCTGTTCGCGCGCCCCCTCGTCGTCGCACCCGGCGCGCCGGTCGCGATCGAGCTGCTGGACCGCAACGACGGCACGGCCATCCTCTGGTGCGACGGCCGGCGCTCCCACGAGCTTCCGCGCGGAGCCAGGGTCGTGGTGCGCCGCTCCTCGCGCCCGGTGCGTCTCGCGCGACTGCACCCGAGCGTGTTCACCGATCGGCTGGTGCGCAAGTTCCAGCTGCCGGTCTCGGGCTGGCGGGGGGCCGAGGCATGATCGAGGAGATGCGTCTGCGCGATCTCGGCGTCATCGCCGAGGCCGTCCTGCCGATCGGGCCGGGGTTCACCGCGATCACCGGCGAGACCGGCGCGGGCAAGACCATGGTCGTCACGGGCCTCGGCCTGTTGCTGGGCGCCAGGGCCGATTCCGGCGCGGTGCGCGCCGGGGCGGCGCAGGCCTCGGTGGCAGGCGTGTGGATCGTGCCGAGTGCGGGATCCGTTGCCGACACCGTCGCCGACGCGGGCGGTGAGCTCGAGCCCTACGACGACGAGCGCGGCGAGCTGTACGTCTCGCGCACGCTCACCGCCGAGGGCCGCAGCCGCGCGAGCGTCGGCGGACGCGCCGCGCCGGCCGGCGTGCTGGCCGACCTCGCCGACGACCTGGTCGTCGTGCACGGGCAGTCCGAGCAGCTCCGCCTGAGGTCCGCGGCTGCACAGCGCGACGCCCTGGACCGCTTCGGCGGATCGGCCATCGCGCTCGTGCGCGCCGACTACGAGTCCGCATGGGAGCGCTGGCGCACCCTCTCCGCCCAGCTCGAGGAGATCAGCGGCAACCAGGAACGGCGACGGCTCGAGGCCGAGGACCTGCGTGAGGCTCTCGCTCTCATCGAGGCGACCGATCCGCAGCCGGGGGAGGACGATGCGCTCGCCGAGCGCGCCGAACGGCTCGCGAACGCGGAGGAGCTGCGTCAGGCGGCCTCGGTCGCACGTGCCGCGTTCTCCGATGAGGACGGCGGCGGCGACATCACCACGTTCGCCGCAGAGGCACGGCGCGCCCTGGAGCGGGCCGGCGACCCGGAGCTGACGGCGATCGCCGAGAGCATCGCGGAGATCGGCTACCGCGCCACCGACATCGCCGCGCAGTTGAGCGGCTACCTCGCCGACCTCGACGAATCGGGGCCGCACGAGCTGGCTGCCGTCGAGGAGCGCCGCTCGGCGCTCGCGGCGCTCGTCCGCGCCCACGGCACGCTCGATGCCGCCCTCGAGCTCTGGAACACCGGTTCGGCGCGTCTCGCCGAGCTCGACGACGATTCCGATCACATCGAGCGGCTCACGGCCGAACGAGACGCGGCCCGCGTAGCCCTCAACGAAGCGGCGGACGCGCTGACGGCCACTCGGACGGAGGCGGCCGGACGACTCGGCGCGGCCGTCACCGAGGAGTTGCACGCCCTCGCCATGCCGGACGCGCGCCTCGTCGTGGCCGTCACCGAAGGCGCGGAGAGCGCGCACGGCCGCGACGACGTCGCGATCCTGCTGGCGCCGCACCCCGGCGCCGAGCCGCGCTCGGTGGCCAAGGGTGCGTCGGGCGGCGAGCTCTCTCGTGTCATGCTCGCGATCGAGGTCGTCATCGCCGGAACGGATCCGGTGCCGACCTTCGTCTTCGACGAGGTGGATGCCGGCATCGGCGGCGCCGCCGCGATCGAGGTGGGTCGGCGGCTCGCCCGTCTCGCACGCAGCTCGCAGGTCATCGCCGTCACGCACTTGGCGCAGGTGGCGGCGTTCGCCAACAACCACCTGAGCGTGGTGAAGGCGAACGACGGGCAGGTCACCGCGTCGAGCGTCCGCCGGCTGGACGGAGAGGACCGAGAGGCCGAGATGGCGCGCCTGCTCTCCGGGCTCGCCGACTCGGATGCCGCTCTCGAGCACGCCCGCGAGCTGCTGGCGTTACGGGAGGACTGACGGCCCGCGCCGCCGCCGGTCTCAGCGCAGGTCGCGCACCGAGTCCCGCACGATCAGGGGCATGGGCAGCAGCTCGTGCGCCAGGTCGCGCTCGCCGAGCAGCATCTCCACGCCGACCCGTGCCATCTGCTCATAGGGCAGCCGGGCGGTGGTGAGGCCGGGCCGGACCAGTTCGGCGAGGTCCTCGTCGTCGAAGGACACGACGGAGATGTCGTGCGGGATGCGCAGGCCGCGCTCGTTCAGCGCCTGGTAGATCCCGAACGCGACCCCGTCGGTCGCGGCGATGATCGCCGTCAGGTCCGGATGCGCGTCCAGCATCTGCGGCGTGTGCGCGAACCCGACCGCCGTCATCCAGTTCTCGACGACGACCTCGGCCGGGCCGGAGACGCCGCGCTCGGCGAACGCGTCGCGGATGCCCTGGAGGCGCCGCGCGATCGTGACGGACCGGCGCGGATCCGCGGCGACATGCGGGATGTCGCCGATGAAGCCGACGCGCACGTGGCCGGCGTCGAGCAGCACGGAGGCCATCGCGTGGCCCGCCGCGTATTCGTCCGGCAGCACGCTGGGCAGGTCGTCCGGCGTGCGGCCGTTGACGATGACGACGGGGATCCCGCGGGGAGCGACCGGCACATCCACCATGCGGGCCGCCATCAGGCCGACGATCACGCCGTCGACCCGCCGATCGATGAGCTCGTCGAACGCCGCGGCGAGCTGCGTCGGGTCGTCACCGGTCTCGGCGATGAGCACGGTGTGATCGAGTTCTCGGGCGGCGCGCAGCGTGCCGCGCACCATCGCGGAGGCGAAGCGGGTGATCGTGACCTGGTCGGAGATGAATCCGATCGAGCGCGTCTTGCCGAGGCGCAGGCTCTGCGCCGCCGGATTGGGACGGTAGCCGAGTTCCGACGCCGCGGCGCGCACGCGCTCGGCGGCCTCCGCCGACAGCCGGGAGCCGGGGCGATCGTTCAGGATCATGCTCACCGCGGACTTGGACATGCCTGCGCGCTCGGCGACATCGGACAGCGTCGGGCGTCGTCCGGTGCGGTGCTCGCTCATGATGCCTCCCTGCGCGCGCCGTCTCAGGGGAGGCGGCGCGCCGACTCCCACGATAGCGAAGCCCGGGGCGGCGAGCGGACCATGCTGAATTAATTCAGCAAAACTCTTGCCGCCGATCCTCCGGCGTTGTTAGCATGCAGTGCTGAATCAATTCAGCACCTATGCAGAGGAGCAACGACGTGGTTGACATCTCACGACGGATGATGCTCGGAGCGCTGGGACTGGGCATCGTCGGCACGGCGATCTCCTGGCCCCGGCTCACCGGGGCGGACATTCCGGGACGGGGGAGTGATGCGCTGACCGTGGCACTGCTCGGGACGGCGCAGGACGCCGCCGCCCGGCAGGGGCTGGTGGACGGCTTCCAGCGCAAGCACCCCGACATCCCGGTGCGGATCGTCGCGATCCAGGGCACGGACTGGGGCGACTACTTCGCCAAGATCCTCACGATGGTGGCCGCCGGCACGTCGCCCGATGTCGTGACCGTGGCGACGGAGGGGGCGCAGCTCTTCGCCTCGCGCATGGCGCACCCCCTGGACGACTTCGTCCGGCGCGACGCGGCGGAGGTCAAGGACTACTTCGACGACGTGCACCCCTCCCTCGTCGAGGCCTTCCTGTACCAGGGGAGCCTGTTCCAACTGCCGGACAACTTCAACGCGGCCAACGTCTACTACAGCACCAAGGCGATGGACCGGGCGGGGCTCGAGCGCCCCTCCGACCACTGGACCGTGGACGACTTCTTCCGGGTGGCGCAGGGGATGCAGAAGTCCGGGCAGTCGCCCTTCCTGTCCTACTTCTGGAACAACCGGCTCTGGGGCGGCGTGGTCCCGTGGCTCTACATCAACGACACCAGCATCCTGACCGAGGCGAAGGCCACGGGCGGCGACTGGTTCTGGAAGCAGTTCTATCCGCACGAGAAGCCGCGCGGCGGCGGCTACCTCTGGCAGAACGCCGACGCGCTCAACGACCGCGCGGTGGAGAGCTTCGAGGTGCTGGAGCGCATGGTGTCCGAGGGGCTCGCCGCGAACCCCGCGCAGGGCGGCGGCAACGAGCTCGTCGCGCTGTTCTCCCGCGGGTCCGTCGGGATGACGCCGGCCGGCGGATTCTGGGTCAAGGGACTCAAAGACGCGGGCTTCGCCAACGAGGACTACGACGTCACGTTCTTCCCGAAGATGCGCAGTCAGCGGCACCAGTTCGGCGCCGCCGGCTACGCGATCATGGAGACTTCGCGGCGCAAGGACGAGGCCTGGGAATGGCTCAAGTACTGCGTCTCGGTGGAGGGCATGCGCATCGCGCACCCGCAGCCGGACTCCTCCCTCACCCGGCGGTCCCTGAACGACGAGCTCTACGGAGCGGGTGTCGGCCCGGCCCACTGGAAGGTCTTCTACGACACCCTCGACCGGTTCCCGACCACCGGCCCGATCCCGGCGCCGCCGCAGCAGGCTGCGGTCGAGCAGGCGCTCATCAAGAACGTCGTCGGCACCATCACCAACGGCCGCAGCGGAGTGCGCGCGGGCCTGGAGACGATGCAGCGCGACCTCGAACTCGCCCTGAAGGGACGCTGATGTCCACGACCGCCCCCACGACCTCCGCGATCACCGCCCCCGGCGCCACCGACCCCGGAGCGCCCAAGCGCGGCGGAGGACGCGCGCTCATCGCCGTCTTCCTCGCCCCGACCGTCATCGGCCTTGGCCTCTTCAGCTTCCTGCCGATCATCGCCTCGGTGGTCCTGGCCTTCTTCCGCTGGGACATCATCACCCCGCCGCAGTTCGTCGGCGTCGACAACTTCGTGCGCGCCGCGACCAATCCGACGATCCGCGTCTCCTTCCTGAACACGATCGGGTTCGTGATCGTCGCCGTGGCGCTCCAGCTGGCCGTCGCGCTGCTGCTCGCGGTGCTCGTGCAGTCGAAGATGCCGAACTGGCTGCGGGCGTTCTTCCGCTCGACCCTGTTCTTCCCGCTGATCCTCTCGGCCGCATCGGTCTCCCTCGTCATGGCCTATCTGTTCAACCAGGAGTTCGGCCTGGTGAACCAGTTCCTCGGCCTGCTCGGCATCGGCAAGGTCGGGTGGCTGACGACCGGGCTGGGGGCGAAGGTCGTGGTGCTCCTCGTGTACGTCTGGCAGAACTTCGGCTTCACGTTCCTGCTCTTCCTCGGAGGGCTGGCCGCCGTGCCGCAGGAGGTGTACGAGGCGTCGTCGATCGACGGCGCGACGGGGTGGGCGCAGTTCCGCCAGATCACGCTGCCGCTGATCAGCCCGACGATGCTCGTCGCCACCGTGATGGCGATCATCAACGCGCTGCAGATCTTCGATCAGCCCTACGTGCTGACGCGCGGCGGACCGGGGGACGACACCCGCACCGCCGTGATGGTCATCTACGAGTCGGCGTTCCGCCAGCTCGACTTCGGCGGCGCATCCGCGATCGGCATCGTCCTGACGCTGCTGATCATGCTCGTCACCGGGATCCAGTTCCAGCTCAGCAAGCGTTTCGTCTTCTACGGGTGAGGTCAGACATGTCCGCTCAAGCAGTCCTCCCGCGCGGTCGCGGGTTCGCCATCGGCCGCATCGGCACGTTCGTCGTGCTCGCCGTCGCCGCCGCCCTGACCCTGGGGCCCGTCATCTGGACGCTCATCACGGCGCTCACCCCCTCGGACGCCGTGACGCACACGACGTCGTTCGGGTTCGCGGCGTTCGGGGACGTGTTCACCAAGATCCCCGTGTGGCTCTACGTCTGGAACAGCGCGCTCGTCACGCTGCTCATCGCCGCCGGGCAGATGCTCAGCGCCGCGATGGCCGGATACGTGTTCGCCCGCTACGAGTTCAGGGCCAAGAAGCTCCTGTTCGGCATGATCCTCGCGACGATGATGGTGCCCCTCCAGGTGATCATCGTGCCCGTGTTCATGCTCGTGCGAGGGATGGGGCTCGCGGACACGCTGCTCGCGCTCATCATCCCGGCCCTGCCGACCGCGTTCGGGACGTTCCTGATGCGGCAGTACTTCATGGGACTGCCCGCCGAGCTCGGCGAGGCCGCGCAGCTCGACGGCGCGGGACCGTGGCGCACGTTCTTCCGCATCTATCTGCCGCTCGCCGCTCCCGGTCTCGCGATCGTCGGGATCCTCGCGTTCAACTACCACTGGAACGAGTTCTTCCGGCCGCTCATCCTGACGATCAGCGATCAGAACTTCACCCTTCCGCTGGGGCTCGTGACCCTGCAGGGCAACCTCGGCACCGGAAGCGTGTCGACGGTGCTCGCGGGCGTGGTGATCTCGATGATCCCCGCACTCGTCGTCTTCGTCTTCGGGCAGAAGCCGCTGCGCGAGGGACTCACCGCCGGATCAGGGAAATGAGCGCGATGCACTTCCGCCCCGCCCGCAACTGGATGAACGACCCGAACGGTCTCGTCTTCCACGACGGCAGGTACCACCTGTTCTTCCAGTACAACCCCGAGGGCTCGACGCACGGCTTCATGAGCTGGGGGCACGCGACCAGTCCCGACCTCGTGCACTGGCAGGAGCACCCCGTGGCGCTGCGCTACACGGACGAGGACGAGATCTTCTCCGGATCCGCGGTCCACGACGAACACGACACGAGCGGGCTCGGAGTCGACGGCGTCGCCCCTCTCGTCGCCGTGTACACGCTCCAGTCGCGTGCGCGCCCGCGGCAGACCCAGGCCATCGCTTCCAGCACGGACGGCGGTGCGACGTGGACGCCGTATCCGGGCAACCCCGTCCTGGATCGCGAGTCCGCGGACTTCCGGGATCCGAAGGTGTTCCGCTACCGGAGCCGGGCGGAGGAGCACTGGGTCATGGTGGCGGTCGAGGCCGTCGAGCGCCGGGTGGTGCTGTACCGCTCCGACGACCTGATCTCGTGGGCGTACCTCTCCGACTACGGACCGCGCGGGGCCGTCGGCGGCGTCTGGGAGTGCCCCGATCTGTTCCCGCTCGCCGTCGACGGAGACCCCGACGACGTGCGCTGGGTGCTGCTGATCAGCCTCAACCCCGGCGGGATCGCCGGAGGATCCGGCACGCAGTACGTGATCGGATCCTTCGACGGCGTGCGATTCATCCCCGACGAGCCGGCGCCGGCCGCGCACCCGGTGGACGCGGGACCCCAGAGCCGCGCCGACCTCGAGGCGTTCGACTGGCTCGACTACGGGCGCGACTGCTACGCGGGCGTCACGTTCTCCGGGCTCGCCGACGACGAACGGATCCTCATCGCGTGGATGAGCAACTGGGACTACGCGCAGGACCTGCCGGCGACGGGGGAGGACGGCACGCAGCGCGGGGCGATGACCCTGCCGCGACGCCTCTCCCTGACCCGGCGGGCGGGGCGGATCCGCCTCCTGCAGACGGCGATCGCCGCGGCGGCCGACGTCGTCGACGAGCTCGGGGGCGGACCCGTCGACCTCCATCCCGGCGCGCCGCGTGAGCTGGGCGTCCCCCGCTCGGCCCGCGTGCGACTGCGGCTGCGCCTCGACGGCGACGCGACCGCGGAGCTGCGGATCGGCGACGAGGACCACCCGGCGGCCGTGCTCCGGTTCTCCGCCTCCGAGCTGACCCTGGACCGCCGCGGCGCCGCCGGGGAGCTGCCGCACGCCTTCGGCGGCGTCGAGCGGCTCCCCCTGAGCGGCGGCGCAGTGCAGGATGCCGAGCTGTGGCTGGACGACGGGTCGATCGAGGTGTTCTGCGAGGGGGGCGCCGCCGTGCTCACCGATCTGATCCCGGATCGTGCGTCATCGCTCGTCGCGCTGCACGCCGTGGGCGATAGCGTACGAGTGGATCAGCTGACCGTCGCACCGGCCGCGGACGCTGCCCGGACGGAGGTGCAGGCATGAACCAGGCGCGGATCGCGGTGATCGGGGAGGCGCTCGTCGACATCGTCGTGGGTGGTGAGGCCCATGCAGGCGGATCGCCGATGAACGTGGCCGTCGGCCTCGCGCGGCTCGGCCGGCCGCTGGTGCTGCACGCCAGAATCGGCGACGACGCGTACGGGGATCTGATCCGTGCGCACCTCGCGGAGGATCGCGTCGGCGTCGGGGCGCACACGCTCGTCGACGGTCCGTCGTGGACGGCGACCGCGACGATCGCCGAGGACGGCAGCGCGGAGTACGACTTCGCGCTGGCCGGCGAGATCGCGGTGCCGGAACTGGACGAGCTCGCCCTCGTGCACACCGGATCGATCGGCGCGCTGCGCGAGCCGGGTTCGAGCGCTCTGCTCGCGGCTTACCGCGACGCGCCCGCGGAGACCCTGAGGTCGTTCGACCCGAACATCCGCGCGGACGTCATCGGCCCGGCCGACGCCGCACGCCGGCGGGTCTTCGAGCTCGCCGCGGCCTCGCAGGTCGTCAAGCTCAGCGACGAGGACGTCGCATGGCTGTGCCCCGGTGCGAGCCTCGACGACGTCCTGGACGCGCTCGCGGAAGGCGGCACGCGCTTCGTCGTGATCACGCGCGGCGCGCAGGGCGCTGTGGCGCTCGTCGACGGCATGCGGTACGAGCGCCCCGCCGTGAGAGTGGACGTGGTCGACACGATCGGCGCCGGCGACGCGTTCATGTCCGGACTGCTGTTCGGTCTGCTGCGCGACGGCACGGACCGCCTGCTCGTGGACGGCGTGCCGATCCCGGCGGAGGATGTCGTCGCGGCGCTGGACACGGCGCTCGTGTCCGGAGCGATCACGGTGTCGCGGGCCGGGGCCAACCCGCCGCACCCGGCCGAGCTCGAGGAACGTCTCGACGCGACGCGCGCCGTGTCCGACGGTGACGGCCGCTGATCCGACTGATAGGATAAAAGCCCGTGATGCAGAACTCAGCCGCGCGGACAGACGACGACACCACCAAGCACATTTTTGTGACAGGCGGTGTCGTTTCCTCGTTGGGCAAGGGCCTGACGGCGGCCAGCCTCGGCAACCTGCTCACCGCCCGCGGACTGCGCGTCGTGATGCAGAAGCTGGATCCCTATCTGAACGTGGATCCGGGCACGATGAATCCGTTCCAGCACGGCGAGGTGTTCGTGACGGACGACGGCGCCGAGACCGACCTCGACATCGGCCACTACGAGCGCTTCCTCGACATCGAGCTCAGCCAGGCCGCCAACGTGACCACCGGGCAGATCTACTCCCAGGTCATCGCCAAGGAGCGCCGCGGCGAGTACCTCGGCGACACCGTGCAGGTGATCCCGCACATCACCGACGAGATCAAGCGGCGGATGCGCCTGCAGGCCGACGAGACCCCGAAGCCCGACGTCATCATCACCGAGATCGGCGGCACGGTCGGCGACATCGAGTCGCAGCCGTTCATCGAGTCGGCGCGTCAGATCCGGCATGAGCTGGGGCGCAAGAACGTGTTCTTCGTGCACGTCTCGCTCGTGCCGTTCATGGGCGCCTCCGGCGAGCAGAAGACCAAGCCGACCCAGCACTCGGTCGCCGCCCTGCGTTCGATCGGGATCCAGCCCGATGCGCTCGTGCTGCGCAGCGATCGTCCGGTCACCGACTCGAACAAGCGCAAGATCGCCCTCATGTGCGACGTCGACGAGGATGCGGTCGTGAACGCGGTCGACGTGCCGAGCATCTACGACATCCCCACGATGCTGCACGACCAGGGGCTCGACGACTACATCGTGGACTCCCTGGGCCTCACCAAGGCGGACGACGTGGACTGGTCGCGCTGGCAGAAGGTGCTCCAGGCGGTGCACAACCCGAAGCACGAGGTCACGATCGGTCTCGTCGGCAAGTACATCGACCTGCCCGACGCCTACCTCTCGGTCACCGAGGCGCTCAAGGCCGGCGGGTTCGCACACGAGGTCGCGGTGAAGATCCGCTGGATCCCGTCCGACTCCTGCGAGACGCCCGAGGGCGCCGCGAAGGCGCTCGCCGACGTGGACGGCATCTGCGTGCCCGGCGGCTTCGGCATCCGCGGGATCGAGGGCAAGCTCGGAGCTCTCCGCTTCGCCCGAGAGCAGGGCATTCCGGCCCTCGGCCTGTGCCTGGGGCTGCAGTGCATGGTCATCGAGTACGCGCGCCACGTCGCCGGCATCGAGGGAGCCTCCTCGAGCGAGTTCGACCCCGACACCGCGGAGCCGGTCATCGCGACCATGGCCGAGCAGGTCGAGATCCTCGACGGGGGCGACCTGGGCGGCACCATGCGCCTGGGCCTGTACAAGGCGGCTCTCGGCGAGGGCTCGCTCGCGGCCGAGCTGTACGGCGCTTCGGAGGCCTCCGAGCGCCACCGGCACCGCTACGAGGTGAACAACGCCTACCGCGACCGCCTGTCCGGCGCCGGCCTGTCGTTCTCGGGTCTCAACCCCGAGCTCGACCTCGTCGAGTACGTGGAGCTGCCGCGCGACGTGCACCCGTTCTACATCGCCACCCAGGCGCACCCCGAGCTGCGCTCGCGCCCGACCGCGCCGCACCCGCTGTTCCGCGGTCTCGTGGGCGCCGCGATCGAGCGGCACCGCTCCAGCGAGCTGTTCGACGACGAGGGCTGAGCGATGGCGCGCTCTTCGAGCAAGCCCGGGACCGGTCCTGGGAGCCCGCCGCGGATCGAGTTGCGCGATGAGCCGTTCGCGGCCGAGGTGCGCTCCAGCGCCGAGGTGTACCGCGGTGCGGTGTGGGGCGTCCGGGAGGACCGCGTCCGGTACGGCGACGGCGAGATCGTGCGGCAGTACCTCGATCACACCGGCGCCGTGGCGGTCGTCGCGATCGATGAGGACGGGAACGTGCTGCTGATCCAGCAGTACCGGCACCCGATCCGGCAGCGCGACTGGGAGCTGCCCGCAGGCCTGCTCGACGTCGCCGGCGAGGACCCGATCCAGGCCGCCCGGCGCGAGCTCGCCGAGGAGGCGGACCTGGTCGCGGTCTCCTGGGAGCCGCTGATCTCGATCCACACGACTCCGGGCAGCAACTCCGAGATCGTGCACATCTACCTCGCGACCGGGCTGAGCCCCGCGGACGTTCCCTTCGAGCGCGAGGACGAGGAGGCGGACATCCTGCTGGCCTGGGTGCCGCTCGCCGAGGCTGCGGACGGCGTGCTCGACGGCCGCCTGCGCAACGGGATCCTCGCCGCCGGCGTTCTCGCGGCCGAACGGCGCCTCTCGCCGACGGGGCGGCCGCGCCGCGGGGCCTGACGTGCAGGCGGCCTGACGTGCAGCTCGACCGGGCACTCGACGCGTACCTCCGGCATGTGACGATCGAACGGGGGCTCGCGGGTCACACCCTCGCCGCGTACCGGCGCGACCTGGGCGGATACGTGATGTGGCTGGGCGCCCAGGGCATCTCGGATACCGAGGCGATCACCGCGGAGACCGTCGCCGCGTTCGCCGCGGAGCGCGCGAGCACCGAGCCGCCGCCCGCGGCATCGAGCCTGGCCCGGCTGCAGTCCTCGGTGCGCGGCTGGCATCGCTTCCTCGCCCGGGAGGGCATCGCCGAGGCGGATCCGAGCGCGCGGCTGCGTCCGCCGAAGCAGCCTCGGCGTCTGCCGAAGGCGCTCACGATCGATCAGGTCGAGCGCCTGCTCGATGCCCCGTCGGCGGAGGACCCGATCGGGATCCGCGATCGCGCCCTGCTCGAGCTCCTGTACGCGACGGGCGCGCGCGTCTCGGAGGCCGTGTCGCTGGACGTCGACGACCTCGCGCACGGCGACGTGCTGCGGCTGCGCGGAAAGGGATCCAAGGAGCGCATCGTCCCGCTCGGCTCCTACGCGCGTGCCGCGATCGACGCCTACCTCACCCGCGTGCGTCCTGGGCTCGCGGCGAAGGGGAGGGCGTCCGCGAAGCTGTTCCTCGGCGCCAGGGGTGCGCCGCTCAGCAGGCAGAGCGCCTGGCTGATCATCCGGGCCGCCGCCGAGGGCGCTCAGATCACCGCCGAGGTGTCGCCGCACACGCTGCGGCACTCCTTCGCGACCCATCTGCTGCAGGGCGGGGCCGACGTGCGCGTCGTCCAGGAGCTGCTCGGGCACGCCTCGGTCGCGACCACGCAGATCTACACGCATGTCTCGGTGGATGCGCTGCGCGACGTCTACGTCACCGCGCATCCGCGAGCGCGCTGATCGCTGCCGGTGTTTCCAGAGTGTGAAATCTTTAATGGTTTGAAGTCAGACCATTGACAGCAAGGGGCGCGAGCCTCAGAATCGCTGCACACGCTCCCTCCACTGAAAGCAGGCAGCACTCCATGAGCGAATCGACTAAGGCGCCGGGCTCGCACCCGATCGATGACGACGCCGCAGCCCTGGCCGCCCTGGGCTACAAACAGGAACTGCACCGCGGGATGTCGGGGTTCAGCAACTTCGCCGTCTCCTTCTCGATCATCTCGATCCTGGCGGGATGCATCACCTCGTACGCGATCGCGTTGAAGTCGGGCGGACCCTCCGCCATCACCATCGGCTGGCCTCTTGTCGGCGTCTTCGTGCTCATGGTCGCGCTCGCGATGGCCGAGGTGTGCTCGAAGTATCCGACCGCCGGCGGACTCTACTTCTGGGCGGGCCGTCTCGCGAAGCGCAACAAGCGCCAGTGGGCCTGGACGGTCGGCTGGTTCAACTTCCTCGGCGAGGTGGCGGTCACCGCCGCGATCGACTTCGGCGCCGCGACCACGATGATGGCCTTCGCGAACCTGGTCTGGGGCGTGGAGGTCAACCCGTTCAACACCTTCGGGCTCTTCGTCGTGCTGATCGTGATCCACGGCCTGCTCAACACCTTCGGGGTCAGCCTCGTCAGCATCCTCTCGAACGTCTCGGCCTGGTGGCACATCGTGGGCGTGCTCATCATCGTCGCTGCGCTGTGGATCATGCCCACGCAGCACCAGTCCGTCGGCTGGACGTTCACCGGGTTCTACAACGGGACCGGATGGTCGTTCGCGCCCTACGTGTTCCTGATGGGGCTGCTGATGGCGCAGTACACCTACACCGGATACGACGCCTCGGCGCACGTCGCCGAGGAGACCAAGAACGCCTCGATCGCCGCGCCCAAGGGCATCGTGATGAGCGTCGTGATCTCGATCGTCGGCGGCTGGATCCTGCTCTACTCGATCACCGCGGCGATCCAGGACTCGTCGGACAAGGGCATCGACACCCTGCTCGGCAGTGCGACCGGCCTGCCGCCCGCGCAGATCTTCCTCGACGCGCTCAACAACCCGACGATGGCGAAGTTCCTGCTGTTCATCGTGTGCGGCGCCCAGTTCTTCTGCGGCATGGCCTCGGTCACGGCGAACTCCCGGATGAGCTACGCGTTCTCGCGCGACAACGCGATCCCTGGCTCGCGCCTGTGGGCGAAGGTGAACCCCCGCACGGGAACGCCGACCAACTCCATCTGGCTGTGCGTCGTGCTGTCGATCATCCTGACGGTCCCAGCGATGTGGAACCTGACGGCCTACCTCGCCGTCACGTCGATCGCCGTCATCGGCCTGTACATCGCGTACGTCACCCCGGTCTTCCTGCGTCGCCTCGACAAGGGCTTCGTGCCCGGGCCGTGGAACCTCGGGCGGTGGAGCGGGGTCGTCGGCTGGATCGCCGTCGTCTGGGTGGTGATCATCATCATCCTGTTCGTGCTCCCGCCGGTGAACCCGATCACCATCGACACGTTCAACTACGCACCCATCGCCGTGGTCGTGGTGGCGCTGCTCGCGGCGGTCCTGTGGTTCGCCTACGGAAAGCACGACTTCATGGCTTCGAGCGCCGAGGCGGAGCACCTCACGGTGGCGCCCGAGCAGCTGCTGGAGGAATGAGCTCCGAATGACCGATGTGATGGACTCTCCTCTGGTGGATGCGGCGCTGCACCCGGTCCGGGGCCACATGGCCTTCGAGAGCTGCGTGGAGCAGCTGGGATCGGCGATCCGGCTCGGGATCTTCCGGGTGGGGACGAAGCTCCCGGGCGAGCGCGAGCTCGCCGAGAAGCTGAACGTCTCCCGCGCCACCCTGCGGGAGGCCATCAGCGCCCTCCGCGCCGCCGGGCTCGTCGCCACGACCCGGGGTCGCGGAGGGGGCACGGTCATCCAGCCGGCCACGGAGCAGTGGCCGGCGGACCAGACCCCGCCCCGCCGAGCCGAGATCGACGACGTGATCGTGTTCCGCTCGGTCATCGAACCCGGCGCGGCGTACCGGGCGGCGCTGACGCCGCTGGACGAGGGGCAGCGCACGCTGCTCGCCGACAGCCTCGCCGACCTCGCGGCCGCGCAGACCCCGTCCGACTACCGGCAGGCGGACGCCCGGCTGCACCTGGCGATCGCGACCGTGTGCGGATCCGATGAGCTCTCCCGCAGCTGCAGCGAGGTGCAGGTGCGGATCCATCAGCTGCTCGCCGAGATCCCGTTCCTCAAGACCAACATCGACCATTCCGAGACCGAGCATCGGGCGATCGTCGCCGCGATCCTGGACGGCGACGCCGATCGGGCCCGTGACATCATGACCGCGCACTGCGATGCCACCGCCGCACTCCTCAAGGGCCTTCTGAAGTAAAGGACACCGCCGCAATGACCTCCTCCGATCTGAGCACACCTGCCCGCAACGACCGCATGCTCACCGTCGAGCAGCTGCGCGGGAGCATCCTGGACGGATCCGTCGACACCGTGATCCTCGCGTTCACCGACATGCAGGGACGGTTGCAGGGGAAGCTCCTGCACGCGCGCTTCTTCCTCGACTCGGTGCTCGGACACGGCACCGAGGGGTGCAACTACCTGCTCGCCGTCGACGTCGACATGAACACGGTCGACGGCTACGCGCACGCATCCTGGGCGGACGGGTACGGCGACATGGAGTTCGAGCTCGACCTCGCGACCATCCGTCCGATGCCGCACCGTCCCGGCAGCGTGATGATCCAGTGCGACCTCGCGGGCACCGGCGGGGATCCGGTGCGGGTGTCGCCGCGCGAGATCCTGCGCGCGCAGACCCGGCGTGCCGCCGACCACGGCTGGAAGGCCCTCGCGGGCACCGAGCTGGAGTTCGTGATCTTCAACACCCCGTACGACCGCGCCTGGGACAGCGGCTACCGCGACCTGGAGCCGGCGAACCGCTACAACGTCGACTACTCGATCCTCGGCTCCACGCTCGTCGAGCCGCTGCTGCGGGAGATCCGCAACACGATGTACGCGTCCGGCCTGAATGTGGAGTCGGCCAAGGGGGAGTGCAACTTCGGGCAGCACGAGATCGCGTTCCTCTACGACGAGGTCATCACCACGGCGGACAACCACGCCTACTACAAGACCGCGTCGAAGGACATCGCACGCCAGCACGGGCAGTCGATCACCTTCATGGCCAAGCCGAACCAGCGCGAGGGCAACTCCTGCCACGTGCACATGTCGTTGCGCGGCATCCACGACGACGCGCTCGTGTTCTGGGACGCGGAGCACGGCACGCGTTCCGCCCTCTACGACCACTTCATCGCCGGGGTCCTGGCGACGATGCGCGACTTCACGCTCTTCTACGCGCCCAACATCAACTCGTACAAGCGCTTCGTGAAGGGGTCGTTCGCCCCGACCGCGATCGCGTGGGGCATCGACAACCGCACCAGCTCGGTGCGGTTGGTCGGACAGGGCAAGGGAGCGCGCATGGAGAACCGCCTCCCGGGCGGCGACATGAACCCGTACCTGGGACTCGCCGCGATGCTGGCGGGCGGTCTGTACGGCATCGAGCACGAGCTGCCGCTGGAGCCGGAGACCCGGGGCAACGCCTACGAGTCCGGAGCGCCGACGGTGCCGTCGACCATGCACGAGGCGCGCGAGGCGCTCGCGCAGTCCGCGATCGCGAACGAGGTCTTCGGCGAGGACGTGGTGCGGCACTACGTGAACTACGCCGACGTCGAGATCGCCGCCTTCGACGCGGCGGTCACCGACTGGGAGCTGCGCCGCGGCTTCGAGCGGCTGTGAACGCGTTCATCGGAGACTTCGAGAGGCTGTGGGCATGAGGATCCCTTCTTCCCGATTCGGCGCGGGCGGCGCCTTCACCGTCCTCAACCCGGCGACGGGCCGCCCCGTGGTGGACGTGGGCCTCGCCGACCTGGGCGAGACCGATGCGGCGATCGCACGCGCGCATCGCGCCTACCCGGCCTGGCGCGCGGTCGCGCCGGGGGAGAGGGCGCGGCTGCTGCGCTCCTTCGCGAGTGTCGTGGAGGCGCACATCGACGAGCTCGCGGCCCTCGAAGTCGCGAACGCCGGCCACACGATCGGCAACGCCCGCTGGGAGGCCGGCAACGTGCGCGACGTGCTGAACTACTACAGCGCGAGCCCGGAGCGGCACTTCGGCAAGCAGATCCCGGTGCCCGGCGGCATCGACGTGACCTTCCACGAGCCGCTCGGCGTGGTCGGCATCATCGTGCCGTGGAACTTCCCGATGCCCATCGCCGGCTGGGGGTTCGCCCCTGCGCTCGCCGCGGGCAACACGGTGGTGCTGAAGCCTGCCGAGCTCACGCCGCTCACCGCGATGCGCCTGGGCGAGCTCGCCCTCGAAGCGGGCCTCCCCGAGGGCGTGTTCACCGTGATCACCGGCAAGGGCAGCGTGGTCGGCGATCGCTTCGTCACGAACCCGCTCGTGCGCAAGGTGTGCTTCACCGGATCCACCGAGGTGGGCAAGGGCATCATGCGCGGCTGCGCGGATCAGGTGAAGCGGCTCACGCTCGAGCTCGGCGGCAAGAACGCGAACATCGTGTTCGACGACGCGGACCTCGAGGCGGCGGCCGCCGCGGCGCCGGGCGGCGGACTCGACAACGCCGGCCAGGACTGCTGCGCCCGCTCCCGGATCCTCGTTCAGGAGACGGTCTACGAGCGGTTCCTCGAACTGCTGCAGCCCGCGGTCGAGGGCTTCCGGGTGAAGGACCCGACCGCCGAGGACGCGGAGATGGGGCCGATGGTCTCGGCGGCCCAGCGTGACGCCGTCGCGGCGCACCTGGACGGCGCGGACATCGCGTTCCGCGGTCGGAGCGTCGAGGGCGCGGACTGGGACGGCGGGTTCTGGCTCGCGCCGGCCGTCGTGCTCCCGCGGGACGCCGCAGACCCCGTCTGGTCGCAGGAGCTGTTCGGCCCGGTGCTGGCGGTCATGCCGTTCCGCGACGAGGCCGACGCGATCGCCAAGGCCAACGACACCGAGTACGGACTGAGCGGATCCATCTTCAGCCGGGACATCGGCCGTGCCCTGCGCGTGGCCCGCGGCGTGGAGAGCGGCAACCTCTCGATCAACTCGCACTCCTCGGTGCGCTACTGGACCCCGTTCGGCGGGTTCAAGCAGTCGGGCCTCGGCCGCGAGCTCGGACCCGACGCGCCGGACTCCTTCTCCGAGGTGAAGAACGTCTTCATCTCCACGACCCACTGACATCTGCACGGAAACACAGCGAAAGGCACCACAGGAATGGGAAAGCTCGAAGGCAAGGTCGGCGTCATCACCGGCGGCTGCAGCGGCATCGGACTGGCGACGGCGAAGAAGTTCGTCACCGAGGGCGCGAAGGTGGTCATCGGCGACCTCGACGAGGCGAACGGCCCCCGCATCGCGGAAGAGCTCGGCGGCACGTTCGTGACCGTGAACGTCACCGACCAGGCCGAGGTCGAGAACCTGTTCCAGGTCGCGCACGACACCTACGGCCACATCGACATCGCGTTCAACAACGCCGGCATCTCGCCGGCATCCGACGACTCCATCCTGAAGACCGGGATCGACGCCTGGAACCTGGTGCAGGACGTGAACCTCACCAGCGTCTACTACTGCTGCAAGGCCGTGCTGCCGTACATGCTCGAGCAGGGCAGCGGATCCATCATCAACACGGCCTCGTTCGTGGCGATCATGGGCGCGGCGACCTCGCAGATCTCCTACACCGCGTCCAAGGGCGGGGTGCTTGCGATGACCCGCGAGCTCGGCGTGCAGTTCGCGCGCAAGGGCATCCGCGTGAACGCGCTGTGCCCTGGCCCGGTGAACACGCCCCTGCTGCAGGAGCTGTTCGCGAAGGATCCGGAGCGTGCCGCGCGCCGGCTCGTCCACGTGCCGATGGGGCGCTTCGCCGAGCCCGAGGAGATCGCGAACGCCGTCGCCTTCCTCGGCAGCGACGAGTCGAGCTTCATCACCGCGATGGACTTCCTCGTCGACGGAGGGCTCTCGAACGCGTACGTCACGCCACTGGACTCGGACTTTGAGTGACCCTTCGACGGGATCAGGGTCCGTGTCTCCCGTCATCGGGATCACGACCTACCGCCAGGAGGCCTCCTGGGGCACCTGGCAGCGGGTCGAGGCCGACCTGCTGCCGAGCGACTACGCCCGCTCGATCGAGCGGGCCGGCGGCGTGCCGCTGCTGCTGCCCCCGGTCGCGGCCCCAGGCGCGGCCGGCGATGTGCTCGCCCGCCTGGACGGACTCCTCATCGCGGGCGGGGCCGATGTGAACCCCGCCCGATATGGGCAGGAGCCCGACCCTTCGACAGGCTCAGGGACCGTCGGGGGCCGCTGGTACGACGACCGCGACGCGTGGGAGCTCGCGCTGCTGGCCGAAGCGGAGCGGATCCGCCTTCCTCTGCTCGGGATCTGCCGCGGCATGCAGATCATGGCGGTGGCGGCCGGCGGGTCGCTCGTGCAGCATCTGCCCGATGTGGTCGGGCATGGCGAGCACGGGGGCGGGCCGACCTCGTACGGCTCGGCCTCGGTGCGGATCGATGCCGAAGGGCGGGTCGCGGAGCTGGTGGCGCGCGAGATCACGGTCCCCGTGCACCACCACCAGGCGGTCGCGCAGCATCCCGGCTATCGCCCGGTCGCGCACGACGCGGACGGCGTGCTGCAGGCGATGGAGGCCGAGGGCGAGAGGTTCGCGGTCGGCGTGCAGTGGCATCCGGAGACCGATGAGGATCCCGGCCTCTTCGACGGACTGATCGCGGCGGCGAGGGAGCGCATGCGCGTCGGCTGATCCGCGGGATCGGCGTGTGGGGCCGGAGCCGCAACCTCGTCGGCGGCTATGATCGATCGAGCACGACGAGCAGGAGAGACGTGGCGAAGAAGACGAAGGACGACACCCCGATCGGGCCGACCGGGCGTCCCTACCAGGGCTTCCCCACCCCCGCTCCGCTGAAGGCCCACGGCCCCGCGCGCATCATCGCCCTCTGCAACCAGAAGGGCGGCGTCGGCAAGACCACGACCTCGATCAACCTCGCCGCCGCCTTCGCCGAGTACGGGCGCAAGGTGCTCGCCATCGACTTCGACCCGCAGGGCGCGCTGTCGGCCGGCCTCGGGATCCCCACCCACGACATCCCGACCGTCTACGACCTCCTGCTGGACACCAAGCGCGATCCGCGCGAGGTGATCGTGCACACGCACGTCGAGGGTCTCGACCTCATCCCGGCGAACATCGACCTGTCGGCCGCCGAGGTGCATCTCGTCAACGAGGTGGCCCGCGAGACGATCCTCTCCCGTGTGCTGCGCCAGGTGGCGGGGGAGTACGACGTCATCCTCATCGACTGCCAGCCATCCCTGGGCCTGCTCACGGTGAACGCGCTCACCGCGGCGCACGGCGTGCTGATCCCGCTGGAGTGCGAGTTCTTCGCGCTGCGCGGCGTCGCCCTGCTCATCGAGACGATCGACAAGGTCCGCGACCGCCTCAACCCCTCGATCACGCTCGACGGCCTGCTCGCCACGATGTACGACGCCCGCACGCTGCACTCCCGCGAGGTGCTGGAGCGCGTGGTCGAGGCGTTCGGCGACGACGTGCTGGAGACCGTGATCGGCCGCACCGTGAAGTTCCCCGACGCCTCGGTGTCGGGCGTGCCGATCACCGAGTTCGCGCCGGAGCACCCCGCCGCACAGGCGTATCTGCGACTGGCCCGGGAGCTGGTCGCCCGTGGCGCCGTCGCCTGAGTCGTTCCGGGTCTCGCTCAGCAACTTCGACGGGCCGTTCGACCTGCTGCTGAACCTCATCTCGAAGCACGAGATGGACATCACCGAGGTGTCGCTGAGCAAGGTCACCGACGAGTTCATCGCGTACCTGCGCGAGCTCGGGCCGGACCCTTCGACAGGCTCAGGGGCCGACCTCGACGAGACCAGCGAGTTCCTCGTCGTCGCGGCGACCCTGCTCGACATGAAGGTCGCCGGGCTCCTGCCCCAGGGCGAGCTCGTGGACGCCGAGTCCGTCGCGCTCCTGGAGGCCAGGGATCTGCTGTTCGCGCGGCTGCTGCAGTACCGCGCGTTCAAGGAGGTCTCGGCCTGGTTCGCGCGCAGCCTGCAGTACGAGGATCGACGCCACGCCCGCGCGGTGCGGCTCGACGAGAAGCACCGTGCGCGCACGCCGGAGCTGGTGTGGACGCTCAGCGCGGCCGACTTCGGCACGCTCGCCCTCCTCGCGTTCGCGCCGAAGGAGATCCCCACCGTCGGCCTCGACCACCTGCATGCTCCGCTCGTCAGCATCCGGGAACAGGCGGCGATCGTGGTGACGCTGCTGCGCAGCGCCGAGTCCGTGACGTTCCGCGAGATCGTGGCGGGGGCGGCGGAGCCCGGGATCGTGGTGGCGCGCTTCCTCTCCGTGCTCGAGCTGTACCGGCATGCGGCGCTCTCGTTCGAGCAGCTGGAGCCGCTCGGCGAGCTGACTCTGCGGTGGTCGGCCGAGCACTGGACCGACGAGATGCTGGCGACGTTGGGAGCCGACTATGACCGATGACACCGTGATGGATGACGCGATGACCGATGCCGCCGTGACCGTGGAGCAGCCGCTGACGGAGAAGCTCGAGGCGATCCTGCTCATCATCGACGAGCCGCACAGCCTCGTCTCGCTCGCCGCGGCGGTCAGCGCGCCGGTGCCGGCGGTGCGGCAGGCGATCGAGTCCCTCGTCGACGAGTACGACGGGCGGGGGCAGGGGCCGCGGCGCGGGTTCGAGCTGCGTGAGGTCGGCGGAGGCTGGCGGCTCTACGTGCGCGAGGACTATGACGATCTCGTCGCCGACTTCGTCGGCGGGCAGGCTCCGGCGCGACTGTCGCAGGCCGCGCTCGAGACGCTCGCCGTGATCGCGTACAAGCAGCCGGTGACCCGCAGCCAGGTGGCCTCGATCCGCGCCGTCAACGTCGACTCCGTCGTGCGCACGCTGCTGGGCCGCGGGCTCATCACCGAGCTCTTCCAGGACTCCGAGACCGGCGCCATCAACTACGGAACGACCGACGCGCTGCTGCAGAACCTCGGCATCAACTCGCTCGACGAGCTGCCGCCGATCTCCCCGCTGCTGGATGACGGCTCCGAAGGCTTCGACGAGAGGATCGCCCGATGACCCCCGCCCCCGCAGACCCGTTCGCCGCGCCCGAGGGCGTGCGCCTGCAGAAGGTGCTCGCGAACGCCGGCGTCGCGTCGCGACGCGTGATCGAGCAGTACATCGTGGAGGGCCGGATCCGCGTGAACGGATCCGTCGTCACCGAGCTCGGCCGGCGGATCGACCCGGAGAAGGATCTGGTCGACGTGGACGGCACCGCCGTGCAGCTGGACACCGGCAAGCGCTACGTCATGCTGAACAAGCCCACCGGCGTGGTCAGCACGATGAAGGACGAGAACGGCCGCCCCGACCTGCGCCGCTTCACGAAGGATTACGAGGAGCGCCTCTACAACGTCGGTCGTCTGGACGCCGAGACGAGCGGGCTGCTCATCCTCACCAACGACGGCGACCTCGCGCACGTGCTCGCGCACCCCTCGTTCGGGGTGACCAAGGTGTACATCGCCAAGGTCGAGGGCGTCGTCACCGCGCAGACGATCGCGAAGCTCACGAAGGGCATCGAGCTCGAGGACGGAAGGATCGCCGCCGACAAGGCGCGGCTGCTGGATGCGTCGAAAGGCTCAGCGACCGGGAGCGGATCCAGCCTGGTCGAGCTCACCCTGCACTCCGGTCGCAACCGGATCGTGCGCCGGATGCTCGCCGCGGTCGGGCACCCGGTCACCGAGCTCGTGCGACGTCAGTTCGGCCCCTTGCACCTGGGAACGCTCCCGGCGGGGAAGTCCCGCGAACTGACTAAAATCGAACTCGGCGCGCTTCTGACCCTGTCGCGCCAGGATTCCCCCGCAGAAGGCGCTTCGCACGCGCCGGAGACCGACCGGGAAGACGCGCAGGAGAACGAGTGAGCGACACGAGCAGGACGCCGAACGAGCGTGCCGCGCGGCTGTCCGGAACCATCCGGATCGTCGGCGCGGGGCTTCTGGGCGCCAGCATCGGGCACGCCCTGACCGCGAAGGGCGTCGACGTCGCCCTCGTCGACACCTCTCCCGCGCAGCTGCGCCTCGCGATCGACTACGGCGCGGGCCGTGCCGCACGCGACGACGACGCGCCGTCGCTCGTGGTCGTCGCCGTGCCGCCGGATGTGACGGCCGACGTCATCGAGGCGGAGCTCGCGCGCTTCCCGGACGCCGTGGTCACCGATGTCGCGAGCGTCAAGCTCGAGCCGCTGCGGGTGCTCCGCGAGCGCGGCGTCGATCTCACCCGGTACATCGGATCCCATCCGCTGGCCGGTCGCGAGCGCGGGGGCGCGATCTCGGCGCGCGCCGACATCTTCATCGGCCGCCCGTGGGTGGTCTGCCGCGACGAGGAGACCCGTGCGGCGGATCTCGCGCTCGTCGAGGGTCTGGCGCTCGACCTCGAGGCGATGCCGCTCGAGATGACGCCGGAGGAGCACGACCGCGCGGTCGCGCTGACCTCTCACGTGCCGCAGGTCGTGGCGAGCCTGCTCGCCGCCCGCCTCGCCGACGCCGACGACGGCTCGCTGCGGCTCGCCGGCCAGGGCGTGCGCGACACCACGCGCATCGCCGCCTCCGCCCCCGAGCTGTGGGTGCAGATCCTCGGCGCGAACGCCGCCCCGGTGGTGTCGGTGCTCGACGCGCTCGCCGCAGACCTCGCCGAGGTGGCCGATGCGCTGCGCGAGCCGGACCGCACCGGATCCCGGCGCACGGTCGCCGAGGCGATCCGGCACGGCAACGAGGGCGTCGAGCGCCTGCCCGGCAAGCACGGCCAGAACCGCCGCTTCGAATCGTTCGTCGTGATGATCGATGACACCGCGGGCCAGCTCGGACGCCTCTTCGGCGAGCTCGGCGAGCTCGAGGTGAACGTCGAGGACCTGCGGCTGGAGCACTCGCCGGGTGCACAGTTCGGCCTGGCCGAGATCAGCGTGGCGCCGGCCGCGCTCCGCGGCGCGGTCGAAGGACTCGAGGCCAGGGGATGGCGGATTGCGAGCATGCCGGATGACTGACCCTTCGACGGGCTCAGCGACCGCGGCGCAGGCGCCGTTCATCGTCGCGATCGACGGCCCGGCCGGATCCGGCAAGTCCAGCGTGTCCAAGGCCGTCGCGCGCCGCCTCGGCTACGGCTTCCTGGACACGGGCGCCGCGTACCGCGCGCTGGCCTGGCACGTGCTGGACCGCGGCGGCGACACCGCCGACGAGGCCGCGGTGCTGGCCGCCGCCGCCGACTTCCCGTTCGCGCAGGGGCTCGACCCCGACGACCGGCTCGTGCACGTCGGCACGGCGGACGTCACGGAGGCGATCCGCGAGCCGCGCGTCTCGGGAGCGGTGAGCGGCGTGGCCCGCGTGCCCGCCGTGCGGCTGCAGGTGAACGACGCGTTCCGCCGGATCGCCCGAGAGGCGGAGTACCCCGCCGTGGTGGTGGAGGGGCGCGACATCACGACCGTGGTGGCCCCGGACGCCCCCGTGCGGATCCTGCTCACCGCGGCGCCCGAGGTGCGCGCGGCGCGCCGGGCGGCGGAGCTCGACGCGGAGGATGCCGCCGCGGTCGCCGCGGCGCTGCACCACCGCGATGCCAAAGACAGCGCGGTGGTGGACTTCCTCACCGCCGCGGAGGGAGTGGAGGTCGTGGATTCGACCGACCTCGACTTCGAGGAGACCATCGACGCCGTGATCGCGGTGATCGAGCGACGTGCGCCCGGAGCGCAGCGAGGAGCCGGCAATGGCTGAAGACGAATACCCTTCGACGGGCTCAGGGACCGGGGACGATCGTCTCGCGGAGAAGCTGGACGCGATGGACGAGGAGCTCGTCGAGTCGCGCGCGGCGACCCTGCGCGCGGGCCTCGACGACTACGAGCTGGACGATGAGGACGCCGAGCTGCTCGCGGGCCTCATCGCGGGCGAGGACGGCATCGAGTTCCTCCCTGCGCTGCCGGTCGTCGCGATCGTGGGCCGGCCGAACGTCGGCAAGTCCGCGCTGGTGAACCGGATCCTGGGCCGCCGCGAGGCGGTCGTGGAAGACACCCCCGGTGTCACGCGCGACCGCGTCACGTACAAGGCCGAGTGGATGGACCGGCGGTTCACCCTGGTCGACACCGGCGGCTGGGAGCCCGACGCGAAGGGCATCGACCGTTCGGTCGCCGCGCAGGCGGAGGTCGCGATCGACCTCAGCGACGTGGTGCTGTTCGTCGTCGACGCGATGGTGGGGGCGACCTCGACCGACGAGCACGTGGTGAAGCTGCTGCGCAAGAGCGGCAAGCCGGTGTTCCTCGTCGCGAACAAGATCGACGACGCGCGGCAGGAGCCGGAGGCCGCCGCCCTGTGGAACCTCGGGCTCGGCGAGCCGTACCCGGTGTCCGCGATCCACGGGCGCGGCGTGGCGGACCTGCTCGACGCGATCATGGAGAAGCTCCCCGAGATCTCCGCCGTCGCCAAGGGCGAGATCGGCGGTCCGCGCCGGGTGGCGATCCTGGGCCGGCCGAACGTGGGCAAGTCCTCGCTGCTGAACAAGGCCGCGGGGGAGGAGCGCGTGGTCGTCAACGAGCTCGCCGGCACCACCCGCGACCCGGTGGACGAGATCGTCGAGCTCGGCGGCAAGATGTGGCGCTTCGTGGACACCGCCGGCATCCGCCGCCGCGTGCACCTGCAGCAGGGGGCGGACTTCTACGCCTCGCTGCGCACCTCGGCCGCGCTGGAGAAGGCCGAGGTGGCGGTCGTCGTGCTCGACGTCAGCCAGTCGATCAGCGTGCAGGATCTCAACATCATCGACCTCGTCCTGGAATCGGGCCGGGCGCTCGTGCTCGCGTTCAACAAATGGGATCGCCTGTTCGACGACGACATGGAGAACGCGGACCGTCGCCGATACCTCGAGCGCGAGATCGAGCAGGATCTCGCCCACGTGACCTGGGCGCCGCGCGTGAACATCTCCGCGAAGACCGGTCGTCACCTGGACAAGCTCGTGCCCGCCCTGGAGACCGCGCTGGAGAACTGGGACCGGCGCATCCCGACGGGCAAGTTCAACGCGTTCCTGTCCGAGCTGGTCGCCGAGCACCCGCATCCGCTGCGGGGCGGCAAGCAGCCCAGGATCCTGTTCGGCACCCAGGCGTCGACCCGTCCGCCGACATTCGTGCTGTTCACCACCGGCTTCCTGGATCCGGGCTACCGCCGGTTCATCCAGCGCCGTCTGCGCGAGCTGTACGACTTCGAGGGCACCCCGATCGTGATCAACATGCGGGTGCGCGAAAAGCGACAGCGCTGAGGCCGCACCGCCTGAGCCGACTCGGGCGGTGCGGGCGGCGTGGGGCGCTCAGCCGACGCGGGCGGCGCGCACCATCGCCGTGTCGTCGGGCTCGGTGAAACCGAACTGCCGGTACAGCCCGTGCGCGTCTCCGGTGAACAGCGTCCACCGCATGTCCGCGCCGGGTCCGTCATCGATCATGAGCCGCACCAGGCGCTTGCCCAGACCGTGGCCGCGGTGCTCGGCCTGCACGTACACGTCGGCGAGGTAGGCGAATCCGACGCCGTCGGAGACCGCTCGCGCGAAACCCACCTGCTCGCCGGTGTCGGTGCGATACACCCCGACGACGCGCCAGGCGTTCGCGATCTGCGTCTCGACGTCGGCGCGGGAGCGCCAGCGGCCCCAGTACGCCTCGGTCGACAGCCACTCCCACACGGCGTCGGGCTGGATCCGCGTCGGATCGTCGTCGAGTTCGTAGGCGTCGGGTTCCTGGGCTGCGCTCATGCGGACCATTCTTGCAAGCTCCGCGGCGACGACGCTGTCGCGCCTCGCGTCGTGCCGCTGCAACGTGCCGTCGCACAGGTCCGTCCGCACCCGGCGTGTGAAAGGCTGGAGGGGTGACGATCGTTCCCCCCGCTCCCGGCGAGCCCCGGCGCCCGTTCGGACCGCTCGACTCGGGGGATGCCTGGGTCGTGTCGCCGACGGGCGAGCGCTACTGGGGCCGATTCGGCGCGGCAGGTCTGCTCGCCTTCGACCCGGCGCGCGGGGTGCTGCTGCAACACCGGGTCGCCTGGTCGCACCACGGCGACACCTGGGCGCTCCCGGGCGGGGCGAAGCATGCGGAGGAGTCCGCACGCGAGGGCGCGATCCGCGAAGCGCAGGAAGAGGCCGGAGTGCCCGACGGCGCCGTGCGCGCACGGTTCGAGAGTGTGCTCGATCTCGGCATCTGGAGCTACACGACGGTCGTCGCCGATGTCGTCGTGCCGTTCGAGCCGGTGATCAGCGATCCCGAGAGCGTCGCGCTCGAGTGGGTGCCCGTCGACGAGGTCGATGCCCGGCCTCTGCACCCCGGTTTCGCGTCTGCGTGGCCGGAGCTGCGCGCCCTGCTGAAGATGCGACCCGTCGTGGTCGTCGATGCGGCGAACGTGGTCGGATCCGTTCCGGACGGCTGGTGGAAGGATCGGGCCGCCGCGACCGCACGCCTGCGCGACAGGCTGGACGCGTGGGCTCGGCGCGGAGTGGAGGCGGAGCGGGTCGCTCTGGATTCGACACGCTGGCACCCGCGGGTGGTGCTCGTCGCCGAAGGCGCGGCGCGAGAGGTCTCCGATCCCGTCGACAGCGCCGACGTGGCGTGCGCGGTCGAGATCGTGCGCGCTCCCGCGGCCGGCGACGACGCGATCGTCGAGGTCGCCGCCGAGCGGGTGGCGGCGGGCGATCGCGTGTTCGTCGTCACGAGCGACCGTGGCCTGACGGCGCGGATCGAGGCCCTGGCCGCAGACGCGGATCCGCCAGAGGCGTCGGCGGGAGAGCCGGGGCCGGCACAAGACGTGCCGCGAGACGCGCGAGACGTGGGGGATGCCTCGCCGCGAGGCGCGCAAGACGGTGACGGCGGATCGGTCCGAGTGCGGTCCGTGCGCTGGCTGCTCGAGCAGCTGGACGACCCCTCGCAGACGAACGGCTGAGCCGCAGCGTCCGGGCGCCCGCATGTGGTGGTTCTCCCGAGCGTGAGGTTCTTCCCTGCGCGGTTGTCCCCGTGCGCCGTTCCCTAAGCGCTGTTCCCGAGCGCGGTTGTCCCGAAGGGGAGCCTCAGATGAACATCACGCGGCGCGGGGCGTGATCGTCGTAGGCGCGGCCGAGCGGACTCGTCCACCGCACGGTGCCGTCGGGCAGCTGGCCGGCGGTCCAGCGGTGCAGGTCGTCGACATCCGGATGCTTGAGCGCATGGTGCCCCGGACAGAAGTCGCTCAGATTGCTGAGCTCGGTCTGCCCGCCCAGGGCGTAGTCATGGTTGTGATCGATCTCGCACCGGAGGGCGGGAGTATGGCATCCCGGGAAGCGGCAGCGCTGGTCCCTGGCCCGCAGGAACCTCTTCATCGCGTCGGTCGGCGTGTAGCGGTCGACCTTCGTGACCATTCCGACCTGATCCAGGAAGAGCCGATTCCAGCCCACGGCGCGACGGGCGAGGTCGCGGGCGGTGTCGGGATGCAGCGGTCCGTGCCCGTCGAGCTCCGCGAGCCGGCCGTCCTCTCCGGCGAGGGTGGTGGCCGCGATCGTCACCTGTACGGTCGCGGTGATGCGATCAAGGCCCGTGCCCAGCGCCTCGGAGGGCGCGGAGGCGAGCAGCAGATCGATGAAGGCGTCGGCCTCGATCTCACGGCGGGTGCGCCCGTCGGCCGCCACGAACTCGGGCCGGGCGTCCGGCCCGACCTTGCTGGCCTCGCAGGTGTCGGTCGCGGGATCGTGGAGGTCGTGATCGGGGTCGAGGGCGTACGTCCCTCCTGCGGCGATGAGGTCGTGCGTCTGCAGCCGAGGGTCGTCGGCGAACAGATCCTCCGCGAAGGGGAACTCCTCGCGGTCGGCGCCTTCGAAGGGATCCGCGGTCGGGTCGGAGAAGAGGAGATCGAGCTCGTTCTCGTGACGGCTTCGACCGGCGGCGGCGATGGCTGTCGCGAGCCTGTGGAGTCGATCCATGATCGCGACGGCATACACCTCCGGCAGCACCGCCGTCAGCAGGGCGAGCCCGTCCTCGAGAGGACGCACCGTGACCCCTCGCTCGGACGCTGCTCGTTCGTGCCGCTCACGGATGCTCTGCCCGGCGAGGGTCGCCGCGATCTGCTTGGCGTGCGGTCGCGTGCGCGACGGCGTCTCGTGCTCGGCGACCGCCAGCGCGGCGGCCTGGTATACCGCGAGCGTCTCGGCGTCGAGGCGGCCGTTGAGCACCGCCTCCCGCACGGGTTCGGCTGCGGCGATCAGCACGCGCACGTGCTGCGCCGTGATGAGGCCCTGCCGCAGGGCGTCGCGCAGGGCCGGATAGAACTCGCCCATGGCTGCGGCGTCGTTGAACGCCAGTTCGGTGGCTGTCTTGGAGATGCGTGCCGCGGCCGAGTACTCGGCGATCATCGACCGGCGGATCGAGTCGCGGTGCATCGGAGCCGTTCGCACATCCGCATCGAAGAGCGCCGCCCGTGCGGCCAGCAGATCGGATGCCTCGCTCTCGAGCCTGGCGATCTCGGCCCGCTTCGCCACCCACGCATCCAGCAGCGCACCGCGTGCGGCGATGGAGGGGAGCGGAGCGTCTGACATGCTCCTAGTTTAGAACAAAAGTGCGAAGATGGGAAGGGCTGTGGATGACTTTCTCGCCGGAGCGAGGCGATGCCCGGATGATCGCTCAGTCCTGATCGCGCCCGCGCAGCCGGTCGATGTCGCGACGCTCGCGCTTGGTCGGACGACCGGCTCCGCGGTCCCGCAGGCCGGCGGCGGCCATCGGATCGCGGGGCGGCGTGCGGTCCTCGGCGGCGACGGCGGCCAGGGGAGCGCCGACGCGTTTGACGAGCGTCTGGCGGACGATCAGGATCCGATCGAATCCGCTGATTCGGATCCGCAGCTCGTCGCCGATCTTCACGGTCTGCGCGGCCTTGACCCGATCGCCGTTGAGTCGGACGTGGCCGGCGCGGCAGGCGGTGGTCGCGGCGGAGCGGGTCTTGAACACGCGCACCGCCCAGAGCCAGCTGTCGATGCGGACGGGGCCGCTGGCCCAGGGCTCGACGTTCATGCGAGTGCCTCCCGGTCGGCGGAGTCGGTAGCGTCGGTGCGGGCCTGGGGCGCAAAGGCGTCCGTCTGTCGAAGCGTCAGGAGCGCACCGGCGACGATCAGGCCCTGTCCGAACGGCCACAGGGCGCGAAGGCGGGTGCGGCTCTGCATCCCTCCATCGTAGGAGGGTAGTGCGCGTGCCCCGCGACCGGATCCGCTCGCATCGCTATGCGGCGACGTTCAGGCTCACCAGCGGCCGCCCGGCGCGCAGCTCGCCGACGACGGAGAATCCCGCCGTGAGGAATGTCGACAGCGCTCCATGGAAGAGATCGTTCGATGACACCTTCACTGCCGCAGTGTCGACCGGATACCCTTCGACGACCCGGGCGCCCGAGGTGCGGGCGTAGTCGATGGCCGCCGCGAGAAGCGCCGCGTTCAGCCCTTTGCCGCGCTGATCGCGTCGCACCGAGAAGCAGGTCACCGCCCACACGTCGCCGTCGTCGAGCGGCTCCTGTGTCGCGTCGACGATGTTGCGCGTGTATGCGAGCCGAGCCTGCGCCGTCCGAGGCCCGATGCGGATCCAGCCCGCGGCCTCGCCGTCGACATAGGCGACGATGCCCGGCGGGGGACCGGTCGTGATCTCATCGCGCAGGATGCCGACGCGCTGCTCCTTGGTGGTCGCGTTCCAATCCTTGTTGCGCAGCACCGGCCAGACGCACTGACAGGAGGCGCCGTCGCCGCCCCCGGTGAGCGCGCGCTGCACGTCTTCCCACTCCGCGCGCGTCGCTGCCTTCGTTGAGATCGTGCTCATGATCCGACCCTACGCGGGGCCCAGGACATTCGCGCCGCGCCCGGACCGCGCCGGTTTCGCGGACGGTTGTGGAGTCGGCTACGATGGGTGAGTTGCCCGCGCTCCGGCGCGGTCGTCCACGGGCTGTGGCGCAGCTTGGTAGCGCACTTGACTGGGGGTCAAGGGGTCGCAGGTTCAAATCCTGTCAGCCCGACCGAGAGGTCCCGGAAACTCAAGGGTTTCCGGGACTTTCTAGTTGGTGAGACGTGATCCGGTCATCGAAAACCCATCACTTTGACGCCCTCGCGCCACTTTCGGGCCGTCGCGCTCCGGCAGGTGAGCGACCGTGCCGGTTGCTCCCGATCGATGGGTGGGAGCGAGTCGCACCTGTTCGATTTGCCTCTCGCCGCGCACGGTCGGTGCGCACCTGTACCACCTGTTCCCGAAGCTCGGCGTCAGCTCGCGCGCCGCTCTCGCCGATGCACTCCGTGAGAGTGCGGCGCCTTGAGCGTGTGCGAACAGCGTCGCCGTGACATCGCCATCCACCACTCGAAAGGAAGCACCATGAAGATCGCCATCCTCGGCACGGGCCGAGTCGGAAAGTCGCTCGCGCGAGGACTGGGCGCCGCGGGGCACACCGTGGTGTTCGGATCCCGGGATCCGGATCGAGCCGATTCCTCGGAGGCGGAGGTCAGCGGATTCGCCGATGCCGTGGCGGGCGCGGACGTGGTCGTCAACGCGGTTCCCGGCAGTGTCGCGCTGGACACCCTGCGGGCGATCGGCCGTCCGGCTCTGGCGGGGAAGGTCCTGATCGACATCGGCAACGCGCTGGCGGCGGACTTCACCCTGCTGTTCCCGAACGCGAGTCTCGGCGCCGCCATCCAGGCGGAGTTCCCCGAGACGGCCGTGGTGAAGACGCTCAACACCGTCACTGCGCCGCTGATGTCGAACCCGCAGGCGGTGGGCCCGATGACGGTGTTCCTCTCGGGAGACGACGCGTCCGCGAAGACCGTCGTCTCGGGCCTCCTCGGCGATCTCGGCTGGGCGCCCGAATCCCGCATGGATCTCGGCGACATCGCCACGGCGCGTGCGCCCGAGCACTACATCTTCCTGTCCATGGCGATCATGCGCGCTCTCGGAACGACCAGCTACGGCATCGGAGTGCAGACCGCGTCCTGAGCGGCGACCGACCCGATTCTCAGCTCACCGGGGTCACCCGTTCCTCGAAGTCGATGTGGTGACCCTGCAGCCACATCATCGCCTCACCGCCGTCCTTCGCCGCGGCGCGGAACTTCCCGGGAAGGATCAGGTCGCGGATCACGCGCATGACAGGACCGGCCGCCTTGTCGGAGGAGGAGCGGTGGCCGATCTCGACGATCTTCTCGACGCGCTCCTGACGCAGGTGCTGGAACGTCGCGAACGCGGACGCCGTGGAGGGGCAGTCGCGCAGGCACTGCGCGAGGATCACGGCGTCCTCGAGCGACATGGACGCGCCCTGGCCCGCCGCAGGGGAGGTGGCGTGCGCAGCGTCGCCGATGATCGCCATCCGGGAACCGTCGTGCCACTTCTTCACGACGGGCATGTCATAGGTCGCCCACCCTTGGATGGGTCCCGGCGTCGCATCGATGATCCTCGACGCAGGGCCCGCGTCTGCGTCCATGAGCTCGTGCAGCCAGGCCCGCCAGCGCGCATCGGTCATCTCCGACAGCGTGCCGCGGGTCGGCTCGTCCTTCATCGGCGGGTTGGCGAACCAGAGCGTGCCTCCGTCGGGGGTGTTCATCCATGCGAAGAAGCACTTCGTGCCGAACTGCATCCGGAAGTCTCTGGGCGGCGCGTCGACCGTGAAGTCCGGGATGTACTCGCCGTTGTTGAGCACAGGCACATACCGCGGCGCGGGAGCTGTCGGATCGATGATCGTACGGATCCTGGAATGGATGCCGTCGGCGCCGATGAGGATATCGCCGGTGGCTTCGCTGCCGTCTTCGAAACGTGCGACGACGCCGGTGCCGGTGTTGCGGGCGTCCACCAGGCGCTTGTCGTGGTGGACGGTGACGCCGTGATGGCGGGCGGCTTCGGCCAGCGCCAGGAACAGCCCGGCGCGCGGCATCACGAGCGAGGTGAGTCCGTCGGGGCGGCGGAACGCCATGGGCATCTGGCCGAGGAGCTTGCCCTTGCCGTTCACGAAACTCATCGTCTCGACCGGGTAGCCGATGTCAGCCACCCAGCTCTCCAGGCCGATCGCTCGGAGGGCGTCGAGGCCGTTGGCCTGGAAGGTGAGCCACGAGCCGCGCTGATCGGCGTCCGGCGGGAGCTGCTCGAAGACCTCCGCCTCCATGCCGATCTTCCGCAGGGCGACTGCGAGGGTCGGGCCGGCGATGCCTCCGCCGATGATGAGCGCCTTGGTCATGGCTGTGCCTCCGTTTGGTATCTTGATGATCAAGCAATCATGAGCGAAGGGTGCCTTGAATGTCAAATACCTTGAATATCAAGGAACAGCGACTGGGCTCCGTCATGCAGCGTTACCAGGCCGCCGTCGACGACTTCGATCGTGAGATGGCGAGGCTCCTCGGCGTCAATGGCACGGACCTCCGCTGTCTCGAGGTGCTGATCGGCGCCGAGGGCGAGATCACTCCGCGCATCATCGCCGACCGTCTCGGGCTCACGACGGGGAGCGTGACGACGATGCTCGATCGCCTGGAGCGTGCGGGATACCTGACGCGCGCCCCGCATCCCGACGACCGGCGCAAGGTCGTCGTCGAGGCCACGGGTGCCGCCCGCCGGCGCGCCTGGGAGATGGTGGGGCCGCTGATCGAAGAGAGCGCCGATGCGGTCACCCGCGACTTCACCGACGCAGAGCTCGACGTCGTGGAGAAGTTCATCACCCGTGCAACGGCCCTGCAGGAGCGTCACACGGCACGGCTCCGAGAAGCTCCCGCCGGCTGACGAGGAGAGCGCCGGGGCGCCTCAATAGGATTGCCGCATGACCGATGTCGCCGTGGTGACCGGAACTTCGACCGGGATGGGCCTGTACGCCGCCGTGGAGCTCGCCCGGCGCGGACTGCACGTCGTCGCGACGATGCGCGATGTGGGACGGGCGGGAGCGCTTCGCGCCGCCGCGGCCGAGGCGGGCGTCGAGGTCGACGTGCGTGCGCTCGACGTCGTCGACCATGCCGCGGCAGCCCGGCTCGTCGCGACGGTCGAGGCGGAGCACGGCGGCATCGACGTGCTCGTGAACAACGCCGGACAGGGCAGCGTCGGAACCGCGGAACAGCTGAGCATGCGGCAGATCCAGGACCAGCTCGACGTCAACTACCTCGCCCCGGTCAACCTCGCGAAACTCGTCCTGCCGGGCATGCGCGAACGCGGCAGCGGCCGGATCCTCACCGTCACGAGCGTGGGCGGCGCCGTCGGCCAGCCGTTCGCCGACGCCTACTGCGGCGCGAAGTTCGCGGTCGAGGGGTTCATGCAGTCCCTCGCCGTCGTGGCCGAGCGGTTCGGCATCCGCGTCAGCGTGATCGAGCCGGCCGCCGTCGCCAGCTCGTTCGTCGCCAACGTGGTCCGCCCCGAGGAGGGCGGCCCCTACGGGTCCCTCCTCGAGGCGTACATCGCTCGCACCTCCGGCGCCTTCGCGAAGGCGCAGACGCCGGAGTCGGCGGGTGCGGCGATCGCCGCAGCGGTGATGTCCGACGAGTACCGCTTCCGGTGGCAGAGCTCGGAAGGCGCGACCGCGTTCGCCGGGGTCTCGCTGGTCGACACCGACGGCAGTCGCGTGCTCGGCTTCACCCGTCCCTGGATCGCCGCGGGCTGAGCCGGGAGCGCCTGCGGGAGCGGGTCAGGCCACGAGCTCTGCGACCTCGGCGGACGGGGGCTTCCGGACGCCCTCGAGGGCCTGCGACCAGGAGATCAGCTGGTCGAACAGAGTGTTCAGGAAGCCGATCTGGTACTCGCCGGGGGCGAAGGTGCGGAAGTTCTCGAACTCCGTCAGCATCGAGAGCGTCAGCGTCTGCCGCACCGTCGCGACCTGGAGCTCGGCGAGGACGAGGCACAGGTGCTCGATCGCGCGCGCTCCGCCGACGCCGCCGTAGCCGACGAACGCGCTCACGCCCGGGCAGCTCGCGCAGGTCGCCGGACTGACGGCCGCGCTGCGCCGGCAAGGGGACGGTCGCGCCGAGGGCTGAATCCCGCGGGTTCACTCTGCCCAGGGGCTCTTGCGGATGACGTCGACGAAGTCACCGCGCACGTAGCCGGGCATGAAGTGGGCCAGCACATCGGCGTTGACGTTGCCGAAAGTGCTGTCGGGGCGGTGCACGTTGCCGTCGGCGAACGTGGCGAGGATCCGGTTCTTGAAGTCCGGGCGCGGGTGCACTGCGGTGACGGCATCACGCTGGGCGTCGGTGATCTCGTGGTACCAGATGCCGAGCACGTCGGTCTCGACGCCGGCGGTGACGAGGGCGATCTCCGGGCGCAGGAACTCCGGGACCCCGGGTGTGGTGTGCAGAGCGATACCGGTCCACACCGCGTCCGCGCCGTCGGCATCGACGCCGCGGGCGGTGAGGAAGTCGCGAGCGGCGTTCGCCCCGTCGACCTCGAAGCGCAGCTGCGAGGAGCGGAACTGCTCGGTGAGGCCGAGATCGTGGAACATCGCACCGGCGTAGAGGAGCTCGAGATCGACCTCGAGCCCGCGGCGCCGGCCCATGAGCGCTCCGAAGAGGAACACACGGCGGGAGTGGTGGAAGAGCAGATCGCCCTCCTGCTCGCGGACGTAGTCGGTGATGTCGCGCACGAGCGCGGTATCGGGGATCGCGATGTCGGCGATCGTCTCGGTCATGTTCGTCTCCTGTCGGTCCGGCTCATCGGCTGAGCCGTTTCCAGGATCACGTCCGCGGCGCATCGGCCGTGAGAGTCCGGATTGACATGCATCCCACGAATATGGACATGATTGGCGCATGGCACGGCACCGGATCGTCTTCCTCGCGTTCGAGGGGGTGAAGCACCTCGATATCGCCGGCCCCGCGGAGGTCTTCGCCGAGGCGGACCGGCTCGGCGGCGGGTACGAACTGGGCTACGTCTCCCCGGACGGGCAGCCGGTGGGCACGTCGATCGGCATGAGGATGCAGGTCGCAGGACCTGCGTCCGAAGTCGTGCACGCGGAGACCGTGATCCTCCCCGGTGGCGACGATCTGCCTCGAGGTGCGCTGCCGGTTGCACTTCGCGCAGCGACAGCGCACCTGGTCGCGAGCGCCGATCGCGTGGCATCCGTGTGCACGGGCGCGTTCCTGCTCGCCGCGGTCGGCGCATTGGAGGGGCGCCGCGCCACCACGCACTGGGCGCATGCGGCGCTGCTGCAGCGGGTGTGTCCGACCGCGCAGATCGTCCCGGATGCGCTGTTCGTGCATGACGGGAGGTTTCACACCTCCGCCGGGGTCTCGTCCGGGATCGACCTGGCACTGTCGATCGTGGAGGCAGACCTCGGTCCGGATCTGGCTCGGCAGGTCGCGCAGCAGCTCGTGGTCTACATGCAGCGTCCGGGCGGGCAGTCGCAGTTCTCGTCGATGCTGGACGTATCCCGCGGCACGCAGGAGAGCGTGCGCCGGGTCGTCGAGACGGTCTCCGCGCGACCGGAGGACCTGTACGGGATGACGGTGCTGGCCCGCATCGCCGGGATGAGCCCGCGGCACCTGGCGCGGCTGTTCCAAGCGGAGCTGGGGATGACGCCGGCGAAGTTCGTGGAGCAGATCAGGCTGGGGACGGCGAAGGTCCTCCTGCTGCGCGGAGAGACCGTCGCCGCCACCGCGAAACGAGCCGGATTCCAGAACCCGGAGACTCTGCGCAGAGTCTTCGTGTCCCGGATCGGGATGCCGCCCAGCGCCTACCGGCAGCGCTTCGCGAGCACCGAGTCAGCTGTGTAGGCGTCTAGCGGGATCTCCGCGTCCACGCGGGGAATGCTCTTCGCCGGCACGCGCCCGCCTATGCGTCTCGGTCAGCCTCGCGAAGACGCTCCGATCGACGCTCGGATGCCCGCAGCTGTTCGATGGTTCCCGTCTTGAACACACCGCTTCGCCATGCCAGAAGCAGCGAGACGAGCAGACCGAGCGCGCCGATCGCGATCGCGGGACGGGTGCCGACCGTGTCGGCGAGCACGCCGCCGACAGCTGCTCCCAGAGGCTGACCTCCCCAGGCGACCATGCGCGCCGTCGTGTTGACACGCCCCTGTAGAGCCTGAGGCGTCACCGACTGCCGCACGATGATGCCGTTCAGGGAGACGACCGAGTTGCCGAACTGCCAGATGAGCACCGCGGCGACGGCGAAGGGGACGGCCGGGCTCGCCGCCAGACCCAGGATGGCTGCCAGGCCGACGGCGAGCCCCACCGCGGTGATCATGCCGACGCCGGCGTGCCGCTGTGCCGGCCCGATGGCGCGGGCTGCGAGCAGTGTTCCGACGGCGGCGGACGCGAACAGCAGGCCGACCAGGGGGCCCTGCGATGCGACGCCGAAGTCGCGCACGGCGAGCACGACGAGCAGGCCGGCGACGATGCCGCCGGCGAAGCTGTTGCCGACGCCGATGACGGTGAGCCACCGGACGACCGGGGCATGCCAGATGTAGGCGAGGCCCTCGGCGATATCGCGCCTGATCGTTCCGCGCGCGCGTTCGGCCGCTTCCTCCGGCGGCCAGGTGATCTGTGCGATCATGGCGGCGCCCACCGCGTAGGACGCCGCATCGATGAGCAGCACCGCTGGTCCCCCTGCGACCCCGAAGAGCACCCCGCCGAGGGGCGGCCCGAGCACGCCCACCACCGTGCTGGCGGTGAGCATGCGCGCGGTCGCGGCGCCGATGGCGTCGCGACCGGCGATCAGCGGGATGGCGCGGAAGCTGGCCGCATCGAAGAAGACGAAGACCGCGGCCTGTGCCGTCGCGACGATGATCAGCAGCGGCGCCGGCGGAGGCTGGAACACGGCGATGAGCGGGATGCTCGCCGCCAGCCCTGCTCCGATCACACTGGTGGCGACCATCGTCCGCCGGGCGTCCCACCGGTCGACGACGGCGCCGGCGGGGAGGCCCAGGACGAGGTACGGCACGGCTTCGCCGACCGTGAGCAGTGCCGTCAGGGTCGCGCTGTTCGTCTGCGCGAACAGCATCAGCGGCAGCGCGACCGCGGTGAGGGCGTTGCCCGTCCAGGAGATCGTTCGCGAGGTGAGGAACATCGCGAACGATCGCCGGGCAGGGGTCGTCTGGGTCCTAGCCATGCAGACTCTTCGCGAGGGCGACGGTTCCGTCGACGGCACGCGAGCCGATGAACGAGGTCGACGGCAGCGCGATCAGCTGGTTCTGCTGGACCGCGGCCACGGTCGGCAGCAGCTTTCTGATCGAGTCGAGTTGAGCCGCGCGGTCGCTCTCGGAGTTGTACAGGTAGACGATGGTGGCCGGGTTCTTCGTGAGGAAGTCCTCGACAGAGACCTGGGCGTAGTAGGCACCGGTGGGGAGATCCGCGTCGTAGACGTTCTTTCCCCCGGCGGTCGTGACGACGTCGGAGTACAGGCCGCGCGCGTCGGCGTAGAGCGCGCCGTCGTAGAACTGGATGACCGCGAGGGGTGTGGCGGACGTGTGTGCGACCCGATTCGTGACGGCGGCCAGGTCCGACTTCTGCTTCGCCACGAGCTCGTCGGCTCGCGGTGCGGCGCCCAGCAGCGTTCCCAGGGCGGTGAGGTCGGTCTGGGCGTCGGCGACGTGTCCGGTGGTCACGCTCCCGTGGCAGAACGAGCTGATCACGTACACCTGGATGCCCAGCGTCTTCAGCTGAGCGATGGTCGGCAGCTCCTTGCCGTCGAAGTGGTATTCGCCGTCGGCCACGACGAGGTCCGGCTTGGCGCTGATCAGGGTCTCCTCGTTCACCGCATCCTTCGACAGCACGGGGATGGTGTTGTAGGCCTTCGCGTAGCCGGGGAGGGGCTCGGACTGATCCGTGAAGGCCTGTCCCACGACTCGGTCGTGCGCGCCGAGCGAGAGGAGCATCTCCGTGATCGCCGGCCAGAGGGAGACGATGCGGTGGGGCGAGTGCGGGAAGGAGAGCGTGCGCCCGCAGTTGACGACGGAGGTCGGTCGGGCCGTGGCGTCGGGAGACGACGCGGAGGCGTGCGCGGCGCATCCGGAAAGCGCGAGGAGGAGTGCCGTGGCGAGAGCAGCGCGGCGGAGTCGGGGTCGAGGTGTCATGGGTGTTCTTCCGAGGGTTGGGGTTGGGGTTGGGGCAGGGTGAAGAAGAGGTGCAGGGCGCCGGTCACCGGGTGGGCGCCGATGTGGATGTCGACGCCGAAGACGTCGGCGATTCGAGGGGAGCGCAGCACGTCGGTCGACGTCCCTCCGGCCACGATGCGTCCGTGCTGCACGACGTAGATGCGGTCGCAGTACGCGGCAGCGAGGTTGAGGTCGTGCAGGGCGACGATGACGGTCACCCCCAGTGCGCGCACCCGGTCGAGGAGGGAGAGCTGGGCGGCGATGTCGAGGTGGTTGGTCAGCTCGTCGAGCACCAGCACCTGCGGCCGCTGAGCCAGAGCGGAGGCCAGGAGCGTGCGCTGCTTCTCGCCCCCGGAGAGCGAGGCGAACGGGCGGTCGGCGAGGTGACCGACGTCGACGAGGCCCATGTACGTCGAGACGAGCGCCCGGTCATGGGCGGTATCCGGCTGGAGTGCGCCCTTGTGCGGGATGAGCCCCATCCCCACGATCTCGCGGACCAGCAGCGGGAAATCCCCGGTGTGCTCCTGCGCCAGCGCAGCGACGTGTTTCGCGACCTGGCGTGCCGGAAGGTCGAGTGCCGATCGGTCGCCCAGCCAGATGGTGCCCGAGCTGGGCGGGATCGCCCGGTAGAGGGTCTTCAGCATCGTCGACTTGCCGCTGCCGTTCGGCCCCACGAGGGCGACGATCTCTCCGCTCTCCGCGGTGAAGTCGGCGTCCGAGATGATCTGGTCCTTGCCGATCCGCACGGCGAGGTCGGACACGGCGAGCCTCATGATGCCGCCTGTCGAGGACGCAGGAGCACCGTGAGGAAGACCGGCACGCCGATCACCGCCGTCACGATCGAGAGCGGGATCTCCAGCGGAGCGGCGACGGTTCGCCCGATCGTGTCGGCCAGGGTGAGGAAGCACGCGCCGATCACGATCGTGAGCGGAAGGGTGCGCTGGTGTCCCGCGCCGACGAGGAGTCGGACGAGGTGCGGAACGATCAGGCCCACGAATCCGATCCCGCCGGCGACGGAGACGACGACCGCCGTCAACAGCGACGAGGCGATGAGCAGGACCGCTCGCAGCCGCGAGACGTTCACTCCGAGTGCGGCGGCGAAATCGTCGCCCATCAGCAGGGCGTCGAGGTGGCGACGGCGGACGAGAAGCACGGGCACGGTCAGGAGCAGGGCGAGGGCGACGACGGGAAGGTCGCTCCAGCGTGCCGATGCGACCGATCCGAGCAGCCAGAAGATGACGCTCTGCAGTTTGTCGGGGGCCGAGACGAGTTGGATCACGCTGGTTCCGGCTTGTGCGAGGTAGGCGACGGCCACCCCGGCGAGGATGAGCCGTTGCGGATCCATGCGTCCGCGGTTGCGGCTGAGGAGCAGCACGGCGAGGAGGGTGGCGACCGCTCCGAGGAACGCCGCGCCGGGAACGCCGAATGCCTGGAGCAGACCGGAGGCGGGTCCGAGGACGATCACGCTGACCGCCGCGAGCGAGGCGCCGGAGGAGATGCCGATCACGTAGGGATCCGCGAGCGGGTTGCGGATCACGGTCTGCAGGACGGCACCGGCCACGGAGAGCGCCGCACCCGCCAGAAGCGCGAGCAGCACGCGCGGGAACCGGAGCGACCACACGATCTGGTCGTCGATGACGCTGTCGGCGTGCGTCGGCAGGCCCAGCAGATGCTGGGCGAGGCTCCCCGCGGCGGATCCGAGGGGGATGGGCACGGCGCCGACGCAGACGCCGAGCAGCACGACGGCCGGGAGTGCTGCCGCAGCGCTCCAGAGCAGGAGACTCCCTCGACGGGGGCTGCGTCGGCCGGTGGCGCCGCCGTGAGCGGTCGGTGCGTGCGCGACGCGAGGCGGGGGCGTGCGCAGGTCGTCTGCGGCGGCGAGGTGCGGAAAAGGGGCGGCGGCCGTCGTCCGGAAGAAGGCAGGCATCAGTGGTCGGGTCTCATTCCCTGGGCGTCAATGCGGAAGGGGGACGGGGCGGATCCGGGGCGACGGCAGGCGGCTGCCGCCGAGGAAGGGCAGCGCGTGCGGGGCGTTGCTGTACGTTCCCGGGACCGTGACGCGGACCACGTGAAGCCCGGAGGGGGCGATGTCGGCCGTCGTGACGTCGACGAAGACGGGGTCGAGCCCGCGGTCGCGGAGGGACTGGTCGAGGGTGGCGACGTCTCTGGGGACGGGCAGGTCCTTGTACTCGTCCAGCGATTCGTGTCCGATCACGGAGGCGTCGAGCTCGTCCAGGAATCGCTGTTGGATGGCGGGGTCGAGGTGGAGTTGGAGGTGGCACCCGTAGTCGATGACATCGCGGAGGTCGGCGTCGTAGGAACGCGAGTACTCGCGGTCGGCGCGCCATCGCTGGAGCGGGCTGGCCGGTGCCGCGGCCGCGGCCATGTACGGGCCGTGTTCGTCGTCGAGATCGGCGCTGAAGAGCTGCAGCTGGAGCCCTTCCCCGTATGCCTTGATCGCCGCCGCGACCCGGTCGGGCCCCACGCCCATGCCGAGCGTCAGATACCCGGTGTTCCGGTCGGCGACGAGGGCTCCGATCACGGGCAGCCCGCTCTCGTGCGGGAACCTCAGCCAGCGCACCTCAAGCGCCCCGTGAGGCCCCTGGGCGAAGTCCGTGAGCCACGAGGGGACGGTGAGATCGATCATGCCCCCGCCTCCGGTCCAGGCGATGGTCATCGCATCCCGCTCGATCACCTCGCACAGCCCGCCCCAGAGGGCTTCGTCTCGGGTGCGCCCCGTGGCGAGCCCGGCCTGGATGACCGGGTGCAGGAGAGGGCGCCGGCTCAAGGAGTGCGAGACCCAGACAAGGCTTGCGGGCACGAGAACGGGAGAACGTCCCGCGACGGTCATGCCGGCGGCCCAGTCGACGGCGGTGTCGCGCGTGAAGGGTGCGACGGGAAGGCCGACCGTGTGCTGCTCGGAGGAGAAGAGCGCCAGTCGTTCGGGGTCGACGGCGTGGATGCCGCGGGCCGTCAATCCCTCCCAGCTGTCGCGCACGAGGCCGTCGGCGACGAGGTTGCCGCAGTAGCGTTCCACGGCTTCTCCGACGGCGGCGCCGAGCACGGCATCGTCGTCGGCGAAGGCATAGCCGGCTCCTGCGGAATCGGAGGGCCACAGCGAGAAGGCGCGGGTGTCGGACAGTCGGGCGTGCAGGAGGGAGAACGACGCGGGGAACCACGCGGGCACATCCCGGGGCAGAAGCGACGTGACGATGCCGGTACGGGCGTCGATGAGCGAGGTCGGGGAGGTCATGGGTCCTAGGCCAGGGGAATCGGCTGAGTGATCAGGTCGTCGAAACGGAGAGGGACGCGGTCCCAGCCGAGAGCGGCCGGAACGGTGTAGTAGCGGTCGGATCCGCGCAGGGGGAATGCAGGCGGCGCATTGCCCACGAGGCCGGGGACGACGACCCGGACGACGGTGAGGCCGGCGCGTCGGACGTCGTCGGTCGTCACGTCCACCGCCACCGCGCGGAAGCCGCGCTCGGCAAGGCGACGCAGGTAGTACGGGCGCGCTTCGCCGGAGGGCGGGGCGGCGACGGCGGTCAGCGGCACCGTGTCACGCGGACGCAGCCGGTCGAGCGGGGGGCCTTGCATGCGCGGATCCTGATAGAGCTGGGCGATCGCGGGCAGGTCGGTGAGCTGTCGGTACTCCGCGACGATGTCGTCGGCGTAGCGGCGGTCTGCGCGATAGGGGAGGAACACGTGCGCCTCGATGTCGTCGCGACCCACGGCCGCCCACACGTCGCTGTCCTGGTCGGCGAGCTGGTAGCTGAGCTGCAGCAGTCCGAGCGCCTCCATGAGCGCTTTCGTGGCAGCGTCCTCCACGCTCGAGCGGCACGCGCTCCCGAACGCGACGAACGGTCCGCCGTCGCCGTCGTCCTCGATGAAGGCGGCGACGACGGGGGCGGGCAGGTCGGTGGGGATGCGGAGCAGCCGTATGGTGAGGTCGGTGCCGAGGCCGGGCCTGCCGATGGCCCCGCTGATCCGGCCGCCGTCGTCCAGCTCGACGGTGGATGCGCCGCTCGCCCACCAGATGGTGCACGCGTCGCGCTCGAAGATCTCCTCGAGCGCGCTCTGTTCGGCGAGCTGCCTCGTCGGGCCGGTGGCGATCCCGGAGTAGCTGAGGGAATGGATCGGGGGTTCGCCGTGCCCGGTGCCGTCGTAGTTCAAGTAGACCTCGGCCGCGGGCACCAGCACCTCGCCCCCGGTGACGAGATCGGTGCCGCTCGCCCAGCCGAGCCGGGTGTGCTCGTCGACGGGGGTGAAGGGGAAGCCAGGCAGTCGATACTGCTCGGCCGCGTAGAGGGCGACGGTGCGCGGATCCACGGCATCGATGCCCCGCGCGCTCAGCTCGGCATGGCTGGCGACGACGAGCCCCGGCGGAACGGCGTTGCCGCAGTACCGTTCCACCGCTTCGCCGATGGCTGCGTGCCGGGCCCGCTCCGCGGCGCTCAGGGCGGCGCCGAATCCGAAGCCGTCGGCCCGCCAGTTCAGGACGCGGTCGATGCGCGAGACCGTGGCGCCGTGTCCGCGCCACGCGGAGGGCATGCGGGGATCCCGAGGCTGTGGCGCGACCCGGGTGAGCAGGCCGGTCCGAGGATCGATGAGAAGCGAGGTGGTCATCGCCGCACCTCCGGAACGACCGGAAGGGTCAGGATCGGCCGGTCGGACGAGAGGAGGCGCTGGGTCACCCGCTGCACGTCGGCGGAGTGGTAGCGGCTCTCTCGCGTTCCCAGATTGCGCGCGATCCGAGGGAAGTCGGCGCCGGTGATCTCCACGCGGATCAGGGAGCCCGCACCGAACTCGATGTCGCCTTCCGAGAGCTCGATGCGCAGACGACGCGGTGCGGGTGCGTCTCCTTCGGAAGCCGACGGCGCGTCCGTCCAGCTCTCGCCCAGCGCCGTGTCGATCACCTGACCGTTCGGCCGGACCTCGAGCAGGCGCACGATCCAGTCGGCGCCGGACGGCGTCGACTCGGCGTCGAACTCGACGCAGGCTGCGCCGCTGATCCGGAGCGGAGCCGCGAGGGGTGCGGTGTCGAAGCGGATCGCGTCCTCGCGGGAGTTCAGCACCGAGCGATCCCGGCCTTCGGGGAGCGAGGGGAACGGGAGGTCCGGGTCGTGGACGAGCGAGCGCTCGATCCCGGCTGTGGGAGCCGTGAGCAGGCCGTCGTCGGACGCCCAGTATTCGACGGATACGGTCGCGGGCGGCCAGGTCGCGGCGGTCTCCCAGCGGTTGGCTCCGCGCACGAACACGGTGGTTCGACGCGCGTCGAGGTGCCCGTCGAGCGCCGCGTCGATCCATTCCACGAGCTCTCTGCCCCACGGCCTCGTCGACGTCTCGCCGTAGTCGATGTCACCGAGGACCTGGTCGGTCGTGAACGCGAGGTCGTGCGGCCACGGGCCGATCATCAGGTGTGCGGGAGTCTCCGGTGCCGCTTCCGCCCGGGCGCGCCACTGGTGCAGCGTCTCGGTTACGAGGAGGTCGTGCCAGCCGCCCACGTGCAGAGTGGGAACATCGACGCGAGCCAGATCCCGGTCGGTGATCGCCTGCTCGTCCGAGTGGCTCGGTCCGTTCTCGATGACTTTCGTCCACCCGGGCAGGTCGGCGCCGAGATCGATCTCGACGACGGGCAGCTGCTCGAGCGCTCGGGGATGGGCGGCGAAGAACGAGGCGGCATAGCCGTCCCTGCTGGTCCGCGCGTCGGCGCGCTCCGACCACCAGGCGGCGTGTTCGCTCAGGCGCAGGACGCCGGCGGAGGAGAACTTCGTGCGTGCGAGCGACATGGGCGGACCGAGGCTCACGACCGCGGCGACCCGCGCCGGGCGCTCCGCGGCCATGGCCCACGCGGTGTAGCCGGCGTAGGAGCCGCCGTAGGCGATGACGCGACCGTCGGACCACGGCTGCGCGACGATCCAGTCCACGAGCGCGGCCCCATCGGCCCGCTCGTTGCGGTACGGATCCCAGTCTCCGCCCGAGTCGTAGCGGCCTCGGACGTCGGCGATGACGTAGGCGTATCCCCGTCTCGCCCAGCCGAGCCCTTCGTCCCGGTGCGCCGAGCGGCCGTAGGGGGTGCGTGTCACGACGGTCGGAATCCGTGCGTCGGACTCCTCGGGAACGGAGAGGTCGAGCACCAAAGGGGTGCCATCGGCGGCGGCGAGCGTGACGTTGCTCCGCGAGTGCCCCCTCAACGCCGTCCGCTTTCGGGAAGCGCCAGCACCGGGTGCGTCCGGTGGGCCCCATCAGGATCGATGGTGTGTTCCAGGGCACTGCCGGGTGTCCTGGCGCCGATGTCGTAGGCGTCCAGGTCCTGCAAGATGAGGGCGGCGGCCATGGCGCAGACCGATCGCGGCGCCCACACGGCGCCGGCGGACGTGCTGTCGAGGTGCGCCCAGAGTCGATCCAGCTCCTGCACCAGTGGATGGGCGGCGCGCCGTCGGGACCGGTAGTCCTCGTACGACACACCACCGGGTGAGCTGAACGGGCCGACCACCAGCGTGTCGCCCTCCATGAAGGCGCGATGCCACGTCGCCCCGCACTGGGCGCGCTCCGCATCGATCGCGCGCCATGCCGTGTCCCGCTGAACGGAGTCGCACACCACCAGATGATCCTGCGCGGCGATGCCGGCGGAAGGGACGGAGGCGACGATCGTGACGCGATCAGGAGCGAGCGCCTCGATGGCTTCGGCGACGGGGCCGGTGCCGACGACGAGGATCGGCGTGCTCGGCGTCGCGGTGCGGGGTTCGGCCGCGCCGGCGACGACTCCTCGATCCATCAGCTGGCGCAGGAGCAGCGACGCGTCGGATCCGTCGGCGAAGTCGTGCTCCAGGCCGTCGAGGATCGCGCGGCTGACCGTGTCGAGCACGATCTCCGGTCCGCAGATCGAGTGGAAGGCCAGGTCCGGGGTCGTGTACCGCCACTGAGACTCGTCGAAGCGGTAGAGCCGATAGCCGGGAGCGAGATGAAGCATGGGGTCTCTCTGGTCGGGGTGCGGGGCCCGGTCGGGGTGCGGGGAGCGGGAGCTGAGGCCGGTGGCGGCACACGATCGAGTGCCGCCACCGGGTGGGTCACTTGGTGTCGAACGCGAACGGGTTCTGCACCAGTGCGTTGGTTCCCGGACCCTGCGGGGCGCTGAGCACATCACCGCTCTGGATCTGGTCGAACGCGAACGGGTTGTGCACCAGTGCGTTCGTTCCCGGACCCTGCGGGGCGCTGAGCACGTCTCCGGCGGAGATCTCCGTGATCGTGACGTTCTGCATGGGGACGTCCTTTCGTTACTAATTGAGAACCATTCTCAATTAGAGACATAACCTAGCAGAGCGAACAGCGGCCTCCAATTCCTTGGCACGGATCAGGTCGGGCACCGCGCCGCACGGGCCTTCTTCCGCGGTGAACTCGACCTTGTTCCTCGGCGGCCCGCCGGATCGACCGTGCACGAGCCGCTCGGTAGTCTGGACGTCATGCCGGATCGACGGCGGGAGGCCACATGAAGATGGACGTCCGACCGCTGACGAGCCGGTACCGGCGGTGGTTCCAGACGCTGCACCCGTCGCTCCAGCTCGTGCTGCTGCAGCTGTGGATGCCGCTGTTCTTCATCGTGATGTTCTGCGTCTGCTACATCGCGGCCTTCCACGCGCCCTCGCCGCACGACGTCCCGGTCGGCATGGTCGGCGATGCGGCGTCGCTCGAGAGCGGGATCGAGAAGGCGGTCGGCGGCCGGATCCTGTTCGTCCCGTATCGCACTGCCGCCGAGGCCGGGCACGCCGTGCTGCACGGTGCGGTCGCGGTCGCCTACGACCCGGCCGACGCCACGCTGTACGTCGCCACGGCGCACCAGCTGCAGGCCTCCACGCTGCTGCAGCGGATGCTGCTGCCGGTGCTCGGCGCCGGCGGCCACGCGCCGAGCGTGAAGGACCTCGCCGTGCTGCCTGCGCACGACGCGTTCGGGATGACCTCGATGTACCTGATGCTGGCCTGGTGCATCGGCGGCTACATGACCGCGATGTTCATCGGACTGATGGGCGGCCCGCTGCGCCACCGCACGCGCCTGGCCGTGATCGTCGGCCTCGGCGCGGCGATCTCGCTCGTCACGAACCTGCTCGCGGGCCCGGTGATCGGCGCGATCGACGGGCATTTCTGGCCGCTCGCGCTGATGGCCTGGGGCTGGATCGTCGCGATCGGACTGACCGTGAACGGGCTGAGCTACTTCTTCGGACGGTTCATCGCGCTGCCGTCGATGGTGATCTTCGTCTTCCTCTCCGTGCCGTCATCCGGGGCCGCCTACCCGCCCTGGATGATGCCGGAGCCGTTCGCCTGGCTGAACAACGTGGTCGTCGGCAGCGGCATCACCGAGATGATCAAGCAGGCGATCTACGGCGTCGGTCCCAGCTTTGCCCGCGGACTGATCATGATGTCCTGCTATGCGGCGATCGGCCTGGTCCTGATGCTCGTCAGGAAGCCGTACTGGGAGGCCCGGCGTGCGCGCCGCGTGGTGGCGGGCAAGACCACGATGTTCGTGGACGCGCAGAACGCGAACCGCGACTTCCTCGTCGCCCAGCGCCGCGGGATCCTCGCCCGGCACGGATTGGAGTCCTCCGAGACCGGCACGATCCGTGCCATCGACCTCGACGCGGCCGAGCGCGAGGAGGACGCCCGCCGGGCGTTCGAGACCGAACAGGACAGCGGCGATTCGCTCATGGGCGCGCCCGGGGGCCTCACGACCGAGGATCTCCCGGACGAGCCGCGACCGGGCGACTCGTCCGGGCGCTGAGCGCCGGCCTCCCGTTGCGCGCGTCGTAGCGTCACGACCGTGCCCGATTCCTCACTCGTGCAGAGCCGCCTCACTCGTACCGGAGCGCCTCGATCGGATCCTGTCGCGACGCGCGTCGTGCGCGCCGATCTTCGGATCCGATCAGCTTCGGCGGCATAGCAGTGACGGTAGAGAGCACGGTGAGCGTGCGTGCCAGCAGGGGGGATTCCCCGTTCGTCCTGACACGTACGTCCAACACAGACTGACCCGCTGAGCCGCGGCTTGCAAGAGCGATGCCGACCTTACAAGGTAACGCTTCCGCTGGCAGAGTTCGGAGGGCGCGACGGTGTTCGCGGGCGTCTCGCTCGCCGACCTCGACGGCAGCCGGGTGCTCGGCTTCACCCGGCACTGGATCGCGGTCGGCTGACCAGACCCGGGGTGCGCTCGTGTGTGCACGACTGGGCACTAGCGGTTGATCAGGCCCTCCATCTGATCTTCGATCCGATACCCCGTTCGGTTCATCCAGTATCGCCGGGCCACCCTGAGGACGACCGCGCTGCGGATGCCGTGAACGCCATCCAGCTGGGCGAGGTCGTTGTTGACGAACCGGGAGAAGTCGCCCGGGGAGGTGAAGACGGCATGCACCGAGATGGGTGCGGGGCCCGTGACGACGCTGGCCATGCGCACGTTGGGATGCTCGGTCAAAGAGCGTGCGATCGCCGAGAACTGACCTGGCTCGGCGTCGATCGAGATGGTGACCTCGAGCGAGAAGCCGAGGAGGGCCGGTTCGATCTCGACCCGCGGGAGGATCGCTCCGCTGCGCAGGATCTTCTGGATGGCGCGATTGGCGGTTGACGGTGCCACTCCCAGATCGCGAGCTAGGTCGGCAGCCGTGGCCCGGCCATTGCGGCTCAACGCACGCATCGCTTCGAACTCCACATCTGTGAGCGCCGCGAGTGAACCAGGGAGCGGCTCATCCACTTCCAGATGGTGCGCCTGCAATCGTGTGGCGACCTCGGGTCGAAGTCGGTGACTGCGCCACTGCTGCGCGATGCGGACCGATTCGATGATGAGACGACTGTCGATCGATACGACACCATCGATCCCGGGGAGCTGTTGGCTCAGAAGACGGTACATGTCAGAGGTCCGGAACGGGACGACTGCAGCGTGAAGATCGGCTTCCCCGGTCGTCTCCAGGACCAACTGCACTTCGGGGATGAGCTGCAGTGCGTCGGCCACTTCACGAGATCGGCCCGCTGCCACTCGGATCCATACCTCATACGGATTCGAGTCCGTGAGAAGGCTCCAGTCGGCGCGTCCGACGACACGGAGCAGGCGTTCGTCTATGAGCCTCTGCATTCGGCGATGCGCCGTGCTCGGCGGGATCGAGAGGCATTCCGCGAGCGCTGCAAGAGGAACGCGAGGTGCGATCTGCAAGGCGTCGACGATCTCGAGATCCAAGTCATCGAGCAAGGGCGGAGCAGATCCGTCGGACGACTCTGGACGTGCGGGGCGCATACCGCAGAGCCTACTCGGAGAGCACGAATGATTGTCGAATCACCCAAATATTGCCTTGTATTTGAATGAAAATACCAATCGAGTGCTTGCATGAGATTAATTCGTCCGATATGGTGATCCGGTCGGCGTGCAACGCCGTGCACACCCAAAGGAGGGCGGATCGACCATGAGCGAAGACCGGCTGCAACCCTGGCGATGGTCCGAGGAGGTCTGGCGCGGCCATGTGGAACGAGTTCGTGCCGGGCGATCATTGGCTGGGGGCGATGCAGCGACGCGCTGGCCGGGAGGAGCCCGCGTCGCCGTGGCCATCTCGTTCGACTCGGATCACGAGACACCGGCGTTGCGCGATGGCGAGACGTCTCCCGGACGCATGGCGCAGGGCGAGTACGGTGCGCGTCGCGGGGTTCCGCGCATCCTCGGCCTTCTGGAGAGGTTCGGGATCAGGGCCACGTTCTACATGCCGGCCGTCTGTGCGCTGCTGCGCCCCGACGAGGCGCGCGGATACGTGCTCGCCGGCCACGAGCTCGGCGTCCATGGATGGATCCACGAGCGCAACACGCTGCTGGAGCACGACGACGAGCTGAACCTCATCCGGCGGTCGATCGACACGCTGGAGTCCATCACCGGAGTGCGCCCGGTGGGCATCCGCACTCCATCGTGGGATTTCAGCCCCCATACGCTGGACGTCATCCGCGAGGTCGGCCTGCAATACGACTCCTCGCTCATGGCGGACGACGAGCCTTACGAACTGCTTGCCGACGGCGAACGGACCGGCATCGTCGAGATCCCGGTCGAATGGATCCGGGATGACGCGCCCTACCTGATGATGGAGCGCTACCAGGGCCTCCGGCCGTATATGGCGCCACGCAACCTCCTGCAGATCTGGATCGACGAGTTCGATATCGCATGCCAGGAAGGCGGACTGTTCCAGCTCACCTTGCACCCGCACTACATCGGGCATCGTTCGCGGATGATCGTCCTCGAAAAGCTGCTCGAGCACATCGCCGCCACGACCGGGGTCTGGTTCGCCACCCATGCCGAGGTCGCCGCCCACGTTCGACTCGCGCTCTAGACGGCGCCTTCACCGAAAGCAATCGCATGACCACTCAAACCGTGTCAAAGAATGACACCAAGCTCACGGCGAAGGGCCGTCGGGCGATCGTCGCGGGATCCATCGGCAACGCCGTGGAATTCGTCGATTGGTCGATCTACGGCGTCTTCTCGTCGGTCTTCGCGCATCACTTCTTCCCAGCGGGCGACAGCGTCGCCGCTCTGCTCTCGACCCTGGCGATCTTCGCCGTCGGGTTCGTGATGCGACCGGTCGGCGCCGCCGTCATGGGGCCGTTCGCGGATCGGTTCGGACGCAAGAAGGGCCTGCTTGTCACCATCGCCATCATGGCCGCCGCGACGGCCCTGATCGCGGTGTCGCCGACGTACGTGCAGGTGGGCGTACTCGCGCCGGTGATCCTGCTGATCGCGCGTCTTGCCCAGGGCTTCGCCGCGGGAGGTGAGTTCGGGTCGTCGTCCGCGTTCCTGGTCGAGGTCGCCGCTCCCGCGCGGCGGGCATATGCCGGCTCCTGGCAGCAGGTGTCCGTCGGTGGCGGCGTCCTTCTGGCGGGCACGATCGGGACGATCATCACCTCGGGCCTGTCTTCGTCGGCGCTCGACAGCTGGGGCTGGCGTCTGGCCTTCCTCGTCGCGTCGGCGCTGGGCTTGATCGGCATCTGGCTGCGTCGTTCCATCGACGAGACCGAATCCTTCGAGACCGGCCTGACGCGGGTGGCTGAGCAGGTCGAGCAGTCCGGTCGTACCCGGACGCCGCTCTTCGGACTGTTCGCCAAGCATCCGGGCGCGGCGTTGCGCGTCTTCGGCATCACGATCGCCGGGACCTTGCTGTACTACATGTGGGTCAACTACTTCCCGACCTACGCCCACATCGCCGTCGGGATCCCTCTGCAGGAGACGCTGCTGGCGAACGTGATCGGGATGGTGCTGTTCATCGTGATGCTTCCGTTCGTCGGCTTGCTCTCCGACAAGTTCGGGCGCAAGCTCACGATGGCGGGTTTCGCCGGAGGATTCCTTCTCTTCTCCTATCCCTTGTTCCTGCTGTTGGAGAATTCGAAGGGCAATTTCGGCCTGCTGCTGTTGGCGCAGGTGATCGGACTCGTGTTCCTGACCGGATACTCAGCCAACTGCGCCGTGATCATGTCCGAGCAGTTCCCGCCCGAGGTCAGGGCCACCGGCATCGGCCTGCCGTACGCCCTCGCCGTCGCCGTGTTCGGGGGCACGGCTCCTTACATCACCACGTGGATGAACGCGAACGGGACCGGCAGTTGGGTCTGGCTCTACTGCTCGATCGCCGCGGCCATCGGACTTGTCGTCTACCTCACCATGCCGGAGACCAAGGGAAAGGTGCTCGACGCGTGATCCACGTGCTCGTGACGGGCGCTGCCAGCGGGATCGGGCGCGCCATCGCCGCGGAGTACTCCCGCCAGGGGGCCCGCCTGACTTTGGCGGATCGGAACGACATGGCTCTGGACAACGTGGCGAAGGAGTGCATTGCGACAGGCGCCGCCGATGCCGAGCCGGTGGTCGGCGACCTCTCCGCACCAGAGGCCGCGGAAGAGACCATGGCGGCCGCCTGGGCGCATGCTCCCGTCGACGTTCTGGTGAACTCCGCCGGCCTGTACCCGGCCACACCGTTCCTGGAACTCGACGCAGAGACCTGGGATCGTGTCCAGTCCATCAATACACGGGCACCTCTGCTGCTCACCGTCGCTCTGGCGAAGCGCGCCGTGGCTGCAGGCACGACGCCGAACGTGGTCACGATCTCCTCAGGAGCCGCGCTTCGCTCCCGCCCGGGCGCCGCCCCCTACGCCACCTCCAAGGCGGCCGTGGAAGTCGCGATGCGCTCCGCCGCCCTCGAGCTCGGCGCATATGGAATCCGCGTGAACTGCGTATCGCCCGGATTCGTCGTCGTGAACAGCGACTCCAATCCGGTGACCGACGAATACGCCGACGCCGCGGGACAGAATCCTCTGGGACGCAAAGGTGTCCCTGAGGACGTCGCGCGGGCGGTCGCCTGGATCTCGAGCAATGCGGCCGAGTGGGTCACCGGCACGGTGCTGCGCGTGGACGGCGGGTCTTCAGCAGGAAACACGAGTCTGCCGCTCCACTGGGGCAGAAACCTGGCGGTGTCTGAAGCTGCGGAGGGGACGGAATGAGCATGAGCGATTACACGGTGGTCGGCGGCGGTGCGATCGGGGGGACTCTCGCCGCATACCTGGCGCGCGGTGGGGCCGCCGTCACGATCATCGACACCGACGCCGAGCACGTCGACGCCATCAACACCGGAGGTCTGAGAATCGAGCGCGCTACGGGCGGATTCACGGTCGCTGTGTCCGCATGCACTCCGCAGGGGCACGAGGGCGCTCTGGGCGCGGTGATCCTCGCGGTCAAAGCGCAGGCGACCGCACAGGCGATGGAGTTCATCGGCCCGCGCCTGGCCGAGGACGGATGGGTCGCCTCCGTGCAGAACGGTCTCAACGAGCCCCTGATCGCTGAGAAGATCGGGGCAGGCCGGACCATCGCCTCCTTCGTCAACATCTTCGCCGACATGGTGCGCCCGGGTGTGGTTCGCGACGGCGGGCTGGGCGCGCTCGTGTTCGGCGAGTACGGTGGAGGGCCGAGCGAACGAACGCTTCGCCTTGCGGAGGATCTGCGCGAATGGGGTGGCCGGCCCCTAGTCAGCTCGCATGTCGAGGGGTATCTCTGGTCGAAGCTGTCGTTCGGAGCCATGCTCGCCGCCACGGCCATCGCCGACGAAGACATGCATCGACTCATCGATGCACATCGTCCGATCATGCACGGCGTTGCGGAAGACGTCCTGCGCGTCGCCGTGGCAAAGGGCATTCGGCCGGAGCTGTTCGACGCCTACGACCCACGGCCATATCTGCCCGGTGGCGAGGAGGCGGTCCGCGACGCCGCGACAGACCGCCTCGTGGCTTGGCTGAGCGGGCAGGCCAAGAAACGATCCGGTATCTGGCGCGACATCGCCGTACGCAAGCGCCCCACGGAAATGCCTGCTCATTACGGCCCGGTCATCGCCGAGGCAGAACGGCTGGGAGTCCCCGTGCCGCATCTTCGCGCCGTGCTCAGCGAATTGGCCGACGTGGAACAAGGAGGATCCATGGACGAGTCGCGCCTGCGGGCGCTGGATGAAAGGGTCAAGACCATGCGACCGTCGATCATCGACATCGTCGACTCCTTCGCCGCGGACATGCGCGAAGACCTGATTCGATACGTCGAAGTGGAGACCCCGTCGGACGACGAGGAGTCGCTCCGGGCGGGCCTTGCCTGGGTCGAGGCATGGCTGACCTCCCGGCTCGGCCGCTCCGACGAACGCATCGAAGTGCCCGCGCCCGGATATGGGGACCACCGTGTGCTGGAGTATCGCGGCACGGTTCCTGGCCTCGTCGCGGTTCTCGGCCATTACGACACGGTCTGGCCCTTGGGCACACTCGCCACCTGGCCCGTCAGCATCGACGGCGATCGATTCAGCGGTCCCGGTGCTTTCGACATGAAGGGTGGTCTTGTGCAATTCGTCTGGGCCATCGTCGCGGCCCGGCAGGCCGGCTGGGACCTCCCGACCATTCGCATCGTCCTCAACGGCGATGAAGAACTCGGCAGCATCAGCTCGCGTGCCACCATCGAGCATTACACCGCCGACGCCGATGCGGTGCTGGTCTTCGAAGCGAGTTCCGGTGGCGCCGTGAAAACGGCTCGCAAGGGCGTGGGACTGTTCACCATCGAGGTGACCGGCGTCGAGGCGCATGCCGGCCTGGACCCGCTTGCAGGCGCCAGCGCGATACACGAACTGGCCGCATTGATCACGCGTCTGAGCGAAGCCGCTGACCTGAGCGTCGGGACCAGCGTCAACGTCGGAGTCGTCGAGGGAGGCTCGCGGGCCAATGTCACGGCAGGACACGCAAGCGCCTGTGTCGATGTCCGCGTCGATCGAGCATCGGAGATGGCACGGGTCGATGCGCTGCTGGCGTCGCTGACCCCGCACTCAGACCGCGCCTCGGTCATCGTCACTGGAGGCTGGAACCGCCCGGTCATGGAGCGCAAGCCGGGCACGGCGCGTCTGTTCGACCTGGCAAAGGGCATCGCCGCCGAGCACGGCTGGGAACTGCAGGAGACCTCGGTCGGCGGCGCGAGTGACGGCAACTTCGCCGCGGCCTGCGGGCGGGACGTCCTCGACGGGCTCGGTGCCGTGGGCGGCGGCGCGCATGCCCGGACGGAGTGGATCAGCCTGGCCGGCATGCGTCAGCGGGCCGCATTGACCGCGCAGTTGTTGCGCGAACTGGGAGGGCCGGGAGAATGACAGCGCACAGAGTGGCAGTCGTACAGACAGCGCCCGTCGTCGCGGACACCGCAGCGACAGTGGAGAAGGTGGCCGATCTGATCCGTGAGGCGGGAGCCGGGGGCGCCGTGCTCGCCGTCTTCCCGGAGGCGCTCGTCGGCGGTTATCCGAAGGGGCAGGATTTTGACACGGTGGTCGGCACCCGTACTCCGCAGGGGCGAGAAGAGTTCCGTACCTACTTCGAGCGCGCTGTCGCGTTGGACGGTCCCGAGATCGAGAAGCTGGTGGCCGCGAGCGCGGATGCCGGCGTTTTCGCCGTCGTCGGGGTGATCGAGCGGCTGGGCGGCACGCTGTACTGCACCGCGATCTTCCTGGATCCCGACAAGGGGTTGATCGGCAAACACCGCAAGCTCATGCCCACCGCGAGTGAGCGGCTCATCTGGGGGTTCGGCGACGGGTCGACCCTCGACGTCGTGGATTCCCCGGCGGGGCGCGTCGGCGCCGTGATCTGCTGGGAGAACTACATGCCTCTGCTGCGCCAGGCCATGTACGCACAGGGAGTGGATCTCTATTGCGCGCCCACCGTGGACGATCGCCCGGTATGGCAGTCGACCATGACCCACATTGCGCTCGAAGGACGCAACTTCGTTCTCTCTGCCTGCCAGGCACTGCCCAGATCCGCCTACCCGGAGGGAACCGGCTTTCCGCCGCAGGTCGGCGACAAGGACTGGGTGATACGAGGTGGCAGCGTGATCGTGGATCCGCAGGGCGGTGTTCTGGCCGGTCCGGTGTACGAGCAGGAGACGATCCTCTACGCCGATATCGACCTTTCAGAGCGTGTGCGTGGCCGCTTCGATCTGGATGTGAGCGGTCATTACGGCAGGCCAGATGTCTTCGAGCTGCACGTGAACACCCGTTCTCAAGACGGCACGGTGTTCGTCTGCTGATCTGTGAACGCTGACACGCCGCCGGGACTTCTTCACCCCGCGACGCGGACCCGACCCCGTCGGGTGAGCGGGGTCGGTGCGCCCGGGCGACGACGTCCGTGATCGCCGAGATCACGATCTCCGGACTGTCCAGAGGGATGTCGTGGCCGCTGCGCGCGGAGCTGGGCATTCACCGCGTCCGTGTTCAGTCGCTCGATCCCCGGATAGGCCGTGAGGTCCTCCGCCGGCATCTGCAGCTGCGCATGACTGCCCTGCGGGCATCGCGTCCGCGAACGCCTCGGAGAGCCTGTCGATGAGCGCCATGCTCGGATGTCGGCCGGGAACGTACGGTGCGTGCAGCCCTGCGATGCACGTGCCGTAGGAATGCCCGAGGAGCACATACGGGCCGGGCACGCCCTCCGTGGTGAGAAGCGCGGCGTTCCGGCCGTCGACGGCGCGGAATCGATAGGGTGACGCGGTGACGAACGCTCAGGATCAAGGGGATGCGGTGCGGACCGCCGAGCAGGCGAGCCCGCCGTGGCGGGAGCCGGGCATGCCCGCGCTGCTCGTCATGACGGCGTTCGCCTTCGCGGGGTTCGCGGTGATGCTCCCGGTCGCGCCCATGCACATGGTCGCGCTCGGTGGCGACGAGTTCCTCGCCGGTCTGGTCAACGCGGTGCTCATGGCGGCCACGATCCTCACCCAGCTCGTGGTGGAGCGGATGCGGTCGTGGATCGGCTGGCGGGTCAGTCTCGCACTCGCCTGCCTGCTGCTCGGTCTGCCGGCTCTCGGCGAGATCCTCGCGAGCGCGCCCTGGCAGGTCCTCGCCCTGGCAGCCGTGCGCGGCATCGGGTTCGGCATCATCACGGTGAGCGGATCCTCGGCTGTCGCCGCGCTGTTCCCGCCCGGTCGCCGCGGCCGTGCGATCGGCGCCTACGGGCTCGCCGTCGCCGGTGCCCAGCTCGTGCTCACCCCGGTCGCGCCGTGGATCGCGGATCGGGCCGGCCTGCCCGTCGCCTTGGCCGTCGCGGCGCTGCCGCTCGCGGGCATCCCGTTCGCGATCGCCGCAGGCGCCGCGATCTCCCGGCATGTCCGGGCAGCCGCAGCGATCGACCTCCCGGGCCGAGTGCGCCCCGGTCCGGCGCGGCACGAGCGCCGGAGCGAGGACCGCCACGTCCTCGTGCGGCTCGGGCCGCCCATTCTCGCGCTCACCGCCGTCACCTGCGCGGGCGGCGCCCTCACGACGTTCACGCCGCAGTTCGTGCCCGATGCGGTGCTCACCGTGGCCTCCCTGTTCCTCTACGCCGCCGCCGCGGCGTTCGCGCGCTGGTTCGTCGGCGGTCTGGCTGACCGACACGGCGCAGAGCGGTTCATCCTGCCGGGGCTCGCGATCGCGGCGCTCGGGCTCGGATCCATCGCGGCCGGCATCTCCGGACTCACCGGATCCGCCGCTCCGGTCCTGCTCGTCGTCGGGGCGTTCCTCGTGGGCTCGTCGTTCGGCATCATGCAGAACGTGACGCTCGTGCGGGCGTTCGAACTCGCCGGAGAGCACGCGAAGGGGGTCGCCAGCACCGCCTGGAACGTGGCCTTCGACGCCGGCACCGGCATCGGCGCGCTCGCGATCGGCGCGCTCGCCGCGGGAACCTCGTTCACGCTCTCGTTCGTCGCGCTGACCGCGCTGTGCCTGGTGGTCGCGCTCGCCCTGCTCGTCACCGGCGGGCGCCTTCCGAAGGCACGCGACGAGGCGAGGAACTGAGGCCGTGGAGCTGAGACCGCGGAGACGCGAACTCACAGCGGGGGCACAGCTTCGCGGGACCAAAACCGATGCGATCCCGGTTGTTCCTGAGGACGCCGCAGCCAGCGGCGTCAGAGGAGGAGCATCACGATGAATCCCACCGACTACCCTCGCACGGCCGAGGCGCTGAACGCGCTCACCGCGCACCAGTACCGGGTGACGCAGGAGGGCGGCACCGAGCCGGCCTTCCGCAACGAGTACTGGGACAACCATGCGCCCGGCATCTATGTCGACGTCGTCTCGGGGCAGCCGCTGTTCTCGTCCACGGACAAGTTCGACAGCGGCACCGGATGGCCGAGCTTCACGCGGCCGATCGAGGCCGACGCCGTCACGACGAAGATCGACCGCACGTTCGGCGTGGTGCGCACCGAGGCGATCTCGGCGGGCGCCGGCAGTCACCTCGGCCACGTCTTCGACGACGGCCCGCGCGACGCGGGCGGGCTGAGATACTGCATGAACTCGGCAGCGCTGCGGTTCGTCCCCGTCACCGAGCTCGAGGAGCAGGGCTACGGCGCGTACCGTGGACTGTTCGAGACCACCCCGCAGACCTCTGAGGAGAACGCATCATGACCAGCGGACCCGCCGATACCGGATCCATCGCCCGCGTCCCGGGCGCCGAGACCGCCGTCCTCGCCGGCGGCTGCTTCTGGGGGATGGAGGATCTCATCCGCCGTCAGCCCGGAGTGCTCGGCACCCGCGTGGGCTACACCGGTGGCAGCAACGAGCACGCCACCTATCGCAACCACCCCGGGCACGCCGAGGCCGTGGAGATCGTCTTCGACCCGTCGAAGACGACGTACCGCGACATCCTCGCGTTCTTCTTCCAGATCCACGATCCGTCCACCCTGAACCGTCAGGGCAACGACATCGGCACGAGCTACCGCTCCGCGATCTTCCCGCTCAGCCCCGAGCAGGATCGGGTCGCCCGCGACACGATCGCGGACGTCGACGCCTCGGGTCTGTGGCCGGCCAAGGCGGTGACGACGATCGAGCCCGAGGGGCCGTTCTGGGAGGCCGAGCCCGAGCATCAGGACTACCTGGTGCGGTACCCGGAGGGCTACACGTGCCACTTCCCGCGTGCCGGCTGGGTGCTGCCGCGTCGGAACGAGGCGGTCGCGCAGTAACCCCATCCGCCTTCGGGCCCGTCGGATCGCTCCGGCGGGCCCGAAGGCGTCTGCCGGCGTCGCGCCTCGGCAAGGATCCGGTCCCCCGGAGGGACCGGTCCGGCTCAGCCGGCGTGGCCTTCGCGGTCCGCCCTGGCGCGGAGGATCCGATCCTGCCAGTCCGCGGGCACGCGGTCGGCCGGGCCGGGCACGGACTGATCTTCGGGGTGGCTCCGCGGCGGGGCGAGCTCGGGGCCGTCGACCATCCGGGCGGTGCGGTAGTCCCAGAACCAGTCCTCGCCGGGCTCATAGCTCTGGATGAAGCGGTGGCCGGTCTCGGTCGCATGCGCGGTCGCGTGCTGCCCGAGGGAGTCGTCGCAGCAGCCCACGTGCCCGCACTGCACGCAACGGCGCAGGTGGAACCACCAGCCTCCGTCGCGCTCGCACTCGGCGCATTCTGGACCGGACGGCGGGCGCCGTGTGTCGATTCCCTGGATCATCTCCCACCTCCGGGCGGATCAGCGGACGAGGTCGCCCTCGGCGTCGCGCGGGCGCACCGGGTGCTCGCTGAGGATCGAGAGGCGGTTGAACATGTTGATGGTCAGTGCGACCCATTCGGCGGACGCGAAGACGTCGTCGCCCAGCAGCCCGCGCGCCGCGGCGAGATCGGCCTTCGCCTCCTCGTCGAGCGGCATCCGGGTCGCGGCCTCGGCGATCGCCAGCATGGCCTTCTCCCGCTCGGTGTAGAGGTCGGACTCGCGCCAGGCGGGGAGCACATCGAGCTGCTGCGGGGTGATGCCGGCGCCCCGGGCCTCTCGGGAGTGCAGATCGAGGCAGAACGCACATGCGTTGAGCTGCGAGGCGCGCACCTTGATGAACTCGGCCTCGGCGGTGCTGAGCCCGCGCTCGGCGGCTGCGCGGGCCACCGTCTCCGAGTAGGCGGAGGCGGCCTTCCACGCCTCGGGGATCGCCTTGTCCAGGTAGGGCCGCATGCTGTTCCTCTCGGGCGCGAGCTGTTCGACGAGTTCAACGTACCGCGGCGCGTGATGTTCCCACGGTCGAGGAGACGTGGCGCGGGTTTCGCAGGGATCCGATCCGGCGCATCGAGAACGGGCATACCGTTGAGAGGGGCGCGTACGCGGCGCCCACCGCAGCGACAGAGAGAAGCACGATGAGCACCCCGGGTCTGGAAGAGGACATCACCGAGAAGTTCAAGGGAGCCTTCCGGCATCACCCCGCCGGCGTCGCACTGGTGACGGGGATCGCTCCGGACGGTCCCGTCGGGCTCACCCTGTCGAGCGTCGCCTCGGTGAGCGCGGACCCGGCCGTGCTCGTGTTCTCGGTCACCCGGGCGACCGGCAGCGCGGGCGGCATCCTCGCCGCCCCCAGCGCACTGGTGCACTTCCTCGTCGCAGGCCAGGAGCCGATCGCCGACGCGTTCGCCCGATCCGGTCAGCCGCGCTTCACCCCGGAGCAGGGCTTCCGGACGCTGCCCACCGGCGAGCCGTTCCTGCCCTCGGCCCGGGTCGCCGTGCGCGGCACGATCCGAGAGACGCACCGCGTCGGGCCCTCGGCACTCGTGCTGCTCGACGTGCTCGACGTGATCCAGGGCACCCCGGGGTCGCCCCTGCTCTATGTCGACCGGCGCTACGACAGCCTCGTCTCGGCGAGCGCGGAGACGCCGGCCCGGCGGGGCTGAGCGCGTCAGGGCGTCGCCGGGGGCGCTTGCCCCTTCGGCCGTTCTGAACGAAGGTGGAGCCATGGCCGTGACCCTGATCCTTCCGCTCTCCGCGCCGCTCGGCGTCGGGCGCATCGTCGCCGTGGACGAGGAGTCCCGCGCGGTGCGGATCCGCGACCTGACCACCGGTGTCGTCTACCGCGTGCCCGGATCCGTTCTGACCGAACTCGGGCCGCTGCCCTGGCGGGGCCGGGTGGAGGCGTGCACGGTGGAAGCCTCCGCGGAGGGGGTGGTCACGGAGCTGGTGCTCGACGCGGTCCCCGGTGGCGCGGCCGACCTGCGTGGTTCTGCGGTCGCGCTCGAGGGAGCCGAGCAGGCGGCCGCCGCGGCGAAGGCCCAGGCCGCGGTCTGGGGCGGCACGGATCGTCCTCCGCAGGAGGAGCAGCAGCGCTTCTGGTGAGCGCCTGGCACGCGTTCACTGGAAGTCCCGGGAACGGTGCGGGACGCCCACCGCGAGCTGCTCGAACGCGTCGGCCAGCAGGTTGGTGACCCCCTCGGGGGACCGCTCCAGGATGCCGCGAACGATCAGCGCGGGTGACTCCCGGGCGATCCGCCGGTAGCGCAGCCACACCCCCTGCGTGCAGATGACGTTCACCAGTCCGTGCTCGTCCTCGAGGTTGAGGAAGGTCACGCCGCCCGCCGTGGACGGGCGCTGCCGGTGGGTCACGAGGCCCGCTGTCTCGACCCGTCGACCGGTCTCGTGCGTGCGCAGTGCAGAGGAGGTCAGCACCCCGCGCGCATCCAATCCCGGGCGGAAGTGCGCGAGCGGGTGATCGTCGGTGGACACCCCGGTCGCCCAGAGGTCGGCGGTGAGGATCTCGTAGCTGGTCTGGTCGCCGAACAGGGGCGGCTGCACCGCGACGACCGTGTCGGGCAGATAGCGGGCGCGATCCTCCGCCGCGGATCCGGCCAGCCAGATCGCCTCCCGGCGTTGCAGCCCGAGGGAGTCGAAGGCGCCGGCGGTGGCGAGGGATTCCACCTGGGAGGCGGTGAGATCGGTACGGCGCACGAGGTCGTTCAGATCCCGGTAGGGGCCGCGGGCGTCGCGTGCGGCGACGATCCGTTCGGCCGTCTTCTCGCCGATCCCGGTGACGCCGGCGAGCCCTAGGCGGACGGCGAAGCGGCCGTCCCTGCGATGCGCGGCGGTCTCGTCGGGGGCGTTCGGATCGAACTTCTTCGCCTTGACACCGGGCGGACGGTCCGGGAGCTGATGCGTGCACGATTCCCGCCCGGTGAGACCCGTCATCCTCGGCTCCACCGGCTCCAGGGTCTCCGTCGCCGCGGACACCGCGATGTCCGGTCGGCGCACTTCGACGCCGTGCCGCCGAGCGTCGCCGGTGAGCGTCGCGGCGGAGTAGAACCCCATCGGCTGAGAGCGCAGGAGCCCCGCGAGGAAGGCGGCGGGGTAGTGCAGTTTGAGCCAGGAGCTGGCGTACACGAGCAGCGCGAACGAGAGCGAGTGCGATTCCGCGAAGCCGAAGTCGGAGAACGCCTGGATCTGCGCGTAGATGCGGTCCGCGGTCTCCTTGTCCAGTCCATGCCGGCGCATGCCCGCATACAGGCTCTTCCGGATCTTGTCGATCTTCTCCAGCCCCCGTTTGGATCCCATCGCGCGACGCAGCAGATCGGCCTCATCCGCGGTGCAGTCGCCGAGGGTGGTGGCCATCTGGATGAGCTGCTCCTGGAAGACGGGGATCCCCAGGGTCCGGTGCAGGATCGGCTCCAGATCCGGATGCGCATAGGTCACCGTCTCCTGCCCGAGCTTGCGACGCACGAACGGGTGCACCGCACCGCCTTGGATCGGACCGGGGCGGATGAGGGCGATCTGGACGGCGAGCTCGTAGAACTCCCGCGGCTGCAGGCGGGGGAGCAAGCCCATCTGCGCGCGGGACTCGACCTGGAACACGCCGATCGTGTCGGCGCGACAGAGCATGTCGTAGACCGCGGGCTCCTCCTTCGGCAGGTTGTCCAGGTTCCAGTCCTCGCCGGTGGCAGAGCGGACCAGGTCGAAGCAGTGCCGGAGCGCGGAGAGCATCCCGAGCCCGAGCAGGTCGAACTTCACCAGGCCCATCCAGCGCGCAGCGTCCTTGTCCCACTGGATGACGGTGCGGTCCTTCATCCGGGCATGCTCGACGGGCACCACCTCGCCGACCGGACGCTGAGTGAGCACCATGCCGCCGGAGTGGATGCCCAGGTGCCGTGGTGCACTCATCAGCCTGTCGGCCAGCTCGATGACACGCTCGGGGATGTCGTGATCCGTGACGAGGGAGAGGTCCAGCCCCCAGCGCTCGACCTGGCGCGACCAGGCGTCCTGCTGTCCGGGCGAGTATCCGAGCGCCCTGGCCATGTCGCGCACCGCGTTCTTCGGCCGGTACTGGATCACGTTCGCGACCTGCGCCGCATTCTCCCGGCCGTACTCCTCGTAGACCCACTGGATCATCTCCTCGCGCCGGCCCGAGTCGAAGTCGACGTCGATGTCGGGCTCCTCGGTGCGGGTGGTGGCGAGGAAGCGTTCGAAGGGCAGCCTGAACCGGATCGGATCCACCGCGGTGATGCCGAGCAGATAGCAGACCACGCTCGCAGCGGCGGATCCGCGGCCCTGGCAGAGGATCCCGCGGTCCTTCGCCTCCTTCACGATCCCGTGCACGATGAGGAAGTAGCCCGGGAAGTCCTTCTCCTCGATCACCGCGAGCTCCCGCTCGATCCGGGTCCGTCCGTCGGCCGTGAGCTCGTCAGGGGTGTGCTCCGGATACTTCTCTGGCACCGCGGCCCAGACCAGGCCGCGGAGATGACTCATCGGGGTCTCGCCGGCGGGCACCCGCATCGTCGGCAGTGCGGGCTTGGCCCGGCGCAGCGGGAAGGCGCAGGCCTCGGCGATCTCCAGGCCGTGCGCGATCGCCCCCGGGTAGCGGGCGAAGCGCGCGGTCATCTCCGCGCCCGAGCGCAGGTGCGCAGATGCGTGCGAGGGCAGCCAGCCCTCGAGCTCCCGCATGCTGCGGGTGGCGCGCACCGCGGCGATGGCATCGGCGAGCCTCGCATCCTTCGGCTGGGCGTAGTGCACGTTGTTCGTCGCCACGACCGGGAGTCCGTGCGCGGCGGCGAGGGCGGCGAGGGCGTCGTTGCGGCGGGTGTCGAGCGGGTCGCCGTGGTCGATCAGCTCGACCGCGACCCGGTCGGCGCCGAACAGCTCGACGAGGGTGCGCAGCGCCCGCTCCGCGCCCTCCGGGCCTTCCCGCTCGAGGGCGGAGCGGACGGATCCTTTACGGCAGCCGGTCAGGATCGTCCAGTGCCCCTCCGCCCGGTGTGCAAGGGACTCGAGCTCGTAGAACGGGCGGCCCTTCTCCCCGCCGCGCAGCTGTGCATCCGTGATCGCGCCGGAGAGGCGGTGATAGCCCTCCTCCCCGCGGGCGAGGACCAGCAGATGCTCGCCGAGCGGATCCGCGGCGCCGCGGCGCTCCGGGGTGGGAGAACGACTCGTGCTTCCACGCGGGGCGGGGGCGGTGAGAGACAGCTCTGCGCCGTACACCGTCTGCAGCCCCGCGGCATCCACGGCGACCTCGCCGAAGTGCGCGGCACCGTAGAAGCCGTCGTGATCCGTGACCGCCAGGGCGGTCAGCCCCAGCCGCTGCGCCTCCATGAGCAGTTCCTCGGGGGAGGAGGCGCCGTCCAGGAAGGAGTACGAGGAGTGCACGTGCAGCTCGGCGTAGGGGACGGCATCCGGCGGTCGTTCGACGGCGGCGAGGGAGATCCGGGGCCGTTTCTTGTGCATCCGAGAGGGGGCGTCGATCGGCAGCTCCTGCTGCAACGGCTTCTTCCCGCTGAGTGTGTGCTCCAGCTCCGACCAGGACATGTCCGGGTTGTGCCAGCCCATCAGTGATACCTCCCCTCGGCCAGCCAGTGCCCGCCACCGGGGGCGCCGGCGTCGGGCGCGCCGGCATCGGGTGCGCCGGCGTCGGCGATGTGCAGCACGAGCCATGCCCGGTCCTGCGCATCCACGATCTGCAGGCGCTCGTAGTGGAGCGCGCCCGCCGGGTCCCCACGTCGGTCCCGCACCGGCCACGGCCCCGCCCAGGACGACACGGCGCACCCGTCCACGGCCGTCGGTGCTGCGGTGAGCAGTCCCCGGTCATCGACGGAGACCGTGCTGCCGTCGGCCGCGGTCACGGCGATCGGGCGCGGCGGGTCGAACACCTCCGCCGGCAGCGGATCCGGCAGCCGTCCCGGCCAGGGCTGATCCGCGGGACGCGCCGCAACCACACGCTCGCCCCAGGGTGTGAACTGCTGTCGGTCGGAGAGGAGGCGCCCGCCTGCGACGACGGCGGTGACCACGCCCTCGTGGCCGAGCAGGGTCTGCACACGGGAGACGGCGTGGTGCAGCCGCTCGTCGGGGCCGGATCCGAACAGACCCGGCTGGTGGTGCGCCGCGTCGTCGACGGCGATGGGGGCGATCCGCACCCGGACGATGCCCCGGAACCGGTGCGCCTCGTCGTCGTCGCTGGCCGCGGCGGTCTCGGCGGCCAGCGATTCCAGCTGCCAGCGCACCCGGTCGACGAGATCCGAGGCCTCGAAGCAGGTCGGGTGCAGCCAGGTGCGCGAGGTCACCTGCTCGTCGTCGTCCGTGAGATCGATCCGCACCTCGGTGCACACCAGCGAGGCCTTCGCGAGGGCGAGGATCACGGCGTCCGCGCTCTGCCGGACCGCGAACGCGATCTGGTCGGACTGCCCCAGAGGGGACTCGAACTCGACCTCCGCCGCGAGTTCCGGATCCGGTTCCCGCGGCACGACGGGACGGGAGTCCGCCCCCGCGGCCAGGGCGTGCAGGCGCGCCCCGTGCTCGCCGAAGCGCTCCCGCAGGCGTGTCGCACCGAGGGCGGCGAGCTCGCCGAGCGTGCGCACGCCGAGGCGGAGCAGCAGCGCGGTCACCTCCGGATCCTGCAGGGCCTGCACCGGCAGCGGGGCGAGGAACGCGGCGGAGGCGCCCGCGTCGACCACGAGCACCGGATCCGCGCCGCGTGCCGCGAGCTCGGCGGTGAACGGCCCGTCCGCGATACCGATCCGCACCTCGGGATGCCCCGCCTCGGCGAGCCGGGCATGCAGGGCGCGCGCCGCCTCGCCCTCGCCGCCGTGGAAGCGCGCGACACCGCGGGCGCGGAGCAGGACGAGCCCTGGCCGGAGCAGCTGTGCCCCGGGGGCCTGCTCCTCGATCAGGCGCAGGACGGGCAGGAAGGCACGCTCGTCCCGTGCCGGATCCGCAGGAAGGATGCGCAGGCCCGGCACCAGCCCCTGCGCCTCGCGGCGGCGCTGCCCGGCCCGCACGCCCTGGGCGCGGGCCGCGGCGCTGCAGGCGACGACCCGGTTCGCGTGCAGGATCGCCGCGGCCTCCTCAGCTCCGGCACCCGCCGCGTGCAGCGGCCAGTCCGGGAACCACAGCACGATCACCCGCACCGGCTCCCGCGCCGCCGTGCTCATCCCGCCACCGCCAGGAGCGCGGGCGCACCGGCGAGCGGACGCGGGGCGGCGTGCAGGGACGGGAGCGGGACGAGCCGGGGAGCGGCGGGGGTGACGGCCTCGACCGGGCGATGGGCGCCGGACTCCATCCGGCCGTGGGAACCGGAATCCATCCGGCCGTGGGCACCGGACTCCATCCGGCCGTGGATACCGGGCAGCAGCACCCGCACGCTCTGCGGCGCGGGGGAGCGCCGGGTGCGGGCGGTGACCGTCACCTCGCACTCCTGAAGCGCACCCCACCCGGATCCGAGCCCCTGCCAGCGCGGATCGTGCACGCGGATCGAGCCCTCGCTCTGCGGCCAGACGGTGGAGGCGCCGGATGCTGCGGGGATCACGAGGAGCGTGCAGCCGCGATCGCGCAGCCGGGCGCTCAGCCGGCTCAGCTCCGCGTCGTGCACAGGGGAGGACGGGCGGATCGCGATGAGCGGGATCACCTCGCTCAGCGCGGAGACGACGGAGAGCCAGCGCGACCCCGGCGCGGGGACGAGGAGAAGACGCTCCAGCTCCACGCCGTGCCCGGCCAGCGCCTCCACGCCCAGGGTGGGCATGCCGACGGCGGCGCACCACGCCCCGGTGCCGGAGGCGCCGGCGAGCAGCGCCCCGATGAGCCCGGGCGAGGGGGAGAGCGCGTACGTCGTGCCGACCTGCAGGCCCCCTTCGGGGAGGATCGGCTCGAGGGGAGGGGGGACCGGGATCAGCGGCAGGTCGCTCCGCCGCCGCTGCATGCGGGTGATCTCGCGGCGCAGGCGCAGCACATCCTCGGCGCGGGTGTCGGCGTCGGGGGCGATCATGGAAGCGAGCGTCATCCCCATGAACTCCATTCTCGAAGATCTCTTCTAATACTGCAACAGCAGAGAAGACGATAACTCGTACATCCGACATGCGGGATCGGCGCGGATCCTGCGACCGCGGGTACGCTGAGGCGGTGCGGATCGAGTTCGACAGCGACGTGTGGCGATGGGCGGCGCGCACCGACTCCTGGTTCTTCGCCTCCGTGCCGGAGGAGCTGTCCGCCGAGATCCACGAGCTGCCGGCGCCCCCGCGCGGCTTCTCCTCGCTCCGGGTGCAGGCACGGATCGGGGCGACCCGCTGGTGCACGTCGATCTTCTACAACGGCAGCGTCTACGTCCTGCCGCTCAAGCGGGCGGTGCGCGAGGCCGAGCGCTTCGCCGAGGGCGACATGATCGACGTGGAGCTCGAGATCCTCGACCTCTGATCCGTACCTCTGAGCCTCTGAGCCTCCGCGTCCGAGTCCTCTCTCGAAGACGCGAGCCGCCTCCGAGAGCTCCGCCTGCCGGCCCCGGTGCCGGCCGCGCTCCGGCCCGGTTATCCACACCCCGCTCACGGCGGTCGCGCCGATCTTCTACCGTCGGGGCATGGATCCTGTCGCGGTGGTCGTCGTGCTGGCGCACCTCGTCCTGCTCGGGGTCGGGATCCGGCTGATCGCGATCGACATCGCCATCCACCGGCTTCCGGACCGGATCGTGCTTCCGGCCCTCGGGGGAGCGCTCCTGCTCGCGCTCGCCGACGCCGCCGTTGCGGGCGACGATGCGCGACTGCTCGGTGCGCTGTGGGGGATGCTGATCCTCGGCGGCTTCTATGCGCTGCTGCGGCTGCTCAGCCGCGACGGGATGGGCGGCGGGGACGTGAAGCTCGCCGCACTCATCGGGGTGGTCCTGGGCTGGCACGGCTGGCAGGCGCTCCTCGTCGGCGCGGCCGCGGCGTTCGTGCTGGGAGCCCTGCATGCGCTCGGTCTCCTCGTGCTCCGCCGTGCGACCGGTTCGACGCACATCGCGTTCGGGCCGTGGATGATCGTCGGCAGTGCGCTCGGCGTCGCCGCGTCGTGACGGAAACGATCCGAATGCGGTGCGTGCACGCGTCCCGCGGTCGGTGAGGGGAATAGGGTGAGCACATGGCACTCGCACGGCTTCATGGCGGCCCGCTGAACGGGCAGATCATCCCCCTCGGCGCGGCGGACGACGAGATCGCCATCCCCTACAGCGAGACGCTGCTCGTCTACAACCGGCGCGGCGAGCCGACGCACACCGGAGAGCACGACGGTCCCACCGAGATCGAGTACTGGTATCAGGGGTCTCAGGACGACCTCAACCCCGCGGATGTCTGAGCCGTCGCGCACGCTCGAGGTCGAGCGCAAGTACGACGTCGACGAGGCCACGCCGCTGCCCTCCTGGGACGCGATCCCCGGCGTCGACGCGGTGACCGAGGGCGAGGCCCGTGCCCTGGACGCCCGGTACTTCGACACCGCCGACGGCGCCCTCGCTCGGGCCGGCGTGGCGTTGCGGCGCCGCACCGGGGGACCGGACGAGGGCTGGCACGTGAAGGGCCCTCGCACCGGCGACGGCCGCGTCGAGCTGGGCTGGCCGCTCGGCGAGGGCGACGAGCTGCCGCCCGCGGTCGCCGAGGCCGTCGCCCAGTGGACGACGGATCCGATCCTCCCGCTCGCCCGCATCGAGAACGCCCGCACCGCCTACCTGCTCACCGGCCCCGGCGGCGTGGTGGCCGAGTTCGTGGACGACCGGGTCCGCGGCACGGACCTGCGTCGGGGCGGACAGCGGGAATGGCGCGAGTGGGAGATGGAGCTGGGGCCTGCGGCCCCCGCAGACGAGGCCGGGCGGGACGTGTTCTTCCGAGCAGTGGAACAGGCGGTCGCCGCGGCGGGAGGGCGGACATCGCCGTCCGGATCCAAGCTCGCCCGCGCGCTCGGATTCTGATCCGCTGATCCGTGACCGGCGAACCTGACAGAGGCGGACGAGGATCCGCAAGCCCCTTCCGGCGGTGCCGACGGCGTGCTTGAGTGGGCCCCATGAGCAGCCCCGCGGTGCTGAGGTCCCTGCAGACGATCGTGCCGGACACGGTGCTGCACCAGAACGAGGTGCGCGACGTCTTCGCCGCCCAGCCGGAGCTGTCGCGGCTCGCCCGGCGCATCGTCACGACGTCGTTCGACGGGTCCGGCATCGACACCCGCCGCACGGTGCTCGACGAGCTCACGTGGACACCGCCCTCGGACGCGGAGCCGGTCTTCTTCGACCGCGACACGGGGACGCTGCTCTCGCCCGCCACCGGTATCCGCAACGACGTCTACGTCCGAGAGGCCCCCGCGTTGTTCGTCGCCGCCGCGCGGCGGCGCTCGACGCCGACCCGGAGATCGGCCCGGCTGACGTGACCCATGTGATCACCGTCTCCTGCACGGGCTTCCACGCGCCCGGGCCGGAGTATGAGATCGTGCGCGCCCTCGGGCTCGCGGACTCGGTGCAGCGCTACCACTTCGGCTTCATGGGCTGCTACGCGTCCATGCCGGCGCTGCGCGCGGCGAGCCAGTTCTGCGCCGCGGATCCTGACGCGGTGGTGCTGGTGGTCAGCGTCGAGCTGTGCACGCTGCACCTGCGCTCCTCGGAGGATCCGGATGTGATCGTCGCCTCCTCGCTCTTCGCCGACGGGGCGGCGGCGGGCATCGTCACCGCCCGCCCCTCTGCGGCACGGGGCCTGCGACTGGACCGCTTCCACACGGCGATCGCCCCGGAAGGGGAGAAGGACATGGCCTGGACGATCGGCGACCACGGCTTCGAGATGATCCTCTCCACGGGCGTGCCGCGGATCATCGGCGAGACCATCGTCGACGCGCTGCGCCCGCTGTACGCGGGAGAGCTCAGCGCCCCGTTCCGGGACGGCGTGATCGGCGAGCAGGTGCGGCACTGGGCGATCCATCCCGGGGGACGCAGCATCCTCGACCGGGTGCAGGATCGGCTCGGGCTCAGCGACGTGCAGCTGCACCCGGCGCGGGAGACGCTGCGGACGCACGGCAACATGTCGAGTGCGACCGTGCTGTTCGTGCTGCGGCGCATCCTCGAGGAGGAGGGCGCCCGCGTCGGCGAGCGCGTGTCCGCGATGGCGTTCGGGCCCGGCCTGACCGCGGAGAGCGCGCTGATGACCGTGGTCGGCGCAGAGGGCGATGGGCGCTGACCTCTCCGCACGCGCCGTCGGCATGCACGAGCTGATGGACGCTCCGGATGCGGATCCGCAGATGCTGGAGCGCACCTATCTGCGCTTCGGGGCGGTGAACGCGGTGGTCTCGCGGCTGGGAGCGGTCTATCGGGCCGAAGTGCGCCCGCGTGCGCACCGGCGCCGCGCGGCGGGGGAGCGTCGGCTGCGCATCCTCGACGTGGGTGCGGGCGGCGGCGATCTGTGCCGGGCGCTCGCCGTCCGCCTGCGTCGCGACGGCCTCGACGCGGAGATCACCGGGCTCGACATCGACCCGCGGGCGGTGGCCTGGGCGTCCGCGCAGGACGACGGCAGCGGCATCGAGTATCGCTGCGCCGCGGTGGCGGATCTGGTGCGCGACGGCGAGACGTTCGACGTCGTGCTGTCGAACCACGTGCTGCACCACCTGGACGAGGAGGGCCTCATGGAGATGCTCGAGGCCACCCGCCGACTCGTGACGTCACACGGTCTCGTCGCCCATCACGACATCGCCCGGAGCCGGCTCGGGTATGCGGCCTTCGCGGCGGTCACCTGGCCGTTCGCCGGCAATCTGCTCTCGGGATCCTTCATCCGCGCGGACGGACTGACCAGCATCCGCCGTTCCTACACGGTCGCCGAGCTTGCGGCGGTTGTGCCTCGGGGCTGGGCGGTCCGGGCCGGCTTCCCGTCCCGGCTGGAGCTGCGCTGGGAGCCCGGCGATGCCGGTTCCTGAACCCGTGCTCGACCACGGCGTCGTCATCGTCGGCGCAGGCCCGGTGGGCCTGCTGCTGGCCTGCCTGCTCGCCCAGGACGGGATCGACGTGGCGATCTGCGAGCAGCGCGACGGCGACGACGCCCGCAGCCGGGCGATCGGGATCCATCCGCCCGGCTGCGAGCTGCTCCTGCGGGCGGGGGTGGGAGCCGCGGTGCGGGCGGAGGCACTGGCTCTCACCGGCGGCGACGTGCTCAGCCGGGGGAGGGTGCTCGCCTCTCTCGCGTTCCCCGCCGATCGCCCGGTGCTGGTGCTGGTGCAGCAGCGCACGCACGCCCTGCTGCGGCAGCGACTCGACCGGCTGTCGCCGACGGCGCTGCAGGCGGGGTGCGCCGTCCGCGGCGTGCGCGACGAGGGTGCCTTCGTGCGGCTCCGCGTCGATGTCGCGGGCCGACGGCGCGAGCTCACGGCCGCCTTCGCGGTGCTCGCGGACGGCGTCCACAGCAGCCTGCGCACTGCGCTCGGCCTGGCCTGGCGGCGCCGCCCGGGTCGGGCCCGCTACGCGATGGCCGATGTCGCGGATCCGGAGGCGGGGACCAGGGCTCTGCTGCACTGCGGGCCGGCGGGTCTGGTCGAGTCGTTCCCGCTGCCCGGAGGCGCACGGCGATGGGTGGTGCGCGCCGTCGAGGGGGAGGACGTCGCCACCGCATCCGGCTTCCGCTCCGCGATCCGCGCGCGCACCGGATCGGATCCGGAGATCGGATCCGACGTCGCGCCGGTCGCGTTCGTCGCGACGCAGCACCTCGCCCCGACACCGGCACCGGGCAGGGTCGTGCTGCTGGGCGACGCCGCGCACGAGATCAGCCCGATCGGCGGGCAGGGCATGAATCTGGGCTGGGTCGACGCCGGCCGGCTGGCCGCGGCGCTGCGTGCGGCCCTGACGGCGGGGGAGGCGGACCTCGGCGGCTATGCGCGTGCGACCCTGCGCGCCACCCGTGCTGCCCAGCGGCGCAGCGCCTTTTACATGGCGATGGGCGCTCCGGCGCGGGGTCTTCCGCTGGTCGCGCGCGAGGCCCTCATCCGCGGGCTCGGCTCCCGCCCGCTCCAAGGCTGGGCGGCGGGCCTGGTCACGATGCGCGGACTGTGAGCGCGTCGGAGAAACGATCGCTCGAGAAGGCGGGGGGCGTCGGAAGCGTGGCCCACGCTTTCTCGATGAGGTATCGACCTGACCAAGAATCGTCGTCGACAGCGGTCGATACGCTTTCGGCATGAATCTCGCCGACGACATGGACGTAGCGACCGATTTCCAGGAAGATTCCCGCCATCGAGATCCTGACGCGTACAGTCCGCTTCTTCAGAGTTACCACCAGCGCCTGTGGAGCAAACGACTTCCCAGCGGGGTTCTTTTCGTTTTGCGCTCGGAGCAGGTCGGATCTGTTCGTGTCCTTCGGCACCAGTCGGAGCTCGGTTCCTTCGTTCTCTCGAGCGATACGCTCGCGAACTCGAATCGAGGACTACTGCGCGACTTCTACGATGCGATGGGGGCAGAAAGCAATGCCGCGTGGCACCGAGAGGGTGGCACCATTGGCGGGAGGCTCGTCTTCCCCCGCAACCGGATCGATGGCAGGCAGACGATCAATCAGCGCCGTGGCACCCATGCGCGAATCCGCGACAGGTTCGATCTCACGCTGGAGGCGATCCGGCGCCACTACTCCGGTGAATCCAGTCCCCTCTCCGAGACCTTGAATGCGTATGGGGACTTCTTCGCTCTCTTCGGAAGCTTCGACGGCTATGTGCAATTCTTCTTGCTTGACGACCTCATCGACGATTCCGGGAGCGTGAGGTTCTACCTTCCCTTCGACCCCGTCGACGGCTACGCGAATTCTCCGCTCCCGTCCTCCATGGAGCAGTACCGGGAGTTCCGCAGACGACAGCTCGACTTTGTGGCTGCCAGGAACGTCCGGATCCTCCGCGCCATCGGACGCTGAACGGCTCAGTCGATGCCCGACAGGGCGATCGCCGGAGGGAGACGACGCGTCCATGCCGGATCCCCGCGCAGCAGGTTCTCCGTCTGCTCGAGGAGGAAGAGCGGCAGGGATGCCGGCGCGCCGTGCCGATCGCCGATGTTCTCCACGGCGGCACGAATGCTCTCCAGCGTCGAGGAGACCACGTCGGCCGCGCGGGAACGGGGGATCCCCCAGGAGCGGCCCTCGGCGAGGAGGTCTTCCACGGCGATCGCGCCGGGGTCCTGCCGTCCGTTCACGCGAAGGGCGAGCGGATCCCGTTCCGCGGGGAACAGCACCTGCGGCACGATGTCATACGCATCGGCGAGTCGAGCCGGGGCGGCGGGGCGGAACGCGTCGGCGAGGCTCGGCAGCAGCAGGGAGAAGTTCTTCGCATGCGCGTCGGTGTTTCACGCCACGATGTTGAGCGTGGTCAGCGCGAGCAGCCGATCCCGGTCGTTCGTGCGGGCGAAGGCGGATCCGCTGAGCAGCCGGGCGATGGCGGCGAGGCCGGCCCGCGAATCGACGTTCTCGTACTTCGCATTGCCGCCCCAGGGGAGGCCGAGCGCCTGCCCCGCGTCCTCCTGGTGGATCCGGGTGATCCCCGCGTCTGTGCGGAGACGGTCGTAGCGCTCGACCACGAGCACGACCTGAGCGCCGGCGGCCTCGATGCGAGTCTCGTGGGCGGACAAGCCGATCGCGGCGGCGACGTCGTTCAGATATGCCTCGGCACGGATCCGCGCGGCGCGCTCGGCCGGCACCGGCTTGAGCAGATGGGTCGACGGCGTATGCCCCGCCCGATCAGCCAGCGCGCGGAGCCCGGATCCCAGGTGAGTGCGATCTTCGGCTGCACCCCGGTCGCCGCCGATCCGCCTCTGACGCTGCTTCCGCGGATGTATCCCGCGGCCCGTGCGAGGATCCGTTCGTATTCCTCCTCCTCGATCACGATCGGTTCGAGGGGTGGCCGGGGCTCCCCGACCGTGACGCTGCCGCCGACATCGGCGCCGACCTCGGCGAGGAGCCCGAACAGATCGTTCGAGGCGACTCTGGCCTCTCCGGACAGCCGCTCCAGACCGATCCCCTCCGGCAGCAGGCCGCCGAAGAAGGGGGACGGATCCATGCCCGGGGCGCCGAAGGGGAGGGAGTGCGACAGCACGCGGGCGTTCAACGGGGCGACCCGGTCCGCGTCCTCGTGCCAGCGCGGCGTCGCGTCGGGCAGCAATTCCCCGATCTCGACCCCGGAGAGGCGGATGGGGAGGGAGTCAGCCATCCGTCACCGTCGCGGTCAGGCGGATGCCAAGGGCGGCGAGAACAGCGAAGTAGCGCTCGTTGATCTGCTTGCCCTTGCCCGATTCCAGTTCGGACAGCCAGCGCTGGCTCACATCCAGTCGAACGGCCAGGTCGCGCTGCGTGACGCCGTGGGATTCGCGGGTGCGGCGGATCAGGCGTCCGAGATCTGCCGGGGAGGCGATGACCGCCTGCATGGTGTCTCCGATCACGATTTCGGAATCATCGGTCGATGACTACTCGATCGTAATCAGGGATGTGTGACTACGGTGTGGTGTTCAATCGGGGTCAGCTGAGCGGGCACCTCGATCAGGGAGCCAAGACAAGCGAGAGGACGGATGCGACGTCACAGGTCAGGATCCGCGGATCCATCCGGCAACGTCGCATCCGTCCTTCAGGGTGGGGGTGGTCGACGACCGGCCCTCGGCTCGATCGGATCCGATCAGAGGTTGATCATGTGGCCGGCGAGGCCGTGGAACGCCTCCTGCAGCGCCTCCGACAGCGTCGGGTGCGTGTGCACGTTGCGGGCCGCCTCGAGGGCCGTGAGGTCCCACTTCTGCGCCAGGGTCAGCTCGGGCAGCAGCTCGGACACGTCGGGGCCGATCAGGTGGCCGCCGATGAGCTCGAGGTGCTCGGCGTCGGCGATGAGCTTCACGAAACCGACCGGCTCACCCAGGCCGTTCGCCTTGCCGTTCGCGCTGAACGGGAACTTGGCGACCTTGATCTCGCGCCCTTCGGCGCGCGCCTGCTCCTCGGTGAGGCCGAAGCTGGCGACCTGCGGCTGGCAGAACGTCGCGCGCGGCATCATCCGGTAGTCGCCCAGCGTCATGGTCTCGGCCTTGCCGATGGTCTCGGCGGCGACCACGGCCTGCGCCTCGGCGACGTGCGCGAGCTGCAGCTTGGCGGTGACGTCGCCGATCGCGTAGATGCCCTCGACGTTGGTGCGCATGTGGTCGTCGATGTCGATCGCGCCGCGGTCGGTGAGCGCGACCCCGGTGTTCTCGAGCCCGTAGCCGTTCACGTTCGGAGCGAAACCGACCGACATGAGGACCTTGTCGGCGGTGATCTCGCCGGGCTGGCCGTCGCGGGTCTCGTACGTCACGTGGACGGAGGAGCCGTTGTCGGTGACGGTCTTCACCGCGGTCGAGGTCAGGATGTCGATCCCGAGCTTCTTGTACTGCTTCTGGATCTCCTTGGAGACCTCGACGTCCTCGTTGGGCAGGGCCCGGTCGAGGAACTCGACGATGGTGACCTTCACGCCGTAGTTCGCCAGCACGTAGCCGAACTCCATGCCGATCGCGCCGGCGCCGACGATGACGATCGAGGTGGGCAGGTCGCGGGTGAGGATCTGCTCCTCGAAGGTGACGACGTTGTCGCTGAGCTGCACACCGGGCAGCAGGCGGACGGTGGATCCGGTCGCGATGATGACGTTGTCGAAGGTGACCTCTTCGGTCGTGCCGTCGGACTTCGCCACCGAGATCGCCTTGGGGCCGGTGAACGTGCCGCGGCCGTCGTATTCGACGACCTTGTTCTTCTTCATCAGGAAGTGGATGCCCTTGACGTGGGTCTCCGCGACCTTGCGGCTGCGGTCGAACGCCGCACCGAAGTCGAAGTGCACGTCGCCGGAGATGCCGAAGAAGTCGGCCTTGTGGGTGAACGTGTGCGCGATCTCGGCGTTCTTCAGGAGCGACTTCGAGGGGATGCACCCCACGTTGAGGCAGATGCCGCCCCAGTACTTCTCCTCGATGATCGCGGTGGACAGGCCGAGCTGGGCGCTGCGGACGGCGGCGACGTAGCCGCCGGGGCCAGCGCCGAGGATGACGACGTCGTAGTGTGGCATGCTCCCAGCCTATCGCCCGCGCAGGGGAGCCCGGGCAGGGGAGACGGCCCGGATCCGGCTCCCGGGCGCGGTGCGCTTCCGATAGGCTGGAACGCCAGAGGAGGGGGAGAGACAGTGACAGAGAACGACGTTCCCGAAGGCGCCGTCCGCCGCAGCGGTGAGCCCGTGCATGACGCCACGCAGACGTTCGGCCACGACTCCGACCTGTCGTTCGTCCCGTTCGGCGCCGAGCTGACAGACGTGGAGCAGGCCGCGATCGCGGCGCTGCCCTCCGGATCCGCCTTGCTGCTGGTCCGCTCCGGTGCGCTCGCCGGCGCCCGCTATCTGCTCGACACGGCGGTGACCACGGTGGGCCGCCATCCCGAGGCGGACATCTTCTTCGACGATGTGACGGTGTCCCGCCGCCATGCCGAGGTGATCCGCACGGGCACGGCGTTCGAGATCATCGACCAGCGCTCGCTGAACGGCACCTATGTGAACGGCGAGCGGGTCGACCGCAGCGAGCTGCACAACGGCTACGAGGTGCGCGTCGGCAAGTTCCGGCTGAACTTCTTCGCCTCGCCCGTGGATCTCGCGCAGGCGAACGACTGATGGCGGCCTCGGCCGCCGCGCGTTCCGCCCCGTCGGGGCTGCTGAGCATCGGCCAGGTGCTCGCGCGCCTGACGCCGGAGTTCCCCGACGTGCGCGCCTCCAAGCTCCGCTTCCTGGAGGAGAAGGGGATCGTGAACCCGGTGCGCACCGCGTCCGGGTATCGCAAGTTCTCGGGCGCCGATCTCGAGCGCATCCGCGTCGCCCTCACGCTGCAGCGCGACCAGTACCTGCCGCTGAAGGTCATCCGCGAGCACCTCGACGCGCTGGAGGACGCCGGCGGCGCCCCGGAGCTGCCTGCGTCGATCGTGCAGGGTCCGCGCCGGTACCGCCGCGACGAGCTCCTCTCCGCGGCCGGTGCGACGCACGCCCTGCTCGGCGATGCGGTGTCCAGCGGCATGCTGCCCGCGGCCGAGACCTATCCCGAGTCCGCGGTGTCGCTGCTGCGCGCGCTCGTGGCGCTGGACGGTCACGGCATCGGGCCGCGCCACCTGCGACCGCTGCGTCAGAGCGCCGAGCGCGACATCGCCCTGGTGCAGTCGGCGCTGTCCGCGCTGCTGCGCCGCACCGACACCCCGTCGCGCGCGCGGGCCAGCGAGATGGCCCCCGAACTGGCGTCCCGGCTGGACGAGGTCCGCTCGCTCCTGGTCAAGGACGGCATCGGCCGGCTGCTGTCGTAACGAACTGGTTGCGACACACCCCCGGTCGCAGGCGGATGTCGTTGTCGGGGGAGTCGTGCTGTTCTAGCGTGGAGTCATCGACTTTCAGGTTGTGGTTGAAGGATGCGGTGCCTTCGGAATGAGGCTCTGTGCCTTCGGAATGAGGAGGATGCCATGAGCACCGAGGAACGGGGCGACGCGCCGTCGTTCGGAGACGATCTCCTCTTCACCGACGGACTTCCGGCGATGGACGACGAGGTCGGCTACCGCGGCGCGGTGGCCGCCCGCGCCGCAGGCATCACCTATCGCCAGCTGGACTACTGGGCGCGCACCGAGCTGGTCGTCCCGACCGTCCGCGGCGCGAGCGGATCCGGATCCCAGCGGCTGTACGGCTTCCGCGACATCCTCGTCCTGAAGCTCGTCAAGGAGCTGCTGAACACCGGCATCTCGCTGCAGCAGATCCGCACCGCCGTCGACCAGCTCCGTGCTGCGGGGATCCGCGACCTTGCGGGGACCACGCTGATGAGCGATGGCGCCTCGGTCTACCTGTGCACGTCCAACGACGAGGTCATCGACCTGCTCAGCCGGGGCCAGGGCGTCTTCGGCATCGCCGTGGGCAAGGTCTTCCACGAGGTCGAGGCGACGCTGGTCGAGTTCGACGCGCTCGCGCCCGAGCCGATGGACGACCTCGCCGCCCGCCGTGCCCGTCGCACCGCCTGAGCCGCGCCCGCACGTCTCCGCCGGGACCGCTCCGCGATCCCTGCCCCGGGGGCGTTGAGCGAGCACCGACGTCGTCGGAGCGAGACGAAGCGGCGGCGATCCTGCGGGAGACCGCGTTTCGTCACTTCGACTCGCTGCGCTCGCTCAGTGCGGCGCTCGGTCGCGCTGCGCGCGTCCTCGCTCGACGTCCCCGGGACGGCTCAACAACCCTGAAGGGCTCAGACGCGGGTGTCGTCGGGCAGTGCGATGCGCCCGGTGCGGATCACCCGGTCCAGCAGCGTGTCGAAGTCGGCTGCGAGCTCCTGCGCCGAGTCGCCGGGCCAGATGTGCAGCGGCTTCGCGGCGCCCTGCGCCTGCTGCAGCGACGTGCGCTCGGGCAGCTGCGGGCTCAGCACGAGCGGGCCGAACATGTCGCGCAGCTCCTTGATGCGGAACTGGTGCTCGATCGACTGGGGGCGCACGCGGTTGACCACGATGCCCAGCGGCTGCAGGCGGGGGGAGAGGCCGCGGCGGATCTCCTCGATCGCGCGCAGGGCGCGGTCGGCGGCGGCGACCGAGAACAGGCCCGGCTCCGTGACGACCATGACGCGATCGCTCGCGGCCCACGCGGTGCGGGTGAGCGCGTTCAGCGAGGGCGCGCAGTCGATCAGCACGAGGTCGTAGTCCGCTTCGACGGCGGCCAGCGCCTCCTCGAGCTTCCACACGTCGCGCACGCTCGGGTGCGGTCCGTCGAAGTTGATCGCGGACGGGCTGCCGATCAGCACATCGATCGTCCCGGGGTGCACCTTCGCCCAGCCCGAGGACGTGATGGCCTGACGGACCACCTTCTCCTTCGGGTTGGCCAGGACGTCGGCGACGTTGAGACGGCCGGCGACCTGGATGTCCATCCCGGTGGAGACGTCGGACTGCGGGTCGAGGTCGACCACGAGCGTCCGGACGCCGCGGGCGAACGCCGCTGAGGCGAGGCCGAGGGTCACGGTCGTCTTGCCGACACCGCCCTTGAGGGAACTGACGCTGAGTACGTGCACGGACACCACGTTACCTTCCTCTAAGCTGAGGACACACTCAGCCCCCCGATGCGCGTCGCCGCGCAACCAGTGTTCGAGGTGCCATGTTCCAGAAGATCCTTGTGGCCAATCGCGGAGAGATCGCGATCCGGGCCTTCCGTGCGGCCTTCGAGGTGGGGGCGAAGACCGTCGCGGTCTTCCCCTGGGAGGATCGCGGATCCCTCCACCGCCAGAAGGCCGACGAGTCCTACCAGATCGGCGAGGTCGGACATCCGGTGCGCGCCTATCTCGACGTCGCCGAGATCATCCGCGTGGCGCGGGAGAGCGGCGCGGACGCGATCTACCCCGGCTACGGCTTCCTCTCGGAGAACCCGGAGCTGGCCGCGCGCGCCGCGGAGAACGGGATCGCCTTCATCGGGCCGCCGGCACGCGTGCTGGAGATGGCCGGCAACAAGGTGACGGCGAAGCAGCACGCGGTCGCGGCCGGCGTGCCCGTGCTGCGTTCGACGGACGCCTCCGACGACGTCGACGAGCTGGTCGCGCAGGCCCCGGACATCGGCTTCCCGATCTTCGTCAAGGCCGTCGCGGGCGGCGGCGGGCGCGGCATGCGCAGGGTGGAGTCGCTCGGCGAGCTCGCACCGGCGCTGGCCGAGGCGATGCGCGAGGCGGACAGCGCCTTCGGCGATGCGCGAGTGTTCCTCGAGCAGGCCGTGCAGCGGCCTCGTCACATCGAGGTGCAGGTGCTCGCCGACGGAACCGGCAACACGGTGCACCTGTTCGAGCGGGACTGCTCGGTGCAGCGGCGCCACCAGAAGGTGGTCGAGATCGCCCCGGCGCCGAACCTGGATGACGGGATCCGCACCGCCCTGCACGGCTACGCCGTCGCGTTCGCGAAGTCCATCGGATACGAGAACGCGGGAACGGTCGAATTCCTCCTGGAGACGGCGGGGGAGCGAGCGGGCGAGGTCGTGTTCATCGAGATGAACCCGCGGATCCAGGTCGAGCACACGGTCACCGAGGAGGTCACCGACGTCGACCTCGTGCAGTCGCAGATCCGGATCGCGTCCGGCGAGACGCTCGCCGACCTCGGGCTGGAGCAGGACGACATCCAGCTGCGCGGGGCGGCGCTGCAGTGCCGTATCACGACGGAGGACCCGGCGCAGGGCTTCCGCCCCGACACCGGGCGGATCACGACCTACCGTTCGCCCGGCGGCGCAGGCATCCGCCTCGACGGCGGCACCACGGCGGCCGGATCCCAGATCAGCCCGCACTTCGACTCGATGCTCGCCAAGCTCACCTGCCGCGGTCGCGACTTCCCGGCCGCCGTCGCGCGGGCGAAGCGCGCCCTGGCCGAGTTCCGGATCCGCGGTGTCGCGACGAACATCCCGTTCCTGCGCGCGGTGCTCGACGACCCGGACTTCGTCGCCGGGGACGTGTCGACGCTCTTCATCGAGGAGCGTCCGCAGCTGCTCACCAGCAACCCTTCGAGGGACCGCGCCACCCGGCTGCTGAACTGGCTCGGCGACGTCACGGTGAACAAGCCCTACGGCGAGAAGCCGCTGTCGCCCTCGCCGGGCAGCAAGCTCCCGAAGATCGATCTGAGCGCCGAGCCGCCGGCCGGAGCCCGGGAGCGACTGCTGCGACTCGGGCCCGAAGGCTTCGCGCGGGCGCTGCGCGAGCAGACCGCGCTCGCGGTGACCGAGACGACCTACCGCGATGCGCACCAGTCCCTGCTGGCCACGCGCGTGCGCACCCGCGATCTCGTGCGCGTGGGCCCGCATGCGGCGCGCATGACGCCGCAGCTGCTCTCGATCGAGGCCTGGGGCGGCGCGACCTACGACGTGGCCCTGCGCTTCCTCGCCGAGGACCCGTGGGAGCGTCTGGAGGCGCTGCGGACCGCGATCCCCAACATCCCGCTGCAGATGCTGCTGCGCGGCCGCAACACGGTCGGCTACACGCCGCGACCGGTCGAGGTGACCAACGCGTTCGTGCGCGAGGCCGCATCCACGGGCGTGGACATCTTCCGGATCTTCGACGCGCTCAACGATGTGTCGCAGATGCGCCCGGCGATCGACGCCGTGCGGGAGACCGGCACCGCGGTCGCCGAGGTCGCCCTCTGCTATACCGGCGATCTGCTCCACCCGGCCGAGCGGCTCTACACGCTCGACTACTACCTGGGCCTGGCGGAGCAGATCGCGGACTCCGGCGCGCACATCCTCGCGATCAAGGACATGGCGGGCCTGCTGCGGCCCGCGGCCGCGGCGCGACTCGTCGCCGCGCTGCGTGAGCGGTTCGACCTGCCCGTCCAGGTGCACACGCACGACACCGCGGGCGGGCAGCTCGCGACGCTGCTGGCCGCCAGCGCGGCCGGCGTCGACGCGGTGGACGTGGCCGCGGCGCCCATGTCCGGCACCACGAGCCAGCCCTCGCTCTCGGCGCTCGTGGCGGCGCTCGCGCACACCGAGCGGGACACCGGCCTGGACCTGCAGGCGATCGGCGATCTGGAACCGTACTGGGAGGGCGTGCGCCAGCTCTACCGGCCCTTCGAGTCGGGGCTGCCCGCACCCACCGGACGCGTCTACCACCACGAGATCCCCGGCGGCCAGCTGTCGAACCTGCGCCAGCAGGCGATCGCGCTGGGTCTGGCCGACGACTTCGAGCGCATCGAGGACATGTATGCGGCCGCGGACCGGATCCTCGGCCGGATCCCCAAGGTGACGCCGTCGTCGAAGGTCGTCGGCGACCTCGCCCTCGCGCTCGTGGCTGCGGGAGCGGATCCGGCGGACTTCGAGCAGAACCCGCAGGACTACGACATCCCCGATTCGGTGATCGGCTTCATGGCGGGTGAGCTGGGCGACCTGCCCGGAGGATGGCCGGAGCCGTTCCGCACGAAGGTGCTGGCGGGGCGTCAGGTGTCGATCGACGTGGTCCCGATCTCCGCGGACGAGCAGCGCGCGCTCGACGGCGAGAGCCTCGAGCGGCGGCAGGCGCTGAACCGCCTGCTGTTCCCGGGGCCTGCCGCGGAGTTCGAACGCAACCGCGCCGCCTTCGGCGATCTCTCGGCGCTCGGCACCCCGGACTACCTCTACGGTCTCCTGCCCGGGGAGGAGCACGTCGCCGAGATCGATCCGGGCGTGCAGCTCTACGTGGGGCTCGAGGCCATCGGCGAGGCGGATGAGAAGGGCATCCGCACCGTCATGACCACCCTGAACGGGCAGCTGCGCCCGGTGTTCGTGCGGGACCGCTCGCTCAAGGTCGACGTGCACGAGGTGGAGAAGGCCGACACCTCCAAGCCCGGCCAGGTCGCGGCGCCCTTCTCGGGCGTGGTGACCCTGAAGTCCCAGGTCGGCGACGAGGTGCGCGCCGGGGAGCCGGTGGCGTCGATCGAGGCCATGAAGATGGAGGCGGCCATCACCGCCTCCGTCGACGGCGTCGTCGAGCGGCTCGCGATCGGCGCCACGCAGCAGGTCGACGCGGGTGATCTGCTGCTCGTCATCCGCCCCGCGCACACGGCCTGACGCGAATGTCTCCGCACGGCGTCGAAAGTCGCATCCTCCCGATCTTTCCGCTGACAGCAGCCGGCTGACACGGTGACGACGGGTGGCCCTTCCGGGCCGTCCGTCGTTCTCGCGACGCGGATGTTCCCGGTGGCGTGCACTAGCCTTGTGCGGGCGACGCGCTCGGTGAGGGCGGGTCGCGGGGAGAGGCACAATGAGCACAGAACGCAGGAATCAACCCAGCGAGGACGCCGACGATACGCTCGGCGTCCTGGGCAGCGCGGGCGCCATCGACACCGCGGACATCGGCCTGCTCGGCGAGACGACCGCGCAGGTCCCCGTGACGCTGCCCGAGACCTTCGACGAGGACGATCTCGTCGACGACGACGTCACCGGCGGAGAGGCCTACGCCGACCTCGTGCTCGACGCGGACCCCGCCGCCCTGGTCCCCGCGGACGACGGCATCGGCCGCATCCACGAGGGCATCGACGTCGCGGACATCGTGATCGAGATCCCCGCGTCCGCCGAGGACGTCGTGGTCGCAGAGCTCGTCGACGACGGTGCGGACGACGGGCCCGTCGATCAGGGCGAGCAGCCTGAACCTGAGCCCGAGCATGGCGAGACCGGCGATGCCGGGATCGCGGAGCACGTGGGCGCGCACATCGACGGCGACGAGGCCGCCGAGGACGACGCACCCGGAGACGAGGGCCCGGAGACCGCGGAGCCCGTCGCCGACGGAGCGGCGTCCGTGGACGACGACGCCGATGCGGAGGACCACGAGGCCGGGCATCGTGAGGAGTCCGGGCCGTGGAACGACGCGATCGAGCGGGTCGAGGGGCAACACGGTGAGCCCGTGGACCACGGCGCCATCTCGGAGACGGACGCGTTCGCGGAGCCGGAACCCGCGGGCATCGAGGCCGATGCCACAGCCGAGGCCGAGGACTTCGGATCCGGGCCGGAGAACCACGAACGCGAGCCCGAGAGGCACGAGGCCGAGTCCGAGAGGCACGAGGCCGAGTCCGAGAGGCACGAGGCCGAGCCCGAGATCGTGAGACAGGCCGATCCAGAGGCCGTCGCCGAGGTTCCGGCGGTCGCCGGGGATATCTGGCAGGCAGCCGTGTCCTGGGACGCGCAGAGCGTCCAGCCGGTCCGCGACGTCGTCCGCGACCGGATCGGCCTCGCGCCCGCCGAGCTCGCGGAGACCGCTTCGCAGGCGCCGCTCGCGCACGAGCGCGCGGCACCCGAGCGCGTCGCGCCCGAGACGTCCGTCGCGGAGCCCGATCCCGCGTTCGCCCGTTCGACCCGGACGCCCGCTCCCATGCCCGTGCTCGCCGTGAGCACCGCGCCCGAGGAGGAGAACATGACCGCCGACAACGCCCGCATCCCCGAGCCCGGCCTCACCTCGCGTCGGCTCGATCAGCTCGGCGACCGCGAGAGGGAGAGCGCCGATCTGCTCACCGCCGACCGGCTGCTGGATTCGAGCAGGCTCACGGCACCCGAGCCGGAGGGCCTGTGGAGCCACCTGCTCTACACCGTCTCCGGCCGGCGCATCAACCTCGGCGACGGCAAGCGCGCGCAGCAGCGCAAGGCGCTGAGCGCCCGCATCGCGGCCCCGCTGCCCGGCACCGCCCGGTTCGTGCCCGTGCTGAGCCGCAAGGGCGGCGTCGGCAAGACCACGGTCACGGCGCTGCTGGGCATGGCCCTCGCGGACGCCCGGGAGGACCGGGTCATCGCGGTGGACGCGAACCCCGATCGCGGCACCCTGGCCGACCGCATCGCGCGCACCAACAGCAAGACGGTGCGGGATCTGGTCCGCATCCACGACCAGGTCACCGGCTACCATGACATCTCCGCCGTGGTCTCGCGGGACGCCACCCGCCTCGACGTGCTGGCCTCCGACACCGACCCGCGGATCTCCGAGGCGTTCAGCGACGTGGACTACGACCAGGTCGCCTCGGTCGCCGCGCACTACTACTCGCTCGTGCTCACCGACACCGGCACGGGCATCGTGCACTCGGTGATGGGCGCCACCCTCGACCGCGCGGACACGCTCGTGATCGTCGCCGGGCTCAGCGTCGACGAGGCGCGGCTCGCCTCCGAGACGCTCACCTGGCTGGAGGCCAACGGCCACACCGACAAGGTGCGCGAGGCCGTGGTCGTGCTCAACCAGTCCACCCCCGGGTCGCCCATGGTGCGTCTCGGCGAGCTCGAGGCGCACTTCCGCACGCGCGTCGCACGCGTGCTGCGGATCCCCTACGACCCGCAGATCGCGGCCGGCAGCGCCATCACGTTCGCGGGCCTCCAGCCCGAGACCCGTCAGGCCGCCCGTGAGCTGGCCGCGATCGTGGTCGAGGGACTCAGGGCGCGGGCGGCCTGATGACGGTCCGCGAGATCCGCCTCTACGGCGACCCGGTGCTGCGCACGGTGTGCGCCGAGATCGGCACGATCGACGACGGCATCCGGGCGCTCGTCGCCGACCTGGTGGACAGCGTCGAGCTGCCCGGCCGGGCCGGGGTCGCGGCCCCGCAGATCGGCGTGGCCCTGCGCGCCTTCAGCTACAACATCGACGGCGACATCGGCTACGTGCTGAACCCGGTGCTCACCGAGGTGCGCGGCGAGCCGGTGCCCACCGGCGAGGGCTGCCTGTCCGTCCCGGGCCTCTGGCACGACGCGCTCCGGTATCCCTGGGCGCGGGTGGAGGGCATCGATCTCGACGGCGAGCCCGTGGTGCTCGAGGGGGAGGGGCTGCTCGCGCAGGCGCTGCAGCATGAGACCGACCACCTCGACGGCAAGGTCTACCTCTCCCGCCTCGCCCCGGAGACCCGCAAGATCGCGATGCGCGAAGTCCGCGAGAGCTCCTGGTTCTGAGGGCGCTCGGGCCTTATCCGTTCCGGGCTCGTGATTCTGTGATCGTGTCCGCTCCGGGGTCGGGATCTCCTCCGCGCAGTCCCGAGCGGGACTCCGTCGCAAGCTCCGGAGTCCCGCTCCCGCCAGTCCCGTCGCCTGCGCTCTCCGCGGCGTTCGCGTCGTCGCCTCTTCTTCGGGGTCGTTGAGCGAGGACGGAGCGCAGCGACGACCGAGACGAAACGCAGTGATCCTGCGGATGACCGCGTTTCGTCTCGCTGCTCCTTCGTCGCTGCTCGCTCAACGCCCCAGGGGCGCGAAGGGCTCAGCCCAGGGGGACCGTCGTCGTCGCGGTGGGCTCGTCGTAGATCTCGGCGACCTGCGGCGCGAAGTCCTTCATGATCACGTTGCGCTTGATCGAGAGCTTCGGCGTGAGGTGTCCGCTCGCCTCGGTCCACTCGGACGGCAGGATCGTGAACTTGCGGATCGACTCGGCACGCGAGACCCGGGTGTTGGCGACATCGATCGCGCGCTGCACCTCGGCGCGCACGGCGTCGTTCCTGGCCGCGTCGGCGAGAGGCATGTCCGCCGGAAGACCGTTGTTCGCGAGCCACGCGGGCAGCATCTCGGGGTCGAGCGTGACGAGCGCGGCGATGAACGGCTTCTGATCGCCCACGACGACCACCTGACCGACGATCGGGTTGGCGCGGATCGGATCCTCGAGCGCGGCGGGGGAGACGTTCTTGCCGCCGGCGGTGACGATGATCTCCTTCTTGCGGCCGGTGATCGTCAGGAACCCCTCGGCGTCGAAGGATCCGAGGTCGCCGGTGCGGAACCAGCCGTCGTCGAACGCGGCCTCGGTGGCCTCGGGGTTGTTCCAGTACTCCGTGAACACGTTGATGCCGCGCACCTCGATCTCGCCGTCGTCGGCGAGGCGGATGCCCACTCCGGGCAGGGCGGGGCCGACCGTGCCGATCTTCGACGTGTGCGCGGTGTTCACGGTCGCCGGAGCGGTGGTCTCGGTGAGGCCGTAGCCCTCCAGGATGGTGATCCCGAGGCTGTGGAAGAAGTGGCCGAGCCGGGCGCCGAGCGGCGCGGAGCCGGAGATCGCGAACCGCACGTTCCCGCCCATCGCCTCGCGGAGCTTGGAGTAGACGAGCCTGTCGAACAGGGCGAAGCGGATCTTCATGCCGAGCGGGATCTTCGCGCCCTCCTGGAGCAGGCGGGAGTGCTCGATCGCGGTCGCCGCGGCGGCGCGGAAGATCCTGCCCTTGCCGCCCGTCTCCGCCTTCTGCTCGGCCGAGTTGTAGACCTTCTCGAACACGCGCGGCACGGCGAGCAGGAAGGTGGGCTTGAACGAGCCGAGCGCCGGCAGCAGCTGCTTGGTGTCGGGCTGGTGGCCGGTGCGCACGCCGGCGTGGATGTCCAGGATCGAGATGAACCGCGCGAACACGTGCGCCGTCGTGATGAACAGCACCGTCGAGGCGCCGGGGATCGAGACCACGTCGTCGAGCGACTTCGCGGCGTTGCGGGAGAGCTCCACGAAGTTGCTGTGGGTGAGCACGCATCCCTTGGGGCGCCCGGTGGAGCCCGAGGTGTAGATGAGGGTGGCGATGTCATCGCCGTTCGCGATGCTCCGGCGGCGCTCGATCTCCCCGTCCGGCACGTCCGCGCCCTGTGCGGTGAGCTGCGCGATCGCACCGAGATGCATCTGCCACACACCGCGGATCTGGGGGAGGTCGCCGCGCACCTCGTCGAAGCGCGTGAAGTGCTCGGGGGACTCGACCACGAGCGAGATCGCCCCCGAGTCCTCCAGGATCCATTGGATCTGGGACGGGGAGCTGGTCTCGTAGATCGGCACCATCACGGCGCCGGCATAGAACAGCGCGAAGTCGACCAGCGTCCATTCGTAGGTGGTGCGCGCCAGGAAGCCCACCTTCTCGCCGGGCTGGATGCCGGCGGCGACGAACCCCTTGGCGAGGGCGATCACCGCGGTATGGAACTCGGCCGCCGTGATGTCCCGCCAGCCGGCGCCCTCCGGCACGGAGAACAGCGCGAGATTCGGGGTCTTCTGCACGCGCTGCTCGAGGAGGTCTGTGATGTTGTCCTCGGGTGCGGCTTTCACGATCGCGGGGACTTCGAACTGGACCACGGCAACTCCTTCGGGGCCGGACGGGTACGTGCTTTCAGGAGTCTATGCCATGCGGCGCCTGGGAACTCGGCGAAGAGCGTGGGATTGAGTCGCATGAATCATGAAACTGCGTCGCACGTCGGAAAGGCGGCTCTCGTGTCGGCCGCGGTGGCGGGATAGACTGCGGGCGATGATCTACTGGTTCATGAAGTACATCGCCATCGGCCCGCTGGTGAAGGCGATCTTCCGCCCGTGGATCGTGGGCCGTCAGCATGTGCCGGCCACCGGTGCGGCCATCATGGCGAGCAATCATCTCTCCTTCTCGGACTCGATCTTCCTGCCGCTCATGCTGGACCGGAAGATGTCCTTCCTCGCGAAGAGCGACTACTTCACCGGCAAGGGTCTCAAGGGCTGGGCCACCCGGATGTTCATGAAGGGCACGGGCCAGCTGCCCATCGACCGCTCGGGCGGCAAGGCCTCCGAGGCCTCGCTGAACACCGGGCTCGGCGTGCTCGGCCGCGGCGACCTGCTCGGGATCTACCCCGAGGGCACCCGCAGCCCCGACGGCAAGCTGTATCGTGGTCGCACCGGCATCGCGCGGATGGCGCTGGAGGCGAAGGTGCCCGTGATCCCCGTGGTGATGGTCGACACCGACGTCGCGATGCCCACCGGGCAGCGCATCCCGAACATCATGCGGGTGGGCATGGTCATCGGCGAGCCCCTGGACTTCTCCCGCTATGCGGGCATGGAGAACGACCGCTACATCCTGCGATCGGTGACCGACGAGATCATGGTTGCCTTGCAGCGACTGGGCGAGCAGCACTACGAGGACGTCTACGCGTCCACTGTCAAGGAGCGCCTCGCAGCCAGGGCGTCATAGGCGACGCCGCCCGGGGCTTCACGGCGCGATCCCGACCCGTCCCCGCACCCTAGGATGGGGGGATGCCTCAGCCTCTCGATCTCGACTCGTGGCGCGCCCTCCCGATCAAGCAGCAGCCGCAGTGGCCCGACGCCGAGCGCGTCGCCGAGGTCTCCGCGCAGATCGCGGCGCTGCCCCCGCTGGTGTTCGCCGGTGAGGTGGACAACCTCCGCGAGCGTCTCTCCCGCGCCGCATCCGGGCAGGCGTTCCTGCTGCAGGGCGGCGACTGCGCCGAGACCTTCGCCGGGGCCACCGCCGACCAGATCCGCAACCGCATCAAGACCGTGCTGCAGATGGCGGTCGTGCTCACCTACGGCGCCTCCATGCCCGTGGTGAAGATGGGGCGCATGGCCGGGCAGTTCGCCAAGCCGCGCTCGAGCGACACCGAGACGCGGGGCGACGTCACGCTTCCCGCCTACCGCGGCGACATCGTCAACGGCTACGACTTCACCGAGGGATCCCGCGAGGCGAACCCCTCGCGTCTGCTGCAGGGCTACCACACGGCCGTGTCGACCCTGAACCTCATCCGGGCCTTCACGCAGGGCGGGTTCGCGGACCTTCGCGAGGTGCACTCCTGGAACAAGGGCTTCGCGCAGAACCCGGCGAACCAGCGCTACGAGCGCATGGCCGCCGAGATCGACCGCGCGATCAAGTTCATGGAGGCCGCCGGCGCCGACTTCGACGAGCTGCGCCGCGTCGAGTTCTTCACCGGGCACGAGGGCCTCCTGATGGACTACGAGCGGCCGATGACCCGGATCGACTCGCGCACGCTCACCCCGTACAACACCTCGGCGCACTTCCTCTGGATCGGCGAGCGCACCCGTGAGCTGGACGGCGCGCACGTCGACTACTTCTCGAAGATCCGCAACCCCATCGGCGTGAAGCTCGGCCCCACCACGACCACGGACACGGCTCTCGCGCTCATCGACAAGCTCGACCCGAACCGCGAGCCGGGCCGGCTCACCTTCATCACGCGCATGGGCGCAGGCAGGATCCGCGAGGCGCTGCCGCCGCTGCTGCAGGCCGTGAAGGACTCCGGCGCGCAGCCGCTGTGGGTCACCGACCCGATGCACGGCAACGGCATCACCACGCCGACCGGCTACAAGACCCGGCGCTTCGACGACGTGGTGGACGAGGTGCGCGGCTTCTTCGAGGCGCACCGCGCCGTCGGCACCTTCCCCGGCGGCATCCACGTGGAGCTCACCGGAGACGACGTCACCGAGTGCCTGGGCGGATCCGAGCAGATCGACGAGGCCGCGCTCGCGACGCGCTACGAGTCGCTGTGCGACCCGCGTCTGAACCACATGCAGTCGCTCGAGCTCGCGTTCCTCGTCGCCGAGGAGCTCGAGAAGCGCTGACGCCACGGGGGTCGTCGCCCCCGATGAGGTCGTTGAGCGAGGACGCGCGGAGCGCGACCGAGACGAAACAGTGCTCTTGCGAGGGTGCCGCGTTCGTCTCGGTCGGCATTCGGCCGTGCTCGCTCAACTGTCCGGGATGGGGCGGGATGCGCGGGTCAGCCCTGGAGCTGGATCGTGAGGGTGACCTTGGATCCCTTGGGCACGGCCGTGTCCGCGGCGGGATTCTGCGCCGTCACGGTCGCCATCGCCGCGAAGCCGGGAAGGTCGCCCCACGGGGCGTAGGACACCTGGAAGCCGGCATCCGTCAGCGTCTTCTTCGCCTTGTCCAGCGTCTGGCCGACGACGCCCGGAACGGGGACGGGTTCGGGACCCTTCGAGACATGCAGCGTTATCGTGTCGTTCGGGCGCCAGTTGCCGCCGCCCTCACGGTCGGAGATGCCGATCACGTGTCCCTCCGGCACGCTGTCGCTGAACTCCATGACGGAGTCGGAGCTGACCTTGAGTCGCGCCGCGGTCAGGGCGCTCGTCGCGTCGTCGACGGTCTTGCCGGTCACGTCCGGCACCGCACCGAGCGAGACGAAGAGCTGGAACTGGTCGCCCTCGAAGACGCTGCAGGTCTCGCCGCATTCGTAGCCGGCGGCACCTGAGCGCGGGGTGACCTCGGCGTTGATCACGATGCCGTTGTCGGCTCGGGAGAACAGCATGAGCGGATCCGTGAGCTTGAGGTTGAACTTCGCGAGGGCCTGTTTCGCCTGGTCCTCGGTCATCCCGTCGAGCTTGGGCACGTCGTGCTTGGCGGGGCCTGCCGAGATCATCACGGTGACCTTGGCCTTCTTGTCCACGCGCGTGCCCGCACCGGGAGCGGTGCGGATCGCCTGGCCCTGCGGAACCTCGAGAGAGTTCTCGCTGCCCTGGACGGGAGTGAGGCCCTCCTTGGTGATGGCCGCGGCTGCGACCTCCCAGGTCTTGCCCGCGACCTGCGGGACCGAGAGCTTCGAGCCGGGGCCGGATCCGAACCACCATCCGGTGCCCCCGGCCACGACGGTCAGCAGCAGCACGAGCACGAGCAGCAGCGCGCCGCGGGAGCGCCGGTGCGCGGTGCGGCGGCGCAGCAGCGTCGCATTGTCCAGAGGCCCGTCCGCCACCGGGGTCGGTGCGGTCGCGGCGACGGCGCCGGGCATCACGAGGGTCTGGTCCGCGGTGTCGCGCATCGGGATGACCGTGGTCTTCGCGGTCGTCGGAGTGGGCGTGACGCCGAGCTCGCGCTCGATCGCGCGCAGCCGGTCGAGCATCTCCTGCGCGTCGTCCGGGCGCTCGTCCGGGGTCTTCTCGGTCGCCCACAGCACGAGCTCGTCGAGCTGCTCCGGCACACCGGGGTTGCGCACGCTCGGGCGCGGCACCGAGTCGGTGGCGTGCTGGAACGCGATCTGCATCGGCTGCTCGCCCTTGTAGGGCTGCTCGCCGGTCAGCATCTCGTAGAGCATGATGCCGAGCGCGTAGATGTCGCTGCGGGCGTCCGCCGTGCCGCGGGTGACGAGCTCGGGCGCGAGGTAGGCGATCGTGCCCATCAGCTGCGCGCCGGACGCGGTGTTCGCGGTCGTCGCACGGGCCAGGCCGAAGTCGCCGATCTTGATGCGGCCGTCCTCGGCCAGCAGCACGTTCTCCGGCTTGACGTCGCGGTGCACGATGCCCGCGCGGTGCGCGGCGGCGAGGCCGGACAGCACGGCGTCCATGATCGTGACGGTCTGCGGCACGGTGAGGCGGCGCTGCTCGCGCATGAGCTCGCGCAGCGTGATGCCGGGCAGGTACTCCATGACGAGGTAGGCGAGCTCGCCGTCCTGGCCCTGGTCGAAGACGTTGACGACGTGCGGATCCGCCAGCCTCGCCGCGGCGCGGGCCTCCTGGATGAAGCGGCTCTGGAACACCGAGTCGTCGCTGAGGTGCCCGTGCATGACCTTCAGCGCGATGCGGCGCTCCAGGCGCAGGTCGGTGGCGACGTACACGGTGGCCATGCCGCCACGCGCGATCCGGGCGCGGACGCGATAGCGACCGTCGACGAGCCGCCCGATGAGGGGGTCGGCTTGTTGGCTGGTCGTCACGACAAGAGTCTAGGGAGAAGTCGCTGAGAGCCAGGGCAACGGCTCGCGTGACCGCGCTTTTCCGTGCCTGGGACCGCGCTCTCCGCACGAGTCCGCGAGCGGATCCCGCGCCGGCGCGGGAGCGGATCCGGAGGGCGATCGGGATGCGGATCCGGAGACGAGCGGGGAGCGGATCCGTCGTTCCGCGGGGTTCAGCCGAGGGCTGCGAGCCAGGTCTCGGCCTGCGGCTCCCAGAGCGCATAGCGGGCGGGGTAATCCGAGATCTGCACCTCCTGCGCGGCGTCGCCGAACCCGAGGCCCTCCCAGCCGATGTCCAGCAGGCCGTTCGTGTGCGGAGTGCCCAGGTAGAAGGCGCGGATCGCGTAGTCCGCGTCGGCGATCTGCTCGGGCGTGCCCCAGCCGGTGCTCGGCCGCTGCTGGAACAGGCCGATCGAGTCGCGGTCCCCGGCGGGCACGTTGATCAGGCGCGACTCCACCATGGCGGTGGCCAGCGCGATCGCGATGCCGCGATCGGGGACGCCGAGTTCGCGACCCACGCGGATGATGTGCTGCGCGTTCGCCGTCTGCTCGTCGGTGAGCACGACCTGGGGCGCGGTGTAGGTGTCGGGTGCGGACGGCGTCGCGGGTGCCGGGGCGACCGCGGGAGCGGCCGGCGGCGCGGACAGGCGCAGCGTCTGACCGGGGTAGATGATCGAGTCCGGGGCGAGGCCGTTCGCAGCGAAGAGCTGCGCCAGCGTGATGCCGTGCTCCTGCGCGATCGACCACAAGGTGTCGCCGGCGGCGACCTCGTAGCCGGCGCCGTCCGCGGACGCCGGCGCGGGGGCGGCGTCCGCAGACGCCGGCGCGGGAGCCGCGGCGCTGAGCGAGAGGATCTGGCCCGGGTAGATGATCGAGTCGGATCCCAGGCCGTTGGCCGCGTACAGCGCGGCGAGCGTCGTGCCGTGGGCTCGGGCGATGTCCCACAGCGTGTCGCCCTCCTGCACGGTGTACCTGCCGGTCGCCGGCAGCTCGGTCGGCGGGCGCACCGCGGATGCGGCTGCCACGGCGGGCAGCGCGGCCAGCGGCGGGTGGGCGAGGGACTGCGCGGGCGTGTGCGCCTGCGCCGGGGGCGCCGCGAAGGCGGTCGCGAGCGTGGTCAGCAGCACGGTCGGCACGGTCAGGCCCAGCGCCCTGCGCTGGAGCGGCGTGGTCGTCATGGTTGCCTCGCTTCTGCCCTCGGACGGCGGCGCGCGCCGATGCCCGTCGATTCCACGACGGTGTCACGGATGTGCATCCAAGTCAATCAAAGTGACTGATGTGAAAGAAGTTCAGAGCGGGAAGCGGCCCCTCGGACACGTTCGGACGTGCCGAGACCGCCGAGGATGAGATCATGGCGGGGTGTCTGAAACGGAAAAGGCGGCCCCGGCTGCTGAATGGCTGACCCTTCCCGAACTCGTCGAGATCCTCGGGGAGCCGCTCGGACGTGTGCACCGTCTCTTCGATGAGCAGTACCTCGTCGGCTCGCGGCGCAACGGACCGCTGGCGGTGCCCGCGGTGTTCCTCAAGGACGACCAGCCGCTCGGATCGCTGCGCGGGACGATCATCGTGCTCAAGGACGCGGGCTTCAGCGACGACGAGGTCATCGACTGGCTGCTGGCCGAGGAGGAGTCGATGGGCCGCGCGCCGATCGACGCGCTCCGCGAAGGGCACAAGAGCGAGGTGCGACGGATCGCGCGCACCCTCGCCTGAGCGGAGCTCCCGGCCGTGCGCGGGGATGCGCCCCGGGCGTGGACCTTCAGGCGGTGCGCTGTGTCGCGTCCTGCGCGAGTCCGCGCAGCAGGTCCAGCGCCGGTGCGTCGAGCGGCGCCCCCTGCAGCGCGGCTTCGCCGTCGGCGGCGTACTCGCCGATGAGCTGCTCCACACGGGCGAGTGCGCCGGATTCCACGATGATGGCCTGAAGGCTCGCGATCTGATCCGCGGTGAGCTGCGGATCGCCGAGCAGCTCGTCGACGACGCGTCGGCCCTGCGGCGCCAGCGCCTGCCTGGTCCAGGCGATGAGCAGGGTGCGCTTGCCCTCGCGCAGATCGTCGCCTGCGGGCTTGCCGGTGAGGTTCTCGTCGCCGAAGACGCCGAGCACGTCGTCGCGCAGCTGGAACGCCATGCCGAGCGGGTGCCCGAAGGCGCGCAGCACGGCCTGCTGAGTCCGGTCGGCACCCGCGATCGCCGCGCCGATCAGCAGGGGCTGCTCGACGCTGTACCGCGCGGCCTTGAGCGACACGACCCGCAGCGCGCGCTCGGCGTGGCCGTCGTCCTGGTTCACGCTCCAGGCCGACTCCTCGGCGATGTCCAGGTACTGCCCGATGGTGACGTCCCGGCGCATCCGGGCGTACTCCGCGCGGACCGCGTCGGCGTGCGGGTTCGCGACGATCCCCGACTCGAGGAGGTCATCGCTCCACGCCACCAGCAGATCGCCGAGCAGCACCGCCGCCGCGCGCCCGAAGTCGACCGCGCTGCCGCTCCACCCCAGGCCGACGTGGGAGGCCTCGAGAGCGCGGTGCGCGGAGGGCCGGCCCCGCCGGGTGTCGGAGTTGTCGATCAGGTCGTCGTGCACGAGGGCGGCGGACTGGAACACCTCGAGCGCCGCGCAGGCGTCCCAGAGCGCGGTCGGCTCCGTGCCGATGCCGCCCAGGCCGGCGACCGCGGTCCAGCCCGCATGGCAGAACCTCGCGCGCAGGCGCTTGCCCCCGCGCAGGGTGCTCTCCGCGGCCGACACGAAAGCCGAGGCATCGGGTCCGTAGGCGGCGGTCTCCTCCCGCATCCGCGCGACGAAGGCGTCGAGACGGATCCAGACCTGGTCGATCACAGCGGAGGAGGATGTCACCGGATCAGCCTACTCAGCGCTGCGCAGCGTGCTCGCGGGATCATCCCGTCAGATGATGCGCAACTCCCAGGCTAATCCCTACCCTGGGGCTTCCCCGCGCGCGTAGACTTGTGCGCAAGACCACCCGAGGGGGACGAAATGCCACTCTCCGAACAGGAGCAGCGCCTGCTCGATGAGATGGAGCGCCATCTCATGCAGAACGACGCCGATGTCGTTTCCGCGCACGCAGGAGACCGTGCGCTCAGCTATCGCAATCTCATCTACGGTGCCGTGCTGCTGCTGGCCGGCGTCGGCGGACTGATCGTCGGCGTCGCGGTCGGCAACGTCGGCGGGATCATCATCGGCGTCGTCGCCTTCGCCGCGATGCTCGGCGGTCTGATGCTCGCCCTCACCCCGGTGCGGCACTCCGGCGGGCCGGATGCGGCCCCCGGCTCCAAGACGAAGGAGCCGTCGCCGTCGTTCATGGATCGCATGAACGATCGCTGGGATCGTCGCCACGAGGAGCGCTGACCGCTCCGCCCCTGTCGTTCTGAGGGCCCGCACGCTTCGGCGCGCGGGCCCTCAGGCGTTCCCGGGTCCTCCCTTCTCCTCCACCGGCTCGTGCGATAGCGCGATGAACCCTCATTCCGGCGGGTGGGCGCACGTCTGCCCGCACTGAGCCCTCCACTTCCCTCCCTTGGCCTTCGTTCCGCGGAATTCCGCGGAACGACGGCCTTCGTGCTGTGTGCGGAAGTCCTGGTCCGAGCACATTCGGGTATCAAAATGGAGGGAAGTGGAGTAAAGTGGAGGAAACGGCGGTGAAAGGGGGAGAGGCGCATGCTGCTCGGCACGCATTCCCCCAAGCTCGACGACAAGGGCCGCGTGATCCTCCCCGCCAAGTTCCGCGAGGATCTGGCCGGCGGCATCGTCGTCACGCGCGGGCAGGATCGCTGCCTGTACGTGTTCAGCACCGCCGAGTTCGAGACCGTGCACGAGCGGATCCGTCAGGCTCCGCTCGCGAACAAGGAGGCACGGGCGTTCCTGCGGATGTTCCTCTCCGGCGCGAGCGCCGAGATGCCGGACAGCCAGAACCGCATCACCATCCCCGCCCACCTGCGCGCCTACGCCGGGCTGGGCAAGGAGCTCATCGTCACGGGTGTCGGCGCCCACGCCGAGATCTGGGACGCGGCGGCATGGAACGCCTACGCCGAAGGACACGAAGACGCATTCGCCGAGTTGGAGGAGGAGGTGATCCCCGGCCTGTTCTGAGCCGGCCCCTGGCTGTGACTCCCAGCCGCTCACGCCCCGGCGCACCTTCCCCGGTGCCGGGACGAGCGGATGGGGATCAGGGTCAGGGACCGGAAGGGCCGAAGAACCATGGACGACATCCGCCGGATCCACACCCCCGTGATGCTCGAGCGCTGCGTCGAGCTGCTCGCTCCTGCCCTGCAGCACGACGGCGCGATCCTCGTCGACGCCACGCTCGGGATGGGCGGGCACTCCGAGGCGTTCCTGGAACGTCTGCCGGACATCCGTCTGATCGGTCTCGACCGCGACACCGACGCCCTGCGGATCGCGGGGGAGCGGCTCGCCCGGTTCGGCGACCGTGTGACGTTCGTGCACACCGTGTACGACGCGATCGGCGAGCACGCGAAGGGGGCGTCCGGGATCCTGTTCGATCTGGGCGTCTCGTCGCTGCAGCTGGACGAGGCCGATCGCGGCTTCGCCTACGCCAAGGACGCGCCGCTGGACATGCGCATGGATCAGTCCGACGGGATCACTGCCGCCGACGTGCTCGCCACGTACGGCGAGGGCCAGCTGCGCCGCATCTTCGAGCGCTACGGCGAGGAGAAGCTCGCGGGACGGTACGCCCGGGCGATCGTGCAGGCGCGATCCGAAGCGCCGCTGGAGCGCTCGGGGCGCCTGGTCGAGGTGCTGCAGGACGCGACCCCCGCCGCGGTGGCGCGCGCGGGGCATCCGGCGAAGCGCGTGTTCCAGGCGCTGCGGATCGAGGTGAACCGCGAGCTGAACGTGCTCGCCGATGCGATCCCGTCCGCGATGGACGCGCTGGCGGTGGGCGGGCGCATCGTCGTCATGTCGTACCAGTCCCTCGAGGACCGGCTGATCAAGCATGCGTTCGCCGCGGCATCGGCCTCGACGGCTCCCGCGGGCCTGCCCGTGGAGCTGCCGGAGCACGCCCCGCGGTTCCGGACGCTGACCAAGGGCGCGGAACTCGCGGACGACGCCGAGCGCGCCGCGAACCCGCGAGCCATCCCGGTGCGCCTGCGCGCCGCAGAACGTGTGAGAGACGATCAGAGGAGCGCCGAGCGATGAGCCTGGCACGGAACGCACTGCAGGAACCGCAGTTCGAAGACCCGCAGCGGTCCCGCCATCTCCGGGCGGTCGAGCGCCCCACCCGGCGCCGCCGCCCGCGCATGGCGTACGCCATGGTCGCCCTCGTCGGCGCCGCGCTCATCGGCGGGACGCAGATCGCGCTCACGATCGCGACCACGCAGGACTCCTATGCGGCGGACAAGCTCAGCCAGCAGAACAGGCAGCTGACCTGGCAGGCCCAGGCCGCGGCGCAGGATCTCGACGGGGTCAGCTCGCCGCAGTCGCTGGCCGCCGAGGCCGCCAAGCTCGGGCTCGTGGTCGGCGGAAGCGCGAGCTATCTGCGTCTGAGCGACGGCAGCGTGATCGGCGCCCAGGGGCCGGCGCCGTGGGCCTCGACCGTGAACCCCACGGGCGCGAACTCGGTCCCGAACGCGCTGGTCCACGACACGCCGCCTCCCACCGCGCCCCACGCAGCCGGAGCGGGCGTACAACCGAAGACACAGGACGCGGCGCCGCCGCAGTCCAGCGTCCCGCCGACGGCGGAGGGACTGCCGACCCCGACCATCCGCTGAGGCGAGCCTGAGCCGCACCAGCCCGAGACGATGACAGACCGCGAGCCCCGGACGGAGACCCGATGACCCCCCGAGCCAGCAGGACGGCCCGAGCCAGCCGGATCCCGCGTCGACGGACGGTGCTCGCCCTCGGCGTCATCCTCGCCGTCATGTGCGGGTTCCTGGTGCGCCTGGTGGACATCCAAGTGCTCAGCGCATCCGCGAACGTGAAGCAGTCGGTCGACTGGAGCCTCGGCACGACCCGGGAGATCGACGGTGCGCGCGGCAGGATCGTGGACTCGAACGGCACCGTGCTCGCCGAGAGCCAGCTGGTGTACGACCTGCAGATGGACCCGATGGTGATGCACGGTCTCGAGACGGGCAAGACCCCTCCGAAAATGCCCTGGGCCAAGGCTGCGGACAAGATCGCCGCGATCACCGGCCAGACCGGCGACGAGGTGCGCAAGATCGCGGCCGATGCGCTGGCCGCGGACCCGGAGTCCCAGTACGCCCCCATCGAGAAGGGACTGAGCACCGACCAGTTCCTGAAGATCCGCGCGCTCGGGCTCCCTTATCTCGCCGCGCTGCCCCGCTCCGTCCGGGTGTATCCGAACGGCGCCGTCGCCGGGAACCTCATCGGCTTCATCGCCGGCAACGGCGACAAGGAGGGTCTCGAGGAGGTCCAGAACTCCTGCCTCAGCGCCACGAAGGGCCACGAGAGCTATCTGACCAGCAAGGACGGTGTGATCATCCCGGGCAGCCAGCAGGAGAAGCCCGCCGTCGACGGCGGCACCGTGAAGCTCACGATCAACACCGAGCTGCAGTGGTATCTGCAGCAGATGATCTCCGAGGAGACCAAGACGCAGGGGGCCAAGGCCGGCACGGTCACGGTCGTCGAGGTCGGCACAGGCAAGATCCGTGCCGCCGCGGAGTATCCGACGGTGGATCCCAACGATCCCGGCGCCGCGAACCCCGAGGACCGCGGCTCGCGCATCTTCTCCACGAGCTTCGAGCCCGGGTCCACGTTCAAGGCGATCACCGCCGCCTCGGTGATGGAGTACGCGAACGCGAACGCCTCGACCAGGATCACGGGCGCCTCCAGCCATGAGGAGTTCCCGAACGGCGCCGTGATCAACGACGCGTTCGAGCACCCCGCCTACGACTACACGCTCGCGGGCGCCCTCATCGACTCGTCGAACGTGGCGCTGTCGAAGTTCGGCGACATGGTCACCGATCAGCAGCGCTATGACGAGCTGGTCAAGTTCGGCGTCGGCAGCAAAACCGCGATCGATTTCCCCGGAGAAGCCGCCGGGGAAATCCACCCGGTCAAGGACTGGGACGCACAATCGCACTACACGACCACCTTCGGCCAGTACTACACGGTCACCGCGCCCCAGGTCGCCAGCGCCTATCAGGCGATCGCGAACGGCGGAGTGAAGATCCCGCTCTCGCTCGTGGAGTCCTGCACGGATGCCGCCGGCAAGGTCAGCGAGGCGCCCGCGCCCAAGCCGCAGCGCATCTTCGACGCCACGAAGGACGCCGAGCTCAGCCGCATGATCGAGAACGTCGCCGTGCAGGGCAGCGTCTCGGACCAGATCAAGGTCCCCGGCTACCGCATCGCCGCGAAGACCGGAACCGCACAGAAGCCGGACCCGGTGACGCATGCGTACAAGGACGGCATCTACTTCACCAGCATGGTCGGGTATGCACCGGCCGACCACCCGGAGTACGTGGTCGTGGTCACCCTCGACGAGCCCACTAGGGTAACCTCGTCTGCGGCCACCGCGCCCGCCTTCCAGAAGGCGATGACGCAGGTGCTGAAGACCTATCGCGTGCAGCCGTCCACCACCCCCATGGAACCGTTGCTGCCCAAGTACTAGTGATGGCGGCCGTCGCCTCGATGCGGCGGCATCGCCCTCGGAGGATCCCTTCCCATGATCGCTCTGTCCCTCGCGGAGATCGCCGAGATCGTCGGCGGCGACCTGCGCCCCGTCGCAGGTCACGATCCCGCATCGATCGTCTCCGGCGTCGTCGACACCGACTCGCGGCAGATGACCCAGGGCGGCATCTTCGTCGCCAAGCCCGGTGAGACCACCGACGGGCATCGTTTCGTCGGTGCCGCCGTCGAGAACGGCGCTGTCCTCGCGATCGTCGAGCATCCGGTCGACGAAGAGATCTCGCAGATCGTCGTGGCCGACGTCATCGACGCGATCGCCGAACTCGCCCGCGCCGTCGTCGCGCGCGTCCGCGCCTCCGGCGACCTGCGGATCGTCGGGGTCACCGGCTCGAACGGCAAGACGACCACCAAGAACTTCCTCGCCAGGATCCTGCAGGACGAGGGCGAGACGATCGCCCCGATCGCCTCCTACAACAACGAGGTCGGCGCACCGCTCACGATGCTGCGGATCACCGACGCCACCCGGTTCCTGGTCTGCGAGTTCGGCGCGAGCGCCCCCGGGGAGATCGCACGCCTCGCGGGGCTCGTGCACCCCGATGTCGTGATCGAGCTCATGGTCGGGCTCGCGCACGCCGGCGGCTTCGGCGGCATCGAGGAGACCGCACGCGCCAAGGCCGAACTGGTCGAGGCCGCAGCGCCCGGCGGCACCGCGGTGCTGAACCTCGACGACCCGCGGGTGGCCGGCATGGCGCCGCGCGCCGAGCAGCGCGGCCTGCGCATCATCGGCTTCGGCCAGGGCCCCGCCGCGGACGTGCGCGCCGCCGACATCGACGTCACCGCGTCCGGCACGACCTGCGTGGTGCACGCGGACGGGCGGGCGCTGCCGCTGCGGCTGCAGGTGCTCGGCGCGCATCATGTGAACAACGCCCTCGCGGCGATCGCCGCGACCGGGGCCCTCGGCGTCGCCACGGCCGACGCCATCGCGCGTCTGGAGACCGTGCAGCTCGCCGAGCGCTGGCGCATGCAGCCCATGGGCGGCGCCGAGGTGCGCATCATCAACGACGCGTACAACGCGAGCCCCGACTCCATGGCCGCCGCACTGCGCACGCTGGCGCAGATCACCGGGCCCGGCGAGCGCACGGTCGCGGTGCTCGGCGCCATGAGCGAGCTCGGCGAGACGGCCGGCGACGAGCACGACCGGATCGGCCTGCTCGCCGTGCGTCTGAACATCCAGCGCATCGTCGTCGTCGGCGCGGAGGCGCGCCGGCTGTTCCTGGCCGCCGTCGGCGAGGGGTCGTGGGACGGCGAGGCCGTGCACCTCGCCGACGCCGACGCCGCTTTCGAATACCTCCAGGGCGAGCTGCGCCCCGGCGACCGCGTGCTGGTGAAGTCGTCCAACTCCGCCGGGCTCCGGTTCCTCGGCGATCGTCTGGGAGAATCGTTCTCGTGAGATCCCTGCTTACCTCCGCCGCGATCTCCCTCGCGTTCACGCTCCTGCTGACGCCGGTCTTCCTCCGGCTGTTCCGGAAGTGGGGGTGGGGGCAGGTCATCCGCACGCCGGAATCGATCAGCAACCCCAGCCACCAGGCCAAGCGCGGCACGCCCACCATGGGCGGCGTGATCTTCATCCTCGGCACCGTCGTCGGATACGGTGTCGGCACCTTCACCGGCGGCAGCTATCCCACGCCCTCGGGGCTCCTGGTGATCTGGCTCATGCTGGGCTTCGGCGCGGTCGGCTTCATCGACGACTACATGAAGCTGCGCCGGCGCAACAGCCTGGGTCTCTCCGGCTGGCGCAAGATCCTCGGCCAGGTGCTGGTCATGGTGCCGTTCGGCATCGTCGCGCTGACCGTGCGCAGCCCGTCCGTCAACACCCCCGCCAGCCAGTTCGTCTCGCTCTTCCGCGACATCCCCGTGCTGTGGCTGTTCGCGCTCGGTCCGATCGTGGGCTGGCTGCTGTATCTGCTCTGGATCTCGGTGATCGGCATCGCCACCTCGAACAGCGTGAACCTCACCGACGGGCTGGACGGCCTGGCCGCGGGGTGCGCGGTCTTCGTGATCGGCTCCTACAGCCTGATCTCGTTCTGGCAGTTCAAGCAGTCCTGTGCCGCGGAGTCCCTGTCGCCGTCGTCGCTGGCCGGCTGCTACGACGTGGCGCATCCGTTCGACCTCGCCGTCATCTCGGCGTCGTTCGTCGGTGCACTGATCGGCTTCCTCTGGTGGAACGCCCCCAGGGCGAAGGTCTTCATGGGGGATGTGGGATCCATGTCGATCGGCGGGGTGATCACCGCTCTCGCGATCCTCACCCGCACCGAGTTGCTGCTCCTGCTGCTCGCGGGCGTGTTCATCATCGCCTCCGGCTCGGTGATCGTGCAGCTGGCGTACTTCAAGCTGACCCGGGGCAAGCGGCTGTTCCTGCAGAGCCCGTTCCACCATCACCTCGAGATGCGCGGATGGCCCGAGGCGACGATCGTGGTGCGGATGTGGATCATCGCGGGGCTGCTCTCGGTCTCGGCGTTCGGCCTGTTCTACGTCGAGTGGCTGCGGCAGACCAGCTCATGAGCCGCGATCTCGATGCCCTGACCAGCTGGCACGCCGACTGGCGGGGTCTGCGCGTCGCGGTGCTCGGACTGTCCGTCACGGGCTTCTCGGTCGCCGACACGCTGGCCGAGCTCGGCGCCGACGTGCTGGTGCTCTCCGAGAGCGCGACCGAGGAGTACCAGCGCCTGGTGCCGCTGATCGGCGCGCAGCTGTGGATCGGGGATCTCGGATCCGTCCCGGAGCGGCTCGTCGAGTTCGCGCCCGAGGTCGTGGTCGCCTCGCCCGGGTTCGCCCCCGCTCACCCCGTGATCGCCTGGACGCGTGCACGGTCCATCGCGCTCTGGGGCGACATCGAGCTCGCCTGGCGCGTGCGCGACAAGGTGCTCCGCGACGACGGCGACCCTGCGGAGTGGGTGTTCATCACGGGCACCAACGGGAAGACCACCACGACCCAGCTCACCGCGACCATGCTCGTCGCCGGCGGTCTGCGCGCGGCGCCGTGCGGCAACATCGGCGTGCCCGTGCTCGACGCGGTCCGCGATCCGGGTGGCTTCGACGTGCTCGTGGTCGAGCTCTCCAGCCATCAGCTCTGGTACCTGGGCCTCACCGAGGGCCCCGCGCAGCCCGTGCCGTGGGCCGCCGCATGCCTCAATCTCGCCGACGACCATCTCGTGTGGCATGGCAGCGCCCAGGCGTACCGGGACGCCAAGGCCGTGGTCTATCGCAACACCCGGGTCGCCTGCGTCTACAACAAGGAGGACGCCGCCACGCGGCGCATGGTCGAGGAGGCGGACGTCGTCGACGGCGCCCGGGCGATCGGCTTCGGGCTGGGGATCCCCGGCCCCAGCGACCTGGGCGTCGTCGAGGGGATCCTCGCGGACCGCGCCTTCCTGGATGACCGCCGCAACAGCGCGCTCGAGCTGACCACCGTGGCCGACCTCGCCGCCCACGGGCTGAGCGCCCCGCACATCGTGCAGAACATCCTCGCCGCCGCGGCCCTCGCCCGGTCGCTGGGCGTGGAGCCCTCCGCGATCAAGACCGCGCTGGACGGCTTCCGTCTCGACGCGCACCGCATCGAGGTGGTCGCCCGCGCGGCCGGCGTCACCTGGGTGGATGACTCCAAGGCGACGAATCCGCATGCCGCGCAGTCGTCGCTGCGCGCGTTCCCCGGCGCGATCTGGGTCGTCGGCGGGGATCTGAAGGGCGTCGACCTGTCCGAGCTCGTCGCCGGCGCCGGAGCGACCGCTCGTGCGGCCCTCGTGATCGGCGTCGACCGGGTGCACCTGCTCGAGGCGTTCGCGCGACACGCGCCCGCGGTGCAGGTGTTGGAGGTCGTCCCCGGCGACACTGAAGAGGTCATGACCCGTGTCGTGGAACTGGCCGCGGGCATCGCGCAGGACGGGGACACCGTGCTCCTCGCTCCGGCGGCGGCGTCCTTCGACCAGTTCGCGAGCTACGCGGATCGCGGCCATCGCTTCGCCGAGGCGGTGCGGCAGTGGATCGATCAGGAGAGCGCCGGTGACGCAGGTGGAAGCACGCCCGACGCCGGCGTCTGAGCCCCGCGTCGGCGGGCTCGCCGCCCGCGTCCGGCTCGGGAGGGTCTTCCGGCCGGTGTCCACCGAGTTCGCGCTGATCGCCTCGACGTCTCTTCTGCTCACGGTCTTCGGCCTGGTGATGATCCTCTCCGCATCCAGCGCGAATGCCGTCGATCAGGGCAAGGATCCGTTCGCGATCGTCATGACGCAGGCGGTCGTGGCCGCGCTCGGCGTGCCGATGATGTTCCTCGTGAGCCGGCTGCCGGTCGGCTTCTGGAAGCGTGCGGCGTGGGTGGTGCTGATCGGCGCCGTGGGGCTGCAGATGCTGATCTACACGCCGCTCGGCTGGACGAGCGACGGCAACACCAACTGGGTGCGCATCGCCGGGCAGGTGATCCAGCCGTCCGAGTTCATCAAGCTCTCCCTGGCGATCTGGGCCGGCTTCATCCTGTGGCGCAAGCAGTCGCTCCTGGGCAGCTGGAAGCATGTCTACATTCCGCTGCTGCCGGTCGCCTTCCTCGCGATCGGATCCGTCTACGGCGGCGGTGACCTGGGCACCTCGATGGTGCTGTTCCTGCTGCTGCTCGGCACGATATTCTTCGCCGGAGTGCGGCTGCGGGTGATCCTGATGCCGCTGCTCCTGATCGGCGCGGCCGTGCTGCTGTTCGCCCTGACGGATCAGCGGCGCCGGATGCTCATCCTCGGCATGTTCAGCACGAAGGACGACAGCGGCTGCTATCTCGACACCTGCTGGCAGCAGGTGCACGCGATCTGGGGCATGGCCAACGGCGGGATCTTCGGCGTCGGGCTCGGCAACTCGCGGGAGAAGTACGGCTGGCTGCCGGCCGCCTCGAACGACTACATCTTCGCGATCGTGGGGGAGGAGCTGGGGCTCATCGGCTGCGCGCTCGTGCTCGCGCTGTTCGCGCTGTTCGCGATCGCCGTGTTCCGCATGATCCGCCGGACCGACGACCTGTTCGTGCGCATCACCTCGGGCGGCATCGTCGTGTGGATCCTGTCCCAGGCGCTCATCAACATCGGCGTCGTGCTGCGGATCTTCCCCGTGCTGGGCGTGCCGCTGCCGTTCATGTCGCAGGGAGGGACCTCGCTGCTGTCGGTGCTGCTCGCCTGCGGCGTGCTGCTCTCGTTCGCCCGCACGCTGCCGGCGCCGGTGCAAGGCTCCGCCGCGCTCCGGTCCGGTACCCTCGGGAAGTGACTTCGTATCTTCTGGCCGGCGGCGGCACCGCGGGCCACGTCAACCCGCTGCTCGCGGTCGCCGACGGCCTCCGCGCCCGCGATCCACAGGCGCAGGTGCGGGTGCTCGGCACCCGGGAGGGGCTCGAGGCGCGGCTCGTGCCGCAGCGCGGCTACGAGCTGCTCACGATCGACAAGGTGCCGTTCCCGCGCCGCCCGGACGGCGCGGCTCTCGCGTTCCCCGCGCGATTCGCCCGTGCGGTGAAGCGGGTGCGCGCCTCCCTCCGCGAGCATGACGTCGATGAGGTGATCGGCTTCGGCGGCTACGCCTCGGCCCCGGCGTACGTCGCCGCGCGCCGTGAGCGCATACCGTTCGTCGTGCACGAGGCGAACGCCCGTCCCGGCATGGCCAACGTGCTGGGCGCCCGTACCGCCGCGGCGGTCGGGGTCGCCTTCCCCGGCACGCCGCTGCGCGGCGGCGAGGTCGTCGGCATGCCGCTGCGCCGGGAGATCGTCGACCTCGATCGCGCCGCGCTCCGCGCCGAGGCCGCGGCCGAGTTCGGCCTGGACCCCGGGCGCCCGGTGCTGCTCGTGTTCGGCGGTTCGCTCGGCGCCCAGCGGCTGAACGAGGCGATCGCCGGCTCCTGGCAGGACATCCTCGGCGCCGGATGGCAGCTGCTGCACGCCACCGGCGACCGTTCGGACATGGCGGACCCCGGAGCGCCCGGCTACATCATGCGCCGTTACCTGGACCGGATGGATCTCGCCTTCGCGCTGGCCGATCTGGTCCTCTCGCGCTCGGGCGCGGCCACGGTGAGCGAGATCAGCGCTCTGGGGATCCCCGCGATCTACGTGCCCTACGCCGTCGGCAACGGCGAGCAGCGGCTGAATGCGGCGGCTGCGATCGATGCGGGCGCGGCCGTGCTGATCGAGGACGCGCAGCTCACGCCGGAACGCGTGCGGGGCGCGGTGATCCCGCTGCTGCGCGACGACGTCCGCCGCGTCGCGATGCGGCAGGCCGCGGAGCACGTCGGATCCCGCACCGGCACCGAGGATCTCATCGCACTCGCCGACCGGGCTCTGGCCCGCTGAGCACCGCGCAGACCCGACCCGGCGAGCCAGTCCCTGAGCCCTCCCGCACCGACTTAGGATGATTCAGTCATGATCAGACCCGACCTCTCCCTGCCGATCCCGGACGACATCACCGCCGCGCACTTCATCGGTATCGGCGGCTCCGGCATGTCGGGCCTCGCCCGCATGTTCCTCGACGCGGGCATCCGCGTGTCCGGCAGCGACCGTGCCGACAGCGCCAATCTGCAGGCCCTCGCCGCGCTCGGCGCCGACGTGCACGTCGGCCACGATGCCGCGAACCTGGGCGACGCCGACACCGTCGTGCACACCGGCGCGATCTGGCCGGAGAACCCCGAGTTCGTGCTCGCCAAGGAACGCGGACTGCACGTGATCCACCGGTCGCAGGCGCTGCACTGGCTGATCCGCGGACACCGCCTCGTCTCCGTGGCGGGGGCGCACGGCAAGACCAGCTCGACGGGCATGATCGTCACGGCGCTGCAGGAGCTCGGGGCCGATCCCAGCTTCGTCAACGGCGGTGTGATCGAGCAGCTCGGCACGTCCAGCTCCACGGGCGTCGACGACCTGTTCGTGATCGAGGCCGACGAGTCCGACGGCACGTTCCTGCTCTACGACACCTCGGTGGCGCTGATCACGAACGTCGATCCCGATCACCTCGATCACTACGGATCCGACGAGGCCTTCCATGACGCGTTCGTCACGTTCGCGAACGCGGCGAGCGAGGCCGTCGTGATCTCCAGCGACGACGCCGGAGCCCTCCGCGTGCGGGCGGGGATCACGCATCCGAAGGTGATCTCGTTCGGCCTCGCCGAGGACGCGGACCTGCGGGTCACCGACATCGTCACCGACGGCCCGGTCGCGGCGACCCTGACCATGCGCGGGGCATCGGCCCGCATGCAGCTCGCCGTCCCCGGCGTGCACAACGCGATCAACGCCGCCGGCGCGGTCGCCGTGCTCACGACCCTCGGGTACGCGCTGGCGGACGCCGCCCGCGCCGTGGAGGGCTTCGCCGGCACGGTGCGCCGGCTCGAGCTGCACGGGGTCGCGCGCGGCGTGAGCGTGTACGACGACTACTCGCATCACCCCACCGAGGTGCGCGCCGCACTCGAGGCCATGCGCACGATCTCGGGCGGAGGCCGCATCATCGCGATCCAGCAGCCGCACACGTATTCGCGCACCCAGCACATGTACCGGGAGTTCGCGGAGGTGCTCGAGACCGGCGCCGACCACACGGTCATGCTCGACGTCTACGGTGCGCGAGAGGATCCGGTTCCCGGCGTCACCGGCGAGCTGGTCAGCGGGGCGTTCGCGGACCAGGACCACGTGCACTACGTCGCCGACTGGCAGCAGGCCGCCGACTACACGGCGTCTGTGGCGCGCGAGGGCGACTACGTGATCACGCTCGGCTGCGGCAACGTCTATCAGATCATCCCGCAGGTGCTGGACGCGCTGCGCGCCACCGCCGAGAGCTGACCGTGCGCCGGCCGTCCGCGATCCCCTTCTCGGCCCGCCCGGTCGAGCCTGAGTCCCCGCTCGCCGCCGAGACGTCGGTCGAGCCGGCGTGGTCGGGCCGGGAGCGCGCGGCGGGATCCGGGAACGACGCCCCGCGAGGGTCGGAGGCCGACGCGCGACGCTCGGGGCCGGGCGACGAGAACGCGACCGCCCCGATCCTCTTCGACCGGCGCGGTGCGGACGACCCGGCGCGCACGCGTGAGGGTGCGCGCGAACGGGACGACCCGGAGCGGCCGGACCCGCCGCTGACCGCCCGGGACCTGTGGGCCGCGACGCGTGCGCGACGCAGGGCTCTGCGCGCCGAGATCCGCCGGTTCACGCAGCGCTCGCGTCGTCGCCGGATCGGCTGGATCGTCGGCGCGGCGCTGGGCCTGCTCATCGTCGGGGGAAGCGTCGGCGCGGCATACAGCCCGCTGTTCGCCGTGCAGACCATCACGGTCGAGGGTGCCGGTGCGGTCAAGGCCGTCGACGTGCAGAAGGCGCTGTCCGAGCAGGTCGGGCGCCCGCTCGCCCTGGTGGACTCCAGCGCCGTCAAGGCCGCGCTCGTCCGGTTCCCCCTGATCGAGACCTACCGGCTCGAGGCGCATCCTCCGCACGACCTCGTCGTGCGGATCGTGGAGCGCACCCCGGTCGGAGTGATCCAGCAGACCGACGGGCGCTTCACGGTCGTCGACGCCGCGGGGGTCGTGCTCTCGACCACCGACGATCGTCCGGGAGGGTACGCGCTGATCGAGGTCGCCGGGGGCACCGCATCCCCGGCGTTCAGCGCCGTGGGCACGGCGCTGCGCACCCTGCCCGCCGCGCTGCGCGGCCAGGTCGACTCGGCCTCCGCGTCCACACCCGATGACATCGTGCTGCAGCTCGGCAGCGGGGCGAAGGTCGTGTGGGGGAGCGCCGAGAAGTCCGCCGAGAAGACCATCGCGCTGCAGGCGCTGATGAAGGCGAGCCCCGGGGCCTCGAGCTACGACGTGTCCTCGCCCGACGTGGGCATCGTCGGCTGATCTGCAGATCCTCGCCGAGGGCGGGAGCAGCGGATCCTCTCCTCGTCCGCGCGCGGCCGGGCACGACGAATATCCGAAACGATCGTGCGCAGGCGCGTGTCGCTTGAGGCCTGGGCGCCGCGCGCCGCTTACCGTCGATCCAAGAGAAAGCAATACCGGGAAATACTTTAACCTTCTGCTTGAGGTTTAAGGTTTCCGGCCCGGGGCTCGACATACATCGGAGGACGGGATGAGCCAGAACCAGAACTACCTTGCCGTGATCAAGGTCGTCGGTGTCGGCGGTGGTGGCGTCAACGCCGTCAATCGCATGATCGATCTCGGCCTGCGCGGCGTCGAGTTCATCGCGATCAACACCGACGCGCAGGCGCTGCTCATGAGCGACGCGGACGTCAAGCTCGATGTCGGCCGCGACCTCACCCGCGGTCTCGGAGCGGGCGCCGATCCCGAGGTCGGCCGCCGCGCGGCCGAGGACCACGCGGAGGAGATCGAGCAGGCTCTGACCGGCGCGGACATGGTGTTCGTGACCGCCGGCGAGGGCGGCGGCACCGGCACGGGTGGCGCCCCGATCGTCGCGCGCATCGCGAAGTCGATCGGCGCCCTGACCATCGGCGTCGTCACCAAGCCGTTCTCCTTCGAGGGACGCCGTCGGCAGAGTCAGGCCGACGCCGGCGTGGCGAAGCTGAAGGAAGAGGTCGACACCCTCATCGTCGTGCCGAACGACCGGCTGCTGGAGATCAGCGACCGCGGCATCTCCATGATCGAGGCGTTCGCCACGGCCGACCAGGTGCTCCTCGCCGGTGTGCAGGGCATCACCGACCTGATCACCACGCCGGGTCTCATCAACCTCGACTTCAACGACGTCAAGTCGGTCATGCAGGGTGCCGGATCCGCGCTCATGGGCATCGGCTCGGCGCGCGGCGCCGACCGTGCGATCAAGGCCGCGGAGCTCGCCGTGGAATCGCCCCTGCTGGAAGCGTCGATCGAGGGGGCGCACGGCGTGCTGCTGTCGATCCAGGGCGGATCCAACCTCGGGATCTTCGAGATCCACGACGCCGCGGATCTCGTCAAGGAGGCTGCGCACCCCGAGGCCAACATCATCTTCGGAACGGTCATCGACGACACCCTCGGCGACGAGGTGCGCGTGACGGTGATCGCCGCCGGCTTCGACAGCGGCGAGCCCACGCTGCGCCTCGACCCGCAGATCTTCTCGCGCACGACGACCCCCGCGGTCGCCGAGAAGCCCGCCGTCGAGGAGCGCGAGGATTCGGTGCAGACCGAGGAGGCGCCGCGGGAGACCGTCTCGGTGGCCGCGCCGTCGATCCCGCCCGTGCACACCAGCATCGAGCCGGCCTTCGACGAGAGCGACCTCGACATCCCCGAGTTCCTGAAGTGACGCTTCGGCGGGCCCCGCGTGAACGCTCGGCGTGAGCTGAGCGTCGCCGAGCGGCTGTCCGCGATCGATGCAGCGATCGCGGACGCCGCACGGAGGGCGGGTCGGGACCCTGCGGGGATCACGCGCATCGTCGTGACGAAGTTCCACCCTGCGTCCCTCGTGCGCGAACTGCACGGCCTCGGCGTCCGGGAAGTGGGGGAGAACCGGCAGCAGGAGCTGTCCGCGAAGGCGGAGGCTCTCAGCGGTCTCGAGGACCTGCGCTGGCACTTCATCGGGCAGGCGCAGACCAACAAGGCCGGCGCGATCCGCCGCGCGGCGCAGGCCGTGCACTCCGTGGACCGTCCTCGTATCGCCGAAGCCTTCGACCGTGCGGCCGCCGACGACGGCCTGCTCGATGTGCTCCTCCAGATCAACCTCACCGACGATCCCGGTCGCGGCGGGGTCGCGCCGGAGGGCCTGGAGGCGCTGGCCGAGCACGTGCTCGCGCTGCCCACGCTGCGGCTGCGGGGGGTGATGGCGGTGGCGCCGCTCGACGAGGATCCGGCTGCCGCGTTCGCCCGCGTGCACGAGTACGCCCGGCGGCTGCGCGCCGTCGCTCCCGATGCCGACTGGATCTCCGCCGGTATGACCGGAGATTTCACCGAGGCGATCGAGGCCGGTGCGACACACCTTCGCATCGGCTCCGCAATCACGGGGCCGCGCCCTGCCCAGGGTTAGCCTCGACACAGAACCACCCCGCACACGTTCGGAGGACACGATGGGGAACCCGCTGAAGAAGACCATGGTCTACCTCGGCCTCGCCGATGAGGAAGAGGTCTACGAGGAGCAGGCTCCCGCGGCGCACAGCGCACGCCAGGAGCCGGTGCGCCACGAGCCCGCGCGCCGCGACGAGATCCGGCGCGAGCGCGAGGAGGCCAAGCCCGCCCCGGTGACCCCGTTGCGCCGTCCTGCTGCGGTGCGTCAGCCCGCTGCGGGCGCGGTGAACGAGATCCTCACGGTGCACCCCAAGCAGTACCGTGACGCGCAGGTCATCGCGGAGAGCTTCCGTGACGGGATTCCTGTGATCATCAACCTCTCGCAGATGAGCGACGCCGACGCGCGCCGCCTGATCGACTTCGCGAGCGGGCTGTCCCTCGGCCTCTACGGGCGCATCGAGCGGGTGACCAGCAAGGTCTTCCTGCTGTCGCCGGAGAGCATCGCGGTGTCGGGTCAGGGCGGGATCGCCGGGGGCGACGAGCCCGCGCTCGCGCACTCCTGATGCGGGTGTCGCCGCCGGGGGCGTCGAGATCCGCGTTTCCCCGGTCTGGTCATCTGCCCGAAGGCCGTTGACACGTGGTGGTGCCGCCGGCGGTCTCCACGATCGCAGCGATTCTCAACATCCTGCTGCTGCTGTATCTGCTCACGCTGTTCGTGCGGCTGATCCTGGAGTACATCCCCCTCTTCAATCGCTCGTGGCGCCCGCGCGGCGCCGGCCTGATCGCCGCCGAGATCGTCTATACGATCACGGATCCGCCGATCCGGTTGTTCCGACGCCTCATTCCTCCGGTGAGGATCGGACCCGTCGCACTCGATCTGGGCTTCACGCTCACGATGATCATCGTGCTCATCCTGATGTCGATCACGCGCTCCTTCCTGTGAGGTCGACGACACCGCCCTCTCCCGCGCGCCTTCGCGACGCCGGGATCGGGCGGCTATGCTCTTCTGAAGGTGCACGCCGCGAGGCGGGCGCCGTATATCCACCCGGCCACCGAGAACTCACCGAAAGAGGAGCCACCAATGGCACTGACCCCGGATGACGTCGTCACCAAGCAGTTCCAGCACGTCCGTTTCAAGGACGGCTTCGACCCGGACGAGGTCGACGACTTCCTCGACGAGGTCGTGCTCGAGTGGCGCAAGGCTCTCGATGAGAACGCCGAGCTGAAGGCGAAGCTCGCCGCATACGAGTCCGGCGAGAAGGCCGCTCCTGTGGCCGAAGCTGCGACCCCGGTCGCTCCGGCTCCCGTGGCCGCGCCCGCTGCCGAGGCAGCTGCGCCCGCGACGGCGACCGCCGGCATCATCGAGCTGGCCCAGCGGCTGCACGACGAGCACATCGCAGAGGGCAAGTCGCAGCGAGACCAGCTCATCGCCGACGCGAAGGCGCAGGCCTCCAAGATCCTCGCCGACGCCGAGCAGAAGCAGCGCGAGGAGACCGCCCGTCTCGAGCGCGAGCGCAATGTGCTCGAGAGCAAGATCAGCGAGCTGCACACGTTCGAGCGGGACTACCGCACGCAGCTGCGCAGCTACATCGAGGGGCAGCTTCGCGACCTCGACGAGAAGGGCGGCCCCACCGGGGACGCCTCCTCCGCGCAGTAAGGGGCCCCGTTGACCCGGCGTCAACCGCTCCACGGTTCGGCGGCCGGCGCGATCATTGCGATCCTCGCAGTGCTCGTGCTGGCCGCCGACCAGTTTGTGAAGTACCTCACGATCACGAACCTCCCGCTCCAGCAGACGGTTCCCGTGCTCGGAGGATTCCTCCAGCTCTTCTACATCCGCAACTCGGGAGCGGCGTTCTCGATCGGTGCGGGCTACACGTGGATCTTCACGATCGCCCTAGCCGTCGTCGCCGGCGTGATCGTGTGGAAGGCGTTCGCCGTGCGTGCGCGGCTGTGGGCCGTCGTGCTCGGCGCGCTCCTCGGCGGCGTGCTCGGGAACCTCACCGACCGCGTCTTCCGTGAGCCGGGCTTCGGCGCCGGGCACGTCGTCGACATGATCTCGATGCCGTGGATGCTGCCTGCGATCTTCAACGTCGCCGACATCTTCATCGTGAGCGGCATGATCTCGATCGCGTTGCTGATCATCTCGGGGCTCCGTCTCGATGGCACCCGCGAACGCGAACACAAGATCGAGACGGATCCCGATTCCTCCGACGGCGACGCTTCCGGAGCCGCTCGTGTCGAGGAGGGCTCCTCCGACATCGAGGTCTCGTCCGCCGGTCTCGTCGCGGAGGACGTCGCGACGAGCGCGGATCCGCAGGAACCCGCGCGGCGCGACGGCGCCGGATCCGTGGAATGACCATGGAATCGCGCTCCCTTCCCGTCCCGGACGGCCTCGACGGCGTCCGCGTCGACGCCGCCCTGGCGAAGATGCTCGGCTTCTCCCGCACCTTCGCGGCCGAGGTCGCCGAGGCCGGGGGAGTGACGCTCGACGGCGTCGTCCTGGGCAAGTCGGACAGGCTGCGCGCGGGCGGCTGGCTGGATGTGGAGTGGGCGCCCAAGCAGGAGCCGCGGATCGAGGCGATCGCGGTGCCGGAGCTCGGGATCGTCTACGACGACGACGACATCGTGGTGGTCGACAAGCCCACCGGAGTCGCGGCGCACCCATCCCTCGGGTGGGAGGGCCCGACGGTCGTCGGTGCCCTGGCCGCAGCCGGGTTCCGGATCGCCACCAGCGGTGCCCCGGAACGCCAGGGCGTCGTGCACCGTCTCGACGTCGGCACGAGCGGCCTCATGGTGGTCGCCAAGTCCGAGGCCGCCTACTCGGCCCTCAAGCGCGCCTTCAAGGAGCGCACGGTCGAGAAGATCTACCACGCGGTCGTGCAGGGACACCCCGATCCGCTCGCCGGCACGATCGACGCGCCGATCGGACGACACCCCAGCCACTCCTGGAAGTTCGCGGTCGTCCCCGACGGAAAGCCCTCGGTCACGCACTACGAGACGCTCGAGGCATTCCCGGGTGCCTCCTTGCTGGAGATCCACCTGGAGACCGGTCGCACGCATCAGATCCGCGTGCACATGGCCGCGCACCGGCACCCGTGCGTGGGCGACCCGCTGTACGGCGCGGACCCGACCATGTCCGCGCGGCTGGGTCTGACGAGACAGTGGCTGCACGCCCATCGGCTGGGCTTCGCCCATCCGGTCACCGGCGAGCGGGTGCAGACGGAGTCGCCGTACCCCGCCGACTTCCAGCATGCGCTGGACGTGCTCCGCGGCGAGGACTGAGACCCGTCGGGTCGCGTGGGCGCCTGCGCGTTCCCTCGTGCCTGCGCGGCATCAGACGGACAGATCGTCGGTCGCCGCGACCACGCCGTCCAGCGTCGACTCCAGGAAGCGCACGACCTGCTCCGGGTCGGTGTCGCGCTCGATGACCAGGCTCACGAGCGTCTCCTCGGTGAACGCGACCCATGACCGCAGCGCGATGCGCAGCGCGGGCGAGTCGGGGATCCCGAGTTCGATGAAGGCGTCGAGCAGGCGCTGTGCGTTCAGCTCGCGCGACTCGTCGACGACCCGGCGCACCGCGGGATCGCCGCTGGCGACGCCGCGCACCAGCGAGTGGAAGGTGCTCTTGTGCTGCTGCACGAACCCGGCGATGCGCAGCAGCGTGTCACGGACCCGCTCGCGCGGCGGAAGGTCCGCCCGGGGCTCGGAGGCGTGCAGCAGGCTGTCCCTGGCCATCGTGACGACCGCGAGATGCATGCCCTGCTTCGTGTCGAAGTAGTGGAACAGCAGAGGGCGCGAGACGCCGGCCTGCTGGGCCAGCACCTCCATCGAGAGCTCGTCGAGGGTGTGCTCGGCGAGGAAGTTGACGCCGGTGGCGATGAGCTGGGCGCGCCGTTCCTCGGGGCTCAGGCGGGCGCGGCGGGGGTCGGGCATGCCCCGAGCCTAGCGGCGACCGGTCCGGGGACGCGTCACATATTGACTATGAGTCAATGAGCAATATACTCGTCTGGTGATCGCCGCCACGGCAGTCGGCGCACCGGAGGAGGATCGATGAAGTTCCCGAAGCCCGACCGTGTCCGCAAGCTCGGTTCATCCCACGCGGGGCGCATCGCGCTCGTCGCGATTCCCGCGGGCGTGGTCGCCGCAGCGCTGATGGGCGGCGTCGCCCAGGGAGCCGTCCCCGTCTCGTTCGCGGTGTCGGGAAGCCAGTTCCAGATCAGCGCCTCGCAGCTGGAGGGCACGGGCTTCTCCCAGTACGCCGGGCTCGCGAAGGACACCGAGGGCACCGAGCACACGGTCGCCATCGCGAACATCAAGAGCGCGACCCTCGCGGACCTCTGCCAGTCGGTCGTCTCCGACACGCCGCTCGGCAAGGTCGGAGTGCTCATCAAGGCCGGCGGCGGCGGCAACCCGGCATCCGCGAGCGACCTGCAGATCGGGATGACCGGGCTCGAGGGCGACGCCTCGTTCGGCGCGATCCGCATCGGCGTGGACGCCTCCACCGTCAGCACCGACGCCAAGGGCTCCGCGGGCGACTTCGCCCAGGACGCCGGCACGGTCTCGATCAAGAACCTGCAGCAGACGTCATGGAGCACCCAGGCCTCGGTGTTCACCCTCACGGGCATGACGCTGGAGCTGACGGACGGATCCAAGGGATGCTTCTGAGGGACGACGAACCCATGACCTCCGAGGAGAGCGGATCCGGATCCGCGCGACGCGGTCGGCGCGACACGCGGAGCGGTTCGATGCCGCCGGTCTCCCCGGCCCCGGAATCGGCGCCGGGCGGCCTCGACCGTGCCGTGGACGGCACCCCGACGGACGCCGGATTCGCCGAGCCGGCGGTCGCAGAGGCGGCGGAGTCCGGCGGCCCCCAGGGCTTCCGGCACTGGCGGCGGCAGCGCCCGTTCGCCGGGGGAGTGCTGGCGGCTCTCGGCGGCATCGAGATGTTCTGCTCCGGGCAGCTCGACATCGGGCATCTGCACGTGCAGCTCGGGATCGAAGGGCTGCAGGCGACGATCATCCCGATCGCCCTGCTGCTGCTCGGGATCCTCGCGATCACGATGCCCGCGCACCATGTCTTCTACGGCATCCTCGCGCTCGTCGTCGCCATCTACTCGCTAATCGGCGTGAACCTCGGCGGGTTCATCGTCGGGATGCTCCTGGCCGGCACCGGGGCGGTGCTGGTGGTGGCCTGGATGGGGCCGCGCGACCCCGCGCCCGACGGCGCAGGCGAGGAGGACGCGTCGTGAGGCTGCAGCGTCGCCGCGGCGCCGTGCTCCTGACGGCGCTCGCACTCGTCGCGCCGATGGCGACGGGCGCTGCCGCCGCGCCTGCTTCGCAGCCGACCGGGCTGTGCATCCCGCTGATCTGGTGCCCGTCGCCCAGCCCGACGCCGACGACGCCCGTGCCGACGGCGGGGACGCCCGGTACCTCCACGCCCGGGCCGCCCGCGGCGCCGGGGGCTCCGTCGGCGCCTGGAGGCACGACGCCGAGCGCTCCGGGAGATCCTGCACCGACGCCCGCGCCGACTCCGGTCGCGGCGACGAGGGACGAGAGCGCGCCCGTCTTCACCAAGACCCCCGCGTCGATGGGGTCGCAGGGATTGTCGTTCACCGGGCTGAGCGGCATCTCGATCGTCGACGTGCCCACCGTCGACGGCAGCACCGTGCGGGCGCTCAAGATCACGGCCGACTCGATCACGATCTCGGGCTTCTCGCTCACCGTACGACCGCCGGACAAGGCGGGGCTCGTGACGAACGCCGACACCATGACGCTCACCGGGCACGTGAGCGTGTATCTGGGCTCCATCACCGCGACCATGCAGGACGGCCATGCGCTGACCCTGGGCACCGACACGCCACCGCCGCTGGACGACGTCAAGCCGGGCCTGCTGCGCGTCACCATGGGCCTCGTGGGCACGATCGCCGACTCGATCAGCTACACGAACACCGACCAGCGCATCGTCGAGCGCTGACCTTGCGGCGCTCCACGCCGATGTCCGCCCCGCCAGGCACACTGGTCTCATGAGCATCGAGGTGCGCCCCGCGACCGTGTTCGAGGACGTCGCGACGCTGGTGGGGCCGAAGAAGCCGACGTCCCAGTCCTGCTTCTGCCTGAGTTATCGGATCCCGAGCAAGGAGAGCCTGGCCCTGCGCGGCGAGGCCAGGGCGGAGCGCGTACGCGCGCTCTGCTCCGAGGATCCGCCTCCCGGCGTGATCGCCTATCTCGACGACGAGCCGGTCGGGTGGGCCGCCGTCCATCCGCGTCGCGACACCTCCTTCGCGAACAACCGGCTGATCCCGCGGATCGACGACCTCGACGTGTGGTCGCTCTGGTGTCTGCGCGTGCGACCGGGCTTCCGCAAACAGGGCATCACCCGCACGCTGATCGACGGGGCGGTCGCCTTCGCCCGGGAGCAGGGGGCCCCGGCCGTCGAAGCGTATCCCGTCGACAACCGCGGAGAGAAAGTGGATCTGACGATGGCCTATGTCGGCACGCGCGCCCTCTTCGAGGCGGCGGGCTTCACGAAAGCCGCGGACACGGGCTCCGTGATCAACCGGTTCCCGCGCGTGCTGATGCGACGAGACCTGAGATGAGAGAAAGCGTGAACCGGATCCGCCTGCGCCGGCAATACCCGATGTGAGCACAGACAGCGAGATCATCGGGCGATCGCTCGAGCGACCGGAGGCCTTCTCGGAGATCTTCGAGCGGCACGTCCGGCCCGTCGGCGGATACGTCCGTCGGCGGGTCGGCGCGGACGCCGTGGACGACGTGCTGAGCGAGACGTTCCTCGTCGCGTTCCGGCGCCGCTCCTCGTTCGACCGCAGGATCGAGTCGGCACTGCCGTGGCTGCTCGGGATCGCGACGCGCGTGGTGAAGAGTCACCGCGCCGCGGAGGCCCGGCAGTGGCGGTCGTTCGAGGCATCGGCGGGTTCGGCGCAGCACGTCGAGCCGGTGCACGCGGCAAGCGATGATCGCCTCGACGCAGACGCTGCGCTTCGCAGACTGGCGCCGCGGATCGCGGCCCTGCACGCGAGGGACCGCGACGCGCTGCTGCTGTACGCCTGGGCGGACCTGAGCTACGAGCAGATCGCCGAAGCTCTGGACGTGCCCGTGGGTACTGTGCGTTCGCGCCTGAACCGAGTGCGGCGCACGCTCGCACCGCCGGGATCGCACTCCGCGGCCCGGCTGACCTGGATGGCGAAGGAGGAGAACGATGCCGCTTATGGAACAGGTGCGTGAGCTCGGCGCTGCCGAGGCGCACCTCGATGAGGAGACGATCCGCGCGGCGCGTGCCGTCCTGACGCGGGAGATCGCGCGGGGTGGTCGGGCGAAGGAACCGGTACGGGCGCGACGGCGACGGTGGACCGGGATCGGCATCGGCGGGCTCGTCGCCGGTGCTGCGGCGGTGGCGGTCGTCGTGGGTTCCGTTCTGACTCCACCCGCCGCGCCGAGCGCCGTCGCGGGAGTGCTGGGACAGGCCGCCGCAGCCGCCGCACGGCAGGAGATCGCCCCCGCGTCAGGACAGTACATCCGGCTTCGCACGACGGGAGAGCAGCGGCTCTGGTGGACGGTCGATCCGGCGAGCACGGCCGGTGGCCGGTGGGGGATCCAGCCCACGGATACCAGTGCTCTCGTCCGCTCGGCGCGTTCGCTGTACGTTCCTGCCGATCGGTCGCAGGACTGGGTGGAGGACTACCGCGAGTCGATCGAGATCTCCGATCTGCGCGGGCCCGTGGCGGAGTCCGCAGGCTCGGTGGCAGCGCGGGAGGCGCTGATGGAGGGCGTCGCCCCGTTCGGTGTGAGGGTGTATCCGGGGGGCACGTTCACCCAGCCCGACGCCACGGACCCGACGATGCTGTTCCAGCGGGACTGGATGCAGCCTCATTACGACACGATGCCGCGCGACCCGGAGAAGCTCATCCAATGGATGAAGGCGCAGAAGGACGGCTCCCTCACCCGGTTCGGTGACGCGGTGGGCTTCGACCTCGCACCGGCGGATCTGCGCGCTGCGATGTTCCGCGCCCTTGCGCTCATCCCCGGCGCGAAGGTGGCCGACGTCGAGGACGGGGTCGCGACGGTCGTCTACCCCGATGGCGGGGAGAGCAATCGGCCGCAGACCGTTCTCGTGGACACGAAGCGAGGGCTGATCGTGGGGACGGGAGGAGGGGCGACGGACGTCGGCGCCGCCCGGATCGAGGTCACGATCGTCGACGCGCTCCCGGACTCGGTGAAACTCCCGGAGAAGTAGCGCTCAGGCCCGAGGCGGCCTGCCTCCTCGGAAGTGCGCGGGATCGTCCTCGGCCATCGCGAGGGCGATCTTGCGCACGTGAGCGTCGTCCACGTCGCCCATCGCGGCGAGGTCGTAGAAGCCCACCTCGGTGAGCTCGCCATCCGCGGGGTGGGGATCGCCCGAGACCCACGTGCAGCGGAACACCAGATCCAGGTAGTCGACCTCGTCGCCGTTCGCGTAGGTCACCCGCGGGAGCTGCTGCACGAGCGCGAGACGCTCGACCTTCACCATCACGCCGGCCTCCTCGAGGCATTCGCGCACCGCCGTGTCGGCGGGCTCCTCGCCGGGCTCCACGATCCCGGACACCGCCTGCCAGGCGCCGTTGTCGGCGCGTGTGCCGAGCAAGACCTTCTCGTCGCGGAACACGACGGCGGTGACGCCGACGAGGTTCAGCGGAGCATGTCCGATGTGCTCTCGGAGGGCGAGGACGAAGTCGGGAGTCGTCATGGGAACACCGTAGCCTGCCACCGGCGACGAATTCGTTACCGGTTCGTGATCGGGATGCGAGGATCCGCCTGTGGATAGATCTTCGAATGTCGGTGGTCCTCGAGATCATGAGACATGGCTTCCTTCGATACGATCGCGGCGCTGATCCCCACCCTGGCGGGGCGGCTCGGCGCGGGTGCGGGCATCGAAGACGCTCAGGCGGTGATCGTCGCACTGAGCGATGCAGACGTGGTGGCGGCGTTCGAGGAGACCGCCGAGCTGGGGGTGCTGATCGAGCAGTTGCAGGCCATCGAGGCCGGGGTGATCCATGCGCGATCGTCGTGGCAGGCCGGGCATGACGGTCTCGCGCAGCGGTTGGGGCATCGGTCGGCGGCGTCCCTGGTGCAGAGGCTCGGCGGCGGGAGCAAGGCGGAGGCGTCCCGGCAGGTGCGGGTGGGAGAGGCGCTGCTCGACGAGGGAGCGGACCCTGTCGCTGATCATGAGTCGAGGCGCGATCACGAAGAGCCGGAGGCGGCGACCGCAGAGGGCGATGGGGCGGCGGCGGGTGGCTCCGGGCCGGATGAGCCCGGGGCGGACAGGCGGGGGAGTGACGAGCTCGGGGCACGGACGGCTCTGCCCTGGCACGAGCCGCTGCGCACGGCGCTGCGTTCCCGTGGCCTGACGTCCACGCAGTTCGATGCGATCCGTCGCGGGCTGGGCGAGCCGCCGTCGGGATCGGATGACGCGTGGTCGACGGCCGCCGCGCAGCTGATCGAAGAGGCGTCGCGGCGCACGGTGGAGGAACTGCTGGCGCACGCGCGGTGCGTGCGGGATCTGCTGGATCCGGCGGGTGCCGAGGAGCGTTCTCGAGCGCGCTATGAGCGACGGGCGTTCCGCACCTGGCTCGACCAGGACGGGACGCGCCGAGGCAGCGTGGCGTTCGACGACGACGGCGGTGCGTTCTTCGAGTCGATCTTCGCCGCCGCGTTGCGCCCGCGGAGGGGCGGGCCGCGGTTCGTCGACCCGGATGAGAAGGCCGTCGCGGCCGACCTCACCGCCGACACCCGCACGAATGATCAGCTCGCGTACGACCTGCTCCTGGATGTGGTGCGTGCGGGAGTGCTCGCCGATGCACCGACCGTGTTCGGAACGCGACAGGCCGGGTTGCGCATCGTTCAGACGATCGACGCGACCGGCTCTTTCGGGCCCGTGGCCGTGACGGAAGACGGACTGGCCTTCGTCCCTCGGCACGTCGCCGAGCGCCGCATCTGCGAGGGCGGGACCGTCGTGGTGACGGTCGACTCGTGCGGGAATCCGCTCGACGTGGGACGAGAGGAGCGGCTGTTCACGCCGAAGCAGCGGATCGGGTTGGCGGTGCGTGACGGCGGGTGCCGCTGGCGCGGGTGCGATCGTCCTGCGTCGTATTGCGAAGCGCATCACATCGACGAATGGCACCGCGATCATGGCCGCACCGACATCGACCGGGGGATCCTGCTGTGCCGGTTCCATCATGTGGAACTGCACCATGGTGGATGGCGTATCACCCGCGCATCGAGCAGCTCTGGGAGCGGGAAGGGCGACTTCGTCCTCCACGGTGCGGACGGGAGCGCGACGACATTGAGCGGGCGGCTTCCGCTTCGCTACCTGTGGGGAGACGTGGATCCGCCGCCGAAACGGTTCCGCCCCGCCGCCTGACTGCACTCTGCGGGTGCCCGGTCAGGCCGGCCGGCGCGCCCGCAGATTCGACTCGCGTCCCCGGACAACTCGCGTCCGGGATGACCCGCGATTCGGATGACCCGTGCTCCAGATGACCCGTGCTTCGGATGACCCGTGCTTCGGATGACCCGTGCTCCGGATGACCGCGATCCGGAGGGTGTGCTGCTCGGCTGCGGAGCGATCGCGGATCGGCTCCCAAGGAACCTCAACCGCCCAGGGCGGGCCCCTCGGCCGCCCGGAACGTCGGAACCGAAACGTAGACTCGAGGCATGGCATCAGACTCCTTCGTCCACCTGCATGTGCACAGCGAGTACTCGATGCTGGATGGGGCCGCGCGTATCGGGCCGCTCGTGCAGGAGGCCGTCGCGCAGGGCATGCCCGCCGTCGCCGTCACCGACCACGGCAACACGTTCGCCGCGTTCGAGTTCTACAAAGCGGCGCAGGCCGCGGGTGTCAAGCCGATCATCGGAATCGAGGCGTACGTCACCCCCGGCACGCACCGCAGCGACAAGTCGCGGGTGCAGTGGGGATCCCCCGAGCAGCGCGGCGACGACGTCTCCGGATCCGGCGCGTACACCCACATGACGCTGCTCTCGGAGACCACCGAGGGCATGCACAACCTGTTCCGGCTCTCCTCTCATTCGAGCCTCGAGGGCTACTACTTCAAGCCGCGCATGGACCGCGAGATCCTGCAGAAGTATTCCAAGGGCCTGATCGCCACGACCGGCTGCCCCTCGGGAGAGATCCAGACCCGGCTGCGCCTCGGCCAGTACGATGCGGCGCGCGCCGCCGCTGCCGAGTTCCAGGACATCTTCGGCAAGGAGAACTACTTCGCCGAGATCATGGACCACGGGCTCGAGATCGAGCGCCGCGTCACCGGAGATCTGCTGAAGATCGCGAAGGACCTCGGGATCCCGCTGGTCGGCACGAACGACCTGCACTACACGCACCAGCACGACTCGACCAGCCACGCGGCGCTGCTCTGCGTGCAGTCGGGCTCCACGCTCGACGATCCCAACCGGTTCAAGTTCGACGGCGACGGCTACTACGTGAAGTCGGCCGCGGAGATGCGTCAGGTGTTCCGCGAGCACCCCGAGGCGTGCGACAACACCCTGCTCATCGCCGAACGCTGCGACGTCTCGTTCAACACCGGTGCCAACTTCATGCCCCGCTTCCCGGTCCCGGACGGCGAGACCGAGGAGAGCTGGTTCATCAAGGAGGTCGAGAAGGGCCTGCACATCCGGTACCCGAAGGGGATCCCGGACGCGGTGCGCACGCAGGCGAACTACGAGGTCGAGGTCATCTCGTCCATGGGCTTCCCCGGCTACTTCCTCGTCGTCGCCGACTTCATCAACTGGGCCAAGGACAACGGCGTGCGCGTCGGCCCGGGCCGTGGATCCGGAGCCGGATCGATGGCCGCCTACGCGATGAAGATCACCGACCTCGACCCGCTCGAGCACGGCCTCATCTTCGAGCGGTTCCTGAACCCGGACCGCGTCTCGATGCCCGACTTCGACGTCGACTTCGACGACCGTCGCCGTGGCGAGGTGATCCAGTACGTCACCGAGAAGTACGGCGACGAGCGCGTCGCGCAGATCGTCACCTACGGCACGATCAAGGCCAAGCAGGCGCTCAAGGACGCCGGCCGCGTGCTCGGCTTCCCGTTCAGCATGGGGGAGAAGCTCACCAAGGCGATGCCTCCCGCGGTGATGGGCAAGGACATGCCGCTCGACGGCATGTTCAATCCCGAGCACCCGCGGTACAAGGAGGCCAGCGAGTTCCGGGTCGTCATCGAGTCGGATCCCGAGGCGAAGACCGTGTTCGACACGGCCCTGGGCCTGGAGAACCTGAAGCGTCAGTGGGGCGTGCACGCCGCCGGCGTGATCATGTCCTCGCACCCGCTGATCGACATCATCCCGATCATGAAGCGCGAGCAGGACGGCCAGATCGTCACGCAGTTCGACTACCCGTCCTGCGAGTCGCTCGGGCTCATCAAGATGGACTTCCTGGGGCTGCGCAACCTCACGATCATCTCGGACGCGCTCGCGAACATCCGGATGAACCGGGGCGAGGAGCTCGTGCTCGAAGACCTCGCGCTCGACGACCGTCCGTCCTACGACCTGCTCACCCGCGGCGACTCGCTGGGCGTGTTCCAGCTCGACGGCGGCCCGATGCGCGCGCTCATGCGCCTGATGAAGCCGGACAACTTCGGCGACATCTCGGCCCTCATCGCGCTGTACCGGCCGGGACCCATGGGCGCGAACTCGCACACGAACTATGCCCTGCGCAAGAACGGCCTCCAGGAGATCAGCCCGATCCATCCCGAGTTCGCCGAGTCGCTCAAGGACATCCTGGAGGAGAGCTACGGCCTCATCATCTACCAGGAGCAGGTGATGGCGATCGCGCAGCGGGTGGCCGGGTTCTCCCTCGGCCAGGCCGACATCCTCCGCCGCGCGATGGGCAAGAAGAAGAAGTCGGAGCTGGACAAGCAGTTCGAGGGCTTCCAGGCCGGCATGCATGCGAACGGCTACTCCGACGGCGCCGTGAACGCGCTCTGGGAGATCCTGCTGCCGTTCTCCGACTACGCCTTCAACAAAGCCCACTCCGCCGCCTACGGCGTGATCTCGTACTGGACCGCGTACCTCAAGGCGCACTATCCCGCCGAGTACATGGCCGCGCTGCTGACCAGCGTCGGCGACTCCAAGGACAAGATGGCGCTCTACCTGAACGAGTGCCGCCGGATGGGCATCAAGGTGCTGCCGCCCGACGTGCGCGAGTCGATCAACTTCTTCGCGGCCGTCGGCGAGGACATCCGCTTCGGTCTCGGCGCCGTGCGCAACGTCGGCTCCAACGTCGTCGAGGGCATCGTGCAGGGACGGAAGGAGGAGAACTTCACCTCCTTCCACGACTTCCTCAAGAAGGTGCCGCTGCACGTGGCGAACAAGCGCACGGTCGAGTCGCTGATCAAGGCCGGCGCGTTCGACTCGATGGGAGACACCCGGCGGGCGCTCGTCGAGATCCACGAGGACGCCGTCGAAGCGTCGGTGGGGCAGAAGCGCAACGAGGCGCAGGGCGCGATCGGCTTCGACTTCGACAGCCTGTACGACGAGATCGAAGAGGTCGCACCGCCCAAGGTGCCGGTGCGTCCGGAGTGGACCAAGAAGGACAAGCTCGCGTTCGAGCGCGAGATGCTCGGCCTGTACGTGTCCGATCACCCGCTCGCGGGTCTCGAGGTGCCGCTCGCGAAGCACGCCTCGATCGCGATCAACAGCCTGCTGGAGTCCGAGGATCTTCAGGACGGCGACCAGGTCACGGTCGCCGGGCTGGTCACGAGCGTGCAGCACCGCGTCGCGAAGGCCAGCGGCAACCCCTACGGCATGATCACCGTCGAGGACTTCGGCGGCGAGATCACGATCATGTTCATGGGCAAGACCTACCTGGAGTTCCAGAGCGCGCTGCAGCAGGACTCGATCCTCGCGGTGCGGGGGCGCGTGTCCCGCCGAGATGACGGCATGAACCTGCACGCGCAGTCGGCGTTCACCCCCGACGTCGGATCCTTCGACGCCGCGGGCCCGCTGTCGCTGCTGGTGCCGGAGCAGCGCGCCACGGAGCGCGTCATCGAGGATCTGGCGGACGTGCTGCGCCGCCACGCGGGCGAGACCGAGGTGATGCTGAAGATGTATCGCGGCGGCCGGGCCAAGGTGTTCGAGGTGCCCATGTCCGTGACCGTCACGGCGGATCTCTTCGGTGATCTGAAGTCGCTGCTCGGCCCGCAGTGCCTGGGCTGAGCCTCTCCGGCCCGGGCATCTCCGCGGTGCCGCGCGTGACAGGGCGCGCGGGACCCGCTCAGGGGGTCCGCAACGGCGCCGGGTAATATCGGGTCCCGTTCGACGGCCGATGCCCCCAGCGAGGCCGCACGACGAAAGGAATCACTGATGACCGGCGACGCCCCCTTCGCTGCGACGGCGCACGACGACGCGAGTCCGACATCGAACCCCGAACTCGCCTCGGACGACACCGCGGAGGCGGAGCCGCTGCCCGTCGTCGCGCCGCAGCAGGGCTACTTCGGCTTCACACTGCGTGAACTGATCCTCATCGGTGTCTGGGTGGTCGCGTTCGCGCTCTCCTTCGTGCCCGGCGCGGGCAGCGTGCTGGACAGCTCTGCCACGGTGTGGACCATGAACGGCGCCTGGGTGCTCGCGATCGGCGTCCCCACCGCGGCGACGTTCCTGATCGCGCTGCGCCGGCTCTCGCCCGAGGGGATCCGCCGGGTCGGATCCCTCGGCATCGACCAGTTCGCCTCGGTCGCGTTCTCGGTCGCGCTCGTCAGCTGGGCAGCCCTGCTGTGGCAGCAGCTCGACCTGGTCGCCGCGACCCGCCGGTCGCCGGTCGTGACCTGGCCCTTGTGGATCGAGATCGTGCTGATGCTGGCTCTCGTCGTCGCGACGGTCTTCGCATCGTTCATCCCGGGCCTCCGCGAGGACTTCGAGGAGCGCATGGAGACCCTGTCGCATCGCAACGCCAACCCGGTGCGGCCGGTGTTCATGCGCCCCCGCCCCGTGCGCGCCCGTGGCAGCATCTCCGACCCGCAGAACGAGGACGACGTCGACCCCGGCCTGCGGCACGACGGCGAGATCGAGGCCGCGGGACACCTCTCCGCCGGCGCCACGGGCGCGGCGATCCCCGGTGCCGCGGGCTACGTGCCCGAGCAGCATCGTGAGTCGTTCCAGCTGTCGGACGCGGCGCCCGGAGATGCCGGCCGTGGCGAGCCCGCTCCGGATGCTGGTTCTTCCGCGCAGACGACGAGCAGCTTCGAGCCGTCCGGTGACGCTCCGACTCAGGCGATCCTCGACATCGCCCCCGATGAGACCGCCGCACCCACGCACGAGCCGTCTGCGGAGACCGTCTCCGAGGGCGGAGAGCCGGCGACGCGGGCCGAGGCGCGGCGCAACGCGCCGGCGTCCGCCGACGCGCCGGAGTCGGATCCCGAGGACCCGAAGAGCGGATCCGCGACCGGGCCTGCTGCCGAGACGTCGGCGCACGACCTGTCCGACACGATGACGGAGGTGCTCGGCGACCTGCTCGTGTCATCGCAGACCGACGCGGTCGCCACGCACACGGTCGATGTCGTCGACGGCAAGACCGGCTCCGAGCAGGACAAGACCGGGTCCGCGGCGCCGTCGTCGCAGGCGCAGCCGTTCTGGGCGCTGGCGCCGGACACGCGGGACGTGCACGACGCACGGGGCGACACGATTTTCACGATCGGGCCCGATGCGTGGATCCTTGTTCTCGAGGATCGTGGCGGCGCGTTCGTGGTGCGCCACGACGACGGTCGTGTGGGCTACCTGCACGACACCGAGAACATGACCCGAGGCTGAGGACCCATGCAGACGATCGACCTGAGGGGACGCACCCTCTCCACCGCCGAGATGCTGGCGGCCGTGCCCCGCGCCACCGCCGCACGCGCGGAGGCGCTCGCGACCGCGACCGCGATCGTGGAGGACGTGCGCGTCCGCGGCGAGGAGGCACTGCGCGAGCAGGCCGAGCGATTCGACCGTGTCAGCGGACACGCGATCCGCGTCCCGAAGGAGCACCTCGACGAGGCGCTCACCGGTGTCGACCCGCACGTGCGGGCAGCACTCGAGGCCGCGATCGAGCGGGTGCGCCAGGGATCCGCCGCCCAGGTGCCGGCACCGCAGGTGACCGAGATCGGCCCCGGCGCCCGCATCGTGCAGCGCTGGCAGCCGGTCGGCCGCGTCGGCGTCTACATCCCCGGCGGCAAGGCGCCGCTCGCCTCGAGCGTCGTGATGAACGTGGTCCCCGCGCAGGTCGCGGGCGTCGGCAGCATCGCCCTCGCATCCCCGCCGCAGTCGGCCGAGGACGGACGCATCCACCCGACGATCCTCGCCGCGGCCGCCCTGCTCGGTGTGGACGAGGTCTACGCGATCGGCGGCGCGGGAGCGATCGGCGCACTCGCGCACGGCGTTGCGGCGATCGGGCTCGACCCCGTCGACGTGATCTCCGGACCGGGCAACAACTACGTGGCCTCCGCGAAGCGCGCCGTCGCGGGTGTCGTCGGCACGGACTCCGAGGCGGGGGCGACCGAGATCCTCATCGTCGCGGACGCTGCGGCGGATCCCCGTCTCATCGCCGCGGATCTGATCAGCCAGGCCGAGCACGACGAGCAGGCCTCCGCCGTGCTCGTCACGGATTCGGTGGAGCTCGCCGACCGCGTCGCGGTCGAGGTCGACACGGCGGCCGCCGTCACCCGGCACAGCGTCCGCGTGCAGACCGCGCTGGACGGGCCGCAGTCGGCGATCGTGCTCGTCGACGACCGTGCCGCCGCTGTGGCGTTCAGCAACGCCTACGCCCCCGAGCACCTCGAGCTGCACCTCGTCGACGCGGAGGCGGCGGCCGCCGACTTCACGAGCGCCGGCGCCGTGTTCGTCGGAGACCAGACGCCGGTGAGCCTCGGGGACTACATGGCGGGCAGCAACCACGTGCTTCCCACCGGAGGACAGGCGCGTTACGCCTCCGGTCTCGGCGCATACACGTTCCTGCGCCCGCAGCAGGTGATCTCCTACGACCGCGACGCGCTGGCGCGAGCCCGTGAAGGCGTCGTGGCGCTCGCGGGCGCCGAAGTCCTCCCGGCGCACGGAGAGGCGGTCGAAGCCCGGTTCGCAGCCGTGCCCGAGCCCGCCGCGGCGACCGGGGCGTAGGCTTTCAGGGATGCACTGCCCCTTCTGCCGACACCCGGATTCCCGCGTCATCGACTCCCGCACGAGCGATGACGGTCTGTCGATCCGCCGGCGCCGCCAGTGCCCCGAGTGCGGGGGGCGGTTCACGACCACCGAGACCGCGAGCCTGAACGTGATCAAGCGCAGCGGCGTGATGGAGCCGTTCAGCCGCGAGAAGGTCATCTCCGGCGTCCGCAAGGCCTGCCAGGGCCGCCCCGTCACCGAGGCGGATCTGGCGATCCTCGCGCAGCGGGTCGAGGAGGCCGTGCGGCAGACGGGCGTCTCGCAGCTCGACACGAACGAGATCGGGCTGGCGATCCTCGGACCGCTGCGCGATCTCGACGAAGTGGCCTACCTGCGGTTCGCGAGCGTCTACCAGGCATTCGACTCGCTGGAGGACTTCGAGGCGTCCATCGCCGAACTGCGCGCCGACCACCACGCCGCGGAGCGGACCGCGCTCTGAGCGTCGAGTCGTGGCATCGGCGCCGGTCGGGAGCCACCGCCTCCGACCGGTAGCCTGGCAGGGATGTATGCCCTCCTTTTCCGCTTCGTCCTCGCGCGCTTCGACCCGGAGTTCGCGCACCACGCCGGCATGGTCGTGGTACGCATCCTCGGCGTGCCTCCGTTCTCCTGGATCGCCCGGGCGCTGACCCGTCCCGACGCCGGCGACGAGGTGCGGGCGCTGGGGCTGACCTTCCCCACGCCGTTCGGCATCGCCGCGGGCTTCGACAAGAACGCGGTCGGCGTGCGCGGCCTCTCGGCGCTCGGATTCGGGCACATCGAGGTGGGCACCATCACGGCGATCCCGCAGCCGGGCAACCCCAAGCCGCGCCTGTTCCGGCTCATTCCGGACCGCGCCGTGGTGAACCGCATGGGCTTCAACAACGCGGGTGCCGAGGCCGCGGAGAAGCGGCTCTGGAAGCTCCGTCGGCGCAGGCCCGCCGTCGTCGTCGGCGTCAACATCGGCAAGAGCCGCGTGGTCGCCGTCGAGGACGCCACCGCCGACTACGTCGCCTCGGCGGTGCGTCTGGCGCCGCTCGCCGACTATCTGGCGATCAACGTCTCGTCGCCGAACACGCCGGGCCTGCGAGGTCTGCAGGCCGTGGAGACGCTCGCCCCGCTGCTGCGGGCCGTGAAGAGCGCCGCCGGCACGACCCCGTTGCTGGTGAAGATCGCGCCCGACCTGCCCGACGACGAGGTCACCGCGATCGCAGAGCTCGCCGTCGCCGAGGGGCTGGACGGACTCATCGCCACCAATACCACGATCTCCCGCGACGGACTCGTCACGGACGCTGCGGCAGTGACCGCAGCGGGGGAGGGCGGCCTGTCGGGTGCTCCGCTGAAGGCGCGCTCGCTCGCCGTGCTGCGCCTGGTACGCGCCGCCGTGCCGGCGGAGTTCTGCGTCATCTCCGTGGGCGGCGTGGAGACCGGTGCCGAGGTCCGCGAGCGGCTCGACGCCGGCGCGACCCTCGTGCAGGGTTACACCGCGTTCCTCTATCGCGGGCCGCTCTGGGCCCGCCAGATCCGCGCGGGGCTGCGCTCGCGCTGACCCGCATACGATGAAGAAGATCCCGGGCGCCTCTCGCGCACCGGGATCTTCTTCACAGCCGAGGGGATCCGGATCAGTCCGGGTACTGCCCGCGCTTGACCTGGGGCTTCGGCAGGCGCATGAAGCGCATCTGCAGGGACCGCATCGCGGCATACCAGGCCAGGCCGCGCTCGCGCTTGTCCTTGCCGAACTTGTCGGCGATCCGGCGGTTCACGCGGATCCCGAGGAAGACCATGTCGATGACGGCGATCGCGATGAAGCCCCACAGGCCGATGAACGCCCAGTAGGCGACCAGGGTGTTCGGGATCAGCGAGACCACGATCACGACGACCATGAGGGCCATGATCCACTCGCTGACGTGCCAGCCGGCATCGACGTAATCGCGCACCCAGCGGCGCTGCGGACCCCGGTCGCGGACCGGCAGGTACTTCTCCTCGCCGTTGGCCATGCCGATGCGCTGGCGTTCCTGCCGGGCGCGCAGGTCGGCGCGCGCCTGCGCCTTGGCCTCCTTCGTGTCCGGCACCAGCGGACGGCGCCGGGCGGCCTCCTGCTCCGCGCGCGTCGGCGTGCGGCGTCCCTTGCCGCTCGTCGCCTCGTCGGAGGCGTCGTCGGGGGCGGGGGTGGGAGTGCTGGGCACGAAGGCTCCTGGATGTCGAGGGAAGTGGGAAACGGGCGTCTCTAAGATTACCTGCATGACTTCTCCCTCCTCCTCGGTCACCGCACCCGGTGACGTCGAAGCCGCCGTCGCCGCCGCCGTCTCCACCGGGATCCCCGCCGCGCTGAGCGACCTCGGGAACCTCGTGCGCATCCCCGGCATCGCCTGGCCGGCGTTCGACCAGACGCAGCTGGTGCGCAGCGCGGCCGCCGTCGCGGAGCTCGCCGAGGGCACGGGCGTGTTCGACAGCGTGCGCGTGCTGCGCTCGGCGATCCCCGGCACGGACGAGGTGGGGCAGCCGGCGGTGCTCGCGCGCCGGGCCGCCCGCAACGGCAAGCCGACGATCCTGCTCTACGCGCACCACGACGTGCAGCCCCCCGGCGCCGACGAGCTGTGGGAGACCCCGCCGTTCGAGCCCACGGTGCGAGACGGCCGCCTGTACGGGCGCGGCGCGGCCGACGACAAGGCCGGCATCATGGCGCACATCGCGTCGATCCGCGCCGTGGCGGAGGCGCTCGGTGACGATCTGGACCTCGGCATCGCGATGTTCATCGAGGGGGAGGAGGAGTACGGATCCCGATCCTTCGCCCAGTTCCTCACCGACAACGAGGACGCCCTCCGCGCCGACGCGATCGTCGTGGCCGACTCGGGCAATTGGGACTCGTCCACACCGGGTCTCACCGTCTCACTGCGCGGTGCGGTGCGGTTCACGCTCACCGTGCGCACGCTCGGCCACGCCTCGCACTCCGGCATGTTCGGGGGAGCGGTGCCCGACGCCATGCTCGCGACCATCCGACTGCTGAACACGCTGTGGGACGAGAACGGATCCGTCGCCGTCGACGGGCTCGCCACGCGCGTCGCCGAGACGCCGGAGTACAGCGAGGAGACCCTGCGCGACGAGACCGGGCTGCTGCCCGGCGTCACGCCCATCGGCGACGGGACGATCCTCAGCCGCATCTGGAACAAGCCCTCGGTCACCGTGATCGGCGTCGACGGCACCTCCGTGGCGGCCGCGTCGAACACGCTCGCCCCCGAGACCACGGTGGTTCTGAGCTGCCGCATCGCGCCCGGGCAGAGCGCGGACGAGGCGTACGCGGCGCTCGAGGCGCATCTGCGGGCGCACGCGCCCTTCGGCGCCGAGCTGTCCTTCTCCGACCTCGATCTCGGCAACCCGTTCCTCGTCGACACGAGCGGCTGGGCCGTGGGTCTGGTGCGCGGCGCCATGGCGGACGGCTATGGCACCGCTCCGGTCGATCTCGGCATCGGCGGATCCATCCCGTTCATCGCGGATCTGGTCGAGCGGTTCCCGGGCGCGGAGATCCTGGTGACGGGTGTCGAGGACCCGCACGCACGCGCGCACAGCCCGAACGAGTCTCTGCATCTGGAGACGTTCCGGCACGCCGTCGCGACCGAGGCGCTGCTGCTGACGCGGATGAACGAGATCACGCTCTGACACGCCCGGCATCGAGACGCGGTCGCGACGGCCGCGCTCGATGCCACCCCCGCGCGCGGCGGTAGACTCGAGGGACGGGAACCGTGCCGGTGCACGGCCGATCCAAGGAGCGACATGAGCGACATCACCCTCACCCCCGAGACCACCACCGCGCACGGTGTGAAGCTCACCGACGCCGCCGCGGCGAAGGTGAAGAGCCTGCTGGAGCAGGAGGGCCGCGACGACCTGCGCCTGCGCGTCGCCGTGCAGCCCGGAGGCTGCTCCGGGCTGATCTACCAGCTCTACTTCGACGAGCGCTATCTCGAAGGCGACGAGACCGTCGATTTCGACGGCGTCGAGGTGATCGTCGACAACATGAGCGTGCCGTACCTGGACGGCGCGTCGATCGACTTCAAGGACACCATCTCGGAGCAGGGATTCACGATCGACAACCCCAACGCGCAGGGCTCCTGCGCGTGCGGCGACAGCTTCCACTGACCCGCGGAATCCCCCTCTCCCGCCCCGCGCCATCCACGCCGAACCTGCGTGGATGGCGTGAATCGGGTGTGAGGTTGCCCTAGACTTAGGGAGCCCACGTCCGTGATCTGAAAGGTGCATCGTGCCCTCGAAACGCCGCCTTCGTTGGGCCGCACTCCCCTTGGGAGTCGCGGCAGCCGTGGCCCTCGCGGGATGCTCTCCCACAGAGCTCCACGGATTCCTTCCGGGCTTCGTCGCCGATGGCACACCGGTCACCAACCAGACCGATCGGGTCGCCGCGCTCTGGGTCAACTCCTGGATCGTCCTGCTCATCGTCGGTCTCATCACCTGGGGCCTGATGGGGTGGGCGGCGATCGCCTACCGGCGTCGCAAGGGGCAGACCGGCCTGCCGGTGCAGCTCCGGTACAACATGCCGATCGAGATCTTCTACACCCTCGTTCCGCTGATCCTGATCTTCGGCATGTTCGCGTTCACGGCACGCGATCAGACGATCGTCGAGACCCAGTACGGCCCCGGCAATGAGCCCGACGTGTCGATCACGGCGATCGGCAAGCAATGGGCCTGGGATTTCCAGTACGACGGGGCGGAGAAGGACAACTCCGACGCGGTCTGGACAATGGGTGTCCAGGCGCAGCCGGACAAGGCCGGCAACATCGACCAGGCGGCTCTTCCGACGCTGTATCTGCCGGTGAACAAGAAGGTGCACATCACGCTGCAGTCGCGCGACGTGATCCACTCCTTCTGGATCATCGACTTCCTCTACAAGAAGGACATGTACATCGGGAAGGACAACTCCTGGTCCTTCATCCCGACGCGCGAGGGCACCTATCAGGGCAAGTGCGCCGAACTCTGCGGCGAGTACCACTCGATGATGCTCTTCAACGTGAAGGTCGTCAGCGACGCCGAGTATCAGGCCTACCTGACCAAGCTCAAGGATGAGGGCAACACGGGCGACATCACCGACGCCTACGACCGCCTCACCAACTTCCCCGGCACCGGGAAGCCCACGACCGACTCGGAAGCGAAGTAAGCAGAATGACGAGCACTCTTCCCGACACGTCTGAGGTCGGCGCGCGTCCGACGACGATCCCGCCGCGTCAGGCGGCCCTGCTCAGCTCGACCCGTGTCGAGCAGAAGGGCAACATCGTCGTCAAGTGGATCACCTCCACCGACCACAAGACGATCGGATACATGTACCTGATCGCCTCCGTGCTGTTCTTCCTCCTCGGCGGTGTGATGGCGCTGATCATCCGCGCCGAGCTGTTCTCGCCCGGCATGCAGATCGTGCCGACGAAGGAGCAGTACAACCAGCTCTTCACCATGCACGGCACGATCATGCTGCTGATGTTCGCGACGCCGCTGTTCGCGGGCTTCGCGAACGCGGTCCTGCCGCTGCAGATCGGCGCCCCCGACGTGGCGTTCCCGCGTCTGAACGCCTTCGCGTTCTGGCTCTTCCTCTTCGGCTCCACCATCGCGGTCGCCGGCTTCCTCACCCCGCAGGGCGCCGCGTCCTTCGGATGGTTCGCCTATCAGCCTCTCGCGAGCGCCTCGTTCACGCCGGGCGCCGGCGGCAACCTGTGGATGCTCGGTCTCGGCATGTCCGGTTTCGGCACGATCCTCGGCGCTGTCAACTTCATCACCACGATCATCACGATGCGGGCGCCGGGAATGACGATGTGGCGCATGCCGATCTTCTCGTGGAACACGCTGATCACCAGCCTGCTGGTCCTGATGGCGTTCCCGGTGCTCGCCGCCGCGATCCTGGCCGCCGCCGCCGATCGCGTGCTCGGCGCCCACATCTACGACCCGGCCAACGGCGGCGTGCTTCTCTGGCAGCACCTGTTCTGGTTCTTCGGCCACCCCGAGGTGTACATCATCGCGCTGCCGTTCTTCGGCATCGTCTCCGAGATCTTCCCGGTGTTCAGCCGCAAGCCGATCTTCGGATACAAGACCCTGGTCTACGCGACGATCTCGATCGCCGCGCTGTCCGTCGCCGTGTGGGCGCACCACATGTACGTGACCGGCGGGGTGCTGCTGCCGTTCTTCGCGCTGATGACGATGCTCATCGCGGTGCCGACGGGCGTGAAGATCTTCAACTGGATCGGCACGCTGTGGCGGGGATCCGTGACCTTCGAGACGCCGATGGTGTTCTCGCTCGGCTTCCTGGTGTCGTTCGTCTTCGGTGGTCTGACCGGTGTCATCCTGGCGTCCCCGCCGCTGGACTTCTTCCTCTCGGACTCGTATTTCGTCGTCGCGCACTTCCACTACGTTGTGTTCGGCACGGTCGTGTTCGCGATGTTCGCCGGCTTCTACTTCTGGTGGCCGAAGTGGACGGGCCGGATGCTCAATGAGCGCCTCGGCTACGTGCACTTCTGGATGCTGTTCATCGGCTTCCACATGACCTTCCTCATCCAGCACTGGTTGGGCGTCGACGGCATGCCGCGTCGTTACGCGGACTACTCGGCCTACGACAACTGGACGTGGGAGAACCAGGTCTCCACGATCGGCGCCATCATCCTGGGTGCGTCGATGCTGCCGTTCTTCCTGAACGTCTGGCTCACGGCGCGCAAGGCTCCGAAGGTGACCGTGAACGACCCGTGGGGCTACGGCGCCTCGCTCGAGTGGGCGACCTCCTGCCCGCCGCCGCGGCACAACTTCACCTCGATCCCGCGTATCCGCAGCGAGCGTCCGGCGTTCGACCTCAACCACCCGGAGGCCGCCGAGCACCCGGTTGCGGCGGCTGCTGACGGAAAGGGCCACTGACCCATGCGCGACAACATCGTCCTCTGGTGGATCCTCACCGCCTTCTTCGCCCTCATGGGCGTGACGTACACGGTCTGGAACCTCATCGCGCACGCCGGTGAGCCCCCCGTGAAAGCGATCGAGTGGGTCGGCACCGTCGCCCTGTTCTTCGCTGCGTTCATGGGCGCGATGGTGGCCTTCTACCTCGACCGCACCCACAAGGCCCAGGGCGGGACGCTGCCCGAGGACATCCTCACGAGCGACATCGACGACGGAGACCCCGAGCTCGGCGAGTTCAGCCCGTGGTCCTGGTGGCCGATCGTGCTCGCCGGCGCTGCCGCGGTCGGGATGATCGCGCTGGCGGTGGGCGTGTTCCTCTTCCCCGTCGCACTGGCCATCTTCGTGGTCGCGATCGTCGGCTGGGTCTACGAGTACTACCGCGGTCACTTCGCCCGCTGAGCGGAAGACATCGGAAGAAGGCCCGGAGCGGATGCTCCGGGCCTTCTTCCTATGCCGGTGACGCGGCGTCGGATGACGTCCCCGCGAATACCCGGTGTCAGGCGTGCGTGCGGATGCGCGCGACGCCGGTGAGCGGGTCCACAGGGCGGCGGTGCACGCCGTCGGCGTCCTCGACGGGGTAGCCCTCGCGCACCCAGTACTCGAAGCCGCCGATCATGATCTTCACGTCGTAGCCCAGCTGCGCGAACGCCAGCGCGCCCTTGTCGGCGGCGTTGCAGCCGGGGCTCCAGCAGTACACGACCACGGGCGTATCCGCCGGGATCTCCTGCGGAGCGCGGTCGGGGATCTCGCTGTAGTGCATATGGATGGCGTCGACGACTCGTCCCTGCGCCCACGCCTCGTCGCCGCGCACATCGACGACCGCGATCCGCTCGCCGTTCTTGCGGGCGGCATGCAGGTCGCTGGCGTCGGTCTCGTAGGCGAGCTTGTGTGCGAAGTGTTCGGCAGCGGAGGTCATGTACGACAGGCTAGCGTGGCACAGTATGGGGAACGACGAAGGCCCCGTCACATGACGGGGCCTTCGATCGTGGTGGGGGAGTGCCTACTCTCCCTGCTCCTTGGCGGGCAGCGACTCCGGTGCCAGCGCGGAGCTCGGCGTGTTCGGGGTCTCGCTGACGTGAGAGGTGTCAGCCGGGACGATCTGATCCTCGCTCACACCGGCGCGGGTGTGGGAGGCCACGATCTCGTCGTGCGCGCCCTCGTTGACGTCGTGCAGCGCATGGCGCTGGTGGGCGTCTGCGGCGACGACCTCGGCCTGCGTGAGCGGCGAGAGGCGGTCCTCGAAGAACCAGCGGGACATCGACGAACGCAGGTTCTCCGTCCACGGGATGCGACCCTTGGCGTTCGGACGGACCACGAGCGGCTCGTACACCTCGCTGTCGATGAGCTTCCAGCGGTCGTACACGTCGACCGGCTTGTGCACCTCGATGTACTCGCCGCCGGGGAGGCGCACGATGCGGCCCGACTCGTAGCCGTGCAGCCCGATCTCACGGTCCTTCTTCTGCAGCGCGATGCACATGCGCTTCGCGACGAAGTAGCCGAGCACCGGACCGACGAACAGCAGGGCCTGGAGGGTGTGGATGACACCTTCCATCGTCAGCGAGAAGTGCGTCGCGATGAGGTCGGACGACGCCGCCGCCCACAGCACCGCGTAGAAGATCACGCCCGCCACGCCGATCGCCGTGCGCGTCGCCGCGGTGCGGGGGCGCTGTGCGATGTGGTGCTCGCGCTTGTCACCGGTGATCCACGCCTCGATGAACGGGTAGATCGCGACCAGGACGATGAACAGGCCCAGCACCAGCACCGGGATGATGATGCCGAACGACCAGGTGTGGTCGAGGAACACCACGTCGAGGTTCGACGGAGCCAGGCGCAGGGCGCCGTCGGCGAAGCCGATGTACCAGTCCGGCTGAGTTCCGGCCGAGACGGGGGAGGGATCGTAGGGCCCGTAGTTCCAGATCGGGTTGATCTGGAAGAGCGAGGCGATCAGCACGATCACACCGAACGTGATGAACAGGAAGCCGCCCATCTTCGACATGTAGATCGGCATCATCGGGTAGCCCACGACGTTCTCGTCGGTGCGGCCGGGGCCCGCGAACTGCGTGTGCTTGTTGATCACCATGAGCATCAGGTGCAGCACGACCAGGCCGATGACCAGCAGCGGCAGGATCAGGATGTGCAGGGTGTACAGGCGCCCCACGATCTGATCACCCGGGAACTCGCCGCCGAACAGCATGAACGAGGTCCAGGTGCCGATGAGCGGCAGTCCCTTGACCATGCCGTCGATGATGCGCAGACCGTTGCCCGAGAGCAGGTCGTCCGGGAGCGAGTAGCCGGTGAAGCCCTCGGCCAGGGCCAGGACGAACAGCACGTAGCCGATCACCCAGTTCAGCTCGCGCGGCTTGCGGAACGCGCCCGTGAAGAACACGCGCAGCATGTGCACGCCGATGCCGGCGACGAACGTCAGCGCCGCCCAGTGGTGGATCTGACGCACGAGCAGGCCGCCGCGGAGGTCGAAAGAGATGTGCAACGTGGAGTTCAGCGCCGCGGACATCTCCACGCCCCGCATGGGGGGATAGGCGCCGGTGTAGTGCGTGGGCACCATCGAGGCCTGGAAGAAGAACGTCAGGAAGGTGCCGGAGAGCAGCACGACCACGAAGCTCCACAGCGCGATCTCGCCGAGCATGAAGGACCAGTGATCCGGGAAGATCTTCCGTCCGAGCTCCTTGACGAAGCCAGAGAGGCTCGTCCGCTCATCGATGTAGTTGGAGAGGCCGCCGACGAATCGGCCACCCAGGGGAGCCTCCGAGGGCTTCTCCGAGGACTTCGGCTCGGTAACAGTTGCGGTGCTCAATGACGCTCCCAGAAGCTCGGACCGACGGGTTCGTGGAAATCGCTCTGCGCGATGAGGTAGCCCTCATCGTCGACCGTGATCGGCAGCTGCGGCAGCGGACGCGCGGCCGGGCCGAAGATGACCTTGGCCTCTTCCGTGATGTCGAACTGCGACTGGTGGCAGGGGCAGAGCAGGTGGTGCGTCTGCTGCTCGTACAGCGCGACAGGGCAGCCGACGTGGGTGCAGACCTTGGAGTACGCGACGATGCCGTTGTACGCCCAGTCCTTGCGCGCTTCGGACGGATGCAGTTGCTCGGGGAGCAGACGGACGAGCAGCACGATCGCCTTGGCCTTCTCCTCGAGGTAGCCCTCTTCGTGGCCGATCTTCGACAGCGGCTCGGGGATCACGTGCACGGCGGATCCCAGCACGATGTCCGCGGCGCGGATCGGCGTGCCGTCGGGGTCGTGCGCGAGGCGCATGCCCTTCTCCCACATGGTGTGCTCGAGCAGCTTGACCGGGTCGCCCGCGACGGGGTTCTCGGGGGTGCTGTGCGGGGCCAGGCCGCGGAACAGTGCCAGACCGGGCACGACCGAGGCGACCACGGCGGCGATGAGCGAGTTGCGGATCATCACGCGGCGCCCGAAGCCGGACTCCTCGTTCGCGTCGGCGAACGCCTTGATCGCGGCCTCGCGCGTCGAGTCGCGGCCCCGCGTCGGGTGCCGGTACTCGATGTGCTCGTGGTCGGCCATGATCGCCTTCGACCAGTGGATCGCACCGATGCCGAGTGCGAGCAGCGCGAGGGCGATGCCGAGGCCGATGAACAGGTTGTTGTTGCGCACATCGACGAGCGAGCCGCTCTCGATCGGGAACAGCATGTAGGCGGCGACGGCCCAGATGCTGCCCGCGAGGGAGAGGTAGAAGAGCGTGTAGACCGTGCGGGCGGCGTGCTTCATCGCCGTCGGATCCTGGTCCGTGATGCGCTCGCGGTGCGGGGGCAGCCCCGGGTTCTGCGCGGGGTCGCTGACGTCGACGCTCAGCCCGGCCGGTGCCTGATAGGTCCGGTCAAGAGCGTGCGGGTCGTCGTGTGCCATGGTTCTCCTCGTACGTTCTTCGATAAGCCGGCGTCAGTTGGACTTCGCCGTGATCCACACGGTGATGGCGACGAGTGCGCCGATGCCGAAGATCCAGATGAACAGACCCTCCGAGACGGGGCCGAGGGATCCGAGGTCCATGCCGCCGACCTGGGGGGCCTTCTGCTGGAACAGCAGCGCGGAGATGATGTCGCGCTTGTCCTCGGGCGTCAGGTTCATGTCGCCGAAGACCGGCATGTTCTGCGGGCCGGTGACCATCGCCGCGTACATGTGCAGGGCGCTGGTCTTCATGAGGCCGGGGGCGTACTTGCCCTCGGTCAGCGCGCCGCCGGCGCCCGCGACGTTGTGGCACATCGCGCAGTTGATGCGGAACAGCTCGGCGCCGTGCGCCACATCGCCCTTGCCATCGGTGATCTTCTCGTCGGGGTAGGTGGGGCCGGGGGCGACCGACTGCACCCACGCCGCGACGTTCTTGATCTGCTCCTCGGTGAACTGCGGATGCTTCTGCGGCGCCTGGGGTCCCTGCATCTGCAGCGGCATGCGACCGGTGGACATCTGGAACTCGACGGCCAGCTCACCCACACCGTAGAGGCTGGGGCCGGTCGACGTGCCCTGCAGGTTCATGCCGTGGCAGGTCGCGCAGTTCGCCTGGAACAGCTTCTGGCCGTCCTCGGTCGACACCGCGGCGGTGACGGACGCCGGCTCGGCGGCGGCGAACGCCGCGCTCGCGCCGGCGTAGACGCCGCCGGTGATCATCAGGCCTGCGCCGATCAGCGCCGCCGCGGCCAGGGGGCTGCGACGGCCGGTACGGCGCTTCTTCTCACGTGCCATGTCGGGAATCCGCTCCGCTTCTTACTTGAGGAAATAGATGACGAAGAACAGCACGATCCAGACGACGTCGACGAAGTGCCAGTAGTAGGACACCACGATCGCTGTCGTCGCCTCTTTGTGCGTGAAGTTCTTGACGGCGAAGGCGCGGCCGAGGGTCAGCAGGAACGCGACCAGGCCGCCGGTGACGTGCAGCGCGTGGAAGCCGGTGGTGATGTAGAACGCGGACGCGTACGAGTCGGCCGAGATCGGCATGCCCTCGGCGACGAGCTGCGAGTACTCCCACACCTGGCCGGACACGAAGAACGCGCCCATGATGAAGGTCACCCAGAACCAGGGGACCATGCCCCAGCGCTTGCGGCCCTTGTCGTTCACCGCCGTGTACGGCTGCATGCGCTCCGCGGCGAACACGCCCATCTGGCAGGTGAACGAGGACGCCACCAGGACCAGGGTGTTGATCGCGGCGAACGGCACGTTCAGGTGCTCGGTGCGCGAGGCCCAGAGCTCCGGAGAAGTGCTGCGCAGGGTGAAGTAGATCGCGAAGAGTCCCGCGAAGAACATCACCTCACTGCCGAGCCAGACAATGGTTCCCACAGCCACCGGGTTGGGGCGCTTGATCGTTCTCGCCGCCGGGGCATACGTCGCTGAGGTCGTCACCCGTCCATTATGGCCGATCCGCGAGCGCGATTGTCGCACCGGCGGCGGCGGTTCAGCCCGTTCCGGGCTCGGTGAGACCTCGGAACCAGCCGCGAATCCCCTGAGAACCGGGAGTTGCCGGGACCTCGTCCCGACTTCGCGCGGCGATCACGACTGCATCACATCAGTAGGATCACTGGCATGGCGGAAGCTCTGACCTGGCCCGATGTCCTCTCCACCCTCCTCGAGGGACGAGACCTGAGCGTCTACGAGTCGACCTGGGCGATGCGTCAGGTGATGCGCGGCCAGGCGACCGAGGCGCAGCTCGCCGGCTTCCTGATCGGCCTGCGCGCGAAGGGCGAGACGATCGACGAGATCGTCGGCTTCCGCGACGCGATCCTCGAGGCCGCGGTGCCGCTGCCGGTGTCCTCGGACGTGCTGGACATCGTGGGGACGGGCGGAGACCGCATCGGGACCGTGAACGTGTCGACCACCGCGGCGATCATCATCGGAGCCACCGGCATCCCCGTGGTCAAGCACGGCAATCGCGCGGCGAGTTCCGCGTCGGGGTCCTCCGACGTGCTGGGTGCGCTGGGCCTTCAGCTGACGCTGGACCCGAGCGGCGTCGCGGAGATCCTCGACCGCACCGGGATCACCTTCGCCTGGGCGGGTGCCTTCCATCCCGGCTTCAAGAACGCGGGCGCCGTGCGGTCCGAGCTCGGGGTGCCCACCGTCTTCAACATGCTCGGGCCGCTGTGCAACCCGGCCCGCGCCGAGGCGAACGCGGTGGGCGTGGCGCAGCTCGACCGGGTCCCGCTGATCACCGGCGTGTTCCGCACGCGCGGCGCCACGGCGCTCGTGTTCCGCGGCGACGACGGGCTGGACGAGCTGACCACGACCGGTCACAGCCGGATCTGGGAGGTGACCCGCGGCGACATCCACGAGCACGATCTGGATCCGCGCGATCTCGGCATCCCGCTGGCCGACCTCTCCGATCTGATCGGCGGCTCCCCCGAGCACAACGCGGGAGTGCTGCGGCGCACGCTGGAGGGCGAGCGCGGCGCGGTGCGCGACATCGTGCTGCTCAACGCGGCGGCCGGCATCGTGGCCTACGAGCTCTCGCATGACGCCGCACAGGCGCAGGTGCCGATCGTGGCGCGGCTCCGGGACGGCTTCGCGCGGGCGGAGGCGGCGGTCGACGACGGCCGCGCCCTCGCCAAGCTGGAGGCATGGGTGGCGGCGTCGCAGGAGCTCGCCGCGAACTGAGCTGACGGACGGACGGACGGAGGCGGCGCGTATGGATCCGCAGGAGGCGCTGCTCGAGATCGCCCGCCTGCTCGAGCGCGAGCGCGCCTCGCGCTATCGGGCCAAGGCGTTCCGGGTCGCGGCGGCGAGCTACGCCGATCTGCCCGATGATGCGAAGACGGATCCGAATCGGATCCAGCAGGCGAAGGGCATCGGATCCTCGACGTTCGAGGTGATCCGTCAGGCGCTCGCAGGCCAGACGCCCTCCTACCTGATCGAACTGCGCGGCGAGGTCGAACCCGAGATCGTCTCCGCGCTGCGCGCCCGGCTGCGCGGCGATCTGCACGCGCACACGGAATGGTCGGACGGGACGACGCCGATCGCCGTCATGGCGGATGCGGCCCGCGCACTGGGCCACGAGTACCTCGCGATCACGGACCATTCTCCGCGGCTGCGCGTGGCCCGAGGGCTCACTGCCGAGCGTCTGCGCGCGCAGCTGCCGCAGGTCCGCGCGCTCAGCGGCGACGGCCTGACGATGCTCGCCGGGATCGAGGTCGACATCCTCGATGACGGCGCTCTGGACCAGGAAGACCGGCTTCTCGGCGAGCTCGACGTCGTCGTGGCGTCCGTGCATTCCCACCTGCGCATGGATCCGGCGCCGATGACGCGGCGCATGGTGGCGGCCGTCTCGAACACGCGCGTGAGCGTGCTCGGTCACTGCACGGGCCGGCTCGTGCAGGGGGAGCGCGGGACCAGGCCGCCCTCGCAGTTCGACGCCCGAGCCGTCTTCGAGGCGTGCGCCGAGCACGGCGTCGCCGTGGAGATCAACTCCCGGCCCGAGCGTCAGGACCCGCCGGACGAGCTCCTGGCGCTGGCGCTGGAGATCGGCTGCCTGTTCTCGATCGACTCCGACGCGCACGCGCCGGGGCAGCTCTCGCTGCTGGACCACGGCGCGCAGCGCGCCGAGCGCGCGGGCGTCCCCGCCGAGCGGATCGTCACGACCTGGGGCCTCGAGCGACTGCTGCGCTGGGCGGGCTGAACGCGGCAGGGCGCTCCCGGACCGCGTAGGTGAACAGCGCCCGGTGTCAGGCGGTTCGGGCGAGCGACTCCAGCGCGCGTGCCATCGACGTGCCGAGGTTCCAGCGTTCCGCGACGGCGACCGCGGCGGCGGTCTCCGCCGCGTCGAGCGGGCGCAGCGCCTCTGCGGGCGCCGTGATCGGCAGGGCCGTGGCGACACGGACCACCGTCGGGGCGACGTCGAGGTAGTCGGACGCGGCGAGGATCTTCTTCGCCACGCCCGCCGACATGCCGTCCGCATTCTCGGCGGCGGCTCGGATGGCGGCGAGGTCGCCGTGCACCGCGAGGAGGTTCGCCGCGGTCTTCTCGCCGACGCCCGCCACGCCGGGCAGTCCGTCGGAGGCGTCCCCGCGCATCGTGGCGAAGTCGGCGTACTGGCTCGGGAGCACGCCGTACTTGCGCACCACCGCCTCCTCGGTGAGGTCCTCGAGGTTGCTCATGCCGCGTCCCGTGTAGACCACCCGGATGCCGCGGGCATCGTCCACGAGCTGGAACAGGTCCCTGTCGCCGGTGATGATGTCGACGGGCATGTCCGCCACCGTCGCGAGCGTGCCGATGACGTCATCGGCCTCGTGCTCCGCGACGCCGATGACCGGGATCCGCAGCGCGGCGAGCGCCTCCCGGATGATCGGGATCTGCGCCTGGAGCGGATCCGGCACCTCCTCGACGTCGGCGCCCCCGGAGACGACCTCGACCACGCGGTGCGCCTTATAGCCGGGGATGAGGTCGACCCGCCACTGCGGGCGCCAGTCGTCGTCCCAGCAGGCGACGAGGTGGGTGGGCCGGTAGGCCGTCACGAGCCGCGCGATCATGTCGAGGAGCCCGCGGGCCGCATTCACCGAGGTGCCGTCCGGCGCCTTGACCGCGTCGGGCACGCCGTAGAACGCGCGGAAGTAGAGGCTGGCGGTGTCCAGGAGGAGCAGCTTCGGGGCGGCGTCGGTCATGCGGGACAGTCTGCCAGTCCGCGAGCGGAGCGAAGGGGAGGGATCCTGCGGACGCGTGGGGACATCGCGGCCGGAGGGGGTGTCGTGCTTCTCGCGAGGAGGCGTCGTGCTTCTCGCACGGGAAGCGCCCGGGGCCGGCGCCCGCGGCAGATCGTGGTCACCGGAGCGCTCAGCGACCTGATAGCATGAGACGTCACCCGTGGGGGCTTCTTCCTGCGTGCGTGACGATCACAACACATCCATCTTCGCCGCGGTGCGTTCCTGCGCTCTGCTGAGAGCGCGCGTCGTGGCCCGAGTATCCATCAACAAGGACAACCCACTACATGACTACCGCAACGGCCGCCCCGGCCACCAAGCAGGTCGCGATCAACGACATCGGATCTGCCGAGGACTTCCTGGCTGCGGTCGAGAAGACTCTGAAGTTCTTCAACGACGGCGACATCATCGAGGGCACGATCGTCAAGATCGACCGCGACGAGGTGCTGTTGGACGTCGGCTACAAGACCGAGGGCGTCATCCCCTCGCGCGAGCTGAGCATCAAGCATGACGTCGACCCGAACGAGGTCGTCTCCGTCGGCGACCAGGTCGAGGCACTGGTCCTCCAGAAGGAGGACAAGGAAGGCCGTCTGATCCTGTCCAAGAAGCGCGCCCAGTACGAGCGCGCCTGGGGCGACGTGGAGAAGATCAAGGAGAACGACGGCGTCGTCACCGGTCAGGTCATCGAGGTCGTCAAGGGCGGACTCATCGTCGACATCGGCCTCCGCGGCTTCCTGCCGGCCTCGCTCATCGAGCTGCGCCGCGTCCGCGACCTCACGCCGTACCTCGGCCAGGAGCTCGAGGCCAAGATCCTCGAGCTCGACAAGAACCGCAACAACGTGGTCCTCTCGCGCCGCGCCCTGCTCGAGCAGACGCAGTCCGAGTCGCGCACCACGTTCCTCAACAACCTGCACAAGGGCCAGGTCCGCAAGGGCGTCGTCTCGTCGATCGTCAACTTCGGTGCGTTCGTCGACCTCGGCGGCGTGGACGGCCTCGTGCACGTCTCCGAGCTGTCCTGGAAGCACATCGAGCACGCCTCCGAGGTCGTCGAGGTGGGCCAGGAGGTCACCGTCGAGATCCTCGAGGTCGACCTCGACCGCGAGCGCGTCTCCCTGTCGCTGAAGGCGACCCAGGAGGACCCGTGGCAGGTCTTCGCCCGTACCCACGCCATCGGCCAGGTCACCCCGGGCAAGGTCACCAAGCTCGTCCCGTTCGGTGCGTTCGTGCGCGTCGCGGACGGCATCGAGGGCCTCGTGCACATCTCGGAGCTGTCGAGCAAGCACGTCGAGCTGGCCGAGCAGGTCGTCTCGGTGGGCGAGGAGGTGTTCGTCAAGGTCATCGACATCGACCTCGAGCGTCGCCGCATCTCGCTGTCGCTGAAGCAGGCCAACGAGTCGGTCGACCCGTACGGCACCGAGTTCGACCCGGCTCTGTACGGCATGCTCGCCGAGTACGACGAGAACGGCGAGTACAAGTACCCGGAGGGCTTCGACGCCGAGACCGGTGCGTGGAAGGACGGCTTCGACGCCCAGCGCGAGGCGTGGGAGCAGGAGTACGCCGCTGCTCAGGCGCGCTGGGAGGCGCACAAGGCTCAGGTGCTCAAGGCCGCCGAGGCCGAGGCCGCCGCAGGCGACGACTTCGGTGCGGCCGCGCAGTCGTTCTCGAGCGACTCCGCCGGTGCCGGCACGCTGGCCGACGACGAGGCTCTCGCAGCTCTGCGCGAGAAGCTCTCGGGCGGCAACGCGTAAGCATCACCCTTCAGAACGGGCCGTCACCTCGCCTTCGGGCGGTGGCGGCCCGTTCCGCGTGTGCGGCCGGCTGCTCCCGGATGCCGATCTCCCGACATGTGAGGATGGAGGACATGGATCCGATCGCTCCGCGTCCCCGCGCCGACGGACGAGCACGGATCCTCGTCCGGTGAGCTTCGCCGGCCACGCGCCCGGTTCCCCGCAGTACCGGCGACTCATCCTCGGCCTGTTCTTCGCGGGGATCGCGACGTTCGCGCAACTGTACGCACCGCAGGCCGTGCTGCCCCAGCTGGCCGACGATCTCGCGGTGTCTCCGGCGACGGCGGCGCTCAGCGTCTCGGCGGCCACCCTGGGCCTTGCGGCGTCGGTCATCGGCTGGTCGGTCGTGGCGGATCGGATCGGACGCGTGCCGGCGATGGCGATCGGGGTGATCGCGGCGACGGCGCTGGGCCTGCTCGCGCCTCTCGGCGGGAACATCGTCGTCCTGCTCGCGTTGCGCGGCGCCGAGGGCGTGGCGCTGGGTGCCGTTCCGGCTGTGGCGCTGGCATACCTCGCGGAGGAGGTGGGGCCGCGTCACGCCGCGGCGGCAGCGGGCAGCTACATCGCCGGAACGACCGTCGGCGGTCTGGCGGGGCGCATCGTCTCGGGACTCGTGGCCGAGGCGTGGGGCTGGCAGGCCGGGGTGTGGACGGCGACGGGCCTCTGCGCGGTGGCCGCCGTGCTGTTCCTCCGGCTCGCGCCGCGGTCACAGGGCTTCGTGCCGCTGCGGGGCCGGGGGTATCCGGGTGCGGACGTCTCGACGCGGCTGCGGCGACTGCTGCGCTCACCCCGCCAGCTCGCGCTGTACGCGCAGGCGTTCCTGCTCATGGGCGCCTTCGTCGCGGTGTACAACTACCTGGGCTTCCACCTCGCCGCGCCCCCGATCGCGCTGCCGGCGTGGCTCGTGACCCTGCTGTTCCTCGCCTACCTCGCCGGCACGGCGTCGTCGCCCTGGGCCGGTATCCTCGCGGCGCGCCGGGGGCGGTATCCCGTGCTGCTCGGGGCGATCGCGATCATGGCGGGCGGCGCCGCGCTCATGCTGGTGCCGCTCACGGCCGTCGTGCTGCTCGGCCTGCTGCTGTTCACGGCAGGGTTCTTCGGCGCACATGCCGTGGCGTCGGGATGGACGCCGGTCGCCGCGCCCACCGAGAGCCGCGCCCAGGCGTCGTCGCTCTACTACTTCGCCTACTACGCGGGCTCGAGCCTGTTCGGGTGGGCGCTCGGCGTGGTGTTCGGTGCGGGGGGCTGGGCGTGGTTCGGCGGCGTCGTGATCGGGATGTGCGCGCTGGCGGCGTTTGCGGCGGCGGGCGCGCTGCGCTCTCCCGGTGCGCCCTGATCCGACAGCGCGCCTCGGCGCCGCGCACGACCGCATGGCGGCTGTCGTTGCGGCGGTGGCCGCGGGCGGGGGCCGATGCCGCGTCCCGTGCGAGACTGGCAGCATGCCCCTCATCGCGCTCACCGGCGGCATCGCGTCGGGCAAGTCCACGATCGCGGCCCGGCTTGCCGAGCACGGCGCCGTCGTCATCGATGCGGATCGGATCGTGCGCGATGTGCAGGCGCCGGGATCACCGGTGCTCGCCCGCATCGCCGAGGAGTTCGGGGCGGCCGTCATCCGCTCCGACGGCGAGCTCGATCGTACCGCTCTCGGTACGCGGGTGTTCGGAGACCCGGAGGCGCTCGGGCGCCTGAACGCGATCGTGCATCCCGCGGTCAAGATCGAGTCGCAGCGTCGCTTCTCGGCCGCGCTCGAGGCGGATCCCGCAGCCGTCGTCGTGTACGACGTACCGCTTCTCGTCGAGGCTCGGGTTGACGACCCGTGGGATCTGATCGTCGTCGCCGACGCCTCCGCGGCGGTGCGCGAGGAGCGGCTGGTACAGCAGCGCGGGCTCGCACGCGACGAGGCACGCAAGCGCATCGCCTCGCAGGTGCCTGACGAGAGGCGCCGGGAGATCGCGGACGTGGTCGTCGACACCGCCGGAAGCCTCGACGACACGCTCCGGCAGACGGACGACCTCTGGCGGCGTCTGCGCGCGGAGGAGAACGCATGACGGACCTGCTGGCGGCATACGATGCGCAGCTGCGCGGGGAGGCGGAGCTGCGCGGCGCCGATGGGGTGCAGACGATCGGCCCGGTGTCGGTCGGGACGTTCCCGGGCGGCGTCGGCTTCGCGAGCTATCGCGCGCTGGACGGGCTCGGCGGGCGACGGATCCGTTCGCTCGTCAGTCGGGTGCGCGATCACTTCGCAGGGCTCCCGGAGGTGCGCACGGCGGAATGGAAGACCCGCGGGCACGACGTGGCACCGGGACTCGATGCGGCGCTGCGCGACGCCGGATTCGTGGCGGAAGAGACGGAGTCGGTCATGCTGGGGGAGGCTGCGGCCCTCGCAGCCGACGTGTCGCTGCCGGACGGCGTCGTCCTACGCGAGATCCGTGAGGCGACGGATATCCGCGCCATGGAGCACATGCAGGCCGCCGTGTTCGGACACGGTGACGGCGACGCTCGGGCGAAGCACACGATCGCGCGGGTCGCGGCGGGAGACGACGTCGTGGTCTGGGTCGCAGAGGTCGAGGGACGCGTGATCAGCGCCGGGCGGCTGGAGCCGGTGCCGGGCACCGAGTTCGCGGGGATCTGGGGCGGCGCGACCGTTCCGGAGTGGCGTGGCCGCGGCGTCTACCGCGCGCTCGCCGCGAAGCGCGCGCAGGCGGCGCTGGCGCGCGGACGGAGATATCTGCATTCGGACTCGACCGAGTTCTCCCGTCCCATTCTCGAGCGCTCGGGCATGCGCCGTGTCACGACCACCACGCCGTATGTGTGGAACCGGGAGACGGCTCGCTAGTCCCCGGTCGCGGTCGTCCTCCGCCGCAGGGAGCGCCGGACGAGTGCGGAGACGGCGACGATCAGCCCCACCAGCAGTGCTGCGGCGAGGACGGGCACGAGGATCGCGGCTGCGGAGAGGACGAAGGAGAGCACGTCCTCCGCGGTGCTCAGCACGGGCGCGGCGATCCCGACAGTGGTGGTGTTCGCGGCGACGCGGCCCGTCGCCTTGACGACGTGCACGGCCAGAGCGATGAGGATCCCCGCGACGATCGGGATCCAGGTGTGCGTGGCGAAGAAGGTGTCCGGCCGATCGACGGCCACCGTCTGGGCGCTCGAGCCGGCGCCGAACGAGATACCACCGGCGACGGGGCGGACGATGCTGTGCACGATGTCGTTCAGCGAGTCGAGTGCCGGGATCTTGTCGGCGACGATCTCGAGCACCAGCAGGGCCCCGATGATCCACAGCGCGACATCGTTGCTCAACCAGGTCCACCCCGCGGGAAGCGCGACGGTGGGGAGCAGCCGTGCCGCCAGCCCGAGCAGGAAGAGCGGAATCCACGCGTTCAGGCCGGCGGCCGCGGCGAGGCTGGATCCGATCACGAACTCGATCACGGCACCACGATAGCCCCAGGGCGATGGTGAGCGGCCTCTTGCCCGCGGAGCTGGGCGATCCAGGGGGCGACGCGGAGGAGGTCACCGCGGCGACGGACCGTTCCTCGCGCTCGTGCGGTGGGACGGGGAGAAGCCGAAGAACATGCGCTCCGGCGCCCCAATTCATTAACGCCTGCGTCGAGAAGCTCGCGGTCGGGTTCTGGGCGCCCGCGTTCACCGCCGCGTGCTGCGTCGTCCCCATACAGGGCTACTTCGAGTGGACCGAGGCGGCGCAGGATCTGCTGTGTGCTGGGTAGATCGTCCGACTGTGCGAACGAACGACGGTGTTGCGCGCGGTTCTTGTTCTCGCCTTCGTGGGCAGCTGGGTCCGACTCCTGTACGCCCCGCGTGGCGGTGTTCAACCCACCGCACCTGCCCAAGACAATACCACTGTCGAACTTAGTGATGTCAGCGAGGCGATGTCTGTAGGGCAATCGGGGGACAGCGAGCGCCACGCCAAATCAATAGATTGAAGGCTATGACGCAACACGACAAGTCGGCCTCCGCCCCCTCGTTCGGCCCGCGCCTGACCAGACGCGGATTCATAGTCGGCAGTTCTCTTGCGGCAACCGCCTTCTCGGTAGGTGTCCCATCCGCCGCAAATGCTGCAACACCGTTGCAGGTGTCGACAGCGAAGGCGGAGATCACTCCGGACGTTGGTTACCCGATGGCCGGGTTCGCCACGGAGACTGAGCCACGGCGATCCGAAGGCGTCAACGAACCTCTGATGGCGCGATGCATCGTCCTGTGGGACAACGGTGCCCCGAACATCATCGTGTCGGCAGACGTTCTCGCCTTTGGTCGGACCATGCACCAGGCGATCCGTGACGGAGTGATCGCTCTCGGCGTTGGGAGTTCGGACTTTGTTCTCAATGCGACCCACACCCACAACGGTCCTGTGCTGATCGAGCGCCTCGACCCCTACATCGCATACGCGGTCACGGATATGGCCGAGATCACGGACTATTCGAACTGGCTCATCAATGAGATCATCTCGCTCGTACAGACGGCGCTTGCTGCTGCCCGTACCACCTGCACGCTCGATTACCAGGTGGCGGACGAGGACTTCTCGACCAATCGCGTCGGATTGAGCTACGTCGAACGCGACGTACCGATCCTTGTCGCGCGCGCGACAGACGGAACCCCCCGCGCGGTGTTGTTTAGCTATGGCGCTCACCCCGTCGCGGGCAACGGGGGAACCTTGTTCGATCCCGATTACCCGAGCGAGGCGATCAAGACGATCGAGGCGACCTACCCGGGCGCGTTCGCGCAGTTCGTTCTTGGGCCTGCCGGCGATCAGAATCCTGCGCTCTTGGACGGAATCCAGCAGTCGGACGCATATGGGTACGACCTCGGACTGACCGTCGCGAACAGCATTAGCGTCCCAGGACGGACTATCACCACGCCCATCTATACGGCACTCTCAGAAGCACAGCTACCCCTAGATGTCACCGACACACCGTCGAACCGCGCCGCTCTGCAACAGGTCTTCCAGGCTCGGCAAGTCAACCCAGCGACGGCCTATGAGCACAGACATGGCGAAGTCATGGAACAGGTGGCCGCCGCGCCGGACCCGCTTGAGTCCACCGTGCCACTCCCCCTGCAACGCTGGCAGTTCGGAGGCGCGCCGGGACTGACGATGATCTTCTCAGGCGGTGAAGTCGTTTCTGGCTATGCGGTGTATTTCCGGTCGATCAGCGGCGGCACGGACCAACTCTGGTTCACCGCATACGCGAACGAGGTACCGGGCTATATCCCGAGCGACGAGATTCTGGCAAACCCCGGATACGAGGCCGGATATGCCCCCGACCACCCAGGAGTGGCAGCCGCGTCGATGGCAGCATACGGTCATCTTGCCCATTTCCGCGGCCGCCCGGCTGGCACCGCGATCACAGGGGTTGAGCAGGTCTACATTGATGAGGTTCAAGCGCTCCTATGAGGACCGCACCTACAATACCGCCCCGTCTCTCCGAAGAGTATCGGGGCGGTTCGCGTGGACGCGGGATCAGCGGGTGTCGCGGTGGAAGGAAACGCCGGGCGTGAACTTCGACTCCACCGCGGACGCGGTTGTCTTCGTGAATAGGGCGTACGACGCCTGCACGACGATGATGCCGATCAGCACGAGAGTCGGCCAGTTCGGGATCACGTCACCGGTGTACACGAAGTAGAACGCCAGTACGATCACGACGAGGACCGCGGCGACGATGACCGCGGGGGCCTTCTTTGCCACGGCTTGGACACGAATGGGGGATCCCGTTCAGGGCGCCAATCGTGATGGGGGACCAGCGTGAGGAGCACAAGCACACCGGTGGGGATCACGGGGTGATGTCCATCACGACTCCTTCGATGTGATGGCATCAGCGAAGCGGCCGATTGTCTTTTCGGATGCCGCACAAGTCGGATATCGCGGCGGTGAGGGCGGTGCGGACGGCGTGCTCGACGATCTGCCGGACTTCGGCGATGGCTGCGCCTTGCCGGTCGAGGTCGTCACGGAGGTTGGTGTCGTGGCTGTCTGTTCTTCACCTGGTGAAGTACTTCGCTGGTGCGCTACACGAGCAGCCGGAGGGCGACGCCAGCGGTGCTGAGCGGGACGATCAAGATCTTCGCGACGGTGTCATCCAGCCGGGGTAACCCGTCGACCGGATCGTGCGGTCCACCTGCCCAGATCAGCGCTCCGTCCGTCGTAAAGACCCAGAGTGCGCCGAAGCGGTCCGACGGCGGGCAGCTGGCCCGCCTGGGTCTTCATGCGATGCGATGCGACGGCGCGGCATGGATCCGCCGATTCCGCTCCAGGCGGATCCACTCCGCGATGTCGGAAGCCCCTCGTACTGTTAAGGGATGCAACCCACACGTTCGGTCCGGCCGTTCGAAGTCGTCTCGGAATACGAGCCGGCCGGTGACCAGCCGCAGGCCATCGCCGACCTCGCGGCGCGCATCAACGCGGGCGAGACCGACGTGGTGCTGCTCGGCGCGACCGGAACCGGCAAATCGGCGACGACGGCGTGGCTCATCGAGCAGGTGCAGCGGCCCACGCTCGTGCTCGCGCACAACAAGACTCTCGCCGCGCAGCTCGCCAACGAGTTCCGCGACCTCATGCCGAACAACGCGGTCGAGTACTTCGTCTCCTACTACGACTACTACCAGCCCGAGGCCTACGTGCCGCAGACGGACACCTTCATCGAGAAGGACTCCTCGGTCAACGCCGAGGTCGAGAGGCTCCGCCATTCCACGACGAACTCCTTGCTCAGCCGGCGCGACGTCGTCGTGGTCTCCACCGTCTCCTGCATCTACGGCCTCGGTGCGCCCGAGGAGTATCTGCGCGCCATGGTCGCTCTGCAGGTGGGGGAGCGCTACGACCGGGACGCGCTGATCCGCCAGTTCATCGCCATGCAGTACAACCGCAACGACGTCGACTTCTCCCGCGGCAACTTCCGGGTGCGCGGCGACACGATCGAGATCATCCCGGTCTACGAGGAGCACGCCATCCGCATCGAGCTGTTCGGCGACGAGATCGAGGCGCTGTACTCGCTGCATCCGCTCACCGGGGAGGTGATCGCCAAGCTCGACTCCATCCCGATCTTCCCCGCGTCGCACTACGTGGCCGGCACCGACGTGGTGCAGCGAGCGATCGGTCAGATCGAGGACGAGCTCACGGAGCGCCTCGCCGAGCTCGAGAAGCAGGGCAAGCTGCTGGAGGCGCAGCGGCTGCGCATGCGCACGTCCTTCGACCTCGAGATGTTGCAGCAGCTCGGCTTCTGCTCGGGCATCGAGAACTACTCCCGCCACATGGACGGGCGTGAGGCCGGGGAACCGCCGCACACGCTGCTCGACTTCTTCCCCGACGACTTCCTGCTCGTGATCGACGAGTCGCACGTCACGGTGCCGCAGATCGGCGCGATGTACGAGGGCGACGCGTCGCGCAAGCGCACTCTTGTGGATCACGGGTTCCGGCTGCCCAGCGCCCTGGACAACCGCCCGCTGCGCTGGGACGAGTTCACGAGGCGGATCGGCCAGACGGTGTACTTGTCCGCCACGCCGGGCAAGTACGAGATGGGCATCGCCGACGGGGTCGTCGAGCAGATCATCCGCCCGACGGGCCTGGTGGATCCGGAGATCGTCGTGAAGCCGTCGAAGGGCCAGATCGACGATCTGCTCGAGGAGATCCGGATCCGCGTCGCGCGCGACGAACGCGTGCTGGTGACGACGCTCACGAAGAAGATGGCGGAGGAGCTCACCGACTTCCTCGGCGAGCACGGCGTCAGGGTGCGCTACCTGCACTCCGATGTCGACACGCTGCGTCGCGTCGAGCTGCTCACTGAGCTGCGTTCGGGCGTCTACGACGTGCTCGTCGGCATCAACCTGCTCCGCGAGGGCCTCGACCTGCCGGAGGTGTCGCTGGTCGCGATCCTCGATGCCGACAAGGAGGGTTTCCTGCGCAGCGGCACGTCGCTCATCCAGACGATCGGCCGTGCGGCGCGCAACGTGTCCGGGCAGGTGCACATGTACGCCGACACGATGACCGACTCGATGGCGAAGGCGATCGAGGAGACCGAACGGCGCCGTGAGAAGCAGATCGCGTACAACACCGCGAACGGGATCGACCCGCAACCGCTGCGCAAACGCATCGCCGACATCACCGACGTGCTCGCCCGCGAGGGCGCCGACACCGCGGAGCTTCTGGCCAAGCGCACGAAGTCGGGGCGGGGCAAATCGCCGACCCCGAATCTGCGCCGGACCGGGATCGCCGCCGAGGGCGCCGTCCAGCTCGAGGAGACGATCGCGGACCTGTCCGCGCAGATGCTCGCTGCGGCTGGCGAGCTCAAGTTCGAGCTCGCCGCACGGCTGCGTGACGAGGTGCAGGACCTCAAGAAGGAGCTGCGCGCGATGGAGCGGGCCGGGCACGCCTGAGGCGCGTTCTCGGATGCGGAGCTGATACGGAGGCGGGTATGGCGGATCCTGCGGTGGTCGAACTGGCGGATCGGATCCGCGCGCTGCTCGGCGGGGACGGCGAGATCGAGGAGCGCGCCATGTTCGGCAGCCGCGCGTTCCTCAACGACGGACGGATCCTGGTCGGGGCGCGCAGGGGTGGAACGCTCCTGGTGCGCGTCACAGCGGAACGGGCGGCGGTGCTGCTCACGGAGCCGGGGGTGTCGCAGGCGGTGATGGGAGCGCGGACGATGAGCGAGAACTGGCTCGATGTCGCACCGGAGGCGGTGGCCGACGACGCCGCGCTCATGGGCTGGATCGACGTCGCGCGGGAGGACGCGGAAGGCGTCTGACCAGACGCAGGGGGGAGTGCCGAGGCGAGTGCGGGGCGCTGCGGCGACCCGCGGGTCAGGGACAGTGCATGAGCGGCTTTGGGCCGCTGCGGTCGATCTCGTGCGCCGTCATCGGGGCGCCGCACAGCGGACAGCCGCGCCGGGCCCGTTCGGCCGCCGACGGTGGCGGCGTCGACTCGTAGGGGCCGACGGACGCGGGGCCGGCGAATCGGATGAGGTTCGTGTTGACCCAGGCGTAGAGTCCGCCTGCCTCGCGGATCCGCCGGCGGAGCGATGCATGTTCGGAAGAAGCCTTCACCATGATGCTTAGTGTACTAATGATTAGGATGATTGATAATCTCAGACCGTGAGTGAGACCACGCCCGACGACCTGCTGCGCCTGGACAAGCAGCTGTGCTTCGCGCTGGTGACCGCCGCCCGCAACGTGGTCGCGATCTATCGGCCGATCCTCGAACCGCTCGGGCTCACGCACCCCCAATACCTCGCGATGCTGGCGCTGTGGGAGCAGTCGCCGCGCTCGCTGGGCGACCTCGCCGCCGCTCTGGCCATGGAGCCGGCGACGGCATCGCCCCTGGTGAAGCGGCTGGAGGCCGACGGCCTGATCGAGCGCCGCCGCAGCGCCGCCGACGAGCGACGGCTCGACATCGCGCTCACCCCGAAGGGCGCGGTTCTCCGTTCGCAGGCGCTCGACGTGCCACGGCAGGTGATGGCGCGACTCGGCATGACCGTGCCCGAGGTGGAGGCGGTCCGGGACGCGCTGACCCGATTCGCCGGCGCCGTGGAACTCTGAGGCTCTCGACGTGGAGGCGGCGACCGTTTTGGAGGCGGCGACCGTCACGGCCGGCGTCGCGGATCCGGCGACCGAATCCAATGTCGGTGGCCGCTCCTAGACTTGACGGGTGCCGATCGTACCCGTAACCAGCCCCGGAAGACTCAGCGTCCGAGGCGCTCGTGTCCACAACCTCCGCAACGTCGACCTCGAGATCCCGCGCGACTCCCTGGTGGTCTTCACCGGCCTCTCCGGGTCCGGCAAGTCGAGCCTCGCCTTCGACACGATCTTCGCCGAGGGGCAGCGCCGTTACGTCGAGTCCCTCAGCGCCTACGCCCGCCAGTTCCTCGGTCAGGTCGACCGGCCCGACGTCGACTTCATCGAGGGACTGAGCCCGGCGGTGTCGATCGACCAGAAGTCGACGAACCGCAACCCGCGCTCCACGGTCGGGACCATCACCGAGATCTACGACTACATGCGCCTGCTCTGGGCGCGCATCGGCGTGCCGCACTGCCCGCAGTGCGGAGAGCGGATCCAGCGTCAGACCGTGCAGCAGATCGCCGACCAGCTGATGGAGCTGCCCGAGCGCACCCGGTATCAGGTCGTCGCACCCGTGGTGAGCCAGAAGAAGGGCGAGTTCGTCGACCTGTTCCGCGAGCTCGGGGCGAAGGGCTACGCACGCGCGATCGTCGACGGCGAGCTGGTGCAGCTCGCCGAGCCGCCGGTGCTGAAGAAGAGCTACAAGCACGACATCGGCGTCGTGGTCGACCGTCTCGTCGCCGCTCCCGACATCCTGGGCCGCGTCACCGATTCGGTGGAGACGGCGCTGGGCCTGGCCGGCGGTGTCATTCAGATCAACTTCGTGGACGAGGAAGGCGACGACGCCTGGCAGTCGTTCTCCGAGAAGCTGGCCTGTCCCAACGGGCATGCGATCACCCTCACCGAGATCGAGCCGCGCACCTTCTCGTTCAACGCGCCGTTCGGTGCGTGCCCCGCCTGCTCCGGGCTCGGCACTCGGATGTCGGTGGACGTCGATCTCATGCTCGGCGACGAGTCGCTGTCGATCCGCGAGGGCGCCATCATCCCGTGGACGACCCAGGGCAAGGGCCTGTTCCAGTACTACGAGCGGCTGCTCGAAGGGCTCGCCGCCGACCTCGACTTCTCGCTCGACACGCCCTGGCAGAACCTGCACTCCGACGTGAAGGACGCGGTGCTGCACGGCGAGAACTACAAGGTCACCGTGAAGTGGAAGAACCGATACGGCCGCGAGATGCGGTACTCGTCCGGCTTCGAGGGCGTCGTGCCCTACATCGAGCGTCAGTACCAGCAGGCCGAGAGCGACACCCAGCGCAGCCGCTGGGGCGAGTACCTGCGCGAGGTGCCCTGCCCGGTGTGCGACGGCGACCGGCTCAAGCCCGAGGTGCTCGCGGTGCGGGTGCACGGGCACTCCATCGCCGAGGTGTCGCACAAGAGCCTCGCCGAGGCGCAGGACTTCATGCAGCGCCTCGAGCTCAGCCCGCGCGAGGCGAAGATCGCCGCGCAGGTGCTGCGCGAGATCCGGCTCCGACTCGACTTCCTGCTGCAGGTCGGCCTGTCGTACCTGAACCTGAGCCGCTCGGCGGGGTCTCTCTCCGGCGGCGAGGCGCAGCGCATCCGGCTCGCGACCCAGATCGGATCCGGGCTCACCGGCGTGCTCTACGTGCTCGACGAGCCGTCGATCGGCCTGCATCAGCGCGACAACCGCCGTCTCATCGAGACGCTGCTGACGCTGCGCGACCTCGGCAACACGCTCATCGTGGTCGAGCACGACGAGGAGACGATCGAGGCGGCGGACTGGGTGGTCGACATCGGTCCCGGCGCCGGCGTCAACGGCGGACTGGTCGTGCACTCGGGTCCGTATGAGGCGCTGCTGCGGGAGAAGGCCTCGATGACGGGCGACTACCTGGCGGGCCGTCGCGAGATCGTCACGCCGAAGAAGCGCCGTCGGATCGATCGCAAGCGCCTGCTGAGCGTGGTCGGCGCGAAGGAGAACAACCTCCGGGGCGTCACGGCGGACTTCCCCCTCGGCGTGCTGACGGCCGTCACCGGCGTCAGCGGATCCGGCAAGTCCTCCCTCGTGAACGACATCCTGTACCGGGTGCTCGCGTCGCGGCTGAACGGGGCGCGCACGGTGCCCGGCAAGCACGTCCGCGTCACCGGCCTCGACAACCTCGACAAGGTGGTGCACGTCGACCAGGCGCCGATCGGGCGCACCCCGCGCTCGAATCCCGCGACCTACACCGGCGTGTTCGACCGGATCCGCACCCTGTTCAGCGAGACGCCTGAGGCGAAGGTGCGCGGTTACCAGCCGGGCCGGTTCAGCTTCAACGTCAAGGGAGGCCGCTGCGAGGCGTGCTCGGGTGACGGCACGATCAAGATCGAGATGAACTTCCTGCCCGACGTCTACGTCGACTGCGAGGTCTGCCACGGCAAGCGCTACAACCGCGACACCCTGGCCGTGCACTACAAGGGCAAGAACATCGCCGAGGTGCTCGAGATGCCCATCGAGGAGGCCGCGGAGTTCTTCGAGCCGATCCAGGCGATCCACCGCTACATGAAGACGCTCGTCGACGTCGGGCTGGGCTATGTGCGACTCGGACAGTCGGCGACGACCCTCTCCGGCGGCGAGGCGCAGCGCGTCAAGCTCGCCACCGAGCTCCAGCGCCGCAGCAACGGGCGTTCGATCTACGTGCTCGACGAACCCACCACGGGCCTGCACTTCGAGGACGTGCGCAAGCTCCTCGAGGTGCTGAACGGGCTCGTGGACAAGGGCAACACGGTCATCGTGATCGAGCACAACCTCGACGTCATCAAGTCGGCGGACTGGGTGATCGACCTCGGTCCCGAGGGCGGATCCGGCGGCGGGCAGATCATCGCGACCGGCACGCCGGAGCAGGTGGCGCGCAACGCCGACAGCCATACCGGCGCGTTCCTCGCCGAGGTCCTCGGCACGGCGCCCGCCGGAGCGCGCCCCGGCGCGCAGCGAGTGCTCGAGCGCAAGGCGGGTTGATGGCCGAGGAGCTCCCGTACAAGCCGAGGCAGGGGGAGATCCCGACCGATCCCGGGGTGTACCGGTTCCGCGACGCGCAGGGCCGGGTGCTCTACGTCGGCAAGGCGAAGAACCTGCGACAGCGACTGTCGAACTACTTCGCGCCGCTGCGCACCCTGCACGAGCGCACCCGGCGCATGGTCACCACGGCCGCGTCGGTCGAGTGGACCGTGGTGCCGACCGACGTCGACTCGCTGCAGCTCGAATACATGTGGATCAAGGAGTTCGATCCGCCGTTCAACGTGCGCTACAAGGACGACAAGTCCTACCCGTTCATGGCGATCACCCTCGCCGACGAGGCCCCGCGCGTCATCGTCACCCGCAACCGGCGGATCCCCGGAGCGAAGTACTTCGGGCCCTACCCGAAGGTGTGGACCGTCCACGACACGATCGATCAGATGATCAAGGTCTTCCCGATCCGCACCTGCAGCGATGCGAGCTATCGCAAGGCGATGGCGACGGGACGGCCGTGCTTCCCCGGCCAGATCGGCAAGTGCGGCGGGCCGTGCTCCATGACCGTGACGATCGCGGAGCACCGCGCCATGGTGGACGACTTCATCGCCTTCATGGAGGGCGGAGACGAGCGGTTCACCCGCGACCTGACCCGGCGCATGCACGAGGCGTCGGCGGCGATGGACTACGAGAGCGCGGCGAAGTACCGCGACCGGCTCGCCTCCATCGACGCCGTTCTGGGCCGCAGCGCACTGGTGCTCCCCCAGGACGAGGACGCGGATCTGTTCGGCGTCGCCGAGGACGAGCTGTCCGCCGCGATCCAGCACTTCGTGATCCGCGGCGGGCGCGTGCGCGGCGTGCGCGCGTCGACGCTCGACAAGGAGATCGACATCTCGGGACCCGAGCTTGTGGACCAGATCCTGCAGCGCGCGTATGGAGAGGCGAGCGGCGAGCAGGTGCCCCGGCGGGTGCTCGTTCCGGCGCTCCCGGACGACGCGGCGGAGCTGGAGGAGTGGCTGCGGGAGCGCCGCGGCAAGAAGGTCGAGATCGCGATCGCCCAGCGCGGCCAGCGCGCCGAGCTCATGCGCACCGCCACCCTCAACGCGCAGCAGGCGCTCATCCGGCACAAGACCCGGCGCTCGAGCGACTACACGACGCGCACGCAGGCGCTCACCGACCTGCAGGAGGCCCTCGGCCTCGACGAGGCGCCGCTGCGGATCGAGTGCTACGACATCTCGCACCTGGGCGGCACGAACGTGGTGGCCTCGATGGTCGTGTTCGAGGACGGCCTTCCCCGCAAGGATCAGTACCGCTCGTTCAACATCGCCGAGACCACCGATGACACCGACTCGATGTACCAGGTGCTCACTCGCCGGCTCGCGCACATCGACGCGCCCGAGGAGACCCCGGAGGCGGCGGCGTTCGACGCGGACGGTGACGAGCCCGTCGTCATGGAACGCCGCAAGCCGCGCTTCGCCTACCCGCCGCAGCTGCTCATCGTCGACGGCGGGAAGCCCCAGGTCGAGGCGGCGGCGCGTGCGCTCCGCGATGCCGGCCGCAGCGACATCGGCCTGTGCGGCATCGCCAAGCGCCTGGAGGAGCTGTGGCTGCCGGGGGAGGAGTATCCGGTCATCCTGCCGCGGACGAGCGAGGCCCTCTACCTCGTGCAGCGGCTGCGCGACGAGGCGCACCGCTTCGCGATCACCCATCAGCGCAAGCGCCGCCGGCGCGATATCGCTTCGATCCTCGGCGAGGTGCCGGGGCTCGGCGCGGCGCGCATCAAGGCGCTGCTGCGGCACTTCGGCTCCGTCGCCGCCTTGCGACGGGCGGGCTCCGCGGAGATCCAGGAGGTGCAGGGGATCGGACCGGCCCTCGCGGAGGCGATCCGGGTGCATCTGGCAGGAACATCCGCGTCCGGATCCCGGGAGCGCGTCGGTCCGTGATCGTCGGAGCCGGATCCGCCGTCGTGGGCGCCGGATCCGACTCCGATGCCTCGGAGACCCCGCCTTCTGGCTAGGCTGGATCCGAGCGAGGAGGAGAGCAGATGAGCGCCGACCAGGGTGAGTTCCTGATCGTCACCGGGATGTCGGGTGCGGGCCGCTCGACCGTCGCCAATGCGCTCGAGGACCTCGGCTGGTACGTGGTCGACAACCTCCCGCCCCAGATGCTCCGTCCGCTGCTGGATCTCGCCAATCTCGGCGGCGCGGCGCTGCCCAAGGTGGCCGCGGTGGTCGACGTGCGCGGGCGCGATCTCTTCGACGGCTTCCCCGGGGTGGCACGCGCGCTGCGCGAGCACGGATCCGTGCAGGTGGTGTTCCTCGACGCCTCCGACGACGTCCTCGTGCGGCGGTTCGAGTCGGTCCGGCGTCCGCACCCGCTGCAGGGCGACGGGACGCTCCTCGACGGCATCCGCACCGAGCGGACCAGGGTCGCCCCGTTGCGCGAAGCCGCCGACATCATCATCGACACCTCGAGCCTGAACGTGCATCAGCTGGCCTCCAAGGTCAACGAGGTGTTCGCGGAGGAGGGCGCCGCCCGGCACAAGCTGACCGTCATGAGCTTCGGGTTCAAGTACGGGCTGCCCTCGGATGCGGACCTCGTGGCGGACATGCGCTTCCTGCCCAACCCGTTCTGGATCGACGAGCTGCGCGGCTCCACGGGTCTGGACTCCGAGGTGCGCGACTACGTGCTCACCCGCGATGGCGCGCAGGAGTTCCTGGACGCCTACACGGCGGCACTGCGTCCGGTGCTGGAGGGATACCAGCGCGAGAACAAGAGCCACTCGATGGTCGCCATCGGCTGCACGGGCGGCAAGCACCGTTCGGTCGCGATGGTCGAGGAGCTCGCCGCACGCCTGGGGCAGGTACCCGGGGTCGCCGTGACCGTGCGGCACCGCGATCTCGGGCGCGAGTGAGGTCTGCACCGGCCGATGCGGAGCGTCCGGGCCGGGTAAGCTGATCCCTTGCGCCGAGATCCGGCGCCGCCCGTGAGAAGGAGACCCGTGGCACTCACCACCGACGTCAAGGCCGAGCTCGTCAGCATCCGGAACGCACCCCCCTCGGTGCGCGTCGCGGAGGTGACGGCCGTGCTGAGGTTCGCCGGCGGGCTGCACCAGATCGCCAACCGCATCGCGGTCGAGGCGGAGGTGGATGCGGAACTGCTCGCGCGGCGCGTCGCCCGCGACCTGGCCGAGCTGTTCGGCGTGCGCCCCGAGATCGCTCCGATCCAGGGTGCCTCGAGCCACGACGGCGCCAAGTACGCCGTGCGCGTGATCGCCGCGGGGGAGACCCTCGCACGTCAGACCGGGCTGCTCGACCAGCGCCGTCGCCCCGTGCGCGGTCTGCCGAACCGACTCACCACGGGTTCGCGCGAGGAGCTCGCCGGCCTCTGGCGCGGTGCGTTCCTCGCCGCCGGATCGCTCAGCGAGCCGGGCCGCTCCGCCGTGCTCGAGGTGGGGTGCCCGTCGTCCGAGGCCGCCATGGCCCTCGTCGGCGCCGCGCACCGCATCGGGATCGCCGCGAAGGCGCGCGAGGTCCGCGGCATGCCGCGGGTCGTGATCCGCGAGCCGGAGGGGATCCGGGCCGTGCTCGCGCTCATGGGCGCCACCAAGACCGCCGCCGCCTGGGAGGAGATGCGCCAGCGCCGCGAGGTGCGTGCCGGCGTCAACCGCCTCGTGAACTTCGACGACGCGAACCTGCGCCGCTCCGCGCAGGCCGCGGTCGCCGCGTGCGCCCGCGTCGAGCGGGCGCTCGAGATCCTCGGCGAGGACGTGCCCGAGCACCTGCGCACGGCCGGCGCCCTGCGCCTCGCGCATCGCGACGCCAGCCTCGACGAACTCGGCCACCACGCCGACCCGCCGCTCACGAAGGATGCCGTCGCGGGCCGGATCCGGCGTCTTCTGGCCATGGCCGACAAGCGCGCCCAGACGGAGGGGATCCCCGGCACCGAGGCGGCCGTACCCGCCGGTCTCGACGTCTGAGACGCCATATCGAGGGCCTGCGTTCCGGTCTGTGGAAACACGCCCGGACGCAGGCCCTCGTCGGCGTCACATCCGGAAGGATCCGGACAATCCGCGCGTTGCCGTCATTAGGATGAGAGACGTCCGCCCCGTGCGCACCACCGCGTTTCGGGGGACCGGCAAGCGCCGCGAGCGCGGCGCGGATTGGATGAAATCGACATGGCGATCTATACGCTGCCCGACCTTCCGTACGATTTCGCGGCCCTCGAGCCGCACATCAGCGGCAAGATCATGGAGCTGCACCATGACAAGCACCATGCCGCCTACGTCGCCGGAGCGAACGCGGCGCTGGAGCAGCTGGCGGAGGCCCGCGAGAGCGGAAGCTTCGCCAACGTGAACAGGCTCGAGAAGGACCTCGCGTTCCACCTCGGCGGCCACGTCAACCACTCGATCTTCTGGACCAACCTGTCGCCGAACGGCGGCGGTCAGCCGGAGGGCGAGCTGAAGGCGGCCATCGACGAGTTCTTCGGCTCGTTCGAGAAGTTCCAGGCGCACTTCACCGCCGCGGCCATGGGCATCCAGGGATCCGGCTGGGCGGTGCTGAGCTGGGACCCGATCGGCGCCCGCCTCATCATCCAGCAGCTGTTCGACCAGCAGGGCAACACCGCGCAGGGCACGGTGCCGCTGTTCCAGCTGGACATGTGGGAGCACGCGTTCTACCTGGACTACCTGAACGTCAAGGCCGACTACGTCAAGGCGGCGTGGAACATCGCGAACTGGGAGAACGTCGCTCAGCGCCTCGCTGCCGCGCGCGAGAAGACCAACGGACTGCTGGTACTGTCGTAAAAGATGGGCGTCCTGATGGGCGAAAATCCCATCAGGACGCCGTTGTCCGTGCAATCAGCAAGAATCACGCACTTCCTTGAGTAAGAACCAGGAGACTTTCGTGTCTGTCAAGATCGGTATCAACGGCTTCGGCCGAATCGGACGCAATTACTTCCGCGCAGCCCTCGAGCAGGGCGCCGACCTCGAGATCGTCGCGGTCAACGACCTCACCGACAACAAGACCCTCGCCCACCTGCTGAAGTACGACTCCGTCGGAGGCGTGCTCAAGGCGGACGTGAGCTACGACGACGAGAGCATCACGGTCGACGGACACCACATCAAGGCGTTCGCCGAGCGCGACCCCGCGAACCTGCCGTGGGGCGAGCTGGGCGTGGACATCGTCATCGAGTCCACCGGGTTCTTCACCAAGGCCGAGCTCGCGAAGAAGCACATCGAGGCCGGCGCCAAGAAGGTGCTGATCTCCGCTCCGGCGACCGGCGACGACGCGACCATCGTCATGGGCGTCAACGAGGAGACCTACAACCCCGAGACGGACCACATCCTCTCCAACGCCTCCTGCACGACCAACTGCCTCGCGCCGCTGGCCAAGGTCTTCAACGACGAGTTCGGCATCGTCCGCGGCTTCATGATGACCGCGCACGCCTACACCGCCGACCAGAACCTGCAGGACGGCCCGCACGGCGACCTGCGCCGTGCCCGCGGCGCCGCGATCAACATCGTCCCGGCCTCGACCGGCGCCGCCAAGGCCATCGGCCTGGTGCTCCCGGAGCTGAACGGCAAGCTCAGCGGATCCTCCTACCGGGTGCCCGTCCCCACCGGCTCGATCGTGGACCTGACGCTCATCACCGAGCGCGAGGACCTGACGGCTGACGAGGTCAACGCGGCGTACGCGAAGGCCGCCGCCGAGGGCCGCCTCAACGGCTACCTCCAGTACAACGAGGACCAGATCGTCTCCAGCGACATCCAGGGCAACCCCTTCTCGTCGATCTTCGACTCGACCCTCACCAACGTCTCCGGCAACCTGGTCAAGGTCTCCAGCTGGTACGACAACGAGTGGGGCTACTCGAACCGCCTCGTCGACCTCACCGAGTACGTCGCTGAGCGCCTCTAAGCTCGACACATGACTCTGCGCACCCTCGATTCCCTCAAGGATGCGGTCGGATCCCTCGACGGCGCACGCGTCATCGTCCGGTGTGATCTCAACGTCCCCCTGCGGGACGGGATCATCACGGACGATGGCCGCGTGCGCGCGTCGGTGCCGACCCTCAAGGCCCTCATCGACCAGGGGGCGCGCGTCGTCGTGTGCTCCCACCTCGGTCGTCCCGACGGCGCCCCCGACCCGCAGTACAGCTTGGCGCCCGTCGCGGTGCGCCTCGGCGAGCTGCTCGGGCAGCCGGTCGCGTTCGCGGCCGACACCGTCGGCACCTCGGCGCAGGATGCCGTCGCGGCCCTCCGGCCCGGAGGCGTCGTCGTGCTGGAGAACCTCCGTTTCAACCCGGGGGAGACGTCGAAGGACGACGCCGAGCGCCGCGCCTTCGCGGAGCAGCTCGCCGCCCTCGGCGACGCGCTCGTCTCCGACGGCTTCGGCGTCGTGCACCGCAAGCAGGCGAGCGTCTACGACCTCGCGCAGATCCTGCCCTCCGCGGCCGGCCTGCTGATCGAGGCCGAGCTGACGGTGCTCGACCGCCTCACCGAGAACCCCGAGCGGCCTTACACGGTGGTGCTCGGCGGGTCGAAGGTCTCCGACAAGCTCGGCGTGATCTCGCACCTGCTGCCGCGGGTCGACCGGCTTCTCGTGGGCGGCGGCATGCTGTTCACGTTCCTCGCGGCGCAGGGGCACGCGGTCGCCTCCAGCCTGCTGGAGAAGGACCAGCTCGACACCGTGCGCGGCTACATCGCCGAGGCGGCCGAGCGCGGCGTGGAGCTCGTGCTCCCGACCGACGTGGTCGTCGCAGCCTCGTTCTCCGCCGATGCGGCACACGAGGTCACCGCGGCCGATGCGATCGAGGAGACGTCGTTCGGGGCCTCGGGCATCGGGCTCGACATCGGGCCCGACACCGCAGCCCGCTTCGCGGAGGCGATCCGCGGATCCAAGACCGTGTTCTGGAACGGACCCATGGGCGTGTTCGAGTTCCCCGCTTTCGCCGCCGGCACCAAGGCCGTCGCGCAGGCGCTGACCGAGACCGACGGCCTGAGCGTCGTCGGCGGCGGCGACTCGGCCGCGGCCGTGCGTCAGCTCGGTTTCGCGGACGACCGGTTCGGTCACATCTCGACAGGCGGAGGCGCGAGTCTCGAGTTCCTGGAAGGCAAGAAGCTCCCCGGACTGGAGGTCCTCGGATGGGCGTGAACAACAGAACCCCGCTGATCGCGGGCAACTGGAAGATGAACCTCGACCACCTGCAGGCGGTCGCGTTCGTGCAGAAGCTGCACTGGACGCTCAAGGACGCCAAGCACGAGGACGACACGGTCGAGGTGGCGGTCTTCCCGCCGTTCACCGATCTGCGCAGCGTGCAGACGCTCATCGACGCGGACAAGATCCCGTTCGCCTTCGGCGCGCAGGACCTGTCGCAGCACGACTCGGGTGCGTACACCGGCGAGATCTCCGGGGCGTTCCTGGCCAAGCTCGATGCGAGCTACGTCATCATCGGCCACTCGGAGCGGCGCGAGTACCACGCCGAGAGCGACGAGATCGTGGCGGCCAAGACCAAGGCCGCGATCAGGCACGGCCTGGTGCCGGTCATCTGCGTCGGCGAGACGGCGGAGGACCTGGAGAAGTTCGGCGCGAGCGCCGTTCCCGCCGGTCAGCTCGAGATCGCGCTGCAGGGACTCGACGCGAAGGCGGACATCGTGGTCGCGTACGAGCCGGTCTGGGCCATCGGCTCGGGGCAGGCCGCGACCCCGCAGCAGGCGCAGGACGTCTGCGCCGTGCTGCGCGGCGTGATCGCGAAGGTCCTCGGCGACGAGGCGGCGGCACGCACCCGGATCCTCTACGGCGGATCGGTGAAGTCGGCGAACATCGCCGGGTTCATGCGCGAGCCCGACGTGGACGGCGCGCTGGTCGGCGGCGCGAGCCTGGTCGTCGACGAGTTCGCCGCGATCGTGCGCTACCAGAAGCACGTCGGGGTGTGACACGAAAGTCTCCGCCGGGGGCGTCGAATTTCGTGTCCTTCTTGTCTGGTCAGTCGCCCAGGGCGACTGACGTGAAAGTCTCCGCCGGGGGCGTCGAATTTCGTGTCCTTCTTGTCGGGTCAGTCGCCCAGGGCGACTGACGTGAAAGTCTCCGCCGGGGGCGTCGAATT